>Ga0126309_10000491_pt1 | contig 13249 bp, 9 predicted proteins | sample Plot56_FD_92541 | JGI IMG/M metagenome (GOLD analysis project Ga0126309, IMG submission 92541) | Serpentine soil microbial communities from UC McLaughlin Reserve, CA, USA - Plot56 | ecosystem: Environmental > Terrestrial > Soil > Grasslands | place: USA: UC McLaughlin Reserve, Lake County...
GCGTCTAGGTAACGCGAAAGACCGCCGGCGGGTTCGGTACCGTGCGCCTGGCGGTATTCCTTGCGGGCCCATGCCAGAAGCTCCGCCATCGCGGCCCCTTCGTCGACGAAAGTGCGGACGAGGCCTTCCGGCTGGGCCAGTTCCAGGACGCCCCGCAGAGTTGCAAGGGCCCCCGCGTCAGCGCCCTGCCGCCGAAGGGCCATGGCCTGGAGCATCCGGATCTCCGTCGCGGTCTTCAGCCTACCCCCGAGTTCGGCCGCGGCCAGCAACCGCCCCAAGGGCCGCTGCGCTCCCGCGGGGTCGCCCTGCGCGATGAGCAGCCGCGCCAGGGCGAGGTGCTCGGGCTCGCGCAGGTAGCTCACCTCGTCCGGATCTAACCCGAGATCCCTGGCCCAGCGCGTCGCGGATTCCAGGTCCCCCTGCGCCAACCACAGCCGCGCCTCGTGGGCCCCCAACCGGAAGACGAACCTGGCGGGCAGTTTGTATTCCTCCGTTAGCCACCGCGCCCTCCGGAGGGCGCCCGCGGCACCTTCGTCGTCCCCCAGCGCCTGCCGCAAGCGGGCGAGGGCGATGTAGCCGTCGAGCAAGATCGTCGGGCTGCCTGCGCGCTCGATCCTTTCGATGCCGGCCTCGAGGTGCTGCGCCGCCGTACCAAGCTCGTTCCACTCGCGCAGCAGGTCTCCGAGGTCGATGTGGCAGTACCCCGCGACGGGCAGCTGACCCAGCGCTACGTGTTCGGAGGCCTGGTGCAGCAGCTTCCGGTAGATGCCCGCCGCCCGCCGGAGCCGACCCTGCGCCACCTGGAGTCTGGCCGAGCGCCAAGAAACGATCTGAACCGTGTACGCATTGTCGGCGCTCTCGCTTACGGCCTGGGCCTCGGCGAAGGTGCGGCTGGCGGCCTTCATGTCGCCGTTGAGTGCGTAGGCCACCCCCAGCTGGACCAGCGTGTTGCCCCGCCAGACGAGGGCCCCTTCGGGCAGACCCTTCAGGGCTTCACGGGCCAGGGCTTCCGTCCGGGGCAGATCCCCGTACACGCTGGCGATCGAAGCGCGGATGGCGGCGACGATGCTCCGGATCTCTTGGAGATCCCTGCCGGATAGGGACGGGGCACCTTGGCCGTCCGACGACGTCTCGGGTGCGCCGTCTACGGCGTCGAGGGCTTGCTCGACCGTTCGAAGGTTCGTCTCGGCGGCCTCGTACCGGCCAAGAAGGAACAGCGTCTCGGCGTGAAAGAGGTAGGGCATGGGCCGGACACGGGCCAAGCGCTCCGGCAGGGGACGGCGTCCGAGTACGCGGTGACGTATACTGCCCGCGGTTGTGCACTGGATGCCTCGTACGGAGACCGGTTGTCCGACGCAGTAGCGAGGAAACGCGGGAGGCTCCCCGCCGAAGTCTCGCCGGGACTACGGCCCGGATCCCGCCCACCGTGGCGTCCGCGGGTGGCGCGCTACGGGGTCGCGGTGCTCGCCACGGGCCTGGCCCTCGCGGCGCAGGCGCTCCTGATCCCCCTGTTCGGAGGAGGTCCGAACTCCACCCCCTTCATTGCGTTCTTCGCGGCCGTGATGGCGTCCGCCTGGTTCGGCGGGCTCGGCCCCGGGCTGCTGTCGGCGGGCTTCTCCGCCCTGCTCGCCTGGTACTTCTTCCTCTCCCCGCAGTTCTCGCTCGCGATCGGCGATCCAGGCCAGGCGCTGCGGCTGCTCGTCTTCGCGGCCGAAGGCGCGTTCATCAGCGCGCTCGCCGGGACGATGCACCGCGCAAGGGAGCGGGCAGAGGCTGGGGCTATGAAGCTCCGGAGCGGGGAGGCGCTACTCCGGACGCGGGCGCGCCAGCAGGCGGCCGTGGCACACCTCGGGAGGCGCGCGATCGTTGAGCACGACCTCCAGGCCCTCATGGAGGAGGCGACCGAGGCCGTGGCCGAGGTACTGGGCGTCGAGTACGCCAAGGTGCTGGAGCTTCTGCCCGGCGGCGAGGAGCTCCTCTTGAGGGCGGGGGTAGGGTGGGATGAGGGTCTGGTAGGACGGGCGACGGTCGGGACAGAAAGCGACTCCCAGGCTGGCTACACCCTTCTCTCGGACGAGCCGGTCGTAGTTGAGAACCTGCGCTCGGAGGCGCGCTTCTCGGGCCCACCACTGCTTCGCGAGCACGGTGTGGTTAGCGGCATGAGCGCCATCATCCGCGGCCGTTCACGCCCGTTCGGGGTCCTGGGAGCGCACACCAAGCGGCGCAGGGCCTTCACGGAGGACGACGTCTACTTCCTCAGGGCCGTGGCCAACGTGGTCGCTGCGGCCATCGAGCGCGAGAGGGCCGAGGAGCCGCAACGGTTCCTGGCCGAGACCGGCGCCCTGCTCTCTTCCTCGCTGGATTACCGGAAGACCCTCGCGAGCGTGGCGCGCCTCTCGGTGCCCACGCTGGCCGACTGGTGCGGCGTGGACGTCCTCGCCGAGGACGGCTCCGTCGAGAGGCTGGCGACCGCCCACGAGGACCCCGAGAAGGTCACCCTGGCGCTGCGGCTGCAGGAGCGTTATCCGGCCGACCCCGAAGCGCCAACCGGCTTACCGAACGTGCTCAGGACCGGCCGCCCGGAGATCTACCCCGAGGTCACAGAGGCCATGCTCGAGGCCACGGCCAGGGACGCCGAGCACCTGGAGCTGCTGCGCAAGATCGGCTTCACGTCTGTGATCATCGTCCCGATGGCGTCGCGGGGGAGGCCCCTGGGCGCCATCACCCTAGTCTCCGCCGAGTCGGGACGCATCTTCGGGGAGGCCGACCTGCGCCTCGCCGAGGAGCTCGCCCGCAGGGCGGCGACGGCGGTGGATAACGCCGGGCTCTATGGGGAGGCCAGGAGGGAGATCGCCGAGCGCGAGAGGGCGCAGGCCAAGCTGCGGGCATCGCGGGACCAGCTGGAGGTCGTCCTCCGAGGGGTCGCCGACGGCGTGACCGCCCAGGACCCCACGGGCCGGGTGATCTACGCGAACGAGGTCGCGGCCAGGATCGCCGGCTACCCGTCCGTCCGGGCGATGATGGAGACGCCCATGCCCGACAGGCTGAATATCCTCGAGGTCACGGACGAGTCGGGTCGGCCCTTCCCCCCCGAGCGCCTGCCCGGGCGGAGGGCGCTTTCGGGCGAGGAGGGGGCAGAGGAGGTGCTGCGCTTCCGCGTGCTTGGCACGGGCGAGGAGCGGTGGACGGTAGCCAAGGCCACGCCGGTCTTCGACGAGCGGGGGGAGGTCGTGATGGCGGTAAGCATCTTCAGGGACGTTACCGAGCGCAGGCGGGCCGAGGAGGCGATGCGGGAGGTCAGGGAGGCCGAGCGGGCCAGGTTGGCCCGAGACCTGCACGACGGGGTCCTCCAGGACCTCTCCTACTCCGCCGCCTCGATGGGTGTCATGCTGCTCGAGGCCGAGGGCACAGAGATGGAAGGGCAGCTGCAGGGCGCCATCGACGCCGTCAGGCGCGCCGCCCAGGGACTTCGGGACGCGGTCAACGACCTGCGCCTGGAGGCCGAGGGGGACCGCCCCTTCCCCGAGCTCGTGCGCTCCCTCGTGGAGGAGGGCCGCTTGATGGACCCGGGGTGCGACATCAGCCTGGAGGTGGGGGATGGCTTCCCTGCGGAACCCATGGGCGAGGCGGGGGTGGAGATTTCGCGCGCTTTGCGGGAGGCCCTGACGAACGCGAGGCGACATTCGGGAGCCAAGAACGTCTCGGTGAAGCTGAGAAGTGAGGGCGACGACCTCGTCGCCGAGGTCTCCGACGACGGGCGCGGGTTCGGCCCCGAGGCCGAGCCAGGGGGGGGCTCCAGGAGCATGCGCGAGCGGGCCGCGGCCCTGCGGGGCGAACTGACCGTGGAGAGCGAGCCGGGCCGCGGCACCACCGTGCGGTTGCGAGCACCGGTGCCAAGGATGATGTCGTAACGCCGTGCCCGTACGGGTCATGATCGTCGAAGATCAGGCAGGCTTCAGACGCCTGCTCGCGGCGATGCTGGACCGCCCAGACGGCCTTGAGGTCGTCGCCGAGGCGGAGTCCCTTCAAACGGCACGCGATCTCGCATCCCGCGCGGCCTTGGACGTGGTGCTGCTGGATCTCAACCTCCCCAAGGGCAAGGGGTAGGACCTGATCGCCGACCTGCGCGAGGCCAATCCCGGCGTGGGCGTGCTGGTGCTGAGCGCCAGCTTTGACACCGAGAACTTGGCGGCAGCCAACGGGGCGGGCGCCGACGCGATATTGGACAAGTTCTCGGCACCCAGAGAGATCGTCGACGCCGTGAGCATCGCGGCTTCGCGGCGACCTGGCGCGTCTCCCTCCGACCCCGGCTAGCACGTACGATATAGAAGGTGCATCGACCGGCTTACTGCAACCGTACTGCAACCGGGCCGATACGCGATGGTACGCATCAGCATAGGCAACTCAACGATGACCCCGATTTTGCCCTAGGTAAGCCAAGCATCGGCACGGGGCGGCACGGGCTAGTACGGGCGCACGCCAACTCGTAATGGGCAGGTCAGCGGTTTGAATCCGCTCGTCGGCTCTTTTTCTCGGCATTTGCAGGGAGAGCGTGGCCAAAGATCGAGGGCCGCCGGGGTTGCCGGGCCTTTTAGCAGCAGGGCTACCCCGTCGGAAAGGCGCGACGGCCCCTCGGAGACGTCTCTTCGGCCGTTCAGCCGCGGACCGCTTCTCCCTGCTCGAGGTCTGGCCCGGCTTCCCGGACGAATCTCAGCCGGTAATGCCCAGCGTCGAAGCGGCGCAGCATCCGCCTGAAGCCCCACATCGTGCGCGGCCACATCAGGCTGGGCCGACCGCCGTCGTCTAGGTACCAGCTCCGGCAGCCGCCGCGGGCCCACACCGTGCTGTCCAGGTCTTCGCCGACCCACCGCATGTAGCGATCCTGCGCGTCGGGACGCACCTCGAAGCTCGACAGGTTCCTCTCGCGCATTACTCGCAGGGCGCCGATCACGTAGGTCGTTTGGGACTCGGCTTTCCAGACAACCGAGCCGTGCCCGGAGCCGGTCCCCGCGCTGCAGAGGTTGAAGAAGTTGGGGAACCCGGCGATGGTCGTCGCCCGGTGGAAGCGGGGCCGCCCGTTCCAGATTTCGTTTAAGGACCGGCCGCCGCGGCCCCGGATGCGCGAGAGTATCGGCGAGTTCGACGTCTCGAAGCCCGTAGCGAAGATTATGGCGTCCACCTCGCGCTCGGTACCATCTTCGGCGACGAGGCTCCCCTCGCGCACCTCGCGAACGGCGCTGGCGACGAGCTCGACGTTGGGCTTCGTGAGGGAGGCGTAGAAGTCGTTGGTTAGGAGGACTCGCTTGCAGCCGATCTCGTAGTCGGGCGTGAGCTTGGCGCGAAGCTCCGGGTCGCCGACGTGCTGCTCTAACAACCTCCGGGATATCCTCTCCAAAAACAGGCGCACGAGGCGGTTGCGCCGGATCATGCGGTAGTTCACCAGGTCGCGGTGTGCCGCCTGGCGGAGCCTGTAGAGCCGGACGAGCCGCGGGAACGTGCGCAGAATGCGCTTCTCCTGCTCCGAGATCTTCCGGTCCGGGCGGGGCACGACCCACCCGGGGGTCCGCTGGAAGACCGTGAGGCGCCCGACCCGCGGCTGTATCGCCGGGACGACCTGAACCGCCGAGGCCCCCGTACCGACGACGGCGACTCTCCCTCCTGTGAGGTCGTGTTCGTGGTCCCAGCGGCCCGTGTGGAACGTCTTCCCCCTAAAGCGGTCCAGGCCCCGCACGTCGGGGAAGCCGGGTTCGGTGAGCGGCCCGGCGCACGACACGAGCACGTTCGCGATCAAACGGCGCTTCGACGTGACTATGCACCACACCTCGGACTCGTCGTCCCAAACCGCGTCGAGCAGCTCCTCGCGCAAGGAGATCCAAGGCCTCAGCCCCCGGTCGCTCACGACCGATTCGAGGTAAGCCTTGATCTGCGCCCCCGGAGAGAAGGCCCGATCCCACTCGGGGTTCGGCGCGAAGGACAGCGAGTACAGGTGAGAGGGCACGTCGCACACCGCCCCGGGGTAGGTGTTGTCCCGCCAGACCCCGCCCACGCCCTCGCCTCGCTCCAAGACTACGAAGTCTTTCTCCCCACTATCGCGCAGACGCGAGGCGACCGAAAGCCCGCTGAAGCCGGCGCCGACGACTACCACGCGCAGGTGGCGCACGCCGTAGCGCTCGATGCCGTTGTCCTGCCTGCCGCTCCCCACACGGGCTTCGATCGCGGTCATGCACCAAGTCCACATCGCGGGCAAACCGACGGCCGTTATTCTATCAGCAGAAGATAGAAGGCCGTCTTGTCGGCTCTCCTTTGCGTTTAACGCGTTAGCCCGAAGAACGGGGGAGCAGCCGAGTAGAAATAGCCGAGGTTTGGGCAACGGGTTTAACCATCCTCTCGGCCAAAGGGATCGGCGGCCGAGTCCGCCCGTCGGCTCCCACTTTCCTTCGTGGCGGATCTTGTGCGGGTTCGCCTTGGATCGGCGGTGACCATTACACGCGAGGACCTTTCGGTGAACCTGGGTCGAGCGCGCAGCGAAGATGGGACGGTAGAATCCGGGGCCGTGACCGGAGACAATCCCAGGGCGGCCGTACTCACCGAGATCTCCCTGATCCTCGCCGCCGTCTTCTGGGGCTCCAACTACGCAGCCACCAAGTTCGCGGCCCTGTCCATGCCCCCCGTTACGATCGTCGCCGTCCGGTTCGCGGTGGCAGGCCTCCTGATGTACGGCGCGCTGCGCGTCATCGAGCCGGAGAGCAGGCTGGCCCGTAAGGACCTGCTACCGATGGCGGGCCTCGGCTGCCTCGGGGTGGCCGTAGGTCAGACGACGTTCACCTTCGGCGTGAGCATGACCAGCGCCGCCAACACGGGCTTCATCTTCGCCACCGCCCCGGTGTGGGGGCTGCTCTCCGGCTCCGTGCTCGGGCTGGAAAGACCCACCGCCAGGGGCGTCTTCGGCTTGGGCCTCTCGGTCCTCGGGGTCGGGGTGATCTTCTACGAGGGCTTAGGGATCGAGGGGGCGAACGTGACCGGGGACCTCCTGGTGCTCTTGGCGGCCATGGGGTTCGGGTCCTACACCGTGCTCTCGATGCGCCTGCTGGGACGGTACTCGCCCCTGGCCGTCGCAACCTACCCGATCCTGTTCGGCGGCCCCCTCGTCCTGCTGATCTCCGTCCCGCTCTTCGCGGGGCCGGGGTGGGAGGGCGCTGGCACGGGGGCCTGGGCCGCGGTTGCCTTCTCGGCGGTCTTCGCCACGGCGTTCGCCTTCTCCGCCTGGCAGACGGGCGTCTCCCGCATCGGGGCCAACCGGGTGCTGGTCTACCAGTACCTGATCTCCCTCACGGGGGTCGCCTCGGGCGTCGTCTTCTTCGGGGAGGTGCTGGGGGCGGAGAAGCTCGTCGGCGGGGCCGTCACCCTCTTGGGCGTGTACCTGGCCAGGCGTCAATGAGGACCGTCACGCTCTCGAACTCTGAAGACCTGGGGCACCCCAGGGAACCGCACCGGCCTAGAATCCGTAGGTCGTCACTTCCGGCGGCCCGACGCTGGTGGTAAGGCGCACGTAGGAACCCGGGTCGAGGGTCGTCCCCGCCGCGGGGTCCTGGGCCACGATCACGCCGGCGGGCGCGGTCTCGCTCGGCGCCTCCGTTACGCCGCCGAGGAGTAGGCCCGCCCGTTCCAGCTCGTTTTCGGCCTCCGGGTAGGTGAGGCCGACCAGGTTCGGCGTTTCCACGTCTCCCGGGCCTTCGCCGACCGTGAGGAGGACCTTCGAGCCCTCGTCGGCCTCCTTCCCGCCGGCTACCGACTGCTCGAGGATCCTGCCGGCGCTTTCCTCGGAGCCTTTTCGGGACCGGACTCCGACCTCGAAGCCGGCCTCTGCGAGGCGCTCGCGCGCCTCCTGCGCGGCGAGGCCCTCCACCGCGGGCACCTCGACCGCTTTAGGGCCGGGCCGCGTCCTATCGGCGCCTTCGGGCGGCTCCTCGGGCGCGCCCCTCGCGGCGCCCGGGTCGCCGCTTCCGCCGGAATTCGGCAGCAGCCCCCAGCCCGCGACGCCGAGCACGGCGATCATCGCGACGAATGCCGCGATGATCCACCAGGCTCTCATGCTGCGCGCGCCGTCGGGGCCGGCGGACGTGGGTGGGGCAGGCGCGGATGAGCCGGACGCCGGTGCCATCGGGCCATCCAAGGCCGCGGTGGTCGCCTCGTTCGGGGATGCGGCTGTCGGGGGCAGGCCGCTCCTTACCCTGCCCAGTTCCCCGAGTACCTCGGCGGAGCTGCCGTAACGGTCCTTAGGGCTTGCGGACAGGAGCCTCATGACCAAGGCGTCCAGGGCCTCCGGGACCTCGGAGTTCACCTCGCTCGGGCGGCGCGGCGGGCCCTTCGCGTGCTCGGCGGGCACGTCCGCCGGGGTGGCGACGGCGAAGGGCACGCTGCCCGTGAGCATCTCGTAGAGGACCACGCCCAACGAGTACAGGTCGCTCGCCGGGCCGACCCGCCCGCCGGCAGCCTGCTCCGGAGACATGTACTTCGCGCTGCCCAAGATGTCCCCGGGTTCGGAGATGGTGGTGGCCCCGGCGGCCCGGGCGATGCCGAAGTCCGCAACCTTCGCGTGCCCGGACTTCGTGACGAGGACGTTGCCGGGCTTGACGTCGCGGTGGACGACTCCCCGCTCGTGGGCCGCCTGCAGCGCCTCCGCGACCTGGACGGCCACCTCCACCGTTTCCCGCGGGGACAGCCTCCCGACCCTCGCGATCCGGTCCTCCAGGGTGCCGCCGGGCAGGTACTCCATGGCTATGTAGCAGGTACCGTCCTCGGTCTCGCCGCGGTCGAAGACGGGGACGATGAACGGGTTGGACAGCGCGGCGGCGCTCTTGGCCTCGCGCCTGAAGCGCTCGACGAAGTCCTCGTCGCCTGCGTAGCGGTCCTTGAGCAGCTTGAGCGCGACGTCGCGGCCGAGGATTCGGTCGTGCGCCAAGAAAACGTCGGCCATGCCGCCGCTGCCCGCCAGGGCCCGCAGCTCGTACCGATCGTCGACGAGGGTCTTGCCCACGGGCCGGATTATACTGCCCCGGAGGAGGGCCCTCGGTGGGTCCCGCCTGGGTTCCACGGGATGTAGGATGGCGCGTACTGTGGCTTACGCCATCGGAGAGACCATCGAGGTGTGCTTGGAGTTGGACCTGCCGCCCGCGCGGGGGATACGCCGCGTCGAGGCGGTCCTCGCCAACGGGCACGGGGACGTCATCGAGCTGACCGACGTGCCCGCAAGCGTGTCGGAGTGCGTCCTGCAGGACCCCTCGCAGATAGCGTTGCGGGGCCGCGCGGATCGTCCGGGCGTCTACGAGCTGCGGCTGCTGAGGGTGAAGGACTTGCGGGGCGTGACCCACATGAACCCGCCGGAGGTCTGCGTAGAGGTGAAAGGCAAGGCCGACCCCGTGTGACTACGCCCGCCCGTGGCAAGCAGCCGGACGATGATAGTTTGCTCGAACACGGGCGGAAGGCTCCTGACGACAGGCTCGCTACGATGCTTCTCGGCGCGTGTTGAACCATCCATGCACGCCCATAGGGGAGCCAACCGCATGTCTCACTGCGGGTCGAGCGAATAATCGTGAGGTGCTCGATGGGGATTATTACACCGGACGCGATCGGAGCATGTACGGTACCCTGCATCTCGAGCGCGCATGGGCCATGCGAGGCTCTGTCCCGTGGGGCGCCATTCCGGAGGTTCAGATGAGACCTTTCTGGTTGCAAAGAGTCGAAGACGAGAGCGGCGTGAGTGGCGAAGGACTCGTGGCCGAAGGGGTTGTGTTTTCGAGTGGGTGGTGCGCGTTGACGTGGCTGACGGGCCACACAAGCGTGGCGTTCTACCCAAGCCTCGGAGAGGTGGAAGCCATACACGGCCACGATGGAAAGACAAAAATCATTACCGGAGCAGAGGTAGGTAGTCCGACGTAAGGAGGCGGTCGCCCGGCTCTTTGAAGTGGGGCCAAACCTGTGCGTCGCGTGCCTGGAGGAAGAAAGGCAAACCCTTCCCGGTCGGCTTGTAGCTACGAAGGACGGGGTCCGTCGCCGTAAGGTTACCGCCTCGAGTCCGAGCGCTCGGTGGCGGGCGGAGGTAGGCTCGTGTAGGCTTGCGGGCGGAGATGGGACCCTTGCGGAAGTCGATTTCGGTGCGTCTCGAAGAAGGCGTCCACGCGCGGCTGCGCCGCCAAAGCCTCCGAAGCGGCGTCCCTACCAGCGCCCTGGTCCGGGCGCTCGTCCACCGCTGGCTCGACGAGCAGGACGAGGCGGGGGAGGCGACCACAGGGCCGCCGGTCCCGCACCAGGAGCGGCAGCCGGGGCTCTTCGGGGAGGGAGGAACGCCTTGAGACCCGAGGCGTGCAAACCTGGCCGTAACCTCGGCGCAGGCCTAGTTATGCGGTGCGTGCGGGCCTCTGCAAAGCCCGTCGGCTCGCGCGTTATGGGCGGGTCAGGGTCCGAGTCCGCTCGTCGGCTCTCCTTATCACCTTAGTTCACAGGGTAGGTTGTCGTGACCTTTCGGGCTTCAGCGGACCTCGATCTTGAGCCGCGACCAAAGATCTGGAAGCGTGCCCAGTCGGGGGGTGGTCGGCAAGCGCGCGGACACCTACCAGAGGTACGTGGAGACTATCGCTCTGGGGCTTTGACCCCGCGCGTTGTGATGCCTAAGATACGAGCGGGGAAAGACCAATCGTGAGGGGAGCGCGGTGATCGGGCAAAGGTTGTTCCGTCCGTGGGCGGATCATTGGGGAGAAAGAGGTAGCAACTTCCGGCGCGACGTCTGGGGACCTCGCTTGCTGCCTTACGCCTTCGGAACTACATGGCAGCCGAATCGGATGCGGGCCAACCGCGCCTTCATGGCGGACCAGCGTGCCCCTATGGGCTCTGACGTCCTCCTTGAGGATCTCTACCGTACCCGGCCAAATGCCACAGTTGCCCGAGACGGCGGATTTCTACACCCTAACGAGGGGTTATCAGCGTAGACTACGCGTAAGGAGCTGGAGTGGAAGTCGTCCCGGGAATACACCGCATAGAGAGCGTTCTGGGACCGCGTCCCTTCTCGCAGTATCTGCTGTACGGCGAGAGGGGGCTATTGGTGGACACCGGCGTGGCCGAAACCCCGGGGGATGTGATACTGCCCTACCTCGATTCCGTCGGCCTGCACCCCAGCGACCTCGACTTCGTCCTCAACACGCACGCCGACGTCGACCACTTTGGCGGCAACAACGCCATTCGAGATGCCGCTTCTGGGGTCGTCCTGTGTGCCCATACCGCGGATACGGCCTGGATCGAGGAACGCTCGCGCATCCTGCAAGAGCGCTATGGCTGGTACGCCGGCGAGGATGTGGATTATCCCCCAGAGGTGAAGGACTGGCTTCGAGGAGCCATGGGCCCTGACGTGCCGATAGACCTGCGGCTCGTCGGCGGCGAAACCTTCCGGCTCGGCCCGGATCTTGAGGTCGAGGTGCTACACATGCCAGGGCACTCGCCCGGGCATGTGGGGTTGTGGGAGCCTCGTTCTGAGACGGCAATCATCACTGACGCCGCACTGGGTGCGGGGCTCCTGGATATGGAGGGTAGGGTCATAAGTCCGCCGCCCTACTTCGACGTGGCGGCGTACGAGGGCACCGTGTCCTTGCTGCGCAGCCTCTCGCCCCGTCTACTGCTGACGACCCACTACGGCGTGATGGAGGAACAAGAAGCCGCCCGTTTCCTCGAAGAGAGCGCCGCTTTCGTCGAACGCGCCCGGCGAGCGGTCTCGGAGGCGCTCGTAGAGAACGGTGAGTTGGGCCTGTACGGGCTACTCGAGGCCACCAATCCCACGCTTGGCCCCTTCACCGTCATGGAGAACGAGCTCGCGGGCACGCTGCGCGCTCACGCGCGTGAACTCGTCGCGGTGGGGCGGGCCGAGGAGGCCCAAGAGTGCCCCACGATCTGGAGATATACCGGGTGAGCGAGCGGGAGGAGGGGACGCCGCTGGAATTCGGTCAAGGGCTGTAGTTGGCTGGCGGTGGGTTGCCGCGGAGACCGGAAAGGGGAAGGGAGAGAATGGCGAACAACCTCGAACTCGGGATGATCAGCTCGACCTGGCTTGGCACGAAGGTCGGCCTGGAGGAGGGCATCCGAAAGGCCAGGGAGATAGGCTTCGACTCATACGATATCTTCGAGGACCCCCTCGACATCGACGACGAGACGCGCAAACTGATCAAGGACACGTGCGAGGAGGTCGGGCTCCCGATTCGCTCGGTGGTCTGCGTGAACTTCGGTCTCGTCGACTTCAATCCTTCGGTGGAGCGCTTCGCGATGGACCGCGCCAGAGCGTATATCGACCAGGGGGCCTACTTCGGCGCCCGCAATATTCTGCTCGTGATCGGCGAGTACTTCTGGGACGGCGAGGTGTTCCCCAACGAGGCCATCTGGGGCTCCGTGGTGGACCGTGTGAGGACCCTCGGGGAGTACGCCCAGGAGAAGGGCCTAGAGGTCGTGATCGAGCTCGAGCCGTTCACCCAGGCGCTGGTGAAGGACGTAGACGAGCTGGCCCGTTTCGTGAAGGAGGTAGACCACCCGGCGGTAAGGGCCAACGCCGATATCTCGCACCTGCACCTAGCGCGGGCCTCCTTCGATGACGTGAAGAAACTCGAGGGGCTCATCGGGCACATCCACCTCTCGGACTGCGACGGCGAGAGGCACGGGGATCTGCCCGCAGGCCGGGGCGTGACGCCGATCAAGGACTACCTTAAGGCTATTGCCGACACCGGCTACTCCGGCACGGTATCGATCGAGCTCGAATACTCCCCAGATCCGGACCAGATCGTGGAGTGGGTCGAAGAGGCCTACCGGGAGACGGCCGCGATCATGTCCGACCTCGGCGTCCGGGACGGCGCCGGGTCCAGGTGACCGGGATGACCGACGATACCCTGGACCTGGCTAGGCGCGTCGGCCCGAACCTTCCGCCGAAGACCGACTACCGGGTCGGCTGCATCGGGGCGGGCTTCATAATGAAGGACATCCACCTGGTCTCCTACGCCGAGGCGGGTTTCGATGTCGTCGCCATCGCCTCGCGCACCCCGGCCCACGCGCGCGCCGCGGCCGAGGAGCACGGCATCGGGACCGTCCACGATACCTGGCGAGAGCTGCTCGACGACACGCGCGTCGAGATCCTGGACATCGCCTTCCCGCCCGACCAGCAGCTCGAGATCGTACGCCAGGCGGTGAGAAGGCCTCACATTAAGGGCATCCTGGCCCA
>Ga0126309_10000492_pt1 | contig 13231 bp, 10 predicted proteins | sample Plot56_FD_92541 | JGI IMG/M metagenome (GOLD analysis project Ga0126309, IMG submission 92541) | Serpentine soil microbial communities from UC McLaughlin Reserve, CA, USA - Plot56 | ecosystem: Environmental > Terrestrial > Soil > Grasslands | place: USA: UC McLaughlin Reserve, Lake County...
CCAGCACCGAGTGGTTCGTGTCCCACATCTTGACCGTCGTCTCCTCGATGGGGGCACTCGAGGCGAGGCCCGCGTTCGAGACGACGACGTCGACGCCGCCGTACTCAAGGACCGCGCGCCTGTAAGCGCCCGCGACTTGATCTTCGTCCGTCACGTCGGCCCCCGCGGGGATACCAGGCTCGGGCAGGCTATGTGCGACCTCCCCCGCTCCCTCCTCGTCAAGGTCGCAGACAACGACGCAGGCACCGCGCGAGGCGAGCGAGCGGGCGACGGCGCTGCCTATCCCGCCCGCGCCTCCAGTCACGAAGGCGACCCTGCCTGCGAGCTCGTCCGGCGGCGGGGCCAGGGTGAGCTTGTAGAGTTCGAGCGGCCAGTACTCGACCGCGTAGGACTCCTCCTCTGTAAGTGAGACGTAGCCGCCGAGGGCGTGGGCACCGCGTATGACGTTGATGGCCCTGTAGGCGAAATCTCTGGAGAGGTTCGCTTCTTTGGCGTTCTTCGCGGCTGCGACGAGGCCGAGGCCTTCTATGTAGACGACCCTCGGGTTCGGGTCGAACATCTCTTCGTCAGCCTCCTCGTGACGCGAGAAGTACGCTTCGTAGTCCTCCCTGTACCGCGCCACGCCTTCACGGAGCCTCTCTTCGAGCTCATCGGCGCCCTCGTTCTCGGGGTCGAAGTCTATCCAGAGTGGTCTTACCTTGGTCCTCACCAGGTGGTCGGGGCAGGCGGCCCCGACCTGCGAGAGCTCCTCAGAGTCACGCCCGCAGACGAAGGTGAGGACATCTTCGGAGGTGTAGTCGATCCTCAGTATCTTGTGCGAAGACTCCTCCGAACCTGACGAGAGCGCCCCACGTAGCGCCGGAAGGACCCCGGCTAGCAGGGCTTCCCTGCGATCGGGCGCCGGTGGTTCGACCTTCTTTCCGCCGAACGGCTCACCGGCACGGCCTGCGACGAACCTGGCGGCCCGGTTTATGGCTTCGATGGTGCGACCGTAGCTCTCCTCGTGGGTATCGCCCCAGGTGACGAGGCCGTGTTTGGCCAGGAGTACGAACTTCGCGTCGGGGTTGTTCTTTACAGCCTCGCCCACCTGCTTGCTGAGCGTGAAGCCGGGGCGGATGTAGGGGATCCAGACCGCCTCGTCTCCGAAGCACTCGGCCGCCAGGCTCTCGCCGCCCTCGGAACAGCAGATCATGTTGATCGCATCAGGGTGCGTGTGGTCGACCTGCGGGTAAGGGACGAAGGCGTGCAACAGCGTCTCTATGGAGCCCCTCGGCATGTCTGGCCTGAGCTGGCAGCTCGCGAGGTAGGCGACCATCTCCTGATCCTCCATCTCCCCGCGCTGCATGAGCGGCAGTACCTCATCCAGCTTGAGCCCGGTGAACTGCCCTGCCCCTATTGTCGCCAGGTCGGAGCCAGATCCCTTCACCCACAGGACGTCCACCTCACGCCCGGCGTGGTCCATGTCCCTGGTCTTGGTCGAGGTGTTGCCACCCCCGTAGTTGGCGACGGCCCTGTCCCTCCCAAAAAGATTGGACCGGTAGGCCAGCGCCTCTAGCTCTGAGAGGTCCTCAGCCGCTTGCGGGTCCCACAGGTTCTCCGTCGCCCCCGGCGTTCTCGTATCCAAGAGCTCCTCCCTTCGGTCGATTTAAGGCTTCAGGCATTAGGTTTCAGGTGGTTGGGTTCGTTCCGCCGGTCGCTGACGCGGCGGTGGATGTGAGGCTCACACGATAGATCCATCCGTGACGAGTTTCTCCCAATGACATTCGAAGGCGAACCAAACCCTCGCAACCCAATGCCTACCTGATGCCTCAAATTCAACTCCATCCCGCTCCTGCGCCTTCGCCCCGTTCCTGCGATGCTTTTTCTGCGTAGCCGCTCTGTTTGAAGGCAGCGATTGGATCTGCTGCACCGCCCAGGTCTTCGCGAACCCTGGCGCATAGTGGGCGCACGTCCGTGGCGTAGGCGTCGAGGAGGATGCGGTGGGCGCCTAGCACGTCGCCCGAGTGGCGCGCCTCGGCTAGCCCTGCGCGGTCTACGAGGAGGGCTCTGGCGTAGGCCTCTTGCAGGTTCATGACGGAGAGGATCATGGCTTCTATCTTGGGCTCGATGTTGTGGGTCTGGTCGATCATGTAGTCGATGCGCGTCCCCGCCCGCTCCTCGGCCTCGACGAGCTCGACGTAGATCAAAAACAGCTCGAAAGGGTTGACGCTGCCGACGATGAGGTCGTCGTCGCCGTACTTTCTGTTGTTGAAGTGGAAGCCCCCGAGACGCCCCTGGTCGAGCAGGAGCGCCACGACGTACTCGATGTTGACCTCTTTGGCGTGATGGCCGAGGTCGACGAGGACCTTCGCCCTCTCGCCGAGCCTCTGGCTCACGGTGAGGGCCGCTCCCCAGTCGGCGAGGTCCGTATGGTAGAAGGCTGGCTCGTAGGGCTTGTACTCGATGAGCATCCGCATGCTCTCGGGCATGGTTGAGTAAACCTCTTCCAAACACTCGACCATCCTGTGGCGGCGTTCCGTGAACGAGTCCTGTCCAGCGTAGTTGGTACCGTCCGCGAACCACAGGGAGAGTACGTCCGAACCGGTCTCTCCCGCTATCTCGACGCACTCGAGGAGGTGGTCAGTGGCCTTCCGGCGTACCGCCTGGTCAGGATTGCAGACGCTGCCCAGCTTGTACTCGGGCTCCTGGAACAGGTTTGGGTTGACGGCCCCGATGCTCAGGCCAAGGGACTCGGCGTGGCTTTTCAGTTCGCCGTAATCGTCGACCTTGTCCCAGGGGATGTGGATCGCCACGGATGGGCATACGCCGGTTAGCCTGTGGACCTGGGCGGCGTCGGCCATCTTCTCGAACGGGTCACGGGGCACTCCCTTCTGCGGGAAGACGGCGAAGCGCGTACCCGTGTCGCCGTAACCCCACGAAGGGGTCTCCAGCCCCTGGGCTCGCAAACGCTCCTCGACGGAGCCGAGTTCAACGCCCCCGCCCTCGAGCCTCTGCGCCAGAGCCTCGTAAGCCTGATCGGTCGTCATCCCCAAATCCGTCCTCCTCTACTCACGGCACCGGCGCTTCTCCGGGCGCCGGTGCCGCACCCAGCTATCCGGCTAGAAGTCGTAGTCGTCGATGTTCTCCTTCGAGAACACCAGCGGTGGTCCCAGAAGTACCTCGTCGGGGACGAGCATCTTCACCTTGCCGAGGCGGCCTGCCTCGAAGGTGCCAGACTTCGGGAGGTCGCCGTTTATCTGGGCGTCCGCGACGTAGACGGCGAGGTAGCCGAGGTCGACGGGGTTCCAGAGGACGAACTTCTCGACGGCGCCTGACTCGAGGTAGGGCTTCATCTCGCTGGGGGTCGAGAGGCCTGTCACGGGCACCTCGCCCTCGCGGCCGAGCTGCTCGACGGCCTCAGCCGCACCTGGCAGGGCCACCGAGGTGATGCCGAAGACGCCGGCCGTATCGGGGTTGGCCCTGAGGTAGTTCTTGGTCAGGTCGATGCCCTTCTGCAGGTCCTCCTCGCCCGGTTCGACGGCGGCGATAGACATGTCGGGGTACTTCTCCTTCATGCGCTCGCGCATCTGCTTGAGCCACGCGACCTGGTTCGGGGCCGTAAGCGAACCCGTGACGACCAGGAACTCGCCCTTGCCATCCGTCTGTTCGGCCATGACGTCGACGAGCTCGTAGCCGATGGCCTTGAAGGTTGCCTGGTTGACGAACACGTCCCTGGCGTCGGGTGCCACGTCGGCGTCCCAGGCGCCTGTGGCGATCCCGGCGTCGCCGGCCTGCTTCATCGCAGGTGCCAGGGCGTTTGGGTCGTTGGCGGCCACCGTGATGGCGCCGCACTGCTGCTGGACGAACTGTTCGATCATCTGCGACTGCAACGCTGCCTTAGCCTCGGTCGGGCCGTCGTAGACCAGATCTACCTTCAGCTCCTTCGCGGCCTCCTTCGCCCCCTTCTCCGAGGCGTTGAAGTAAGGGATACCAACCAACTTGGGCATCATGCAGATCTTGGACGGTCCACTATCCTTCCCCCCACCCTGCGACGGCTGCTGGCCCACCCCGCAAGAGGCGACCACGACGACCAGCGCCGCGAGCACGACCGCCGAGAGTACCTTCAGACTCCTCGTCGAACCGAACACGCTACTCCTCCTTACCCTCGATTTTCTGTCGACCCTAACCCACACTAGTTCGCCAATTTCTACTCCTCGCCTCTGCGGAAAAACTCGTTTATGAACACGGCCACGAGGAGCAAGACGCCAAGGATAAAGAGCTGCCACGTGCTTGGGACTCCGGCCAGGAGCAGACCGTTGCGCAATATCGCGATAATGACCACGCCTAGCACGGTCCCCGCTATGGTACCCGAGCCCCCGTAGATGCTCGCCCCTCCTAGCACGACGGCGGAGATCACGTCGAGCTCCAGTCCCAGGCCGACGTCGCCCCTGGCCGTATAGACCCTCGAGGTGTAGATCACCGCCGCGATCGCAACGAGCAGACCGATACCGGTGTAGATGGCCACCTTGACCCTGCGTATTGGCACGCCGGAAAAACGCGCCGCCTCCTCGTTGTTCCCTATGGCATAGACGTAGCGCCCAAAGCTGGTGCGCGAGAGTATGATCCACACGATCCCAACGGCGAGTACGAAGATGATGAGCTGGCCTGGAACCGCGCCGAGCAGGTAAGCCTGGCCGAAGTAGGCAAACCAGGGGGGGAAGTTCGAGACGGCCCGCGCACCCGTTAGGCCGTAGGCCAGCCCCTGGAAGAGGGCGAAGGTGCCAAGGGTAACGACGAGGGGATGCAAATCCAGGAACGTAATAAAGACGCTGTTGAAGAACCCTGCGGCCATCCCCACGACGAGGCCGAACAAGATGGCGAGGGGCAGCGGGAGTCCGGCCGCGAAGGTGAAGCCTATAGCCACGGAGACGAGCGCCAGGTTGGATCCAACCGAGAGGTCTATGCCGCCCGTGATGATGATCAGGGTCATCCCAAGCGCCATGAGGCCGACCTCGACGAAGTAGCGCGAAGTATTGAGCATATTGCCCAGGGTGAAAAACAGGGGCGAGAGCAGGCTCATTACGATGATCAGCGCGATCAGGACGCCGAGCAAGACCAACTCGCGGGAGAACCTGAGACGCTTGAGGACCGCCGTCGCCGCGCTCATGCCGTGTCTCCTACGAGCCGCCTGCGCACGACGTCTGTGGTCACGGCAAGCAGGATCAGGGCTCCGAGCACGGCCTGCTGCCAGATGCCGGGCACCCCGATCAGAACGAGGCCGTTAAGGATGACCCCTATGAGGATCGCACCGGTAAGCGCCGCGAGCGAAGAGCCGCGCCCTCCAGAGATGCTCGTTCCGCCTATCACGACGGCGGCGACGACCTGAAGCTCGAGGCCCGTGCCCGTGTTGGTCTGCACCGAGCCGGCGCGCCCCATGTAGATCATGGACGCAACGCCGACGAAGACGCCGACGAGCACGAAGGCAGAGAACCTGACGCGGTCCGTTGGCAGCCCGGCGAAGCGGGCTGCCCGCCTGTTGCCGCCGACGGCGTAGACGTTCCGGCCCCAGGTCGAGTGACGTCCGGCGACCTCCATCACGACGAAGAGGCCGAAGAGGACGATCACGGGAACGCTAAGGCCGAGCACGTTCCCCATGCCAAGGAACCTTGACTCGTTCGGGACACCGGTGATCCAGGTTCCACCCGTGACCAGCAGGATCACACCCCGCAAGGCGTAAAGCATCCCGAGCGTCACGATGATGGAAGGGATGCGCCCAAGCGTAACGAGAGTACCGTTGATCGCCCCGCAAAGAGCACCGACGGCGACGGCGGCAAGCAGCGGCAGCACGAACCCACCGATACTCTGTGCCGCTGCGCCCCCGGCCACAGCGCACAGACCAAGCATCGAGCCCGTCGAGATGTCGATCTCCCCGCAAAGGACGACCTGGTTGACCGCGAGGGCTATGACCCCAAGCACGGCCACGGAGGTCAGGATCGCCTCGAGGTTGGTCACGCTCAGGAACTTGCCGCTCAACACCGAGAAGACCACCACGAGCAAGACTAGGAAGGCGAGCGCAGGAGCCTCAGGACGACGCAGATACCGGCGGAAACCAGCACCACTCTCTGTGCCCGCGGCCTGGGCCCTCGCCTCACTCATTCTCGGGAACCTCCTGCTCGGGGCCGCCTGTGGCCGCGGTCATAACGCTCTCCTGGGTCGCCTCTCCCCGCGGGAACTCGCCGGTGATACGGCCCTCGCGCATCACCAAGACGCGGTCAGCCATCGAGAGTACTTCCTCCAGTTCGGAGGAAATGAGCAGGATGGCCTTGCCCTCCTTCGCCAGGTCGTCCATGAGGCGGTAGATCTCAGACTTTGCCCCGACATCGACGCCCCGCGTGGGCTCGTCCAGCAGCAACACGTTCGGCTCTCGGGCGAGCGACTTGGCGACGACTACCTTCTGCTGGTTGCCCCCCGAGAGCCGGCTCACCGGGTCGGAGACCCCGGCTCCCCTTATGGACAGTTCTCCCATGTACCTGTCCGCGATGCCGCGTTCCGACCTGGATACGAACCCGAGCCGAGAGATGCGGTCGAGGATGCTCAGGGTGATGTTGTTCTTTATCGAGAAAGGCAGGATGAGCCCCTGGGAGCGGCGCTCCTCGGGCACGTAGAATATTCCCTTCTGCATAGCGGTCTGCGGAGAGTTGATCCTGACCTCCTCCCCATCGACGAAGATCCCACCAGAGTCAGGCCGGTTTATCCCGAAGATGGACTGGGCAAGTTCGGTACGCCCGGCCCCGACCAACCCGGCGAGGCCAACGATCTCCCCCCTGCGCAACGTGAGATCCACACCCTCGAACTGACCGTCACGGGCGAGGCCCCTGACCTCGAGGGCAGTCTCACCCGGACTGCTCTCGCTGCGGGTGAAGAGCTCGTTAAGTGGCCTGCCTACCATAAGACGTACGAGCTCTTCGGCGTCGAGTTCCGAGGCTTGCGCGGTCCTGATGTGGTGGCCGTCCCTGAGCACGGTGATGCGGTCGGAGATCTCGAAGATCTCCTCCAGCCTGTGGGAGATGTAGACGACGCCGACGTCCTCCGCCGTCAGGTCCCCGATAATGCCGAACAGTTGCCTGGTCTCCCGCCCGGTCAGGGAGGAGGTCGGCTCGTCCATGATCACGGCCCGCGCCTCACCCACGAGGGCCCGCGCGATGGCCACGATCTGCTGCTCCGCCGCCGAGAGCCGCTTTACGGCCGAGGTGGGATCCAGGTCGACACCAAGGGCCGTAAGCCTCTTGCGCGCCTCCTCCCGCATGGCCTCCCAGTCCAGGCCGCCCCAGCGGGTACGAGGCCTCTTGCGTCCGACGAACAGGTTCTCGGCCACGGTGAGTTCGGGGAACAGGTCGAGCTCCTGCGGGATCATGGCTATGCCTGACGCCTCCGCGTCGCGCGGCGAGGAGAACGAGGCGGCTTCACCGCCCACCTCAAGAGTCCCTTCGTCAGGACCGTAGAGACCGTCCACGATCTTCATGAGCGTGCTCTTGCCTGCACCGTTTTCCCCGACCAGGGCGTGCACCTCACCGGGACGCAGGTCGAAGGCAACATCCTCCACGGCGACGACGCCCCCGAACCGTTTGGTAACGCCGTCGAGCTCGAAGACCGGGACCGCCCCGGTCGCCACGGGTTCTCCGGCGCTGGTTTCCTCCGGCTCGCTCAAGTGCTCTCTCCTTCCCGGTCCAACCGCGGCGCCGCCCCTATAACGCCCCGCAGCTTCTCGAAAGCCTCTTGCCACCTGTCCTCTTCGCCCTGAGGCTCGTACTCGCGCACCTCCACCGAGCGGCGCACGACCTCCCTGATCTCGTCCAACGACCCTACCCTATCCTGCGCGAACGCCTGTACCATAACGTTTCCGACGCCCGTCGCCTCGACGGGCCCTGCTACCACAGGAAGCCCCGACGCATCGGCGGTAAGCTGGCAGAGAAGCGCGTTCTGGGAGCCGCCGCCGACGACGTTGATCATCCTGGCAGTCCGTCCGGCCAGGCTCGCCCCTTCCTCTATAGCGTACCTGTACTTGAGCGCGAGGCTCTCGAAGACACACCGCGCGACCGCCGCGGGCTCATCGGGTGGCTCTTGCCCTGTCTCCCCACAGAAGCTCCTGATGCGCGAGGCCATGTCCCCAGGGGCAAGGAACGCGGGATGGTCGGGATCGACGAGCGGTCCCGACGGTGCGTCTTCGGCGAGGTTGGCAAGTTCTTCGTATGAGTACTCGTGGCCTTCCCTCGCCCATTGCCTGCGGCACTCCTGGAGGATCCAGAGCCCCATTACGTTCTTCAAGAAGCGCGTCTTCCCCCCAAAGCCGCCCTCGTTGGTAAAGTTTGCCTCCATCGCCCCAGGCGTCACGACCGGCTTCTGGGTCTCTACGCCCACAAGAGACCAGGTTCCGCTCGAGATGTAGGCGAAATCTTCCCCCCCGGCGGGCACCGCTACCACGGCAGAGGCCGTGTCGTGGGAGGCGACAGCGAAGACGGGCGGTCCTGCGCCAACTTCTTCGGCGACCCCGGGAAGCAAGGAACCGAGCTCGGTGCCTGGTGGGACGATGCTGGCCAGTACACGGGGAGGAAGGTCCATCTTCGCGAAGAGGTCCTTGGACCATTCGCCTGTTTCCAGATCCAGGAGCTGGGTGGTCGTCGCGTTGGTGTACTCGCAGGCCTTCTCGCCAGCGAGCCAGTAATTCATGAGGTCGGGGATCAAGAGCATGGTCTCGGCGGCCTCGAGTAGCGGAGACCCACGCATGGCGAGGAGTTGGTAGAGGGTGTTGATGGGGAGAAACTGGATGCCCGTAGTGTCGTATATTTCCTGCTTCGGCATCAGCCCGAAAGCCTCATCCATCATGCCATCCGTGCGCGCATCGCGGTGATGGTATGGGTTCGAGACGAGCGCCCCATCCCCGTCAAGAAGCCCGAAGTCAACGCCCCAGGAATCTACCCCGATACCTTCGATCTCCTCTTCACATAAGACCCTGGCCAGCCCGGCTTTGATCTCACCGAAGATCCGCAGTACGTCCCAGTGCAACCCGTCGGGAAGCCGGACAGGGGCGTTCTGGAAGCGATGTATCTCCTCGAGCGAGACACGCCCGCCGTCGAAACGCCCGAGCACGACGCGACCACTCTCGGCCCCGAGGTCGACAGCCAGGTAACAGGCGCTCATCTTCGCGCCACTTTGCCAGCGAACTCACAACGCTCCCATCCAACGCTCCCTCTCCTCATACGCTCTGCACATCCACTCCCAAATCCACCATGGTCTCGACGTGCGACGGGGGGGCGTCGGCCGTCACCACCAGGCTTACCTCCGAGAGGTGGGCGATGACGCTCGAGCCCCTCTGTTCGAATTTCCTTCCGTCAACGAGCAACACGGGCCTCTCGGATTGCCGGATCATCGCCCTCTTTACCTCGGCTTCGAGCGGGTTGATGTCGGTGAGATAACCCCTGGATGTGATCCCCTTGACGCTTACCAAAGCCCTGTCCGCGATGTAGGACTCGATGGTCCTTATCGTGCACGGGCCCACGAAAGAGAGGGTGAGCGCCCGGAAGATGCCCCCCAACCCAACCATGTTCGCCCCTGAGGGATCCGCCGTTGCGAAGAGGTCCATTACAGGCACCAGGTTGGTGAGGAAGGTAATGTTGGACGTACCAGCAACGACACGCCGCGCCGCATAGTACACCGTAGTCGACGAGTCGATGAACACGGTCTCGTCAGTGCCGAGGAGCGCCGCTGCAGCACGCGCCAGCCGCTTCTTCGGCTCGACCGCCTCACCCAGCCGCTGCTGGAACGAGTCCTCATGCTGCGTGAGCCCGGGCGGAACCGCCCCGCCGTGGGTCCTCTTTACCTTGCCCCGGCGTTCGAGTACCGCGAGATCCCGCCTCGCAGTCGCAGCCGAGATGCCAAGCTCCCTCTCCAGCCCGGCTACCGTGACGCTCCCCGCCTCACGGACGCGCATCACTATCAGCTGCTGACGTTGCTCAGGTAAATCTGCTCGTTCTTCTGACATATTATGATTGATCGAGCAATTTTTCCTCTAAATCGCTCAAATCCTTCCCAAGCCCGCTCATACTGTAACGGAAGCTGCATTTCGACGCAAGCCCCTTCGCCTGACCTCGTGACTAGACGAGCCAGTTCGTCCTTTCTCTATCCGCATCGCGATCTCTCCACTATCATGGTGCGAGAAGCGGACGCCGGGCGGGGATGGGCTGACGATGGTGCGTGGAGGGTTGGCGCGGAGGCAGGGCGGCGAGGAGGACTTCCGCTGGCGCGGGGAGGACGTCACGCGTCTCGAGGGGTTTACGGACTCTGTCTTCGCCTTCGCGGTGACGCTACTAGTGGTCTCCTTAGAGGTACCCAAGACCTTCGACGAGTTGCTCACGACCATGCGGGGCTTTCTGGCGTTCGCGATCTGCTTTTACCTGCTCCTCCTCGTGTGGTACGACCACTACAAGTACTTCAGGCGTTACGGCCTGAACGACACCCCGACCCTGTGGCTCAACTCGGCGCTGCTCTTCATCATGCTCATGTACGTCTACCCCTTGAAGTTCCTGTTTACCCTGCTGGTGAGCGAGCTGTTCGGCTTCGCCGATACCGAGACGATAGAGCTGTCCCAGTACCCGCTCTTGATGGTCATCTACGGGGCGGGCTTCGTCGCCGTCCAGCTCGTGTTCGTGATCATGTACCTGCGGGCCTACAGGCTGCGCGCCGACCTCGAACTCGACGCGCTCGAGCTGTCGGTGACGCGCGAGGAGATCCAGGGCTTCCTCATTAACATGGCGGTCGGGCTGCTCTCAATGGCCGTCGCCATCCTGGGGGGCACCGCCACGATCGCCTGGGCGGGATACGTCTACTTCCTGCTCTTCCCGTTGCAGACGATAAACGGCCGCGTTATGGGTGCCCGCAGGAGGAAAATGAAAGCCGCCCATACCAGGGCGGGAACCGACGATGGCGGATCGTAAGACGCCAGACGACGACGCGTTTGACACTCATCACGATTGGTATGACAATTTGTGTGTGATGGAGCAGGCGCGACGAACCAGGCTCAGGGACCGGGCATCGGACCAGTTGTTGGAGATGGTGATCTCCGGCGGGCTGGAGCCGGGGGAACGTCTTCCGCCCGAGCGCGAGCTGTGCGCGCGCCTCGGGGTGAGCAGGACGGTCGTAAGGGAGGCCCTGAACCTGCTCGAGGCACGAGGCCTCATCAGCATCGAGCACGGTCGCGGCGCGGTAGTCAGCGGCGGCGGCCAGCGGGCCGTTCGCGACACGCTGGGTCTGCTCCTGCGCGTCCAGCCGAAGACCCTGTGGGAGCTTCTGGAGATACGTAAGATCCTCGAGGTGGAGGTCGCCGGTCTCGCCGCCGAGCGCGCCGGTTCAAAGGACGTGGCTGCGATGCGCCTCCAGCTCGACAGGATGCGGGACTCAATCGAGGCGCCCGAGGGTTACGTGGACGCTGACGTCGAGTTCCACGCGTTGCTTGCGCGGGGGGCCCGCAACGAGGTCTTGCTGACGATGCTCGAGCCCGTAGTCGACCTGCTGCGGGCGAGCCGCCGGGTGAGCGCGGCCAGGGCCGGCAACGCGCTGCGGGCGCTAGGGGAGCACGAGCGGATACTGAGTATGGTGGAGGCCAGGGATGCGGGGGGAGCGCGGGAGGAGATGCGCGCCCACCTCGCCAAGACGTCTGAGGACATCGAGGCCGCCATCGGTGAAGGGTTGCTGGACGCCGGGGAGTTGAAGGAGGGGGTATGAAGGCAAACGAGCTATTGTCCGGGATGGGGTTGCCTGGTCGCGACCTCTACGACCTACCGGACTCGGGGAAGCGTTTTTCAGATGGAGCCCAGTACCGCGTCGAGATCCCGAGCGTCGAGGGACCACGGGTTCTGGAGGCGGTCATCGAGGAGGCGGTCAGGCGCAAAGTCCAGATCCACCGCGTCTCCCAGGGGTCTGGGATCATGCTGCTCACGGACGCCGAGATCCTGGAGATGTGCGCCATGGCGCGCGAGGCCACCCTGGAGCTCTCGCTCTTCGTCGGGCCGCGCGCCTCCTGGGAGACCGGCGCGGGCGTCCTCTCCGACGCAGGCAAGGTCCTTGGTGCCCAGCATCGTGGCCAGGACCAGCTCGCCTACGCCCTCGAAGACGTGCTTCGCGGCGTCTCTCTAGGACTGCGCGGGGTGCTCGTAGCCGACGCCGGGCTCCTGTGGGTGTTGCGCGACCTCAAGGCGAGAGGAGAGCTGCCAGGGGACCTCGTCCTCAAGGTCTCCGTGCAGCTCGCCGCGGCCAACGCGGCCGCCGTAAAGGCGATGGAGGACCTTGGGGCTGGCACGTACAACGTGCCGACAGATCTGTCGCCCGCCCAGCTTGCCGCGATACGCGCCGTGTCGGATCTTCCGCTTGACGTCTACGTCGAGGTTCCTGACGACTTCGGCGGGTTCGTGAGGCACTACGAGATCCCCGACCTCGTAAGGGTCGCCTCGCCCGTCTTCGTCAAGTTCGGCCTCAGGAACGCGCCCAACATCTACCCGAGCGGGACACACCTGGAGGCGACGGCGGTGGCGCTGGGCAGGGAGAGGGTCAGGCGGGCCAGGATCGGGCAGGAGATGCTCCAACGCTACTACCCGGAGGCCGAGACCACACCCCCTGGTGCCACTTACCCCGGCCTGCCCGTCGAGGCAAAGGAGAAGGCATGAAGATCACACACCTCGACACGTTCGTCGTAGGTACGGAGTGGCGCAACCTGACCATCATCCGCGCCCACACGGACGAGGGACTGACGGGCCTCGGAGAGGCCAGGATGGTCAACCACACGGACGCGCTCGTTGGTTATCTGGCCGAGGCGGCCCCGAGGCACCTCATCGGGCACGACCCGTTTCAGATAGAGAAGCTGGTCAAGAAGATGGGCCGCGACGACTTCTCCCGCGCGGGCGAGGTCATGAGCAGCGGCATCGCGATGTTCGAGACGGCCTGCTGGGACATCGTCGGCAAGGCTGTTGGCCAGCCTGTCTACAACCTGCTCGGCGGACCCGTACGTGACAGGGTCAAAGCCTACGCCAACGGCTGGTACAGGGTCGAGCGCACGCCCGAGGAGTTCCACGAGGCCGCGAAGAAGGTCGTGGAGCGCGGGTACAGAGCCTTGAAACTCGACCCCTTCGGACCGGGGCACTACGAGCTCGAGTACGAGGAGAAGATACAGGCCGTCTCGCTCGTCGAGGCCGTCAGGGACGCC
>Ga0126309_10000493_pt1 | contig 13177 bp, 12 predicted proteins | sample Plot56_FD_92541 | JGI IMG/M metagenome (GOLD analysis project Ga0126309, IMG submission 92541) | Serpentine soil microbial communities from UC McLaughlin Reserve, CA, USA - Plot56 | ecosystem: Environmental > Terrestrial > Soil > Grasslands | place: USA: UC McLaughlin Reserve, Lake County...
CCGTAGCAGTCGAATGTCGCCCAGCGCATCGGAGGCTAGCTCCTCGCTTTCGCTGAAAGTCTCCCGACTTTCAGCGACCTTCTGGAAGCCGAACGCCACTTCGCGCCGCGCGGCACGCCTGCGCACCACGCTTCTTTCACACCGTCAACGTCTTGGAGGGGAGCGGGCAAAGCCCGCTCCCCGACGCTGGACTGCCTACGCCGGGTCGACGAAGTAATCGAGTTTTGCAACGTCGATGTGATGGTCTGTCCAACACTGGAGCTTTGAGACATGACTCGCCTCAACCGGAAATGAGCCGTACATCGGATCGTCCGCTTCGGCGCTGAACAACGTCCTGAGCTCGTCCAACGTGGCACCGGCAAGCGGCCACTCACCGACGAAGCGATCACCGGGATCAGTTTCGAACGCTCGCAACACAGCAGCAGGTTCGCCGGGCACTCAGTCCTCGAAGCGGTGGATCACGATGCAGGCGTTGTGCCCGCCGAAGCCGAACGAGTTCGAGACGCCCACCCGGACATCCGCCTCGCGCGCCTCGTTCGGGATGTAGTCGAGGTCGCACTCGGGATCCGGCTCGTCGTAGTTGATCGTCGGCGGGAGGGTGTTCCGGTTGACGGCGAGCGTCGTGAAGATCGCCTCCACCGCGCCGGCGGCGCCGAGGCAGTGCCCTGTCGCTCCCTTCGTCGACGAGACGGGCGTCTTGCGGGCGTTCTCCTCGCCGAGCGCGATCTTGATCACCCGCGTCTCGCTGGCGTCGCCGAGCGGCGTCGAGGTTCCGTGAGCATTGATGTAGTCGATCTCGTCCAGGTTGATCCCTGCGTCTCCGAGCGCCATCCGCATCGCCCGAGCAGGGTTGTCGCCGGTCGGGTCCGGCTCGGTGACGTGTCGCGCGTCCGAGGAAAGCCCGTACCCGAGAAGCTCGGCGTAGATCTTCGCGCCGCGAGCGTTCGCGTGCTCGAGGTCTTCGAGGACGACGACGCCGCCGGCCTCACCCATCACGAACCCGTCGCGGCCCGCATCGAAAGGCCGGCTCGCTTTCTCGGGATCGTCGTTCCGCCGCGACAGAGCGCGCATGGCGCTGAACCCGGCGATGCCGACCCGCGTGATGCCGGCTTCCGTCCCGCCGGCGAGCATCACGTCGGCGCGGCCGAGCCGGATTGCGTCGCACGCCTCGCCGATCGCCATGTTCGAGGCTGCACAGGCGGTGCACTGGGAGGACAGCGGGCCCCGGGTGCCGAGGTACATGGAGACCCAGCCGGCGCCCATGTTCGGGATGATCTGCGGGATCGAGAAGGGGTTCACCCGGTCGGGGCCGCGCTCGAGGAGCGTGTCGTAGCAGTCCTGAAACGCTTTCAGTCCACCGATTCCGGTGGCGATCGAGGCGCCGATGCGGTCCGCCTCCGGCTCGATCTCGAGTCCCGAGTCGTCGCGAGCCTGGATGGCCGCGGCGACGATCATCTGCGCGAACCGGTCCATGCGCCGCGCCTGCTTCTTCTCGATGAAATCCGCCGGGTCGAAGTCCTTCAGCTCGCACGCGAAATGCACCGGGTAAGCGCTAGCGTCGAACTGCTTGATCTCGTCGGCGCCGGACTTGCCCGCGACCAGGTTCTCCCACGTCGTCTCCACGTCGTTCCCGAGCGGGCTGACCGCACCGAGCCCGGTGATGACGACTCTTTTCCGGCCGTTCATGCTCATCACATGCCCAGTCCGCCGTCGACCAGCAGCACCTCGCCGGTGACGAACGCCGCCGCGTCGGAGCAGAGGAACCTGACGGCGCCGGCAATGTCCTCGGGCTCGCCGAACCGGCCCAGCGGCGTGTTCGCGAGCATCGCTTTCTGGAGCTCCTCCGGCAGCTCGTTGGTCAGCCGGGTCGAGACGTAGCCGGGCGCGACGACATTGGCCCGCACCCCGCGGCTGCCGAGCTCGCGCGCCAGCGCCTTCGTGAAGCCGATGATCCCGGCTTTCGACGCCGAATAGTTGGTCTGCCCCGGGTTTCCGTGGAGGCCGACAACGGACGAGATGTTGACGATCGACCCGGCGCGCCGTCGCATCATCCCTCGCGAGACCGCGCGGCAGGTATTGAACGTGCCGCCGAGATTGGTGTCGAGCACGACCTGCCAGTCCTCGTCTGACATGCGCGCCAGGAGGCCGTCGCGGGTGACGCCGGCGTTGTTGACGAGGATGTCCACGTCGCCGGCCTCCTCGACGAGACGCTGCGCGTCCTCCGCCTGGGAGACGTCGGCCTGAACCGCTCGGCCCCCGAGCTCGGACGCGACCGCCTCAGCCTCGTCGGCTCCGGATCGGTAGCCCACGACAACGGTCGCTCCGGCACCGGCGAGCTCGGCCGCGATCGCCTTTCCGATCCCTCGCGAGCCGCCGGTGACGAGCGCCGTCCGGCCTTCCAGAGAACAGAACTCGGCCACGGGGTTAGATGGACTCTTCGACTTTCTTCAGGCCGGCGAGGTTGTTCACGGACACGGCCTTCACGGTCTTGTCGATCCGCTTCAGTAAACCCGACAGGACGTTGCCCGGTCCGACCTCGACGAATGTCTTTGCGCCGTCCTTGATCAGGCCTCGCGCCGCCTGTGTGAACTTGACGGGAGCGGTGACCTGCTCCACCAGCAGTCCTGCCATCCGCTGTGCCGGCTCGATGTGGGCGGTCACCGTCGACATGAACGGCGCGACGGGATCGCTGAACTTGACCCGTTCCACCGCAGGACGCAGCATCTCCGCGGCCTTGGCGACGAGCGGGCTGTGGAAGGCGCCGGACACCTTGAGCTTGACAGTCCGCCTGGCGCCCAGCTCGTTGGCCTTGTCGATCAGCTCGTCGACGGCTCTCTGCGAGCCCGAGACGACGATCTGGCCCGGGCAGTTGTAGTTCGCCGGCCACACGCCCTCGATCTGCGCGCAGAGCTCCTCGACCACCGCGTCGTCGAGCCCGAGGATGGCGGCCATCGTGCCGTTGCTCTCCCTGGCCGCTTCCGCCATCGCGAGACCACGCTCCCGAACGAGCCCGATCGCCTCGCCGGTGTCGAGCGAGTTGGCGGCCGCGATGGCCGCGAACTCCCCGACCGAGTGGCCGACGACATAGTCCGGCGCGATCCCGCGCGCACGCAGGGCGGCCAGCACGGCGAGACTCGTCGCGACGAGCGCGGGCTGCTGCACCTCGGTCTGCACGAGCTCGTCGATCGGCGACTCGAAGCACAAGCGGGCAAGGTCGAGGCCGGACGCCTCGCTCCCGACGCGATACACCTCCATCGCCTCGGGGACTGCTTCCGCGATCTCGCGGCCCATCCCCGCTTCCAGCGACCCCTGGCCGGGGAAGCAGAACGCGATCTTGCTCATGCGGCCCTCCCGTTCTCCGTCCAGGTCATCAGCGCCGAGCCCCAGGTGAGCCCTGCACCCATTCCAGTCATCAGCACCGTCGCACCAGGCTTCAGCCGACCTTCGGTCTCGGCGTCTGCGAGCGCCAGCGGAATCGATCCCGACGAGGTGTTTCCGTACCTGTCCACGTTCACCACTACTCGATCTTCCGGGATTCCCAGCTTCTTCGTCGCGTAATCGATGATCCTGACGTTCGCCTGGTGGGGAACGTAGACGTCCACGTCCTTGATCGTCAGGCCGCAACGCTCGAGCACGTGCTCCGCCGAGCTGACGAGGACCCGCGTCGCGAACTTGAACACTTCGCGTCCGTTCATGTGCACCCAGTGCAGCTCCTGCGCCACGGTGTCCGCCGTCGTGGGCATTCGCGACCCTCCGGCGGGCAGGTTCAGATGCACGCCGCCGGCCCCCTCGGCGCCGAGCTCGAAGCCGAGGAATCCACCCTCGTTGCTGCGCTCCAGGACGACGGCGCCCGCACCGTCGCCGAACAGCACGCAGGTGCTGCGGTCCTGCCAGTTCACGATCTTCGAGAGCACGTCGCCGCCGACGATCAACGCCTTGTCCGACAACCCGGCGGCAACCATGCCATAGCCCTGGACGAGCGCGTACATGAAGCCGGTGCAACCCGCGGAGAGGTCATAGGCAGCCGCGTCCGGCGCGCCCATCTGGTCGGCGAGGATTGCGCCGGTCGACGGAAAGGCCATGTCCGGCGTGACTGTCGCGACGATGATCAGATCGACGTCCGACGCCTGCACCCCGGCGTCCTCGAGTGCCTGCGTCGCAGCAGGCAGGGCGAGGTCCGACATCGCCTGCTCTGGAGCGGCGACGCGACGCTCCCGAATCCCCGTCCGCTCCATGATCCACTCGTCCGACGTGTCGATCGTCTTCGAGAGGTCGTCGTTTGTGACCACCTTCTCGGGCACGTAGCAGCCAAGACCGGTGATCGTGATCGGTCTGCCGTTCGCCTGGGCGATCATCTCTCCACCGCGAAGATCAGAGTGCCACGCGCAGCGAGCTCGCCGTCAACGGTCGCAGTCGCCTTGCCGCGGCCGATCGGCCCGCGCATCTGCTCGAGGTTGCACGTCAGCTCGAGCTCGTCGCCCGGCTGGACGATCCGCTTGAAGCGGACGCCGTCGATGCCGGCGAAGAGCGCCAGCTTGCCCCGGTTCTCCTCCTCCGAGAGCACCGCCACCGCTCCCGCCTGCGCCATCGCCTCCACGATCAGGACGCCGGGCATGATCGGCCGGTTGGGAAAGTGGCCCGAGAAGTACCACTCGTCGGCCTGCACCTGCTTCCGCGCGACGACACGTCCCCCAGGCTCCAGCTCGACGACTTCGTCGAGAAGCAGAAAGGGGTCGCGGTGAGGCAGGATCGCCTCGATCTCTTCTTTCGTCAGGGAGGGCACGTGCGCGATGAGTCTAGTGGTGAAGGGGTTCCTCACGACTCCCTGCATACGGGGCACGTCGAGCCGTTGTTGCGGGGGCGGTTCGGTCGGCCCTACCGCTTTCTGGAGCGCTGCGAATCGACTCAGCGGGAGCTGCCGCCGGATGCTCCGGAAGGAGCGGTGGTCGCGACCGAAGAGCAGACCGCCGGCCGTGGCCGGCTCGGCCGGCCGTGGTTTGCCGCTCCGGGAACGAGCCTCCTCTTCTCGATCAACCTGAGGCCCTTGGTCCCGACGCACCGGCTGCCGGAGCTCTCGATCGTCGCCGGGCTCTCCTGCGCGGACGCAATTCGCGATGTCACGGGCGTCACACCGGACATCAAGCTGCCGAACGACCTCCTCGTCGAGGGTCGCAAGCTCGCAGGAATCCTGGCCGAGGCCCGCGACGACCGCGTCGTTCTCGGGATCGGGATCAACGTCAACACCCCGAAGGAGGACCTCCCGGACGAAGTGGACACCGAGCCGACCTCACTGCGCGCTGAGCTCGGCGCCCCGGTCGACCGGGCCAGACTCCTCGCGGCGATCCTGCTCGAGCTGGAGCGCCGGTACGACGCCTGGAACAGCGAGGACTAGCGCAGCCTCAGCTTCGGCCCGACATTCCCCGCCGCGTCCTCGGCGTACGCATCCAGCCGTGCGAACGGACGGTCGAGAATGACGGTGAAGGTTCCGGCCTTCGGCCGCGAGATCGTGGACGCAACGCCGTCGGCGATGAAGGTGACCTTGGCGGGCTCGGAGAGGGAAACCCTCATGGGCCGCTTGTTTACGAGCTTGATTCGGGGCGCGACGCGGTCCACCCGCACCGGCAAGAGCTGCGTGAAAGGCCCGGTCGGGTCAGTGATCGTCAGGGCAACCGAATAGGCGCCGTCACGAAGTCCTCCGGCCCAGGCAAAGGCCTGTGGGCCGGCGATTAGAGGCCCGTCGAAGATGGTGGCGACCTCGGCGGTACCGCTGCGCACGACGAGGTGCGCCGTCGCGGGCACCGAGAGCTTGAAGGAGATCGCCAGGAGATCGAGGCGGCCGTCGCCGTTCGGTGAGATCGCCGGCGGAGCGATACCGAAGCTCGAAAGCGTCCGGCTGATGGAGACGCTCGCCGCGGCGGTGACGACCCTGTTTCGAGCCCCCCGGGCGACGAGAGCAATCCGGTAACGCCCGTCGGGGTAGCCCGCGCCGTCCCAGGTGAAGGACTGGCGGCCTGCGGGCTGCAAACCCGTGAAGAGCGGGGCGATCTCCACGCGATCCTCTGTCTGGAGGCTCGCAGTCACCGTCGCCGGCGCCCCGAGCCGGTAGGAGATCGTCGTCGTGTCCGTCCTTCCGTCCCCGTTCGGGGTGAATCCAGCCGGGTCGGCGCGGAGGCCTTCGACGGAGAGACCGGTGGTGGGAGCTCCAAGCGTTCCGGTCGCGGGACGCACGCTCGGCCCTGCCCCCATCCGATAGCGGTAGCTACCGGGGGGAGCGAGCCGGGCGTCCCACGTCCACTGAATCGTCGTGCCGTACCCGGCGCCGGCCGCGACCGTCTTGCCGTTGACGTCCACGATCGAAACGCTCCACGGGAGCGGCGCGGACAGCCGGGCCGAGAAGCTCACGAACCGCCCGAGACCGCCTTCGACCTCAGGCGTGTAGAGCTTGGGCAGGCCGAGCCCCGCCGCGGAGCGGGCGATCCCTGGAAGCTCGCCGTAGAGCGTGCCGGGACAGCTCGTGTAGCCGGTGTCCCGGTGTCCCGAGACGGCACGGAGCCAGAGTGGCAGACCCTTCCTGTACTTCGGGTTCCCTCCCGACACGACCGGCGCGTTCGACAAAGCATCGACGTGGGCGACATCGAGGCGCCAGGCGAGCAGCCGCACGATCGCGGTGCGGGCCGCCGGACCTATGCGGCGCCGCTCGTAGTTCCCGAGCACCGAGATGCCGACCGTTCCGGTGTTGAAGCCTCCCGAGTGAGCGCCGACGACGTTCCGCTCGATACCTCCGTAGCGTCCCTCGAACACCTGGCCGAAGCGGTCGACGAGGAAGTTGTAGCCAACGTCGTCCCAGCCGTTGCCGCGCACGTGGTAGAGGTAGACGCCCCTCACGATTGCCGCCGATTGGGCTGGCGTCGCGGGCTCCGCGCCCGCGGTGTGGTGGATGACGGCGGTCGTCAGCGTCTTCGCGATCACGGGATCGTCGCGGCGGATTCGCTCGTCGGCGCCCCAGCCCCGGCGCGTGACGATCTTCGGGCTGCCGGTCATCTGGAGGGTCCGTCCGGGCGAGTCCTCCACCGGGCTCCAGACGTAGTGGGCTCGCAGGCGAGACACACTGCCCCGGGTCCTGACGGCGAGCCGGTCCGCCGTGCCGGTCCAGACAGGGCTGCTCATCCGCCAGCCGCGAAGGCGCCGTGCCTCGTCCGCCCCGTTGTCAGGCCCGTCCTGTGGCTCGGCCTCGGCCTCACGCCAGCGGCTCCAGCCCGAAGCAGTGTGGGCCCGGAAGAGCACCCGGCCCGTCCCCCTCCAGTGCAGACCGACGAGATTGAAGCGCTCGGCTGTTGCGGCGGCTGCGAGGGATCGCTGGCCGGCAACCGGTAGCTCGCGGGTGACGAGCGTCGCCTCGCTCCAGGCGGTAGCCGGGAAGGCGAGAGCGACGAGAGCGGCGGCGAGAATCCTCATGGGCGATCCCGACCAGGGTCGCAGGGCCGCGGAGTGGTTGCAAGGGCTCTTGATAGCATCTTTACACCGTGAAAAGCCGCGTTCTGCGGGGAGTTTTAACCGCATTGGCCGTCGCTCTCCTGGTTCCTGCGACCGCCGCAGCGGCGCCTCGGGTTCTTGCGGTCGAGTTCGACAACGACGTCAATCCGGTCACCGCCGATTACGTCATCGACCAGATCAAGCGTGCGAATGAGGACCGTTACAACGCGGTCGTCATCCTCCTCGACACGCCGGGAGGCCTGTCCGACGCGATGAAGGACATCTACGAGGCCGAGCTCGCCTCCAGGGTGCCGGTAATCGTCTACGTCTACCCCGAGGGCGCTCGAGCTGCCTCAGCAGGCGTCTGGATCGGACAGGCGGCCGACATCCTCGCGATGGCGCCGCAGACCAACATCGGCTCCTCGACCCCGATCAGCGTGGGCGGGGCCGACATCCAGAAGGACCTCCGGAACAAGGTCGTGAACGACGCGGCGGCCTCACTTCGTGCGCTCGCCCGGGAGCACGGACGCAACGTCCAGTGGGCAGATGCAGCGGTCCGCAAGGCGTCGAACCTGGGGGCTCGCGAGGCGTTACAGCAGAACGTGATCGACGTCGTCGCGCCGAACCTGCCGGCGCTTCTCAATCAGCTCGACGGGCGGGAGACGAAGCCGAAGATGCTGATGCTCGAGACAGCCGGAGCGACGATCGACCGGGTCGAGATGTCGCTCTGGAAACGGGTCCTGGACACGCTGATCGATCCGAACCTCATCGTCATCCTCATGTCGCTCGGCGTCCTCGGAATCACGATCGAGCTCTGGAATCCGGGCCTGATCCTCCCGGGCACCGTCGGAGCGATCTCGCTCGTGATCGGCCTCTTCGGCCTTCAGATCCTTCCCGTCAGCTGGGCGGGCGTCCTGCTCATGCTGCTCGCCGCCGGCTTCTTCGTGGCGGAGATGTTCGTCGTGAGCCACGGCGCGCTTGCGCTTGCCGGCGCGGTTGCCTTCGTGATCGGGTCGCTCATGCTCTTCGACCCCGCCGGCGAGTCGTACCAGGTGTCGCTGACCGTCGCGCTGACCGTCGCCGGAACGATGGCGCTGATGGTCGGCCTCGTCGTCGCGAAGCTCGTCCAGGTGCGGCGAGCAGAGGTCGTCACCGGCCAGGAAGAGCTGATGGGCGAGGTGGGGATCGTTCGCCAGACGCTCGACCCTGTCGGCCTGGTTTTCGTCCACGGCGAGCTCTGGCGCGCAAAAACCGACGGCGGCCCGATTCCTCCCGGCGCACACGTGCGGGTTAAGGGCCTGGACGACGCGCTGACGCTCACGGTTGCTCCCGCGTAGGATCTGAGCGTGGCCTTTCTGATCGCTGTTGGGGTTGTCGCCGTTCTCCTCATCCTGCTCCTCTCGGCATCCGTCCGAGTGGCGAGGGAGTACGAGCGGGGCGTCATCTTCCGACTCGGTCGGCTGAAGTCCCCGCCGAAGGGCCCGGGCCTCTTCCTGTTGATCCCGATCATCGACAAGATGGTCCGGGTCGACCTGCGGACCGTGACGCTGAACGTCCCGCCGCAGGAGGTGATCACGAAGGACAACGTCCCGGTCCGCGTGAACGCCGTCGCCTACTTCCGGATCATCGATCCCGAGAAAGCGATCGTGCAGATCGAGAACTTCATGGTCGCGACGTCGCAGATCTCGCAGACGACGCTTCGGAGCGTGCTCGGCCAGCACATGCTCGACGAGCTGCTCTCCGAGCGCGACAAGATCAACGAGATCCTCCAGCGGATCATCGACGAGTCGACTTCGCCGTGGGGTGTCAAGGTCTCGATCGTCGAGGTCAAGGACGTCGAGATTCCCGGCGGGATGCAGCGCGCGATGGCGCGGCAGGCCGAGGCCGAGCGCGAGCGGCGCGCAAAGGTGATCGCCGCCGAGGGTGAGTTCCAGGCCTCCGAGCAGCTCAAGAACGCGGCGCTCGTCCTCGCGGAGAACCCGATGTCGCTCCAGCTCCGCTTTCTCCAGACGATGCTCGAGATCAGCTCGGAGCGCTCCTCGACGATCATCCTTCCGCTGCCGATCGAGCTCTTCAAGCCGTTCATCGAAGGCCGCGGCGGCAGCACCTGACCGAGCTTCGCGTAGACCCGCTGACGGGTCGCCGAGTCGTGATCGCACCGGACCGCGGAGGCCGTCCGGGCGCCTGGCTGCCGGAGATCGAGCCGCCAACTCCTGAAGAGCTCGAGCGCTGTCCGTTCTGCGGCGGCCGTGAGGACCGGACGCCGCCGGAGACCCTCCGGATCGGAGACCCGTGGCGCGTCCGAGTCGTTCCCAACCTCTACCCGGCGCTCGATCGGCAGGAAGTGGTCATCCACTCGCCCGACCACGTTCGCTCCTTCACCGAGCTGGCCGACGACCAGGTCGCATCTGTCGCAGAGGCGTGGCGTCAGAGGATGAGTGGAAGCGACGCATCGGTCCTGGCCTTCATCAACGAGGGCCGGCTGGCCGGATCGAGCCTGCCGCACAGCCACTCACAGCTCGTCTGGGCCGACTTACCCGAAGAGAACCTCGAGGCTCTGCCGAAGCTGCTGGACGAACACGAGGTCACGAGCCGTGGTGAGGTCGTCGGCTCCGTCCACCCCGTCGGCGCCGCCCCCTACGAGTGCCTGATCGGCAATCCCGGGGGCGAAGGCGGCCTCGCGGACGGACTTCTCGTCCTTCGCGATCTCGTACGTCGATTGCACGCGGTCGTCGGCTTCCGCCCGTGGAACGCGTGGCTCCACACCGGCCCACCCTGGCATCTCCACCTCGTTCCGAGACTGACTGCGCTCGCAGGAATCGAGTTCGGCGCGGAGCTCTACGTCAACGTCGTGCCGCCCGAGCGGGCCGCTGAAGCGCTCAGGAGCTGAGCGCGGGCTCAGGGTGCTGGCGCTCGCGGAAGCGGCGAGCCGCTTCGATCGCAGCGCCCAGGTTCAAGCCCTTGTCCTTCGCCTGCTTGATCAGCATCACGGTCTCGACGGCGTCCATGTCGTAGATCCGCTGCTTGCGGCCCTTGGTCGGAATCTGCGCCTTGTTCGTCCAGTAGTCGAGCTGCATCTTGGAGATGCCGGCGATCTGGCAGACCTGGCCGAGATAGAGCTCGACCTTGCCCAAATGCTCCGCGAGATTGATGGGCTCGAGGAGGTCAGCCTGTGTGCTTGGAGGCATACGACACCTTCGTTCGATTCAGGTTTGCGACCCCGACAAGACGCATGTATAGCGGGACCAGCCCCGCTTTTCTAGGGGTAATCGTCCCAAAAACGGCGTAAAACTGGCCCGCCCTAGAAGGAAAAGACCTAGTTTGCGGGCGCTTCGGCGGCTTCCGAGGGTTCCGGCACTTCGCGAGGGTCTTCGCCGTCGTCCTCGGGCGCATCGGATTCGACAACGGGCGCGAAGGCAGAGACGCGCTCGCCCTCACGGAGACGCATGACGATCACGCCCTGCGTCGAGCGACCGAGGCGCTTGACGTCTTCGACGGCCATCTTGATCACGGTGCCGCCGGTCGAGATCAGCATCACCTGAAAACCGTCGCGAACCACGCGCGCACCGGCCAGCTGCCCCTTGGCCTCGGTGAGCTGGACGGTCTTCACGCCCAAGCCCCCGCGCCCCTTGACCGGGTACTCGTCGACGCGAGTCCGCTTCCCGTAGCCGTTCTCCGTGACGACGAGAAGATCGGAGTCGTTCTCGGCCCGGGCGATCTCGATCACGGCATCGCCCTTTCGCAGATTCATGCCGCGCACACCGCCTGTGGCCCGCCCCATCGGGCGCGCCTCCTGCTCGTGGAAGCGGATCGCCTGGCCCTTGCACGACACCATGAGGATGTCGTCGTCGCCGTCGGTGTGCACGACACCGACCAGCTCGTCGTCCTCGCGCAGGTTGATGGCGATGATCCCGTCCGCCTTCAACGGCGTGTTGTAGTCGCTGAAGCGGCTCTTCTTCACGACGCCGTTCTTCGTCGCGAGGACGAGGTACTCGGCCTCCGTGAAGTCTCGGGTCGCGATCACAGCGCGGGTCGTCTCGCCCTGCTCGTACGGAAGGAAGTTGGGGATCGCGCGGCCCTTCGCCTGCCGGGTGCCGAGGGGAAGCTCGTGCACCTTCAGCCGGTAGACCTTGCCGCGGGTCGTGAAGAAGAGCAGGTAGTCGTGCGTCGAGGCGACGAAGAGGTGCTCGATGTAGTCGTCGTCCTTCAGGTCCATGCCCATGACGCCGATGCCGCCGCGTCGCTGCTCTCGATACGTGGTGACCGGTAGGCGCTTGATGTAGCCGGACCGTGTGATCGCGATCACCATGTCCTCTTCCGCGATCAGATCCTCGAGCTCGAACTCGCCTTCGGCCGCGATGATCTCCGTGCGCCGGTCGTCGTTCTTGGCGTAGATCGACTTGATCTCGAGGATCTCCTCGCGGATCAGTGCGTCGACACGAGCCTCGTCGCCGAGGATCGACCGGAGCTCGGCGATACGCTCCTGGAGATCGGCGAACTCCTCCTCGATCCGCTTGCGCTCCAGGCCGGTGAGCCGCTGGAGGCGAAGGTCGAGGATCGCCTGCGCCTGGATCTCGCTCAGCTCGAACTCCCGCTGGAGGCCTTCGCGGGCCTCGTCCGGATCTGCCGACGCCCTGATCAGGGCGATCACCGCGTCGAGGTTGTCGAGCGCGGTGAGGTAGCCCTGCAGGACGTGCGCCCGAGCCTCCGCCTTGCGCAGCTCGAACTTCGACCTGCGGGTGATGACCTCCCGCTGGAAGTCCAGGTAGTGCTGGAGCATGTCGCGAAGCGAGAGCGTCTTGGGGACGCCGTCGACGAGCGCCACGGCGTTGAAGCCGAACGTCGACTGCAACGCGGTGTGCTTGTAGAGCTTGTTGAGCGCGACCTGAGGGATCGCGTCCCGCTTGAGCTCGATCTGGATCCGCATTCCGGACCGGTCGGAGTGATCGGCGAGATCCGAGATCTCCGTCAGGACCTTGTCGTTGACGAGGTCGGCGATCTTCTTGATCACGCCGACGTCGCCGCCCTTCTTCACCCCGTACGGGAGCTCGGTGACGATGATCGCGGACTTGCCGCCCCGAAGTTCCTCGATGTGGGCTCTCGCTCGCATGACGATGCGACCGCGGCCAGAGCGGTAGGCCTCGCGGATGCCCTCGCGCCCGAGAATGATCGCGCCGGTCGGGAAGTCCGGGCCCTTGATGTGGCGGGTCAGACGCTCGACGTCGATCTCCGGGTCGTCGATGATCGCAACGACGGCGTCGATCACCTCGCTGAGGTTGTGCGGCGGGATGTTCGTTGCCATCCCGACGGCGATGCCTGCCGATCCGTTGACGAGCAGATTGGGGAAGCGCGCCGGCAGGACTGTGGGCTCTCGCCGTGACTCGTCGTAGTTCGGCTTGAAGTCGACGGTGTCCGCGTCGATGTCGCGAAGGAGCTCGGTGGCGATCCGCGAGAGCCGGCTCTCGGTGTAGCGCATCGCCGCCGCCGGGTAGTCGTCGATGTTCCCGAAGTTCCCCTGGCCGTCCACGAGCGGGTAGCGCATCGAGAACGGCTGCGCCAGACGCACGAGCGTGTCGTAGATCGCCGAGTCGCCGTGCGGGTGATACGAGCCCATCACTTCGCCGACGATGCGCGCGGACTTCTTGAACGGCCTGTTCGGCTGCATGCCCGCCTCGTGCATCCCGTAGAGCACGCGGCGGTGCAC
>Ga0126309_10000494_pt1 | contig 13174 bp, 15 predicted proteins | sample Plot56_FD_92541 | JGI IMG/M metagenome (GOLD analysis project Ga0126309, IMG submission 92541) | Serpentine soil microbial communities from UC McLaughlin Reserve, CA, USA - Plot56 | ecosystem: Environmental > Terrestrial > Soil > Grasslands | place: USA: UC McLaughlin Reserve, Lake County...
AGCTCGCCGAACTGGATCGAGTCAGTCGGACACGCCTTGGCGCACGCGGGCTCCTCGCCGTCCTGGAGGCGGTCGTAGCACAGCGTGCACTTCCACGCCCTTCCGTCGCCCTCGCGCTGGTCGAGCACTCCGAACGGGCAGGCGGGGATGCAGTAGCCACACCCGTTGCAGACGTCCTCCTGGACCACGACGGTCCCGTACTCGGTCCGGAACAGCGCGCCGGTCGGGCAGACGTCCAGGCAGGCGGCGTGGGTGCAGTGCTTGCACACGTCCGAGGACATCAGCCAGCGAAAGCCGTCGCCGTCGGGCTGGGACTCCAGGCCCGCCTCGTCGGCCAGCTGCGACAGCGCCGCGTCCTGGACCAGCGCGCCGGGGTGCGCATCGCGCACGCCGAGCGGACGCCGCTGCTCGATGAAGGCCACGTGGCGCCAGGTGTCGGCGCCCAGCCCGCCGGTGTTGTCGTAGGACTCGGCGGTGAAGGTCAGGCCGTCCTCGGGAACGCCGTTCCACTCCTTGCACGCTACCTCGCAGGCCTTGCAGCCGATGCACAGGCTGGTGTCGGTGAAGAACCCCATCCGGGGCTGCGCCTCGTCTCCGTAGGACCCGGGCCAGGCGTGGGTCTCGAGCGCGTAGCCGTCAGCCACCGTCCGCCCCTGCTTCGTCGATCCCGGCGCGGCGCCGGTAGTCCTCGACCAGCTCGAGCACCGCAGGTCCCCGCGGGCGCCGGCCGGGCCGGATGTCGCAGGTGGCCGCCTTGACCTCCTGGATGTGGACGTTGGTATCGAGGGCGAGGGGGAACAGGTCGTTGGCGGAGTCGCCGGTGGTGTAGCCGCGGTTGCCCCAGTGGTAGGGCAGGCCGACCTGATGGATCGTGCGCGGAGGATCGGATCCGACGGTCAGGGGCGTCATGCGCTCGGTCACCAGCACACGCGCCTCGATGGCGGCGCGCGAGGAGACGATGGTCGCCCAACCGCCGTTCTCGAGCCCGCGCTCGGCTGCCAGCTCCGGGCTCACCTCGCAGAAGAACTCGGGTTGGAGCTCGGCCAGGTAGGGCAGCCCGCGCGTCATCCCGCCCGCCGTGTGGTGCTCGGTCAGGCGATACGTGGTCATCACATAAGGGAAAACCTCGCTGCCGGCTTCCCCATCGGTCGGGTTGTAGGGGTTCTCCGGGCGACGGTATTGCTGCCGCACGGGGTTGGACTGTTGCGCGTACAGCGAGTTGCGCAGCGGCGACTCGTGGGGCTCGTAGTGGGTCGGGAATGGCCCGTCGACCAATCCGCTCGGGGCGTACAGCCAGGCCCGCCCGTCTCCCTGCATGATGAACGGCTGGTCGCCACGCAGCGCCTCCTGGGCCTTGGCGTCCTCGGGCGGGACGTAGTCCGGGCGCTTGTCGGGGGAGAAGTCCGGGACGTCCTCTCCGGTCCAGCGCCCCTCCGATTCATCCCACCACACGTAGCGCTTGCGCTCCGACCACGGCCTGCCCTCCGGATCAGCCGACGCCCGGTTGTAGATGATGCGGCGGTTCATCGGCCAGGCCCAGGCCCATTCGGGCGCCACCCACGACTGCTCGTCGCCCGGCTTGCGCCTGGCCGTCTGGTTGACGCCGTCGGCGTAGCAGCCCGCGTAGATCCAGCATCCGCACGCGGTGGAGCCGTCGTCGACGAGCGGCATGTAGTCGCTCAGGGGCTTGCCCTCGCCGTCCCATCCACCGATCTCCTCGAGCACCTTCTCGGCGTCGGGCTCCTGACGGGCTCCGTGCGCGGGGTAGTCCCAGGTCAGGTCGAGGATCGCGCGGTCCCTGGGATCGGTGGACCCGGCCAGCTTGCGCCTGACGATCCGTCCCAGATGGAACATGAACCACAGGTCCGAGCGGCAGTCCGCCGGCGGCTCGACCGCCTCGTGGTGCCACTGGAGCAGCCGCTGGGTGTTGGTGAACGACCCGTCCTTCTCGACGTGCGAGGCGGCGGGCAGGAAGAACACCTCGGTCCCGATGTCCTGCGCGCGCAGCTCGCCGGTCTCGATCTCGGGCCCCTCGCGCCAGAAGGTGGCGCTCTCGATCATGTTGAGGTCGCGGACCACCAGCCAGTCCAGCTTCGCCATGGCCAGCCGCTGGAGCTTGCCGTGGGCCGATCCGACCGCCGGGTTTTCCCCCAGCAGCAGGTAGCCCCGCACCTTGCCGTCGAGCATGTCGAGGGTGGTCCGGTAGTTCGAGTGGTCGCCGGAGATCCGCGGCAGGTGGTCGAAGCAGAAGTCGTTGTCCGCGGTGGCCGCTTCGCCCCACCACGCCTTGAGCAGCGAGACCATGTAGGCCTTGGTGTTGCCCCAGAATCCGGTGGGCGGGGCGTTGCGCTCGACGTAGAGGTCGAGGCTGCTCTCGGGGTGGGCGTGGGGCATCGGCAGGTAGCCGGGCAGGATGTTGTAGAGCGTCGGGATGTCCGTGGAGCCCTGGATCGAGGCGTGCCCGCGCAGCGCCAGGATGCCGCCGCCCGGGCGGCCGAGGTTGCCCAGCAGCAGCTGGACGATGGAGGCGGCGCGGATGTACTGGACCCCCACGGTGTGCTGGGTCCACCCGACCGCGTAGCAGAACGCCGACGTGCGCTCGCGCCCCGAGTTCTGGCACAGCGCCTCGGCCACCTCGAGGAACGTCTCCCGCGGCACGCCGCAGATCTCCTCCACCATCTCGGGGGTGTAGCGACGGTAGTGGCGGCGCAGCAACTGGAACACGCACCGCGGGTGCTGGAGCGTCTCGTCCTCCTCGGGCGCAAGCCCCTGACGCAGCTCGCCGCCATGCGCGCCGTGCGCCCGCTCGCCCACCGCCGCGCCCATCTCCCGCTGACCGGCCGACGCCCCGATCTCCAACCCCTCGTACTGCCACGACGCGGGGTCGTAGGAGCCGTCCCGGGGATCGAAGCCCGAGAACACCCCGTCCAGATCCTCGGTGTCGGCGAAGTCCTCCGAGACGATCACGCGGGCGTTGGTGTACGTCTGCATGTACTCCTTGAACCAGCGGTCGTTCTCCAGGATGTAGTTGATGACGCCGCCGAGGAAGGCGATGTCGCTACCGGCCCGCAGCGGTACGTGCAGGTCGGCGAGAGCGCTGGTCCGGGTGAAGCGCGGGTCGACGTGGATGACCTTCGCGCCGCGCTCCCGGGCCTCCATCACCCACTGGAAGCCCACCGGATGGCACTCGGCCATGTTCGACCCCATGATCACGATGCAGTCGGAGTTCTGCAGGTCCTGCTGGAACGTGGTCGCGCCGCCGCGCCCGAACGAGGTCCCCAGACCGGGGACCGTGGAGCTGTGTCATATGCGGGCCTGGTTCTCGATCTGCACCGCACCCATCGCCGAGAAGAACTTCTTGATCAGGTAGTTCTCCTCGTTGTCGAGCGTCGCACCGCCCAGGGAGGCGAACCCGATGGTGCGATTGAGCCGGGCGCCGTCGTCGTCCTCCGCCTCCCACCCGCGCTTCCGGGCCTCGATGAGGCGGTCGGCGATCATCTCCATCGCGGTCTCGAGGTCGAGGTCCTCCCACTCGGTGGCGTGCGGCGGCCGGTAGCGCACCTTGGTCTCCCGGCCGGCGCTGGTCACCAGCTGCTTGGAGGCCGCTCCCTTGGGACACAGACGCCCGCGCGAGATCGGCGACGCCGGGTCTCCCTCGATCTGGACCACCTTCTCGTCCTTGACATAGACCTGCTGCGCGCAGCCGACCGCGCAGTACGGGCAGATCGATCCGACCACCCGGTCGGCCGTCCTGGTGCGCGGCTCGAGCTGCTCGGAGCGACGCGAGCGGGCGGCGCGGCCGAGTCCCAGGGGATCGCCCCGGAGCTGATCGAGGGCCGGCCAGCGGATCTTCCTCTTGCTGCTCTGCACCTCTCCCGAGTCCTCGCAAGCGGCGGGCTACCCCCTCCCGCATGGCCGCCAAACCGTAGCTGCGGCCCGCGCCGGCGGCGAACCGGATGCCAGGGCGCTAACCGCTGCAGGCACCCACGCCCGGGCGTCGGCCGCATGGTCTCTCCGGTGAAGTAACTTGCCGCTGCGCCGATGAACGCCAAGGCCTGGATCGCCAGCTTTTCCCGGGAGCTGGGCGTCGACCCGCCCACCCCCGAGCAGTTCGGCGCCATCCTCGACCTGGCGGCCGAGGCGGCCCACGCCTCGGAGCGGGTGGCGGCGCCCGTGGCCTGCTGGGTGAGCGCCCGGGCGGGCCGTTCGCTGGAGGACTCGCTGGAGCTGGCGCGGCGGATCAGCGCGGGGACGCGGACGGGCGATCCCGAGGGGCCGCCGGCATGACGGCCCGCGAGCCGCTGCACGACGGCCACGGCCGGCGGATCGGGGACGTGCGGGTATCGGTGACCGACCGCTGCAACTTCCGCTGCCAATACTGCATGCCCGCCGAGGGGCTGCCCTGGCTGGCGAGAGCCGAGATCCTGCGCTTCGAGGAGATCGCCCGGCTGGTGCGGCTGCTGGCCCAGATGGGGGTCGGCGACGTCCGCCTGACCGGCGGCGAGCCCCTGGTGCGCCGGGAGCTTCCGGCGCTGGTGGCGATGCTGGCCGCGGTCGACGGCGTCGACGACCTCTCGCTGACCACCAACGGCTACCTGCTGGAGCGTGACGCCCAAGCGCTGGTCGCCGCCGGCATCCGCAGGGTGAACGTCTCGATCGACTCGCTCCAGCGCGACCGCTTCTTCGCCCTGACCCGACGCGACGCGCTGCCCCGGGTGCTGGGCGGTCTGGAGGCGCTGGCCCGGCATCCGCAGGTCCATCCGATCAAGATCAACGCCGTCGCCCTGCGAGGGTTTACCGAGCAGGAGGCGCTCCCGTTCGCGCAGTTCGCGCGCTCGACCGCCTTCCAGGTGCGCTTCATCGAGTTCATGCCGCTGGACGCCGATCGCGCCTGGAGCCGCGACGCGGTACTGACCGGCGAGGAGCTGCGCGCGCTCATCCACGCCGTCCATCCGCTGGAGGAGCTGCCCCGCGAGCCCTCGTCCACCGCGCGGGTGTTCAGGTTCCGCGACGGGCGGGGCGAGATCGGCTTCGTGAGTCCGGTGTCGGAGCCGTTCTGCGCGGACTGCAACCGGATCCGGCTCACCGCCGAGGGCAAGTTGCGGACGTGCCTGTTCTCGCTGCACGAGACGGATCTGCGGGGCCCATTGCGGGAGGGCGCCGACGACGACGAGCTGGAGGAGCTCATCCGCGATGCGGTGTGGCGCAAGGAGCTCAAGCACCACGTCGGCGAGCCCGGATTCCGCCAGCCGCCCCGGACCATGAGCGCGATCGGCGGCTGACCCGCGGCCCGGGCCGGCGATCGCCGGGGGCTCGGGGGGCGCCGGGCGCTCGGGTCAGGTGGTCCTGCGCTCGAGGTCGGCGATCTCCTCGGCCTTGCGCTGGGCCCGCTCGTCCTGCGGTTTCCGGGCCGAGCCGCCCGGGTACGCCGCGGTCGTGGAAGAGCACGAGGACGAGCTGGTCCGCCGGGAGGAGGAGGCCGCGGGCGCCGAGGCGGGTTCGATCGGCGGACGCGCACCCGCCGACGCCGATCCCGCGCAGGAGCCGGTCGCCCAGGCCGGGGGCGGCCAGGGCGAGGGCTTCGAGGAGGCGGAGCGCGAGCTCACCGAGCACGCCGAGCACACCACCGGCGAGGGCATCCCGCGCCCGACCCAGATGGGCGAGGAGGCCGAGGTGGACCGCGCCGCGTACGGGGAAGCGGACCGCCCTCGTCCCCAGCCCTAGCCGGCCAGCAGGCGCTCGGCCCGGGCCAGGTCGTCCCGGTCGTTTACGTTGAACAGCAGGCGCTCGGGGTCCCCGAACCGACGCAGGACGTCCTCGCCCAGGACCTGGGGGCGGAGGGCGCGAACCGCCTCCTGGAGCGCGGCGCGGCGTCGCAACGCCACGCGCAGCGGACCCGACAGCTCGGGCGAGTAGCGCGCCAGCAGCGGATGCAGCCGCCCCCCGGCCTCGGGCACCACCAGCGGGGGGTCCGTTTCGGCCAGCCGCCGCAGCAGCGCCGGCGCCAGGAACGGCATGTCACAGGCGACCGCGAGCACCGGCCGTACACCCGCGCCCGCCAGCGCCCGCAGCACCCCGCACAGCGGATGCACCGGCTCTTCGGGCTCCTCCCAGACCGGGGCCTCCAGCGCCGGCAGCTCGGAGCCGGGCTTGGCCACCACCACCGTCTCGAGCCCGGCGGCGTCCAGCGCCCGCAGAGGGCGCTCGATCAGTGGCCTGCCCGCCAGCGCGACGGTGGCCTTGGGCACGCCCATGCGGCGGCCGCGGCCTCCGGCCAGCACCGCGGCCAGGACCGGAGCCTGGTGACCTGCCATGCGTTCGAGTATCGCGCTCCGCGGGCGCCGCGGTATAAGGGTCGGCCGTGGCGGACGAGCTCATCGACCTCGAGGACGCGCGCGCCAGGGTCCTGGCGCACGCTAAGCCGCTCGACTCCGAGGAGGTCCCCCTGGAGCATGCCCTGGACCGGGTGCTGGGCACGGACCTGGTCGCCGGCGAGCCTGTGCCCGGCTTCGACAACTCGGCGATGGACGGCTACGCCGTGGTGGCGGCCGACACCGCCGGCGCGGACAGCCGGCCGGTGCGCGTCCCGGTGGTGGACGAGTCGCGCGCCGGCCGGCCGGCACGGCGGGACCTGTCGCCGGGAGCCGCGATCCGGATCTCCACGGGCGCCATGGTCCCCGCCGGCGCTGACGCCGTGGTGCCCCTCGAGGACACCGCGGAGTCCGACCGAGCCATCGAGATCCGCGCCGCCGTCGAGCCCGGGCGCAACCTGCGCCGCGCCGGCGAGGACGTGAGGGCGGGGGCCACGGTCCTGCGCCGGGGGACACCGATCGGCCCGGCCGAGCTGGGAGTGCTGGCCTCGATGGGCGCGGACCCGGTCGCGTGCGTGCGCCGCGCCCGGACGGCGGTGCTCACGACCGGAGACGAGCTGCGCGGCCCGCGCGAATCACTCGAGCCGGGCCAGGTGCGCGACACCAACGCCTATACCGTCCCAGCCCAGGCCCGCCGAGCGGGCGCCGAGGTGGTGGACCTGCAGACCGCCCCGGACGACTACGACGCGACCGTCGGGGCGCTGCGAACCGGGCTGCGGGCCGACGTCCTGGTCATCTGCGGGGGGATGTCGGTCGGCGTCCACGACCACGTCAAGCCGGCGCTCGAGGAGCTGGGAGTCGCGCCGGAGTTCTGGGGAGTGGCCCTCCGCCCCGGAAAGCCCACCTGGTTCGGCTACCGCGATCGCACGCTGGTGTTCGGGCTGCCGGGGAACCCGGTCTCCGCGATGGTCACCTTCCACCTCCTGGCCCGGCCCGCCCTGGCCGCGCTGGCGGCGCGCGAGCCGGGCGCCACCCGGCTGACCGCCGCCTTCGACGCCGATTACCCGAAGCGGCCCGGACGCGCGCACGCCGTGCGCTGCCGCCTGGAGGCCCGCGACGACGGCTGGCACGTGCGACCGACCCGAGAACAGGGCTCGCACATACTCACCTCGATGCTCGAGGCGCAGGCGCTAGCGCTGATCGAGCGCGAGCGCGGAGACGTGAGCGCCGGCGAGCGGGTGGCCGTGGAGCTTCTGGACGTCGCCTGAGACCTACGGCCGCCGGCCGCCCCCGCCCCGCCGGCGCGGGGCGCGAGCGAGCGAGGGGGGAGCGCATAGTCCCAGGAGTGCGTGGTCCCTCCCGGCGCTCCCCCCTCGGTACCAAACCGTCGACATGCCAGTGGTTGCGGCGCAGAAGCGGCCGAGGGCGGGGCGGCACGAAGCGACTGGCGGGCCACCGAGGGATCGGATGTCGGCGTGAAGCGCTGACCGGCGCCTGCGGCCGTCGCCCGCATCCGCGCGGCTACCATGGCCGGGTGGTCATCTCGGTGCGGCTGTTCGCGATCCTGCGCGAGCGCGCGGGCCGGGACTCGGTCGCCCTCGAGCTCTCCGAGGGCGCCACGGTGGACGACGCGCTGGCCGCCCTGGGCACCCGGGACGGGCTGGGCGACGCCCTCGACCGGATGCCGGTGGTGATGGCGGTCAACCGCGCCTACGCCGAGGGTGACCGAACCCTGTGCGAGGGCGACGAGGTCGCGCTGATCCCGCCGGTGAGCGGTGGTGTCGGAGCGGTCCACGCCCGGGTGACCGACGAGACGCTGTCGGTCGAGCGCGTGGCCGCGCTGGTCGGTCGGCCGGGCGCAGGCGCGATCGTCACCTTCCAGGGAACCACGCGGGACGTCGACCGCCTCGAGTACGAGGCCTACCGGGAGATGGCCGAGGAGCGGATCGCCGCCATCCTCCGCGGGTGCGCGCAGCGCCACGGGCTGAGCGCGGCTGCCGCCGAGCACCGGGTGGGCGCGGTGGCGCTCGGCGAGACCAGCGTCGTGGTCGCCGTGTCGGCGGCCCACCGCGACGAGGCGTTCGCGGGCGCGCGCGAGGCCATCGACGAGATCAAGTCGCAGGCTCCGATCTGGAAGCGCGAGGTCGACGAGCGCCACGGCGAGCGGTGGGTGCGGGGAATGCGCCCCGACGGCGCGCCGGTACCCCGATGACCGAGCCGGAGCTCACGCACCTCGACGAGTCGGGGCGGGCGCGCATGGTCGACGTCGGGGGCAAGCCGGGCACCGAGCGCCGCGCGGTGGCGCGCGCCCGAGTGCGGATGGAGCCGGAGACCGCCGAGGCGATGGCCCGCGGCGACGCGCCCAAGGGAAACGTGCTCGGCACCGCTCGCATCGCCGGCATCCAGGCGGCCAAGCGGACGGCGGAGCTGATCCCCCTCGCCCACCCTCTGGCGCTGAGCTTCATCGACGTCCGGGCGAAGATCGCCCCGGCGGAGGGGACGGTGACGCTGGAGGCGGAGGCCCGGACGGTCGGCCCCACCGGCGTGGAGATGGAGGCGATGTGCGCGTGCGCGGTCGCCGCCCTCACCGTCTACGACATGGTCAAGGGGCTGGAGCGCGGCGTCGCCGTTGAGCGCCTCGAGCTGGTGGCCAAGAGCGGGGGGCGACACGACTGGGAGCGGTCTTCCTAGCCCATGCGGGCGGCGGTCATAACGATCAGCACGTCGGTGTCGGCGGGCCGCCACGACGACGACTCCGGGCCGCTGCTCTGCGACCTGGCGCGGCAGCTGGGCGCGGACAGCGTGGATTCCGAGGTGCTGCCCGACGATCGCGATCGCATCGCCCAGCGCCTGCGCCATTGGGCCGACGGCGAGGGCTGCGCGCTGGTGCTGACCAGCGGCGGGACCGGGTTTGCCCCGACCGACCAGACGCCGGAGGCCACCCGGGCGGTGCTCGACCGTGAGGCTCCCGGGATCCCCGAGGCGATGCGCGCCGCCTCCCGGCCGCACACCCGGTACTGGATGCTCTCCCGGGCCGCCGCCGGCGTTCGGGGTCGGACGCTGATCGTGAACTTCCCGGGCAGCCCGGTCAGCGTCAGCCAGACCGCCGAGGGACTGGAGCCCGCGCTGGCCCACGCGCTGGAGCTGCTGGCCGGCCGCCAGCCCCACGCGCGGGCGCACCACCACTGACCCCGGCGGCCCTGCCTATGCGATGCTTAGGCAGATGCCCGACCTCAGTCTCGGCGAAGCCGCCCGCGCGCTCGGCGTGAGCGTCGACACGCTGCGCCGCTGGGATCGGGCGGGCAGGCTGCGCACCAGGCGTGACGAGCGCAACCGGCGGCGGGTCCCGGCCCGCGAGGTCGAGCGGCTGCGCCGGGCGCCCCGACGCCACCGCGCCGGCGACCGGCTCTCGGCTCGCAATCGATTCGCCGGCGTCGTGCGCTCGGTCGAGGCCGACGGCGTGATGGCGCTGGTCGAGCTGGAGGCCGGGGACTTCCTGATCACCGCCGCGATCACCCGCGACGCCGTCGAGGAGCTGGGACTGGTGGAGGGTGCCCCGGCCACCGCCACGGTGAAGGCGACGTCGGTGATGATCGGACGCGCCGACCCGGCGTGACGGTCGAGGCATCTCGGCGGCCGGGCGGGATCCGACTCGACCGGCACGAGCTGGCCGGCGCCGTGGGCGACGTCGGTGTGCTGGTCCCCATCGCCACCGCCCTGATCGTGGGCAACCACCTCGCCCCCACGGCGGTGCTCCTGCCCGCCGGCGTGCTCTACCTGATCGCGGCCGCCGCCTACCGGCTGCCGGTCCCGGTCCAGCCGCTGAAGGCGTTCGGCGCGGTGGCGATCGCCAAGGGACTGGGATCCGACGTGATCGCCGCCGGTGCCCTGCTGATGGGCGTCGTCTTCCTGGCCCTCGGCCGGGCCGGCCTGATCGACCTGGCCGCCCGGGCCTTTCCCAGGCCGCTGATCCGCGGAGTGCAGTTGACCGTCGGCCTCCTGTTCCTGACGATCGCCTGGGGCCTGGTGCACGACCCGCCGTCGAGCTTTGCCGATCACGCCGGCGACACCGGAACGCTGGTCTGGCTCGGGCTGGCCACGGCGCTGGTCGCCCTGACCTTCCGCCGTCGCCTGGTCAGCCTGCTCCTGGTGGGCGCCGGGGTGACCATCGCCGTGGCCCGAGTCGGCGCGGAGCTGAAGCTCGGCCCCTCGCCGCTCCCGGTGCCTTCGCTGCACCCGGCGACGCTCTGGACCGCCTTCGTCATGCTGGTGATCCCCCAGCTGCCGCTCACCTTCGCCAACTCGTGCATCGCCACCAGCGACGCGGCCCGGTCGTACTTCGGCGAGGCGGCCCGGCGAGTCCGGCCGGGGCGGCTGGCCACCAGCCTGGGGGTCGCGAACCTGCTCTCCGGCGCCATCGCCGGGATGCCCGTGTGCCACGGCGCCGGGGGGATGACCGCCCACCGGGCCTTCGGCGCGCGCACCGGCGGCGCCCCGCTGGCGATGGGCAGCGCCCTGGTCGTCGTGGCCTTCTCGGTCGGAGCCGGGCTGACCGCCCTGCTGGCCACCTTCCCCCTGCCGATCCTGGCCGGGATGCTGACCGCCGCGGGCCTGCTGCACATCGCCCTGCTGCGCGACCTGGCCGGGTCGCGCGCGTGGTGCATCGCGCTGCTGATCGGCATCGTCGGCATCGTGGTCAACCTGGCCGTGGCCCTGGCGGTGGGCCTGGCCCTGTGGTGGGTCCCCTCGGCCGTCGGGCGGCTTCGCCGGCGGCCGGCGAACGCGGTCGCGTAGCCTCAGCACCGATGTCCGAGGTGCGGGTACAGGGCATGCACGCGGCGGTGGTCCACGACGGCGTGCCCGACGAAGTGGCGGTCGAGGAGCCCCTGGAGATCGCCGTCGACGGGCGCCCGTTGGCGGTCACCATGCGCACGCCCGGCCACGACGAGGAGCTGGCCGCGGGCTTCCTCTACGGCGAGGGCCTGATCGACGCCGCCCCCGGCTTCGTGGCCGACCCTGCGCTGGCGGCCAACCGCGTGGTGGTCGCCGGGCCGCTGCGGCGCGACGCCGGGGCGCGCCGGTTCTACACGACCTCGTCGTGCGGGGTGTGTGGAAAGGGCGCCCTGGAGGAGGTGGCGGTCCAGGCCCCCGCGGCGCCCCGGGGCCCACGGGTGCCGCGCCGGCTGCTGGCCGGGCTGCCCGAGCGCCTACGCCAGCCGGGGTACGAGCGCACCGGCGGTCTGCACGCCACCGGGCTGTTCGACGCCGAGGGCCGGCTGCTGCTGGCCCGCGAGGACGTCGGCCGCCACAACGCGATGGACAAGGTCGTCGGTCGGATGCTGCTCGACGACGCGCTGCCCCTCTCGGGGCGCCTGCTCTGCGTGTCCGGCCGGCTGTCGTTCGAGCTGGTCCAGAAGGCGGCGGTGGCCGGGGCGCCGGTGCTCGTCGGGGTGGGGGCCCCGACCTCGCTGGCGGTGTCCCTGGCGGCGGACCGGGGCATGACCCTGTGCGGCTTCGCGCGCCAGGGCCGGGTCAACGTCTACACCGGCGAGGAGCGGGTGCTCGACGGTCATGCCTAGCGTGTCTACGCCGCCCGGTCCGGTCGGCGTGCGCGGCTAACGCCCCGAGGGCGGCAGCTCCCGCTGGCTCTCCGGCTCCTGGTCGCCGCCAGACAGCTGCTGGCCATGGGCGGTGGCCGCCTCGGCCTGGGCCTCGGCCTCGGCGCGCTTGCGCTCGATCTCGCGCAGGTCGCCGCCCTGGCCGCGCCCGCCGGCGTCCCCCCCGCCCGCCTCCAGGAGCGGCTTGACCAGATCCAGAGGAAGCGGGAACACGATGGTCGCGCTCTGGCTGTTGCCCACCTCCAACAGCGTCTGCAGGTAGCGCAGCTGGATCGTGGTCGGATTGCGGCTGATGACGTCGGCGGCATCGGACAGCTTGGCGGCGGCCTGAAACTCACCCTCGGCGTTGATGATCTTGGCCCGGCGCTCGCGCTCGGCCTCGGCCTGGCGGGCCATCGCCCTCTGCATGGTGGCGGGGATCTCGACGTCCTTGATCTCCACCGTGGTCACCTTGATGCCCCAGGGCTCCGTCTGCTCGTCGATTATCTGCTGCAGGTCGGCGTTGAGCCGTTCCCGCTCGGCCAGCAGCGTGTCGAGCTCCGCCTTTCCCAGGACCGAGCGCAGCGTGGTCTGGGCGATCTGCGAGGTCGCGGCCAGATGATCCTCGATCGCGATCACCGAGTTGCTCGGATCCACGACGCGGAAGTAGGCCACGGCGTTCACCCGCGCCGGGACGTTGTCGCGTGTGATCACCTCCTGGGGAGGGATGTTCAGCGTCACGGTGCGCAGCTGGACGCGGACCATGCGGTCGATCGCCGGAATCAGCAGGATGAGGCCCGGCCCCTTCTGGTCGATGAGCCGGCCCAGACGGAAGATGACCGCGCGCTCGTACTCGCGCAGCACGCGCACGGAAGCGCCGGCCAGCACCAGCGTGACGATGCCCAACACGATCACCAGCGTGGCCAGCGCCTCCATCAGGACACCTCCCACTCCTCGGCCTTTCGCACCGACAGGGTAAGCCCGTTCACGCGCTCGATCACCACATGGTCACCGGGCCGCAGCGGGCCGTCCTCGTGCGCCCACCCCAGCCGGGCGCCCCACAGCGCCCCGCTGGCGAATACCTGCCCGGTCGCGCCCTCCCAGCTGCGCACCACGCCCGCCGAGCCGACCAGCGCCTCGGGTCAGTGGAGCGTCATGACGCCGTTCACGAGGCTGAATTCCGCAGGCTTGATGAGGGCCGAATGAGCGACCCTCACGGAATGAAGCGGGCCTTCGAGTTCGCGGCGCCAGAAATGGAGGAACCTG
>Ga0126309_10000495_pt1 | contig 13169 bp, 8 predicted proteins | sample Plot56_FD_92541 | JGI IMG/M metagenome (GOLD analysis project Ga0126309, IMG submission 92541) | Serpentine soil microbial communities from UC McLaughlin Reserve, CA, USA - Plot56 | ecosystem: Environmental > Terrestrial > Soil > Grasslands | place: USA: UC McLaughlin Reserve, Lake County...
CCGCTCCTCTCAGAGAAGAATCGCTTCGGGGTGGCCGGTCGCGAGTGGAGCCTGTACTTCGCCACTTTGCCAGGATTCAAGAACGGAGCCGAGAGCAATCTGCCCGCCTTTGTGCTCGCCAGCGGCGTGGGGGCGAGCATCTTGCTCTTCGGCATCTCCTGGATGCTCGTGCACAGCCGCATCCTGGCCGAGCGCGCGAGCAAAGATCTCGAGGACGCTAACAGCGAGCTGGAAGGGACCAACAGGGAGCTGGAGGCGTTCTCTTATTCCGTCTCCCACGATCTGAGGGCCCCCTTGAGGGCCATAGACGGGTTCTCCCAGATATTGCAGGAGGACTACGAGGAAGCGCTCGACGACGAGGGCCTGGACTACCTCGGTCGCGTGAGGGCGGCGAGCAGGCAAATGGCCACGCTTATCGACGACCTGCTCGACCTCTCGAGGGTCGGACGCAGGCCCCTGCGCAGGGAACCAGTGGATTTGGCAAGCCTCGCCGCGGGGATAATCGAGGAACTCAAAGAGACGCAGCCAGGGCGGGAGGTCGAGTTCGTGGCCGGGGAGAACATCATGGCCTGGGGGGACGTGAGCCTGCTGAAGGTGGCGCTCGAGAACCTGCTCGGCAACGCGTGGAAGTTCACCGCCAGGGAAAGTGAGGCGCGCATAGAGTTCGGTGTCGACAGGAACCCCGGGCCTGGGTTTCTAGCCCCCGTTTACTACGTTCGGGACAACGGGGCGGGCTTCGACCAGACGTACGCAGACAAGCTGTTCGGCGCTTTCCAGAGGCTGCACGGACAGGATGAGTTCGAGGGGACGGGGATAGGCCTGGCGACGGTAGCGCGCATCGTCCACAGGCACGGCGGCAGGGTCTGGGCGGAGGGAACGGTGGGCGAGGGGGCCACCTTCTACTTCACGCTCGGGGGCCGGGACGGAGGCCGGGATCTCGGGGAGCGCACAGCCCCTGCGAAGAGGGCCGAGATTGCGTGAGGCCAGCGTGAAGTGTGTGCCCGCGATAGGAACCCTGCGCGTGCTGCTCGTCGAGGACTCCGAGAACGACGCGATGCTTCTCCTGCGGGAGCTCAGGCGCGGCGGATACCAGCCCATCTCGCAGAGGGTCTATACCCCAGAAGACATGGAGAAGGCACTAGGTGCGGCGGACGCTAGAGGTGAGCCTTTCCAGGTCGTGATCTCCGACTACTACATGCCACGCTTCAGGGCGCCCGATGCCCTGAGGCTGCTGCGAGAGCTGGGTCATGACGTCCCTTTCATCGTCGTCTCGGGCAAGATAGGGGAGGACGCGGCGGTGGGGATCATGAAGGCGGGGGCCAACGACTACCTGACCAAGGAGAACATGAGCAGGCTGTGCCCCGCCATCGAGCGTGAGGTCAGGGAGGCGGAGGTCAGGAGGGGGCGCGAGAGGGCGGAGGAGGCGCTGGGCCGGAGCGAGGATCGCTTCAGGCGCCTCGTGGAGCAGGCCGCTGACGCCATCTTCGTGCACGACCTCGAAGGCAACTTCGTCGACGTAAACCGCCAGGCGTGCGAGAGCCTCGGGTACTCGAGGGAGGATCTCCTCTCTATGTCCGTCGCAGATGTCGAGATGACCTACGCCCCTGGATCGCTTCAGAAGCTGTGGAAGCAGATCACCTCAGGCCCGCCGCGCACGCTCGAAGGCCTCCACCGCCGCAAGGACGGCTTCACCTTCCCCGTCGAAGTCCGCGTCGGCGTGTTCGAGGCGGAGGAACGCCCTCTGATACTCGCCCTGATCCGTGACGTCTCCGAACGCAAAGAGGTGGAGAGGAAGATCAGGGAGACGGAAACCCGTTACCGTAAGCTCGTAGAGCAGATACCGGCCGTCACTTACGTGCAGGAACCCATCGACTCCGATACCCCCAAGGCCATAACGTACATGAGCCCGCAGTATGAGGATGTGCTTGGTTATCCCGCGGAAACGGAGGTACTCGACGAGGAGCACTGGCTCAGGGTGCTGCATCCCGACGACAGGGAGCGGGTGCTGGCCGAAGAGCTAAGGACCGACGAGACCGGTGAGCCTTACAGGATCGAGTACCGTATGATCGCCCGCGACGGGCGGGTGGTGTGGGTGCGCGACGAGGCGACGCTCCTCAAGGATGAGGATGGCAATACTCTGTACTGGCTCGGCGTCCAGTACGACATCACCGAGCAGAAGCGGGCCGAGGATGAGTTCAGGAAGAGCGAGGAGCGCTTCAGGGCGACCTTCGAGCAGGCCGCCGTCGGGATCGTGCAGGTCGGGCTGGGTGGCGAATGGCTCAGGTTCAACGACAAGTTCTGCGACATCGTCGGCTACGAGCGGGAGGAACTCGGCGCGGTTAGCGTCTTCGAACTCGTCTCCCCCGAGGACTACGAGAGGGACTTCGACAGGGGTGTCAGGATGCTGGCGGGAGAGCTCAGGGACTATACCGAAGAGAAGCTCATCGTCGGCAAGGGAGGGAGGCGCGTCTGGATCAACCTGACCGTCTCCCTGGTGCACGACGACGCAGACGAGCCACTCTACTTCATCGCGGTCGCCGAAGACATCGGGAGACGCAAGCAGGCCGAAGAGGAGCGTCAGAGAACCCAGGAACAGCTCAGGCAGAGCGAAGAGCGCTTCAAGGTGCTCGCCCAGGAGGTCGTCGAGGGGATAATCCTGAGCGAGAACGGCAAGGTCATCGACGCCAACCGCAGCCTGACCGAGATGTTCGGCTACGCTCTCGAGGAGCTGATCGGAAAGAGCGCCAGCGGGCTCACGCCGCCACAGTACAGGGAGATGGTGAGGCAGCGTATCTCCGAAGAGGACACCAGCCCTTACGAGTCAATGGGGCTCAAGAAAGACGGCACCATCTTTCCTATAGAGATAAGGCCCAGGCACCTGCCCTATTCAGGGCGCCGGATCCGGGTGACCTCCGTGATAGACCTGACGGAGCGCAAGCATCAGGAGGAGGCCCTGAGGCAGAGCGAGGCGCTCTACCGCACGGTGGTCGAGCAGGCGGCGGAGAACATCTTCCTCGTAGACGCGAAGAGTAAGCGTGTGCTCGAGGCCAACGACGCCCTTCTCCGCTCGTTGGGCTACACGGAAGGTGAGCTAAGAGAGATGACGCTCTACGACATCGTCGCCCACGATCAAGAGAGCGTGGACCTCAACATCGGACGCATCATGGAGGAGGGACACCGGTCCCTCGGTGAGAGGCAATACCGTCGCAAGGACGGCTCGTTGGCCGATGTCGAGGTCAACGTGAGCGCCGTACCCTACAACGGCGACAAGGCCATGTGCATCGTCGCCCATGACGTGACGGAGCGCAAGCGGGCGGAGCGCATGCTGGAAGAGATCCGGGAAGCCGAACGCAACAGGCTGGCCAGGGAACTCCACGACAGCACCCTCCAGGACATCGTCTACGCGCTGCAGGAGGTACAGGTCATGCAGGTCGTCGCCGGGGACGACCAGAGTACGGCCCTGGAGGACACGGCCGAGGCCCTCAAGCGCTCCGTAGAGGGGCTACGCGGCGCCATCTTCGAGCTGCGCTTCAAAGAGACGCTGGACCGCTCGCTAATCTCCTCGCTCGAGAACCTCGTGGATCTGAACCGGAGGATGGCCCGCGGAAGGTACGAACTCGAGCTGATAGTGGAAGACGATTTTCCGTCCAGGCTCCCGGATAAGACGGGCCAGGAGCTCACGCGCCTCGTCCAGGAGGCGCTCACGAACGTCCGCCGCCACGCCGAGGCCGATCATGTCAGAGTAGAGCTGGGGCTCGACGGTGGACGCGCCTACGTCGAGGTGTCCGACGATGGCCGTGGGTTCGATGCAGAGAATACCAGGTCCGGTATCGGCCGGCAGTCCATGAGGCACAGGGCGCTCGAGCTCGGCGGGGAGTTCAGCGTACAGAGCGCGCCTGGCGAGGGGACGCGGGTGTGCTTTTTGGTACCCGTCTCCCGCCTGGTCGAAGGGTAGCGGCGCCATCTCAGCCCGTTCGGCCTGAGGTAAGATGGTGCATTGACGTCGTGGCGTTAGAAGGGTGGTTGTCATAGAGGATCACACCAGGGAGTATTCGACCAGGATCTTGCTCGTCGAGGACCACGCATCGTTCCGCCAGGCGCTGGCCTTTATGTTCGAGCGGGAGCGGGAGTTCGTCGTAACGGGCCAGGCGGGCTCGCTGGCCGAGGCGCGCGCGTTTTTGCGCAAGTCGCCAGAGGAGGTGGACGTCGCCGTCGTAGACCTCGCGTTACCTGACGGGGACGGGTTCGAGTTGATCGAAGAACTGGCTTCCCGTCCCGACGTAATGACGCTGGTCCTTAGCGCCAGCCTGGAACCGGCCAGGTTCGCCCAGGCCGTCGAGGCCGGCGCCTCCGGCGTATTGCACAAGTCCGCCGCGATAAGCGAGGTCGTCGAGGCCGTCAGGCGCCTCAAGTCCGGGGAGGCGTTGCTCTCGCCGGCGGAGGTCGTAGAGATGCTCCGCATGGTCAGCCGCAAACGCCAGGAGGAGTACGAGGCCCAGAGGGCCATAGAGAAGCTTACTCCCCGCGAAAAGCAGGTGCTTCAGGCCCTCGGCGAGGGCCTCGACAGCAAGGACATCGCGGAGAGGCTGCACATCACCGTGGAGACCGAACGCACCCACATGGTCAATATACTGGGCAAGCTCGATGTCCACTCCAGACTACAGGCCCTGGTGTTCGCCGCCCGCCACGGCCTGGTCGAGATCCGGTAGGCGCCCGTGCTAGAATCAGAGGCTTCGTGTCGATGACCGGTTCACAGCACGAAGCTACCCGAGGAGACACGAACTTCTTGCCGAAGCTGCCCGAAAACCGCTCCGAAGACCCTGCAGCGGAGGCGGCCTCCGCGCGGAGAGGAAGGCCGCGGGTCTTGATGGCCAACGAGCCACGCGCCTACCGCGAGGGCATAGCGGCGGTCATCAGCCAGCTACGCCCCGAGGTCGAGATAGAGACTGTGGAGCCGGACGCCCTCGATGCTTCCATAGAGCGCTTCTCACCCGACATGGTCATATGCAGCAAGGCCACGGACGCGCTGAAGGGCGGGGTCAGGGTGTGGGTAGAGCTCTACCCCGAGAACGCGGCATACTCGGTGGCGAGCATCGGCGGCAGGCGTATGGAGTACACCGAGATCCAACTCCCCGATCTGCTCTCCATCGTGGACAAGGCTGAGGAGCTAGCAGGGACGAACTAGCCCAATGAGGCTAGAAAAACATCCCCTGTTTTCATGATGCCGAGAGCCCTCCCAGGGGGCACCATTCCGGTATGGACGCAAGACGCATTCTCGTGGCCAACGAACTTACCTCGTATCGCCAGACGATCGCTATCGTCTTGAGGGAGCTACACCCTGGCGTCGAAGTATTCGAGGTCGACCCCGAGACCCTGGAAGGGGAGGTGGCGCGCCTGGACCCCGACCTGGTTATATGTAGCCGCGTAACCGCCAGGGTGAGGGAGAGGGCCGCAAACTGGGTCGAGCTCTACCCCGAGTGCAAGCCTTTCTCGACATTCTGCATCGGTGGAGAACGCAGGGCGATGGAGGACGTCCAGTTCTCCGACCTCCTCGCGGTGTGCGCTAGGGTTCTGTAGAGAGCTCCCTGAGCAGGGCCTTCAGCCGCGGGGCGAGGTCTTCGATCTCATCGGCCGTACATCTCACCTGGACGTGGATGCTGACCGTAGGGGATGTGCCCGCAGATTCCCCCGCAGGCGCCCCTGCGGCCTCGCTTACGGTGGCCGAGACCACGGATTCCCTCGTATCGGAGATTTGCGCGGGCGAGCCGTCCTCGAGGACTGCGTCTTCAGGTTGCTCCTCGAAGGTGGCGACCAGCTCCCCGGCCTCCTCTTTCAGCATACCCGAGGCCTTCAGTATCTCGATAATTGCTCCTGCGCCATTCATCACGGGCTTGTTGCGCGGTTGGCCTGCGGCGTGCGCTATGTAGGCCTGGACGGTAGGGTAGAGCATCCCCTCACGCAGCTTTACCGCAGAGACCACGTTCTGCAAAAACTCGCTGGCCGCGACTATCGCGCGCCAGTTGCTCCTGACTTCGGGCTCGTCCTTGCGCGCGAGCGCTACGGCCAGAGAGCGTCCGCGGCGGGTGATCAGCTTCTTGCTCTCTCCCTGCAGTACCCCGATCTCCGTGAGGAAGGCGTTGTTGCGGCTGACGCTCGACTGGTGCACCGAGTCTAGCTTGCCCACGTCTCCGGCCCTCGCCGCCTCGTCGCGGGTACCGTACGCCACGATGATGTTGACCAGCTCCTCGTAGGGAGAGCCCGGAAGCCTGAACTCATTCTCCGCCATCCCGCCACCTCCTCCCCCCCACGATTTCTCCCGCCATACACGCTCGGGCCATTATAGAGTAGCTAGTCAGCATTTCAGCACTTCAGCATTTAAGCAAGTCGTCCCGGCATCGCACCATGAGCGTAGAACTCGACCTCCACGAGCAGCGGTACCTCGTGTGCAGCAGGGCTACGTCGGAACGGCAGAAGCTGAAATGCTGACCAGCGGAAGCCGAAGGCTGGAGCGTGCTGAAGTGCTCTCACGCGACGAACCGCCAGCTCACGAAAAGCGCGCACAGGACGAGGGAGAAGAGGGCGCTGAGGACGAGCCATCCGCCGAAGAGCGGCCTGTTCCTGGAGATGAGCCCGAGCACGATAAAGATGGGAAACGCGACGAGCACGTACCGCGGGGTACCCATCAGCGGGCTCACCGGCGTCCCGAAAAGAGTGGCGGGGGCCACGAGCAGCAAGCCGTAGACGGTCAGGGATAGGGGCAGATATCGTGACCCCGCGAGCAACACGACCACGGCGAAAACGAAGAAGGCCAGGTTGAAGAAGTTGCCTGCCAAAGCCAGGTGGTTCGCCGCATTCCCCAGAGCGGGATGGGCCCAGAGGCCAGGATCGAGGAGCCTGCCCGCTCCTTCGACGGCCGATCCCCAGGCCATACCCGCGGTGTCGAGCGGTCCTGTGGCCTGCCTTCCCCAACTCTTCTGCGCGGAGTAGAAGAGCAGAGGGTCCCCAAACCTTACCCCCAAGTATCCCATGTACGCCAACAGTCCACCCGGCGCCACCAACAGGTAGATCCCCCGCCAACGAAAGGTCTCTATGTTCTTTATCCATTCGTATAGGAGCGGCACGATCAAGAACACCCCGACGTTGCGTGTGGCCCCCGCAAGAGCGGCCAGAACACCCGCGAGAAGCAGATCTTTCCTGACCCTCACGGCCCACAGAGATCCTGCGGAGAGCGCAAGGAACAGGCTCTCCGTGTAGGCGGCGTTGAGGAAGAAGGTCGTCGGGAAGAAGGCGAGGGCGAGGACGGTGCCCCTTGCCACCCTCTCATCGAAGCTATCCAGGGCTATCTGGTAGACGAAGTAGAGGGCGAAGGGCAAGAACAGCAGGGAGAGGAGGGGACCCCAGACGGAGAGGGCTTCCTCTGAGATAGGACCGCCGAAGAGCCCTGCGAAGAACCTCATAAGCAGCGGGTACAGCGGGAAGAAAGCCGGGGAGACGTTGTCGGGGGGATGGAGGTATCCGCCCGTGGCCAGTGCCACGTAGTGCTCACCATCCCAGTGCGACCAGAGGTTCATGCTCCCGGAAGGCACATCCAGGGTTACCCTCTGGAAGCCAGAAATCGGCACGACCCTGGCGAGCAGGGAGCCGGAGATCAGGTAGAACACCCTGCTCACGGCGTAGACCGCGAGCACGAAGGCTACTCCGGTGCTCTTCCTGTCCTCTTTCTCGTACTCCATCACTGGTGCGGGATCTCTCGCGAAGCCGCGGAGCGGATTATAGCCGCGCGTCCTTTCTATCTGGAGGATCGGCGCCTCCCGAGGATCAGTACGTTTGTGTTCTCGAAGTATGGGCGATCCGGCCTCGGCTAGTTCTGGCGGGGCGCGAAGATGATGACGCTGTCGTTCTCGTAGACCGTCTTGTAGAGGTCCTTGTGGTCCGCGAAGGGACGCCGGTCTACCCAGGGATAATGCTTGTAGAACACGATGTAGTGTACGTCGTTTTTCTCCAGTAGCCTTGCGGTACGCCCGCCCTCCGGGTGCCGGAGCACCCACAGCGCGTCCCAGAGTGGAGGGGCCCCGAAGGGTGGGAGGTCCCTCGCGCGCCTTATCCTGGCAGCGTCGTAGGACTGCATTCGTGTGTACCCGCCCATCGCGAGCAAGGCCCGGCTCGGGACGTGCTTGAAGTAGGGGGTCGCTACTATGCTCCCTCCGTCATTGTGCCGCTCGAGCCACGCACCGGCGGCGAAGATATCCGCAGGAGGCGGTCTGTCTTTGGGGCGTGTGCTCGGTCCCGCGGCTTCCTCCAGGCTCAGGACGGATTGCGTACCCACGAGGGTAGTCGAGAAGACGATGGCGAGCAGGGCCGCCGCGAAGACGGTACGTCCGCCCGAGCGAGGCGAGACCCGCACTACGGTCACGAGGGCGAGGGCTGCTAGCAGCGCCAGGGGAACGCCAAGGTCGCGCTCGAAGCGGTCGGGGAAGCCGCTGTAGGAGGTCAGGCTGCCGAGGAACAGCAGCAGGGTCCACACCAGCAGGGTTAGGCGCGCCAGGATATCGGGCGTACCCCTCGCGTTCCTGGTGCCCGCGAGCATGAGCGGGAGGCCGAGCAGGCCGAGCCAGAGGACGGGGTGTGAGAGCGTCGCGAGGAAGTGTCCCGGGCCGTTCGCCGGCTTGGTTCCTATCGCCATCGCCACGGCCTCCCCTCCTCTCCCTGTCTCCGACCCGCCAAGCATCCCCGCAACCAGGCTGGACAGGTCGTAGGTGTCCCAGGCGTAGAGCACGGAGAGCAGGCCGAGGAGCGCGAGCGAGAGAGTGAGGTATACCCCTTTTCTGCGGTCCTTGAGGAGCAGGTAAGGCAGGAAAAGGAAAGCTACGAACCCGAGCAGCACGGCGAGGCTGTAGCCAGCTATCTGATGGTAGAGGACCGTGGCGGAGCCGAGCAGGGCCAGGAGCAGCCCATTACGCGCCGACGGCGAGGCGTACATCCCGATCAGGGCGGCTACGGTCAGCACGACCAGGAAATACTCCCCAATGAAATTCGGGTAGCGGGCCTCCTCGAAGTGCAAATAAGTGCCGCCGAGGAGCAACCCCGAGGTGAGGGCCGCAGCCACACCGTACTCCCAGCCCCAGAGACGCTTCGCGAGCGCGTAGAGGGCCAGAGCACCCATCAAAGGGAGCATGGGGGCGAGGATCGGGAAGACCTCCAGCGGCTCGATGCCGCTGAGGCGTGAGATCATGGCGGTAAGGAGGTGGAAGCCGGGTGGGTACAGCATGAACGACTCGTTGGACCCCTCCCTCATCATCATGCCTGCCATCACCGCGTGCTCGAAGCGGTCTACGCCCCTTGGGTAGGGCCAGCCGTTTATGAGGGGACCTAAGTAGCCGCGGGCGAGTACGAGCACGAGCACCAGGGAGAGCAGCGCGTAGCGGACCGCCGCGGGGACGGGTCTACCATGCTCTTCCGGGGGCGCCTCTCTCCCCTGCGGCGTCGACCAGTAGGCGATCCCCGCGGCGAGTACCAGGACCGCTATCGGGACCATCAACCACCCGCCAGGCGCCATGCCGAGTAACATGCCCAAGGCCAGCGCGAGGGCTGCTGCGAGGGGTACGAGCGTGAGAAGGCCGGGAGGCGAAGGCGTACGGCAGACCGGCTCCTCCGGTCCCTTGGCCGGACCGAACAACAGGTAGGCGGCCAGCCCAGCCAGGAATACCAGCGCGGCCGAGACGACGGTCACCGCGAAGGTAACGCCCGTCGCAAAGAGGTAAGTCTGCGCGAGCGCGACTGCGGACACGAGCGTGATGGAGAGCGCTATAGTGTAGGCTAGCTGCTCGGCGCGGTCCCCTGATGTCACGAGGCACCTCGTCCAGAACCACCCGGGCAGAACCCCGATCAAGAGGGCCGCCGGGAGGGCCTGGAGCAGATCAGAGACCAAACGCCGCTCCGCAGGAACCGCTCCGTGGCGCCCCGTTCGTGTCCTGGTCCAACAGGAGCGTCGAGCCCGCCTCTCGCCGGTCTACGGTACCGCCGGTGGCCCGCACTCGCCCCGGCTCCGTGCGCCGCGGTGGTCTTCTGGAAGTGGACTCGCACATCGCGGGAATGTATAACACTTTACCTGGATGAAACACAGATCAGGAAAGCCGGGCGACTACATGAAGCTTGCAAGGACCCTCTAGAGGGTATAGCTAAAGGATGCCCGAACGGCGCTCTTAGGGCACCGTCTGGCAGTGCGGACGTGATAGTAGTGGATCAGACCAAGAGAATACTTGTGGTGGCTCTCTACGCGCTCCTCGGGCTGGCTATGGTCTGGGCACTCTCCGCCTGCTTCCCCTCGGCCGAGGGGAAGCAGGCGGAGAAGCAGGAGCCCAGACCCCCGAACATGATCCTGATCCTCACCGACGACCTGACCGTTGATGACTTGAACGCCGATACGCTGCAACACCTGCCCAACATAAAGTCGCTCCTCATGGACAAGGGCACGACCTTCGACAATGCGTTCGTGACCAACTCCCTGTGCTGTCCCAGCCGGGCCACCATCTTGCGTGGCCAGTACACCCATAACCACCACATCCTCAGCAACGAGCCGCCGCTCGGCGGCTTCGAGAAGTTCCGCTTGCTGGGTCACGAGAACTCGACGATGGCCACCTGGGTCAAGGAGCAGGGCTACAGGACGGCCTTCTTCGGGAAGTATCTCAACGGCTACGACGAGACCTACATTCCTCCCGGGTGGGACGAATGGTACGCGGTGACGGGCAACTACCTCAGCCACACGTTCGACGAGAACGGCCATCTGGTCGACTACGACCCCGAATCCTACTACGAGACCGATGTGATCTCGGACAAGGCCACCGACTACATAACACGCACGGCCGGGGCCGACCCGCCGTTCTTTACGGCAGACAGGCCTTTTCTCATGTGGATCGGCACGAAGGCCCCCCACCAACCGGCCACCCCGGCACCTAGGGATGAGAACGCCTACCCCGACGTCTCGCTGCCGCGTCCGCCATCATTCGACGAGAAGGATGTCTCAGACAAGCCGGGTTGGATAAGCGACAATCCACCCTTGAGCCTGGAGCAGAAGAAGTACATGGAAGAACTCCACCGCAAACGTCTGCAGTCCATGCTGGCCGTGGACGACATGGTAGGGGACCTCATCAAAGCGCTGCACGACAGCGGCGATCTGGACAACACCTACATAGTATTCACCTCGGACAACGGCTTCCACCTGGGCGAGCACAGGCTTGGCGCCGGGAAATGGACGCCCTACGAGGAGGACATCCGTGTACCGCTCATCATACGCGGCCCTGGTGTCCCAGAAGGCAGGACCCTCCAGCACACGGTGCTCAACAACGACCTCGCGCCGACCTTCGCCGACCTTGCGGGGGCCGAGACGCCCTCCTTCGTGGACGGGCGCTCGCTGGAGCCACTGCTCACGGATGACTCCACGCCCCTGGAAGACTGGCGCCAGCGCTTCGTCATCGAGTCCGTCGCGGAGCGAAGCGGGGTGCCGCAGCCCCCCTTTATCAATGAGAGCACGGTGGCGCCGCTGCTTACAGGCGACCCGCTGCCGAGCAATTGGCGAAGGACCTCGGCCGCGAGCGCCCAACTGGGCGAGAAGTGGGGCAGGCCCTGGCTTAAGGCACTCAGAACGAACAACTACCTGTACGTCGAATACAAGACCGGCGAACACGAACTGTACGACTTGAGGAAAGATCCTCACGAGCTGCACAACGAGTACGCAACCGCCCCGCCGGGGCTCACGCAGCGACTCGAGGAGCAACTCGAGGCGCTCAGGCAGTGCTCCGCTGAGGAATGTCGCGCCGCCGAGAAGCCCCAGCCGGAGACCCCTTAACCGTTGGTCCGCGCGTAGGGCTCTCTGCCCGGCGGCACGAGCTCATAGAGGAGGCCTTCCCTTACCGGGACCACCCGGAAGCCGGCGTTTTGGAAGGGTCTGGGGTTCGTGGAGCCCTGGTCGAGTAAGTAGACCCGACCCTCCTTCGCGACCTTGATGGCGGTACTCACCCCGGAGAGATCGTCGGTCCCGTAGCGGCGGTCAGTGGTCGCGAGGTCGATATCATCGGGCCAGACTATGTCAGCGTAGGAGACCTCCGTGTTGTGGAAGAAAGGGTCGACTATGGTTAGGTCCCTGCGGCGCCTCTCGACGAGCACCATGTACCACATGCTGCTCCGGTGGTGCAGGATGGTCGCGTTCGGCGCCGCGTTATCGGCGACGGCCTCGATCTCTTTTTGCCCCCTGTAGACGTCGCTCATGTCCACCTTCGCGTAGGACTGGCGTACGCCGAGCAGCGGCAGGAAGAGCACCATCGCCGAGAGCATGACGAGGATGGCCGCTTTCGTCACCCTCGGGAAGCCTGAGATGAGAGTTCCGATCTCCGCGAGCAGTGTCCCGAACCCGACCGCGGCCCACAGCGAGACTACGAGATAGGTCGGGATGAAGTAGAGGGCGATGTCAGGGATGTCGTTCAGGGCGGCGTGAAAGAGCCAGCCGAAAAAGAGGAATCCGAGGAATATGCCGACCGCGCGGTCCTTGAGGAGCATGACGACAGCGCCCGTCAACGCGACCATCACCACGAGAAAGTGGGCGTTGTCGAGCAGGTGCTGCCAGTAGAAGATCATCCTTCCCGGCAACTCAGAAGGCCCGAAGGAAAAAAACGAGCCGGTCAGGTCCCCCCCGCTAAGTACGTACCAGAAGCGTTCGAAGTCGGTAGGATTGTTCGCGTCCATCGGCGGGTCCATAGCGGCCCTGATGGGCAGGTACAGGTAGGGCGCGAGCCCGAGCAGGAAGAGCCCAGCGCTCTCGAGAACGAGCCTGAGGTCGACCAGTTTGCGCCAGTCTACGAGGGCTACCAGGAGAAGGCCGGCCGGCAAGAGCAGTCCGCTCGTGAGGTGGTTGGTCAGGCAGAGGCCGACAAGGAAGGCCGAGAGCAGCAAATAGCGGTCTTTGCGGTACTCGCGCCAGAGTAGCAGGACGATGATGGTGACAGCCACGAGCAGGGCGTTGAGGGTGTAGACCTCCGCGATAACGGCCTGGGACCAGAGGGCCACTCCGAGCCCGAAGGCCAGGGCGCCGGACGCCGCGGCCACCACCCGCCGGCTGAGCAGGAGACCGGCCACGTAGACCGCCACCACGGCCAGCGCCGCATACACGGCAGAAC
>Ga0126309_10000496_pt1 | contig 13165 bp, 13 predicted proteins | sample Plot56_FD_92541 | JGI IMG/M metagenome (GOLD analysis project Ga0126309, IMG submission 92541) | Serpentine soil microbial communities from UC McLaughlin Reserve, CA, USA - Plot56 | ecosystem: Environmental > Terrestrial > Soil > Grasslands | place: USA: UC McLaughlin Reserve, Lake County...
CCCGTGCTCGACCAGGCTCGGGTCCTCGGCGCGGCGCCGGAGGCGCTCCTGCCGATGGTCGATGGGACCGAGCGGCGGGGGAGGAAGATCGTCGTCGACCTCGGGGCGGGCATCGAGCTGCGGTTTGGGATGCCGGTGCGGCTCGAGGAGAAATGGCGTGCGGCGGCGGCGGTTCTGGCCGATCCGGAGCTGACGGCGCTCGGTTATGTAGACCTCACCTCACCCGACCGTCCCGCGGTCGGCGGGGCAGGCGCGACGCTCCCCACCGACCCGTAGGGGCCGGGATCAGCGCCAAGGCGCGTCGCGTGTCCGCGAGGTGGATTCCGCTTGCCAGCGCGGTCTCGGGCCCTCGATCAGCTTTGAAGGGCGTCAGGCGCGAACCCTCGACCAGAGCCTTAGGTTCGCGAAACCCTCGACCCATGGTCGAGGAATCGCCCTGCACGATGCCGCCCCAAGGGTTTGACAGGAACGCCACAATGCCCTACGTTGAGCGCAATTTCCGGCGTCGCATCGGGGCAGGCAACTCTCAAGCATCGCTGTAGCGTCGGACAGAACCAAGGCTCAACTCACCTACAGGCTCCGACCGGGAAGAGATTCGGGAGATGGAATCGACGTACCTCGCCGTGATCAAGGTGGTCGGCGCCGGCGGCGGCGGGACCAACGCGGTCAGCCGCATGGTCGACGCCGGGATCCGCGGCGTCGAGTTCGTCGCCGTCAACACCGACGCCCAGGCACTTCAGGCCTGTGACGCCGACATCAAGCTCTCGATCGGCCAGGAGCTGACCCGGGGCCTCGGCGCGGGCGGCAACCCCGAGGTCGGAGCCGGCGCGGCGGCCGAGAGCCGCGACGAGATCAAGGAGGCCCTGAAGGGGGCCGACATGGTCTTCGTCACCGCCGGCGAGGGCGGAGGCACCGGGACCGGCGCGGCGCCGATCATCGCCGAGATCGCCAAGGAGGAGATCGGGGCGCTCACCGTCGGCGCGGTCACCAAGCCGTTCGAGTTCGAGGGCAAGCGCCGGATGCAGCAGGCGCTCGAGGGGATCGAGAAGCTCCGCAACAACGTCGACACCCTGATCATCGTCCCGAACGAGAAGCTGCTCCAGGCGGTCGAGCGGCGGACCTCGGTCCTCGAGGCTTTCCGGATGGCGGACGACATCCTTCGCCAGGGCGTCCAGGGCATCACCGACCTGATCACGATCCCGGGCCTGATCAACCTCGACTTCGCCGACGTCCGGACGATCATGCGCGACGCCGGCTCGGCCCTGATGGGCGTCGGCTCGGCCTCCGGCGAGAGCCGCGCGGGTGACGCGGCGAAGGCCGCGATCACCTCGCCCCTTATCGAGGAGTCGATCAGGGGCGCGACCGGGATGCTCCTCAACGTCACCGGCCCCGAGGACCTCGGCCTGTTCGAGGTCAACGAGGCCGCCCAGCTGATTCAGGCCGAGGCCGACGACAACGCCAACATCATCTTCGGCTCGGTCGTCGACCAGTCGATGCGCGACGAGGTCCGCGTGACCGTCATCGCCACCGGCTTCGAGGGCTTCGAGCTCCTCGCCCGCTCGCCCCAGCGCGTCCGCCGCCGCTACGAGAGCCGGCCCCGGATCTCGGGCGACGACACTGACCTCCGCAGCCTCCGGGTCGACGAGGGCGACATCGACGTCCCGCCCTTCTTGCGGGACTAGCCTCCCACTGGACGAAGTTTTCCTCGCTATGCGGGAATAAAGTCGTCCGCAACGGGCTGGCGATCGGGCAGAGATAACCTGGCCGGAATGCCGTCCGAGACCCTCCGCGAGACCCCGCTGCACGAGAAGCACGTGGAGGCGGGGGCCAAGCTCGTGCCGTTCGCGGGCTGGGAGATGCCGGTGTCCTACGACGGGATCCGGGAGGAGCACCTGGCGGTCCGCACCCACGCGGGCATGTTCGACGTCTCCCACATGGGCCAGGTCGAGACCGAGGGTCCGGACGCGATGGCCTACCTCCAGCGGGTCCTCTCCAACGACGTCGCGAAGATCGAGGTCGGCGGGGCGCAGTACTCGCTGCTGACGAACGAGCAGGGCGGCGTGCTCGACGACCTGTTCACGTACCGGCTCGCGCCGGAGCACTTCCTCACTGTCACCAACGCCGCCAACCACGCCGAGGACCTGCGCTGGATGGCTCGCTGGGTCCACGACTACGACTGCGTCCTGCGCGACGTCGCCGACCGCTGGGCGATGCTCGCCGTCCAGGGGCCGAACGCCCGCCGGGTCACGCAGGCGGCGCTGCGGATCGAGCTGCCGCCCCGGATGCACGTTCTGCCGACCCCCATCTCCGGCGCCCCCGGCCTCGCCTGCGGGACCGGCTACACCGGCGAGGACGGCGTCGAGCTGCTGCTCGACCCGGGCCGGGCGGGCGAGGTCTGGGACCGCCTCCTCGACGCCGGCGTGGTCCCGTGCGGCCTCGGCGCCCGCGACACACTCCGCCTCGAGGTCTGCTTCCACCTGCACGGCCAGGACCTGACGCCCGACCGCGACCCGATCGAGGCCGGGCTCGGCTGGTGCTGCAAGGAGCACACGGGCTTCATCGGCGCCGAGCCGATCGCCGAGGTTCGCGCGGCCGGGCCCGAGGAGAAGCTCGCCGCGTTCACGATCGAGGGCGACGGCATCCCGCGCGCCGGCAACCAGATCCTCGATCACGGCCGGCCGGCCGGCGACGTGACGAGCGGCACCTTCTCGCCTTCGCTCGGCCGCGGGATCGGCATGGGGTACGTCCGCGCCGGGCTCGCCGAGCCCGGCACCGGGGTCGAGATCGACGTCAGGGGCAAGCGGCGCGCCGCCCGCATAGGGTCCAAGCCCCTCTACCGGAAGGAGCGCTGAACGTGGCCGAAGCCAGCTACCCCGAGGACCTCGTCTACCACCCCGAGCACGACTGGGCGCGGATCGAGGGCGACACGGCGACGCTCGGGATCACCTGGTATGCGCAGGACGCCCTCGGCGAGGTCGTCTTCTTCGAGCCGCCCGAGACCGGGAGCGAGACCGCCAAGGACCAGGCCTACGCCGAGGTCGAGTCGGTCAAGGCCGTCTCCGACGTCATCGCCCCGCTATCGGGCGAGGTGGTCGAGGTCAACGGCACGCTGACGGACAACCCGGAGAAGATCAACGCCGACCCCTACGGCGAGGGCTGGCTGGTCAAGATCCGCCTCAGCGACCCGTCCGAGCGCGACTCCCTGCTCGACGCGGCCGCTTACCAGGGCCAGCTCGACTAGACCGCCGCGCAGGGCCGCCCTCCGGACCCCCTAACCTCAGCGCTGTGACGCGCTACACGTCCGCAACCGACGCCGACAGGCGAGAGATGCTCGACGCGATCGGCGTCGGATCCACCGCCGAGTTGTTCGACCAGATCCCGGCCGACCTGCGCCTGGGGCGCGCGCTCGACCTACCCGACGGGATGACAGAGGCCGAGGTCTTCGAGCGACTGGCCGCGCTCGCCGAGCGCAACGTCCACGCCGACCGCGAGATCACCTTCCTCGGCGCCGGCATGTACGACCACTACGTCCCGGCGATCGTCGATGCGATCACCCAGCGCTCCGAGTTCCTGACTCCTTACACGCCCTACCAGCCGGAGATCTCCCAGGGCGGCCTCCAGGTCATGTTCGAGTTCCAGACCGCGATGTCGGAGCTGACCGGCCTGCCGGTCTCCAACGCCGGCCTCTACGAGGGCCCCTCCTCGGTTGCCTCCGCCGCCTACCTGGCGATGGCGGCGACCGGCCGCAAGCGCTTCGTCGTCTCCCGCGGCCTCCACCCCCACAGCCGCGAGACGCTCGCCACCTACTCCGAGGGCTACGGCTCGACCGTCGCGGAGGTCGGCCTCGACGGCGGCGTGACCGACGCCGCGGCGCTGGCCCTGGCCGCCGACGGAGAGACCGCCGCGGTCTTCCTCCAGAACCCCAACTTCCTCGGCGCCGTCGAGGACATCGAAGCGCTCGGAGCGGCGGCGACGGAGCACGGCGCCCTCGTGATCGTCGCGGTCGACCCGATGACGCTGGGCGTCCTCAAGCCGCCCGGCGACTCCGGTGCCGACGTCGCGGTCGGCGAGGGACAGCCGCTCGGCAACCGCCTCGACTTCGGCGGCCCGTCGTACGGCTTCTTCTGCGCAACCCCGGACCACATCCGCCGGATGCCGGGGCGGATCGCCGGCGAGACCACCGACGCCGACGGCCGCCGCGGATTCGTGCTCGCGCTCCAGACACGTGAGCAGCACATCCGGCGCGAGAAGGCCACCCACAACATCTGCACGGCGCAGGCGCTGAACGCTCTGGCCGGGATGGTCCATCTGGCCTGGCTCGGCCGCGAGGGGTTCCGCGAGCTCGGCGAGCTGCTGGTCCGCCGCACCGCGTACGCGCGGGACCGCCTGGCCGCGGTCGACGGGGTCGAGCTCCTCCACGACGCCCCCGTCGCCCGCGAGTTCGCCGTCACCCTCGACGCGCCCGTCGCCGAGGTCCTCGACCAGGCGGCCGAGCGCGGGATCGCGGCCGGTTACCCGCTCGCCCGCGAGTACCCCGAGTACGAGAACGGCCTCCTCGTCGCGATCACCGAACGCCGCTCGAAGGAGGACATCGACCTGCTCGCCGAAACCCTCGAAGCAGCGGTCCGGCTACTGGCGACTGGCGACCGGCGACAGGTTCCGGCATGACCACCCCCAACCTCACCGAAACCGCAATGCAGCGCGACCGGGCGGTCACGATCTACGAGAAGTCGAAGGAGGGCCGTCGCGCCGCGCACCTGCCGGCAGCCGGCGTGCCCGAGCCGCCGCTCGACGAGCTGATCCCGTGGAACCTCCTCCGCGACGATTCCCCTCGGCTCCCGGAGATCGCCGAGCCCGAGATCGTCCGCCACTACAACCGCCTCTCGCGGCGCAACTTCGATCTCGACACCGGCTTCTACCCGCTGGGGTCGTGCACGATGAAGCACAACCCGCGACTCAACGAGCGGGTAGCCGCCCTGTCCGGCCACGCCCGCCTGCACCCCGCCCAGGAGCCGCGGCGCGCCCAGGGCGCGCTCGAGCTGATGTGGCTGCTCCAGGAGTCCCTGGCCGAGATCTGCGGCCTGCCGCACGTGAGCCTCCAGCCCTCCGCCGGCTCCCACGGGGAGCTCGCCGGCCTGCTGCTCACCCGGGCCTTCCACGCCGACCGCGGCGAGACGCGCCCGAAGGTCCTCACGCCAGACACGGCCCACGGGACCAACCCGGCGTCGGTGACGATGGCCGGCTACGAAGTCGTCAAGGTCGCGACCGACGAGGACGGCGGGGTGGAGATGGACGACCTCCGCGACAAGGTCTCCGACGAGGTCGCCTGCCTGATGCTGACCAACCCGAACACCCTTGGGTTGTTCGACGAGAACATCGCCGAGATCGCCTCCGTGATCCATGAGGTGGGGGGGACGCTCTACTACGACGGGGCCAACCTGAACGCGATCATGGGCCACAGCCGGCCGGGGGACATGGGCTTCGACATCGTCCACGTCAACCTCCACAAGTCGTTCAGCCAGCCGCACGGCGGCGGCGGCCCCGGCGCCGGCCCGATCGTCGTCTCCGACCGGATCGAGCCCTTCCTGCCGCGCCCGCAGGTCGTTCGGCGCGAGGGAACCAACGGCTCCCGGCAGCCCTTCTTCGACCTCGACATCGACCGGCCGAAGTCGATCGGCCGCCTGCGCGGCTTCCAGGGCAACTTCGGGGTCTTCGTCCGCTCCTACGCCTACATCCTCAGCCTCGGCGCCGATGGCCTGGCGGAGGCGTCGGAGACCGCCGTGCTCAACGCCAACTACCTGAAGGCGCGGCTGGCCGAGGGCCGGGCCGGGGAACACCTCCCCGTCGCATTCGACCGGCACGCGATGCACGAGTTCGTCCTCTCCGGCGCGCCGATGAAGAAGAAGCTCGGGGTGAAGACGCTCGACCTCGCCAAGCGCCTGCTCGACTTCGGCTTCCACCCGCCGACCGTCTACTTCCCGCTCCTGGTCGACGAGGCGCTGATGATCGAGCCGACCGAGACCGAGACCAAGGAGAGCCTCGACGGCTTCGCGCAGGCGATCGAGGAGATCCTCGCGGAGGCCGAGGGCGACCCGGACATCGCCCGCGAGGCGCCCTACACCACGCCGGTGCGGCGCCTCGACGAGGTCGCCGCGACGCGCAGGCCGCGGATCCGCCAGCCGCTCGGCTGATCAGCGCTCGGCCGCGACCAGCTCGCGCACGACCTCGACCAGCAGCTCGACGTCGCGCTCCGTGGTCTGCCAGTTGACGATCGCCGGCCGCAGCGCGACCCGGTCGCCGTAGGTCGTCGTGCCGGCGAACACGCGCCCGTCCCGCAGCAGCGCCTCCCCGAGCCGGCGGTTGAGGTCGTCCAGCTCGGCCTCAGGAACGCCCTGCGGCGCCGCCCGGAACGGCACGATGTTGAGCCTGACGTCGGCGAGCCGCTCGAGCTCGGGCGCGTCGTCGACCAGCTGCGCGAGGTGGCGGGCGAGTCGGAGGTGGCGCTCGACCATCTCCCGGTGCCCGTCGCGACCGTAGGCGCGCAGGGTCGCCCAGACCGCCAGCGCCCTGGCCCGGCGCGAGTTCTCGGGGCTGAGGAAGCCGGGGTTGGGATGCGGGTCGTCGGGCGAGGGGAGGTAGGGCGCGCCGACGTTCAGCGCCCGGGGCAGCCGCTCGGCCTCGCGGACGAAGGCGAAGCCGCAGTCGTAGGGGACGTTCAGCCACTTGTGGGCGTCGGACGCGATCGAGTCGGCGCGCTCGATGCCCTCGGTCAGGTCGCGCGACTCGGGCGCCAGGCGGGCGAAGAGGCCGAAGGCCCCGTCGACGTGCAGCCAGGCGCCGTGCTCCTCGCTGAGGTCGGCCATCGCCGCGATCGGATCGAAGTCGCCGGCGTTGACCTCGCCGGCGTTGGCGACCACGATCGCCGGCTCGCCGCCCGCCAGCTCGCTTGCGAGCGCCTCGCGGTCGAGCCGTCCCACGTCGTCGCGGGCGAGGCGTTTGATGCTGCCCCGGCCGAGGCCGAGCATGCCGACCGCCTGCGCGGCGCTGGGGTGGAGGTAGCCGCTCGAGAGGACCACCGGCTCGGGCAGCCCGGCGAGGCCGCTCTCCTCGACGTCGACCCCGTGCTGCTCGGCCCACCAGTTGCGGGCGGCGATCAGGCCGACGAAGTTGGCCATCGTCGCGCCGGTGGTGAGCACGCCGGTCAGGCCCTCCGGCAGATCGAACAGCTGCCGGAGCCAATCGGTGGCGACCTGCTCGAGCCGCGCCGCCATCGGCGAGGAGGCCCAGCCGAACGCCACCTGGTCGTAGGCGGAGGCGAGCCAGTCGGCGCCGAGGGCGGCGGGCGTGCCGCCGCCCATGACGAAGTGGAAGAAGCGGGGGCCGCTCGAGCGGGTGGCCGCCTCACGCCCCCGGCGGGCGAGCTCGGTCAGGGTCGCAAGGCTGCCCTCGCCGCGGTCGGGGAGCCGGTCCTCCCAGGACGAGATCGCCGCCACGGCGCCGCTGTCCAGGACCGGAGCCTCGTCAAGTCCCTCGAGGTACGCGCGCGCCTCATCGGCGGCGAGGCGCAGAGCTTCGTCCAGCTCCGGCCGGGCTTCGAGCGGGTCGGGCACCGGCCGGATTAGACCGGTTTCACGCGCCCCGCGCTAGGGTGGCGACGGGCTGCGCCACGGCGCGCCGCCGCACCCTCCGCGAGCGAGCCACACGCGCGCTCGCGCAGCTCACGGGCATAGAGGTCGATCCTGACCGTGAGCAGCTCGGTGCCGATCGCGCGCACCACCGCGGAGTTCAGCTTGTTCGGGATCCGTCGCTGACGCGCGCGCGGGCTTCGAAGCTCCTCGAGGGGGCGGTTGCGCGGAGTCCCACCGCTGAACTAGGCTTGCTCGGTGGGCGACTTACGCGCCCTCATGGAGAGGCTCACGGCTGCGCAGAACGCGCACGATCTCGAAGCGATGCTCGCTTGCTTCCATGAGGACTATCGCAGCGAGCAGCCGATCTACCCTGCGCGGACCTTCCAGGGGATCGACCAGGTCCGCAAGAACTGGTCGGCACTGCTGAAGAGCATCCCTGACTTTCACGCGGACATCGTCCGGTCGGCGGTCGATGGCGACACGGTCTTCACGGAGATTCACTGGACAGGCACGAAAGCGAACGGAAATCCATTCGAGGAGCGGGGCGTCCTCATCATGGGTATCCGCGACGAGCGCATTTCTTGGGGGCGCCTCTACGTGGATGAAGTGGAGGGTGAGGGCGCCGACATCGACGCGGTGGTCGGGCGTATGGCCGGCACCGACGATCGATAGACGCAACTCGGACGCGGCGGGCGCCGATGCCGCAAATCGTGCGCAGGGGTTGCGCGGGCTACCTCACCGCACCACGCCCAGGACCGTTGGCCGTCACCTGTGCCCGGAGGGCGGCGATATCCGCGATCTCCCACGCCTCGGAGACCTTCCCGTCGCGAAGGTGGGTGATCACGGCCTGATCAATCCGAAAGCTGCGCCCAGACCCCTCGAGTCCGGCGAAGCCCCCCGCCATCGTGCCCGTCACGACTACGCGGGCCATCTCGACGTCACCCTCCACCACGACCTCCTTTAACTCGTGGCGAAGGTCTGGCATGGCGGCCAGCGCGTCCTTCCACACCGCCTTCTCATCATCGAGGTTCGTCGTCGAAAGACCGAGCGGCGCGTGAACCACCACGTCCGGATGCAGTACCTCATTGAAAGCGTCCAGATCCCCCGCATCTCCGGCGGCCAGCCATCGAAACACCACTGTCTGGTGAGGCTCCACCGCGGCGCGAAACTAGCGCATGGGTCGGGACGGGCCCGGCATCAGCTCCTCGCCGGGGGGCACTAACGCCGGAGCTCGATGCGGTGCTTCCCCTGTGTAGCGATGCTGCTCGCCTCCCCTTCCGCGTGAAAGCAGAAGTGCGGGCGCAGCTTCAGGTAGCCGCCCGGATTGCCCATTCGCTTGAGCCGCCTAGACCACCGCCCCCGTTAGCGTGGGGGACATGGGTTCGGAGCCCATTGCCGCCGTGGTCTCGGCCGACGACATCCGCCGGACGGCTGAGGGGATCCGCGGGTCGGTGGTCCGAACCCCGCTGCTCTCCTTCCCCGCGATCGAGGCCCGCGCCCGCGGGCGGGTCGCGCTGAAGTGCGAGAGCCTCCAGCACTCGGGCTCCTTCAAGATGCGCGGCGCCACCGCCAAGCTGCTCTCCTCGACGGCCGCGGCGGAGCGCGGCGTCGTCGCCGGCACCGCGGGCAACCACGGCCACGCCCTGGCCTTGGCGGCGCAGCGCCAGGGCGTTTCCTGCGACCTCTTCGTCCCGGTCGGTGCGCCGGTCTCCAAGACCGCGCCCGCGGCGAGACTCGGCGCCCACCTGCACACCGGCGAAGGCACGGTCGACGACTGCGTCGAGCGGGCACTCGCGTTCGCCGACGCCGAGGGGGCGGAGTTCGTCCACCCGTTCGACGACCCCGTCGTCGTCGCCGGCCAGGGCACGGTCGGCTTCGAACTGGTCGAGGACGCGCCGGACCTCGCCCGGGTCCTCGTGCCCCTCGGCGGCGGCGGCCTCGCTGCAGGAATCGCGATCGCGGTCAAGTCCGAGCGGCCCGACGTCGAGGTCGTCGGCGTCCAGGTCGAGGCCTGCGCGCCCTACCCCGGCTCGCTCGCGGCTGGCGAGGCCGTGGCCGCCCAGGCGGCGGAGACGATCGCCGACGGGATCGCGGTCAAGCGCCCCGGCCGGCTGACCCTGCCGCTGGTGGAACAGTGGGTCGACCGCGTGGTGGTCGTCGGCGAGGACGAGGTCGGTGACGCCATGGGCGTGCTCCTCGCCGAGGCGAAGCTGGTGGTCGAGGGGGCCGGCGCGGTCGGTCTCGCCGCCCTGCTCGAGGGCGCCGACGAAGCGGCCGCCGACGGGACGACCGCGGTGATCCTCTCCGGCGGCAACGTCGACGAGGAGCTGCTCGCCGCGGTCGCCCGGCGCAGCGAGACCAAGCAGGGCCGCGGGGTCGTCCTCCTGACGACGATCTCCGACCGCCCGGGCTCGCTGGCGCGACTGCTCGAGCGGGTCGCCGAAACGGGCGCCAACGTCGTCGACGTCCGCCACCTGCGCGAGGGCGTGCGCCTCGGGATGTCGGAGACCGGGGTGGAGATGATCCTCGAGACCCGCGGGACCGAGCACGCCGGGGAGATCGTCGCTTCGCTCGAGCGCCATGGGTACCCGATCAGCGAAGTGGTCCAGCCAGAGGAGGAGGAAGCGTGAGCAGCGAGCGGTCCGTCGTCGACGCCGAGGGCGCACCAGACGCCGTCGGCCCTTACAGCCATGCCGTCCGCGCGGGGGACCTGCTCTTCTGCTCAGGCCAGGTGCCGCTCGATCCCGAGAGCGGCGAGATCAGCGGCGAGACCCCGGCCGCGCAGGCCACCCGCTGTCTGGAGAACCTGGCCGCCGTCTGCGAGGCCGCCGGGACCGCGCTCGACCGCGCCGTGCGGCTGACCATCTACACCACCAGGCTCGGACACTTCGCCGAGATCAACGAGGCTTACGGTGCATTCTTCGGCGACGAGCCGCCGGCGCGCGCCGCGGTCGGCGTCGTCGAGCTGCCGAAGGGAGCGCTGGTGGAGATCGACGCGGTGATCGCCCTCTAGCCCGCCGCCGCGCTCATCTTCGCGAAGCTCGGCAGCTTCTGCTTCAGCTCGAGCACCGCGGCGAACAGGTCGCGCCGCTGCTCGAAGCGCTCGACCACGTCGGAGGCCTCGAAGACCAGGCGCTCGGGCTTGCCGCTCTTAAGCGCGCCCTCGACCTCCTCCCACGTGACCGGGGTCGAGACCGTGGGCCGCGGTCGCGCCCGCAGCGAGTAGACCGCGATCGTCGTCTTGCGCTGGTGGTTCTGGGACCAGTCGACGAAGACCTTGTTCTTGCGGTCGACCTTGGCCATCTTCGAGACGACCTCGTCAGGCGTCTGCTTCTCGAGCAGCTGGGCGATCGCCCGTGCGAACGGCTTGGTCTCCTCGTAGTCGGTCTTGGTGTTGAGCGGGACGTAGACCTGGAGGCCCTTCGATCCCGACGTCTTCGGGAAGCACTCGAGGCCGAAGTGGCCGAACAGCTCGCGGACGCGCAGCGCGACCCGGCAGCAGTCGATGACGTCGGCGGGCGGGCCTGGATCGAGGTCGAAGGCAAGGACCGTCGGCCGTTCCGGCGCCTTGGCGAGCGACAGCGACGGGTGGAGCTCGACCGCCGCGAGCTGGGCGATCCAGATCAGCGTCGGCACGTCCTGGCAGGCGCAGAAGTCGATGTCGCCGGCGTTCGGCCCGGCCAGAGCGGTGACCGTCTTCACCCATTCCGGCCGGTGCTTCGGGCAGCGCTTCTCGAAGAAGGCGGCGTCGAGGTCATCGACCCCTTCTGGGAACCGCCTCAGGGTCAGCGGCCGGTCCTTCAGGTGGGGAATGATCGCCGGCGCGATCCGGGCGTAGTAGTCGAGCATCTGCCCCTTGGTGAACCCGGCCTCCGGGTAGAGGACCTTGTCGAGGTTGGTCAGCTTCAGCTCACGGCCGTCGACCTCGACCAGCCGCTCGCCCGCCTTTGGCTTCGGCGCCAAGACGCGCTAGCTGCGCGACTTCGACTTCGAGCGTGTCGACTTGGAGCGGGACTTCGAGCCGGAGCCGTTGGAGGAGCTCTTGGCGCCCGACTTCGAGGAGGGCTTCGAGCGGCTGCCAGTGCCGGACTTCGACTTCGGCTTGGCCTTCGACTTGCCGCCACCGTCGCGGCCCGACTTCTTGCCGCCGCCGGATCCCGAGACGGCGGCGATCGACTCCTCGAGCGCGGCCATCAGGTCCGGCGCCTTGGTCGGCTCGGGCTCCTCGGCGGTCGGCGCGACGACCTCCTTGCCCTGTGCCTTGCGCTCGATCATCGAGAGCAGGTCCTCGCGGTACTCGTCCCGGTACTGGGAGGGGTCGAAGTCCGCGGTCAGCGAATCGATCAGCCGCTCGGCCATCTCGACCTCGCGCTTCTGGACCTTCGGCTTGTCCTGCGGCAGCTCGTCCTCGAGCTCGTCGGGAGAGACGACCTCATCGGCGAACCGCATCGTCGTCATCGTCAGGACGCCCCCACTGGCGCGGATCGCCGCCAGGTGCTCGCGGTTGCGGAGCACGAAGCGGGCGATCGCCGCCTTGCCCGACCGCTCCATCGCCTCGCCGAGCAGCGAATACGCCTTCTCGGCGCCCTCGGCGGGGCCGAGGTAGTACGGGCTCTCGAAGTAGATCGGGTCGATGTCGGAGATGTCGACGAAGTCCTGGATCTCGATCGTCCGCGTCTTCGCGGGATCGAGCTCGGCCAGCTCCTCGCGGGTGAAGGTGACGTAGCGGTCCTTCGTCAGCTCGTAGCCCTTGACGATCTCGTCGTAGGACACCTCCTCGTCGGTCCCCTCGGCCACCCGCTTGTGACGGACCCGCGCGTTGTCGGACTCGCGCAGCTCGTTGAAGCGGATCGTCTTGCGCGAAACCGCGCTGTAGAGCTTCACGGGCACGTTGAGGAGCCCGAAGGAGATCGTTCCTGACCAGATTGCGCGCGCCATTGGAATCGCCTACCCGCATTCTTCCACCGCGGAACCGCCGGCTCCTGCGCCGCGGCGTCCGGCGGGCGCGCTCTTGCGATCATGGCGCCGTGCTCTTCTCGCTGCACGACGTCTCCCTGCGGCGAGGAGGAAGGGACGTGCTGAGCGGCGTGTCGGCCGATCTGCCGGACGGGACGACCGCGGTGGTCGGCCCGTCGGGAGCGGGGAAGTCGACGCTGTTGCGGCTGCTCAACCGGCTCGCCGACCCCGGTGAGGGCGAGATCCTCTACCGCGAGCGGCCGCTCGCCGAGCGCGACCCGCTGGCGCTGCGGCGTGAGGTGGCGCTGGTGCCCCAGCTGCCCGCGCTGCTGCCCGGCACCGCCGAGGAGAACCTCGCCTTCGCGGCGCGGCTGGCCGGGCGGGACCTCGACGTGGCGGACTGCCTGGGGCACGCCGGCCTCGCCTCCTCGTTTGCCGACCGGGTCGTCGGTCAGCTATCGGTCGGCGAGCAGCAGCGAGTCATGCTGGCCCGGGCGCTGGCGCAGAGCCCCTCGGTCCTGCTGCTCGACGAGCCGACCGCGGCGCTCGACCAGGAGACCCGCGACGCGGTCGAGCGGACG
>Ga0126309_10000497_pt1 | contig 13151 bp, 13 predicted proteins | sample Plot56_FD_92541 | JGI IMG/M metagenome (GOLD analysis project Ga0126309, IMG submission 92541) | Serpentine soil microbial communities from UC McLaughlin Reserve, CA, USA - Plot56 | ecosystem: Environmental > Terrestrial > Soil > Grasslands | place: USA: UC McLaughlin Reserve, Lake County...
ATGCTCGTTCTCCTCTGTGAGCCCCGCGCCGGCGAGCCGTTGGATGGTGTCGCAGAAGAGATCCGGCGGGATCGCCAGATAGAAGAGGACGTTGCCCTGCGTGCCGCGCTCCTTGTCCACGCGCTCCAGCTCCGCGCGCAGACGCTCGTAGGTCGCGGGGTCTCCGAGCTCGCCGCCGACATACGAGAGACGCTCCAGGAGCCAGCCGGCGCGCTTGGCGTCGAGCGCCCCCGTGGCGAACGTATTGAGATCGGCCTTCAGCTTCTCGCGCAGCGCATCGGTCGACATCTCATAGCGGCCGACGCCGACGATGGCGAGCTCTTCGGCGAGCAGACCTTCGGTCGCGAGGTTGTAGAGCGCGGGGAACAGCTTGCGCTTGGTCAGATCTCCGGTCGCGCCGAAGATGACCATCGTGCAGGGGGGCGCAGGTTGCAGCTGGGGCGCTTCCTGGATCTGCGTCTCGGTAGCAGTCTTGGTGTCAGAGGCCATGTTCTCTTCCTCACGGATCGATCAACCGAATTGATCTCACTTTTGGGGGGGCTCGCGGTGGCCGCCGAACTTGTGGCGCATGGCGGAGAGGACCTTGTCCGCGAAGCTCTGATCCCGCCGTGAACGGAACCGCGCGAAGAGGGAGGCGGCGAGCACGGTCGCGGGGACCGCCTCCTCGATCGCCGTCTCGATCGTCCAGCGCCCTTCGCCGGAATCCTGGACGAATCCGGAGTATTCGGTGAGCTCGGGGCTCTCGGCGAGCGCGCTCGCCGTCAGGTCGAGCAGCCACGACGAGACCACGCTGCCACGCCGCCACACTTCGGTGATGTCCGCGAGATCGAGAGAAAACCGGTGCTCCGGCGGCAGCTCTTCCGAGCGCGCGCCGCGCAGGATGTCGAGCCCTTCGGCGTAGGCTTGCATCAGACCGTACTCGATCCCGTTGTGCACCATCTTGACGAAGTGGCCCGCGCCCGCGGGGCCGCAATGCAAATAGCCGAGCTCGGCGGTGCCGCCGCGCCCTTCGCGGCCCAGCGTCGCTTCGATCGCGCCACGCACCGGCGCCAGCGTTCTCCAGATCGGATCGAGGCGCTCGACGACCTCACGATCGCCTCCGATCATCAAGCAATATCCGCGCTCGCGCCCCCACACGCCGCCGCTCGTCCCGGCGTCGACGTAGTGAATCCCTCGCGCCGCAAGCTCGCGCGCGCGCCGCACGTCATCTTTGAAATGGGAGTTGCCGCCGTCGATGATCACGTCGCCCGCGGCGAGGCGCTCGCCCAGGGAGACGACCATGCCTTCCGTAGGCTTGCCCGCGGGCACCATGATCCATGCGGTCCGTGGAGGTTGCAGCCGTTGGATGAAGTCGTCGAGCGTCTCTCCACCGATCGCACCCTCGCCCGCGAGACCCTGCACGGCCGCGGGATCGCGATCCCACACCACGCACTCGTGCCCTCCTTCTAGGAGCCGCCGCACCATGTTGCCGCCCATCCGGCCGAGACCGATCATCCCGATCTGCATCCGTCGCCTCCTCTCGATCCACCCTCCGGATCACCCGGCGCGGGTCGATCCGAGAGTCTATCGCCGGGCCTCAGGTTTGCAAGATTTCCTCGACATGAGAGCGCGTGGAACGAGAATCGTGTGGCCAGGGGCGATCGCCGCCCTGCTCTGTTGTCTCTCCTCTGGACCGGCGGACGCCGCCGACGTGGCGATCGGCGCCAAAGGGGGGACCCTCGGTCTGGGCGTCGAGCTGACGGTCGGTCTCGGCCGGCAGTTGAACGGCCGCTTCGGCGTCAGCGGCTTCAATTATTCAGAGCGGCGCGAAGCGAGCGACATCGAGTACGACGCCGAGGCGCGGTTGCGGACCGCCGCGGCTCTCCTCGATTTCCATCCGGGCGGGCGCGGCTTCCGGCTGACCGGAGGGTTCATCTGGAACGGCACGGAGGTCGAGGGAAGCAGCCTGCCTCCGGCATCCGGCTTCTACGACATCGGCGGGGTCCAGGTTCCAGTCAACCTCCTCGGCACGCTCGACGCCGACGCCGACTTCGATCCGGTCGTCCCCTTCGTCGGGCTCGGCTGGGGCAATGCCGTGGGAGCCAACCAGAAATTGGGCTTTTCCTTCGAGGTCGGCGCCGTCTTCCAGGGGACGGCAAACGTGGAGCTGACCCCTGTGCTGCCGGCGGACAGCCCGATCAACACGACGCCGGGAGCCCGCGAGGCGCTCCAGATCCTGCTCGAGAGGGAAGAGAGCGACATCGAGGACGACGCGGCGGACTACGACATTTATCCGGTGGTGTCGATCGGGGTGACGTACAGGTTCTAGATGTACTCCTTGAGCTCCGGCCACAGCCCCTGGAGATCCACGCCGCGGCAGATCCAGACGGGCAAGTCGTCTTCGTACGGCATGCAGTGGTCGCAACGGACCGTTCCCGCCTTTTCCAGGCGCGGACAGACCCGGCGGTTGTCCTCTTCGTCTCCGCCCAGGACGATCAACACTTCGCCGGAGGCGTGCGGCCCCCAGAGAAAGTAGTTGTTGTGCCCGCTCGTCGCGGGCGGCAGGCCCTGGGCGCGGCCGAGCACGTCGATCGCTCCCGCCTCGCCGTAGTTCTGTCCGAAGATCCCGGCCTTCTCCTGCTCCTCGGGCGGCAGCGAGCGGTAGACGCGGTCCACCTCGGCCACCATCGCCGGCCAGCCGTGCATGTCCGCGAAGTGCTGCGGCAGGTCTCCCAGCCGCTGCCGCTCGCCAGCGCTCGGCTGGATGCCCAGAGCGTGCTGATAGCGAATGAGATCAGGGATGGAGAGGATCGGCACGACCAGCGGCGCTCCGATGGCTCCGCCCGCGAGGACCAGGACGAGGAGAGCTCCGGCCAAAGCCGGGCGGAGCCAACCTTGCCGGAGCTGGCGCAGCCCGGCTTCGAGGGCCGTGCCTCCCGCCGCGAAAAGGACCGGATAGGCCGGCGCCAGGTAATAGGCCTTCGAGCTCTGTGACACGAGGACCACGAAGGCCGCGACGTACATCCAGCCGAGCAGCCGGAAGGGCCGCCCGCTCCGCCCGAGCAGCAGCCAGCCGAGACCGCCGACCCACACCAGGGCCGCGAACGGGTTCATCTGCATCACCTGCTCGACGAGAAACGCGACGGGTGAGAGGGCCACGTTCTTATAGGTCGTGGCGTTGTGGATGAACTCGGCCGTGGGCCAGCCGTTCCGGATCTGCCAGAGCACGTGCGGCAGCGCCAAGGCCGCGGCGATCGCCCCACCGAGCCAGATCCACGGCTCGCGCAGATGGCGCCGCTCCGGCGTGAGGAGCAACCCCGCCGCCACACCGAATCCGAAGAACAGGATGCTGTGCTTGTTGAGCAGGCCGAGCCCGGTGATCAGGCCAAAGAGAAGCCAGAGCCGGCCGTTGCCCGTCCGCAGGATGCGCGCCAAGACGAACGCTCCGAGGGTCCAGAAGAGGACGTCGAAGGGGTTCATCGAGAAGGTGTGGAACATGAACAGATAGACCGGTGCGGTCAGCGCGCAGACCGCGGCCAGCTCCTGCGCGAAGCGGCCGCCTCCCATCTCGCGCGCCGTCCAGCCGGCCAGGAAGACCACCGCGGCTCCATTCAGGACCGACAGGAGGCGCAGCGCGGCGTGGGACTCCCCCGAGATCTCCCAGACGGCGCGGGCGATCCAGGCGACGAGCGGCGGATGGTCCACGTAACCGAATGCCGGATGCAGGCCGCAGACGACGTAATAAAGCTCGTCGCGAAACCAGCCGTATTTCTCCAAGAAGGGAAGATGAAGGAGGATCGCGGCGAGCGTTGGCAGGCCGAGGACCGCCGCGTCACGCCTACGCCTGGACGAGACCGAAGCCGGTGATGCCGGAAAAGGATCTCGCATGCAGCCCTCCTACGCAGAAGCGCTCGAAGCCCATGTTAAGCTCGCCGGCCATGATCGTGACCAAGCCGATCTTCGCCCTAGTTACCTGCGCCGGACTGCTCGCCGGCTGTGCGACCGGAACCGCAGCTCGCTCTGAGGATGCGTCCGCCATGAACCGTATCGCCACATCGTACGTCAAGCTGGTCCTCGCCTTGGGACAGCACGACCCTGATTACGTCGACGCCTACTACGGACCGCTGGAAACGAGGATCGAGGTGGATTCGCAAGGCCTGCGCCCCCTCGCCGAGATTCGCAGCCAGGCGGCCGGGCTGCTCGCGGAGCTTCAGGGCCAACGCCCGGATGCGGCCGGGCCCGACGCGGAGCTCATCCGGCTGCGCTACGAGTACCTGAACCGCCAGCTCGAATCTCTGATCGCCCGGATCGATCAGCTGAGCGGACAGAAGATGACGTTCGACGAGGAGTCGAAAGCTCTCTATGACGCGGTCGCGCCCCACTACGACGAGGCGCACTTCCAAAAGATCCTCGCGCAGCTCGAGGCGGCGCTCCCTGGTGAAGGTCCGGTGGTGGACCGGCTCGATCGCTTCCGCCAGAGCTTCGTGATCCAGCGTGACCGCCTCGACGCGGTCTTTCGGGCCGCCATCGACGAGTGCCGCAAGCGGACGGCCCAGCACGTGGAGCTGCCCGCGGAGGAGAGCTTCGAGATTGAATATGTGCGCGGCAAACCGTGGAGCGGCTACAACTGGTACAAGGGCGGGTATCACAGCCTGATCCAGGTCAACACCGACTTGCCGATCTTCATCGACCGCGCCATCGACCTGGCGTGCCACGAGGGATACCCCGGGCACCACGTCTACAACGCGCTGCTCGAAAAGAACCTGGTGCGCGGCCGCGGCTGGCCCGAGCTCTCGGTCTACGCGCTGTTCAGCCCGCAATCGTTGATCGCCGAGGGGACCGCCAACTTCGGCATCGAGGTCGCCTTTCCCGGGCCGGAGCGGATCGCTTATGAGAGAGAGAAGCTGTTCCCGTTGGCCGGCCTCGATCCCGCCCAGGCGGAGCGCTATTACACCGTGCAGGCGCTGGCACAGCAACTCACCTATGCGGGCAACGAGGCGGCCCGGCGTTACCTCGACGGCGAGATCACGCGCGAGCAGGCGGTGGATTGGATGAACAAGTACGCCCTCTACACCCGCGACCGGGCCGACCAGCGCGTCCGCTTCGTCGAGCGCTACCGGAGCTACGTCATCAACTACAACTGGGGCCAGGATCTGGTGAAGCAATACGTCGAGCGCAAAGGGGGTACGCCGGACAACCCCGAAAAGCGCTGGCAGATCTTCGAGGAGCTTCTGGCCTCGCCGCGGCTGCCGTCGGGGCTGCGCTGAGCCACGCAAACCTCCGCGCGGGCTCTGACAGCTTAAAACGCGCTCCGGAAGGTTCCGCAGCCCACAGAGGCAGTGTCAGAACGGTTCCGAAACCTTCCGCCACGATTTTCAAGAAGCCTCAGCCTGCCTTGCGCAGTCCCCGCTCCGCCGCTTCGAGAGCGCTCTTGAGGGCCTCGCGCTCGTCGTCGCGCAGCGGCTCGCCGCCGAAGCTTTCCCTTAGATAGAAGTCGATCACCCGGCCCAGCGGCTCGGCCGCGGCCGGGTAGCGCGCGGCGGCTTCCTCGCCGAGGCGGAGCGGCGGGACCGACTCCGGGATCGGCGCGCCCGACCGGCCGAGGCGGCGGCGCAGACGGCGGTACGCCGTCGTCGCCGTGAGCGGCGGCCGCAGCCGGAGATAGGCCACGAAGACCGCGGCGGCGAGGAGGGTCAGCCCGATGGCTACCGGCAGCGGCACGTCGATCGGGAAGCCCTTGGGCTTCGCACCATCCTCCGCCGCTGGAGCGGCGGACGCGGCCGGAGCCGGAGAGGACGCGGACGACTTCTCGCTGCGGTCGAAGAGCTTCCAGAGATCGGTCCAGATCTGGCGCAGGCCGCCGAAGATCCGGAGCTGGTCGTAGACGCCGTAGGTCAGGACGTAGCGGTCCCAGCGGAAAAGGACATAGTCCCAGGCCTGCCGCGTCAGCAGCCACATCCCCTCCTCGCCTCCGGCCGGCCGGCCGGCCGGCGGCGTCGGATCGAAGATCTGCCATCCTTCCCCTGGGATCCACGCCTCGACCCAGGCGTGCGCATTGCTCTCGCGGACGATGAAGTACCCCTCGAACGGGTTGTACTCGCCGCCCAGGAACCCCGTCACCAGCCGCGCCGGAATCCCCTGCGAGCGCAGCATCAGGACCATGGACGAGGCGAAGTACTCGCACTGGCCGCTGCGGTAGTCGAACAGGAAGCTCTCGATCGGGTTGTCCGCCGACCGACCGCGGAAGTCCAGGGTGTACTGGTAGTTCTCCATCAGGTGCAGCTCGAGGCGGCGCGCCCGCTCGCGCACGCTCCCGTCGCCCATGACCTCCTGGGCGAGCCCGGAGATCTGCGGCGTCACGCCCGTCAGATCCAAGGCCAACTCCCGCATCTTGGCGTACTTCTCGCCGCGCGGCGTGCTGCCGATCAGCACCGGCTCGTCGATCATCCCGACGCGGTACTCCCGGACCTCCAGCGGAGCGGCCGAGAAGGAGAGCGCGCCCCCCTCGTCCACGTCGAGCGAGGTGACCCCCGGCTCGACCACCACGGTCTCGACCGGCAGCGGCAGGCTCCGGCTGCGCAGCGGCTGGAGGTAGATCATCACCCAGCGCTGGGGCGTCTGCCGGCGCAGCCAGAAGCGAGCCCGGGTGCCGCGGTGGAGGACTGAGGACATGGCCGACCGGCGCCAGGTGCCTCCCTGGTAGACGTCGTAGGTGGCCGCCTTGAAGCGCATCTCGCGGTTGGGATCGAGCGGCGCCTCTTCCAGAAGGCGCATCGACACCTCGCGGCTGTTGCGGATCATGCCGATCGAGTCGAGGGTCACCTCGTCGGAGAACCCGGCTGCTTCGATCTGCGTGCCGGTCCCCACGCCGCGGCCCACGATGTAGGGCGAACGGACGCGCGGCAGCAGGGCGAACAGCGGGATCGCCAGCAGGATCGTCAGCGCCACTGAGAACGTCATGAAGCCGCGCAGCGGGATCTGGGCGAGAGCCGGGTCCTCGCGGCCGAAGCCCGCCAGGACGTGCAGGAAGGCGAAGCGGGTGAGCATCATCAGCGCGAGCACCAGGAAGCCCACCAGGTACAGCACGATCGCCGGGTGGACGCTGGTTCCCATCGCCGCCAGGAAGAGGAAGAAGATGCCCATCGCCGCCTGCCACTTGTCCCGCTCGCGGGCGAGCGACCAGAGCTTGACGAGCAGGGTGAACAGGCAGAGATGGAGCACCGCCTGCACCAGCCGCCCCCCCGAGAGGACGAGCAGGTCGAAGAAGAAGAAGGGGACATAGGCCAGACCCAGGAGGTTCATCGCCCAGGCCGGCAGCCAGCGGGGCGGATCCTGGGCGGCGCGGCGCAGGAACAGGAGGACTCCGAGCAGATAGAGGGCCAGGAGCGGCCATCTCACCACGTCGTTCAAGGGAAGGGGGATGGGCGCGAGGAGCGCCATCCATCCGAGCAGGAGCCGCTTCTGCCGTCCGAAGGTCATGGCGAGGCCCTCCGCAGCGCGGGCTCCTCCTCGGGCTCCAGGTGGACCCGGAGCTGGGGCGCCCGCGGATCGCTCGACAGCAGGGGATCGGACCGCCGCGGCCCCGGCGCCACCAGAGCGAGCGCCTCCAGGATCGCCAGCCGCTGCCGCGCCCCGCCCCCGAAGCCCAGGACCTGGTCGCGCATCACCAGCTCCACCTCGTAGCCGCGGAACAGGTGGTCGAGCGCCGTCGTGGCCGCCTCGCTCACCAGGCGCTCGAAGCGGTTCCGGCTCACGTCGTCCGGCAGGTCGCCGACGCCGTTGTCGAACAGGATCGACAGCCGGCGGCTGTGCTCGGCCTCGCGCTCCATATAGACCATCGAGCCGGTCCGCGCCGTCTGCTTCCAGTGAATGCCCCGCGGATCGTCGCCGTAGCGGTACTGGCGCAGGGCATAGAGCCCGTGCCCCTGGCCGGCGCGGCGGCTGGCTTCCTCACCCGATCGGTCGACCTCTTCCAGCTGCGCACCGGCGGCCGGAAAGATCTCCGGAAAGACCAGCAGCTCCAGCTCCACCGGATAGCGCACGCCTTTGCGGAAGAAGCCGAAGGGAAACAGGCTGGAGACATGCGCGAAGGGGATGCGGTGGCGTCCCCGCGCTCCGATCAGCATCTCGATGTGGCCGACGCTCCGTCCCCGCCGCGGCAGGTAGGGGACGAGGAGCGGCTGGGCCGAGCGCGACACGGTGAACAGGAGGAACCAGCGCGGGAAGAGACGCGCCCGGCTCTTCAGCGTGAACCCCAGGGAGAACGGCCGGTTGCTGAAGAGCTCTCCGGGCGGATCGAGCGCCACCTCCAGGCCGCGCACGTTTTCCCGCGACAGGATGCCGGAGACGATGAGGACCGCGAACATCGCGGCGAGCACCGTGTACAGCGCGTTGTTGCCCGTGTTCGTGGCGGCGATCGCCACCAGGATGGAGAGGAGGACGAACCAGAGCCCGACCGTGGTGATCCGGATCCCTTCGGGGACCGGCCGGCGGCGCCGGGCGCCGCGCACGACCCAGGAAGAAAGCGCGGGGAGCTTCACAAGGGGACCGGAGTCGACGCCACCACCCGCTCGATCGCTTTGCGGGAGCTGTCCAGGTCGCCGGTGCCGCGCTTCACGAGCACGCGGTGGGACAGCACCGACACGGCGAGCCGCTGCACGTCGTCCGGGATGGCGTAGGCGCGCCCCTCGCAGAGGGCGAGCGCCTGCGTGGCCCGGAACAGCGCCTGCACGGCGCGGGTGGAGACGCCGAGCTGGAACTCGCCGCCATGACGCGTGGTCTCGGCGAGCGAGAGGATGTACTCGGTGAGCTTCTCGGCGACCCGGATCTGCCCCACGCGCTCCTGCAGCTCCAGGAGCGTCTCCCGGCTCAGGGCCGGCGCGAGATGCTCCAGCGTCTCCTCGACGCCGCCGGAGAGCAGCAGCTCCCGCTCGTCGGCGCGCGGCGGATAGCCGAGCGACAGGGACATCATGAAGCGGTCGAGCTGCGATTCGGGCAGCGGGAAGGTCCCCTGGTATTCGGTGGGGTTCTGGGTGGCCAGCACCACGAACGGCTCGGGCAGGGCGTAGCGCTTGCGCTCCACCGAGACGCGGCGCTCGCTCATCGCCTCCAGCAACGCCGACTGCGTCTTCGGCGTGGCGCGGTTGATCTCGTCGGCGAGCACCACATTGGCGAACAGCGGTCCCGGCACGAACTCGAACGCCTGCGTCTTCTGATTGAAGATCGACACGCCGATGATGTCCGACGGCAGCAGGTCGCTGGTGAACTGGATGCGCTGAAACGAGAGCCCGAGAGAGCGGGCGAGGGCCTGGGACAGGGTGGTCTTGCCGACGCCGGGGACGTCCTCGATGAGCACGTGCCCCCGCGCCAGGATGCAGACCGTGGCGAGGCGGATCACCTCCCGCTTGCCGCGGACGACCCGGGCGACGTTCGCCTCCAGCCGGTGGATCGGCTCCGCGGCGTCCCGCATCCGCTCACTCGTCTCGACGAGAATAGGTTCCATAACGCTCCGTCTACGAAGTCGGCCCGCTGCCCGTCGATCCGCCCCATTCGCGGTACTCGGCGCGCTCGCTCGCCGGAACGTCCTGCCGCATTTCGATCCGGAAGCCGTCGCCGGGTACGTACTCGACGTCTTCCAGCACATGCTCCGTCCGGAGCTCCCGTCCCGGCGCCAGGCCCGCCGTGCCGACCCAGACGCGCCAGTGCCGCCGGCTCGCCCCCGCCGCGTCGACCTGGTCCACGTCGAGCGTGATCCCTGGCAAAGCGTCTGGCGACCCGTCTCCGGCGGTCTCCCGCCGGATGGTCAGATCGAGCTCCACGTCCTGCTCCAGCCGCGGCGACTCCGCACTCTCCCCAGCTCCCGGGACCGGCTCCTGCCGGACGACGAACCCGTCGAGCGCGGCCACATACCAGGTCCGCGCCTCCGCGACGTCCCGGGCGCTCATACCGCAGGCGATCGGCCCCACGGCGGCGAGAAGGGCCAGCCCCAGAGCCGTCAGCGCGCGGCGGTGAATGGCGTAGATTATAGCGAACAATCGATCTCCGCGAGATGGCAGGGCGCGGATCATCGCGAGATCCAACAGGTGGATTGACCCCCGGATTCCCGTCCTCTACCATGGGACTGTTCAGCAGGCGGTAATCGGCCGTACAATACGGTCTGGACAGACTCTTTTCCCCGGAAACGACGACCCCCGGCCCCGTGGGCCGCAAGGAGCGAGACCATATGGCAGAACCAAAATTCGACCGCCTGAAGGCCGTCGACAGCGCGCTTTCGCAGATCGAGCGGCAGTTCGGCAAGGGGGCGATCATGCGCCTGGGCCAGCGCGAGACCCTGGCGATCGATGCAATCCCCACGGGATCGATCGCCATCGATGCCGCCATCGGTATCGGTGGGTTCCCGCGCGGCCGCGTGGTCGAGGTCTACGGCCCGGAGTCCTCCGGCAAGACGACCCTCGCGCTGTCGGTGATCGGACAGGCGCAGAAGCGCGGCGGCGTCGCCGCTTTCATCGACGCCGAGCACGCCCTCGACGCCGAGTACGCGCGCAAGCTGGGTGTCGACATCGACAACCTGCTGGTATCGCAGCCGGACAGCGGCGAGCAGGCGCTGGAGATCGCCGAGATGCTGGTGCGCAGCAACGGCGTCGACGTGGTGGTGATCGACTCGGTGGCGGCGCTGGTGCCGAAGGCGGAGCTCGAGGGGGAGATGGGCGACTCGCACGTGGGCCTCCAGGCCCGGCTCATGTCGCACGCCATGCGCAAGCTGACGGCCATCATCTCGAAGTCGAACACCTGCCTGGTCTTCATCAACCAGATCCGCGAGAAGATCGGCGTCATGTTCGGCAACCCGGAGACGACGACCGGCGGCCGGGCCCTCAAGTTCTACTCCTCGGTGCGCATCGACATCCGCCGCATCGCCTCGATCAAGGACGGCGAGGAGGTCACGGGCTCCCGCTCCAAGGTCAAGGTCGTCAAGAACAAAGTCGCCGCGCCGTTCCGCCAGGCCGAGTTCGACATCGACTACGGCGAGGGGATCTCGCGCATGGGCGAGCTGGTCGACCTCGGAACCGAGCACAAGCTGGTGGTCAAGAGCGGCGCCTGGTACTCCTACGGCGATCTGCGGCTGGGGCAGGGGCGCGACAACGCCAAGCAGTTCCTGCGGGACAACCCGGACCTGGCCGACGAGCTCGAGACGAGGATCCGCGAGAAGATGGGCATGCCGATGACCGGCCTGGTGCAGCGCGAGCCGGCCGTCGTGGATTAGGCCGGATTAGGCCCGGCTCTCAGTACGCTCCGCCGAGCGTCTGCCCGCCGTCGACGACCATCACTGCGCCCGTGGTAAATCCGGAGGCGTCGCTCGCCAGGTAAAGAGCGGCGCCGACGAGGTCATCGGTCTGACCGATCCGATGCAGGGGGATGGAGCGCAGAGCTTTCTCGTGCAGCTCGGGCGTGGACCACAGCACCTCGCTGAACTTGGTCTCGATGAGCCCCGGCGCGATGGCGTTGACCCGGACGTCCGGCGCCAGCTCGGCGGCGAGCGTCTTCGTGAGCATGAGCACGGCCGCCTTGGTCACGCCGTAGACCCCGAGGCCGGAGTGCGGAATCATCCCCGCCACCGAGGCGATGTTGATGATCCGGCCGCCGCCGCGCTCGCGCATCAGGGGCACGCAGGCGCGGATCGTATGGACGTACCCCTTCACGTTGACCTCGAAGGTCTTGTCCCATTGCGGCTCGGCTGCGTCGAGGAGAGGGCCGAAGTGCGGGCTCGTGGCGGCGTTGTTGACCAGGATGTCGACGCCGCCGAAGGCTTCGCGGGTGCGGGCGACGAGGGCCTCGACGTCCGCGGCCCGGCCGGTGTGGCAGGCGACGGCGATCGCCTCGCCGCCGCTGTCCCGGATCTGGTCGGCGACGGGCTCCAGGCCTTCGGTCTTGCGGCTCGCCAAAGCAACGCGCGCTCCGGCCGCCGCGTAAGCGGTCGCGATCGCGGCGCCGATCCCGCGGGAGGCCCCGGTCACGATGGCGACTTTGCCGGTCAGGTCGAGAAGAGAGGATGGGTTGGTCGGCATGGATTCAACGATATCCTAGGCGCATGAAAAGAGGCGCGGGAACGCTGCTGCTCGCCATCTGGCTGATCCTGTACGGGCTGTCCCAGCTCGTCCCCTTCAACTTTCCCGGCAAGGCCGTGATCATGGCGCTGCTGGCGCTGATCGCGGGGATTCTTCTGCTCGTCGGAAGGTAGGGGGATTCGAGCGAAGGGACTCCTCAGGCGGGTCTCTGCTCTCCCCAGTGAAGCCTGGGCCCATCGAAAAAAAGTCCCAGATGGTTGAGAACGTCTCGGCCGAGGAGTCCCCATTCCTGGTCCACCAAGAGAAACTTTCCCTTGAACGTCTTCTTCAGGAACACCAGGTCGAGGCGCACCACCTGTGCAATGCTTTTGCTGCCGTCGAAGCCCATCAACTCGTACCCCTCCTCCGAGTCGGGAGCGAGGCCCAGTTGATCAATGGACGCCCTCGGGATCAGAGTGACGTCGGCACCTGTGTCGAGCAACATGGGGACTTCTGACACGGTGGCGCCACTTCCGGGGTCACGCAGGGCGACTCTCGCCATGGGAGCGGGAGGAGAGAACTGGACCTCGTCATAGGCCTGCATCCAGATCACCCTCGACGACTTCCTTCTCGAAGTCCGATGCCTGCTCCGGACGAGCCAATCGTGGGCTGCCAATGTAGGCTGCCGAGGGCACTTCGACTCCCGGAATCACGACGAACACCCGTGCCTTCTCCGGCAGGCGCACACTGCCGGGAATCCGGATCTGCCCGTTCTCCACGAAAGCTTCGAATGTCGCGACTTTCATCTTTTGACACTCCTCCACGACCTTGAGCTTGAGGCTAGCACATGGACCGGGAAAGAGTCTCATCTCAAAGTTACCGCGCCGGCCGCAGCGTGACCGTCCGGGCGATCCACCGCCCGGCGGCGCGCGCCGGGAGCGGGAGGCGGCGGACGAGCCGTGCCCGGCGCTCCTCCGCCAGGGCCGGGATCGTCTCGAAGAGAAGATCGGCCCAGCGCGGCACCAGGGCCGCGGCGGTAAATTCCGCTCCCCGCCGGGCACCGTTCTCCACCATCGCCCGGTACAACCCCGGATCGCGCCGCAACCGCAGGACGGCCGCGCGCGCCTCGGC
>Ga0126309_10000498_pt1 | contig 13141 bp, 12 predicted proteins | sample Plot56_FD_92541 | JGI IMG/M metagenome (GOLD analysis project Ga0126309, IMG submission 92541) | Serpentine soil microbial communities from UC McLaughlin Reserve, CA, USA - Plot56 | ecosystem: Environmental > Terrestrial > Soil > Grasslands | place: USA: UC McLaughlin Reserve, Lake County...
TCCCTACAGCCCGAACCGTCCGCCCTACACCCCAGACCCCTCAACATATTTCCACACACCCAATATATTGGGGTCTGTCTCGTATACCACCGACATGTTAGGCTAAAGATCTCGGTCCACTCCGGGGAGTGGCCTCCCACAAACCTTCTACCTGCATTATCTAAATAGGGGGTCCTACTCCCTGGGGGAGAGGGGTAAAAGCACTTTTTTAGGCAAAGTACGGTCATTCGGCGGCATTTCCAGCCTCTCAGATTGCGGATTTTCCGTGCATATGCAAGAATTTCGCTGACGTGGGTCAAAGTGGAGCGTAGTGGGAGGACACGGCTCTGGCCCTTTTAGGCGAGTACGAGCACACGCTGGATGAGAAGGGGCGCATGACCCTCCCTTCGCGTCTCCGCTCTTATTTCGAGGGTGGGATCGTTATTACCAAGGGGGTGGACAGGTGTCTGTTCGCCTTCCCCCCTGAGGAGTGGGCCGCCTTCAAGGCCAACATAAAGGCCAATGCGGACCTCTCGGCCAGGGGACGCCAGCTCTCGCGGATGTTCTTCTCCATGGCCTTCGAGGCCACGCTCGACAGGCAGGGACGGGTTTTGATCCCCACGAAGCTCGCCGACTACGCGGGCTTGCAGCGCGACGTGACCATCACCGGTGTGGACGACAGGTTGGAGATCTGGGACACCGAGGAATGGGACCGCTACGTCTCCGGTGCTGACGACTCGTTCTCCGAGATCGTGGAGGAGTTCGCAGGAAGGGACCTAGGCGGGTGATGGCGGCCGGACATCGTCCCGTGATGCTGGAGAGCGCGGTGGCTGCCCTCGAGTTGTCGCCCGAGGACACGGTCGTCGACGCCACCTTCGGCGGTGGCGGCCACTCCAGGCTCATCCTCGACGCGCTCGGGCCCGACGGTAGCCTCGTCGGCATCGACCGCGACCCAGAAGCGGAAGGTAGGGCCTTGGATCTCCTGGAAGACCCACGCTTCGCGTTCGTCTCGGATGCCTACGACCGGGCGTTGTGGACGATGGTCGAGGAGAGTAGGAGTGCGGATGCGATCCTGTTCGACCTCGGGCTCTCCAGCTTCCAGGTCGACGAGCCAGAACGCGGGTTCTCCTATGTCAGGGAGGGACCGCTCGACATGCGGATGGACCCACGCTCGGGGACGACGGCCGCGGACTTCCTGAACACCGCCGAGGTCGGGGAGTTGGCAAGGGTGCTCTCGGAGTACGGCGACGTGCCGCACGGTGAGGCCCGGCGGGTGGCGCGGGAGGTCGTCCGGAGGAGACCGCTCGCACTTACGATGGATCTCTACGAGGCCGTGCGGGCCGCCGTGGGCTGGAAGGAGAAGGGCGGCAACCCGGCGAACAGGATCTTCCAGGCCGTGCGGGTCAGGGTGAACGACGAACTGGGCAGCCTCGGTCGGGCCCTCGAGGCCGCGGAATGGCTTCTCACGCCCGGCGGGAGGCTGGTGGTCATTACGTTCCACTCCGGGGAGGACCGTCTCGTAAAGCGATTCATCTCGGGGCGGGAGGGGCGGTGCGTCTGCCCGCCGGAGCTACCAGTGTGCGTGTGTGGCGCAAGGCCCGTTTTCCGGCGAGGCGAGGTTCTGACCCCTTCGGCACGCGAGGTAGAGGAGAACCCACGCAGCGCTTCGGCCAGGCTGCGGGCGGCGACGAGGACGGCCGAGCCCCCGGCGGATGGTGACTGATGGCCGCTCCGCAGCGCAGGTACAAGGCTACGCTTCCTACCGAACCGGCGTGGCCCTTACAGAAGGACGCCTCGGAGCGGTCGCAGGATCACAGCCTCAGGCGGAAGGCTGCGGGCCGGCTGCGCCGGTTTGCGATGCTTGTCGTGGTGCCGGTGCTCTTGATGCTGGGGGGCGTCTATCTGCACACGGTCGCCGCAGGGCTCGACGCCAGGGCAGCCGATCTCGATGTCAGGCTTGACAGGGCCAGAGAAGAAGGGGAGAGACTCGAGGTCAGGGTCGCGGAACTGTCTGGCGCGGGGAGGATCCGGGTCCTCGCTTCAGAGAAGCTTGGTATGCACGAGCCAAAGAGCGCGACCATGAAGGTCTATGTTGACAGAGCGGAGGATGGGACGAACGATGGGGCACCACAGAAAGGGGGAAGACCGCGGCAGCGTTGATCGGCAACGGCCTCGCAACGCGAAGGTTCGCCGTGGCACGAAAACCCCCCCGACTACCAGAAATAAGGGCCGCAAGGCCTCCCGTGGCAAAGTCATACCTCTCTCCAGGCAGAGGAGGCGGACCAACGGCGCAACAAGGACGCCCCGTGCGGCGTCGACCGGCGGCCAGGCGCAGCGTACCGTCGGCCACAGGAGGCTGTGGATGGTGGCGGCGGTGTTCGCCATGACGGGACTGCTCCTCGGTGGGAGGGCCGTGCACATAAGCCTCACGGATGACCAGGATTACAGGGTTTTCGCCGATGAGCAGGCTGGAGGAGGGATGCCAGTCGCTGCGCCGACTCGCGGCAGCATAGTGAGCGCCGACGGCAGGGAGCTCGCGACCAGCCTCGAGGTCGCGCAGGTGATAGCAACTCCTTACCAGATCGGGGACCCACGGGCGACGGCCAGTAAACTCGGTGCCGTGCTCGGCAAAGAGGCAGATATGACGAAGAAAAAGATAAGGGCCTCTCTCCTCAGGCGTGATGCGAACGGCCACCTCTCTGGATACAGCGTCGTCGCCACAGGCATAAAGCCGGAGACGGCTGCGAAGGTGCAGGCCTTGGGTATTGAGGGCATCACCACGGCCCCAGATACCACGAGGGTCTATCCGGACGGGACGATAGCCAGCCAGCTTCTCGGACACCAGGGAGACTATGGCGAACCCTTCGGCGGGGTCGAGGCCAGTTACGATGACACTTTGAAGCGTGGCAAGGACGTAGACCTGACGGTGGACTCCGCCGTGCAGCAGGAGCTGCAAGAAGCACTGAAGAAGGCCGTCGAGAAGAGCAAGGCCAAGAGCGCCGTCGGCGTTCTCATGCGCGTCGACGACGGGTCCATAGTCGCGCTCGCCAACACCCCGGACTATGACAACAACGAGTTCGGGGAGGCACCAGCCGATGATCAGCGAGATCGGGTCCTTACCGATCCCTACGAGCCAGGCTCCACCTTCAAGGCCTTCACCGTCGCCTCGGCGCTCGAAGATGGCGCGGTCACTCCTTCGCGTAAGTTCGTGGTCCCTGACCACATGACCGTGGCCGATCATGTCATCAACGATTCCCAGCCGCATGAGACCGAGGTCTTGACCCCGGGTGGCGTGCTCGAGCACTCCAGCAACGTCGGGGCGACGAAGATCGCCCAGGAGCTCGGCGGGAGGAAACTCTACGGCTACATTCGCGCCTTCGGCTTCGGCAAGCCGACGGGCGTGGACCTGTGGGGTGAGGACCTTGGGATCGTCCCCGCCTACAAGGACTGGAGTGGGATCTCTATAGGAAATATACCCTTCGGACAGGGCTTCACCGTTACGCCTCTGCAGCTCGTCTCCGGCTACGCCACCCTCGTCAACGGCGGCCGGAGGGTGACACCGCACGTAACAGAACAGGGGCCCTCCTCGAAGCAGGGTCCCAGGGTGATAAGCACCAGGACCTCGGCTATAGTACGCGGGATGTTGCAGGGCGTCGTCGACGACGGGTCGGGCCACTTCGCCCAGATCTCCGGTTACACGGTGGCCGGTAAGACGGGGACCTCCCAGAAAGTGGACCCGAAGACGGGAACTTACGGTGACCAGTACGTGGCCTCTTTTATAGGGTTCGCCCCGGCCACCGACCCTGAGTACGTGATGCTGGTGGCCGTCGACGAACCAAAGACCTCCTATTGGGGAGAGGTGGTCGCGGTACCTGCCTTTCGCCAGGTGATGGAATTTACGCTGGGCTACTTCAACGTCCCACCCGACCGCAGGGGCTTCGAAGCTGAGGAGCCCCTCTGGTGAGGCCGGCTACGCTTTTAGAGGCTGCGCAGGCTATGGGCGCGGACCTCCGTGCTACCCATCTAGACGCCCTCGTCACCGGAGCGTCGACGGATTCCCGCAACGTGCGCGAGGGGGACCTGTTCTTCGCCCTTCGCGGCAGGACCGACGGCGCGGACTTCGCTCCCGAGGCGCACCTGCGTGGCGCGGTGGCGACCGTGGCCACCCGGCGGCTCGAGGTCCCGACCCTCGTGGTGGACGACCCTCTCGAGGCCCTGCAGCGACTAGCCCGGTGGACGCTCCTCCGCGAAGGCGCGCCTTCGCCTACCGTGATCGGCATCACGGGCACGGTGGGAAAGACGACGACCAAGGACGCGCTGGCGACCATTCTCAGGCACGCGGGAAAGCGGGTCTCCGCGACAGCAGGAAACCTCAACAACGAGATCGGCCTCCCCCTGACCATCCTGGCCTCCGACCCCCGCACAGAGGTCCTCGTCCTCGAGATGGGCGCCACCCACCAGGGGGACATAGAGTATCTGTGCGCCATCGCCCCGCCCGAGATCGGCGTCCTGACAGCCATCTCGCCGGTCCATCTCGACTCCTTCGGGACGCTAGAAGACCTCGCCGCCGCGAAAGGCGAGCTCGCCATCTCCCTCCCCGAGTCGGGAACGCTGGTCGCGCCGGCGGCCGCCCCCGAGGCGGCCACAGGGTCGGGACGACTTCTGAAGCGGCGTATCACCTTCGCCCGTGACGGCGACGCGGATCTCTTCGCGTCAGGGATCGAAGCGACGGACGAAGGCCTCCGCTTTGTCGCCAACATCGCCGGTGAGTCGGCCGAAGTTCGCTCGCCGGTCTTCGGCACCCACCTGGTGGAGCCGCTCCTGGCAGCCATCGGCGGCGCGCTCGCCCTCGGCCTCAGCCTGGAGCGGGCCTCCTCTGGCCTCTCCCGCCTGCGGCGAACCGGCCTGCGGGGTGACGTTTACCGGCTCAGGGACGACATTACGGTCTACGACGACTCCTACAACGCTTCCCCGGCCGCCGTCGCGGCCGTGCTCAGGTACGGTGCGGATCAGGCCTCGAAACAGGGCAGAAGGCTCGTCGTCGTCCTCGGCGGCATGTTCGAACTGGGTGCCTGCGCCCGGGAGTATCATCGGGAAGCGGGTAGACTCGCAGGCGAAGTCGGCGTCGACTTACTCGTCTGCGTCGGCGACGAGGCCCGCTGGTACGCCGAGGCCTTCCCGGGCAAAGTCCTCTACTACCCAGACGCTAAGACGGCCGCAGTAGCCCTTGGGGAAGAGCTGCGGGCCAAAGACTACCTGATCGTCAAGGGTTCACGCGGGGTTGGACTCGACACTCTGACCGGTAAGTTGAGGGAGAGTTTAGCTCTTGTTTAGCGTTGTACTCGCGGCGGCGATAGCGTTTCTGGTGACGGTCTTGCTCGGCTCGAAGTTCATCGAGTTCCTCCAGTCGCGGAAGTTCGGGCAGTTCGTACGCGAAGAGGGTCCTCAGACGCACCTGATCAAAGCCGGCACCCCGACCATGGGTGGGATCGTGATGCTCACGGGGCTTCTCGGGGCGCTCGTGGTCGTGGCGCGGCCCAACGTGGCCACGCTGACGACGCTCTTGCTCGTCGCCGTCGTGGCCGGCATAGGCCTCTACGACGACTGGCAGAAGATCTCCCGTAAGCGCCCCGAAGGGTTGAGCGCCCGCTACAAGTTCCTCCTCCTGACCCTCGCTGTCGTCCTGGCCGACGTACTCGCCGTGCGCTACGTCGGCGTCACCCAGACCGTGCTCGTGCCATACTTCGACCGCAGTTTGGTCCTTGGACCTGGCGTGGTGGGCATAGCGCTCTTCAGCGTGTTCTTGCTGCTGGTGATTGCAGGCACCACCAACGCCGTCAACCTGACGGACGGCCTCGACGGGCTCGCCGCCGGGGCTGCGGCAATAGCCCTGCTCGCCTACACGGCCATCGCTTTCCTGGAGCGCCAGTACGACGTCGCCGTGATCTGCGGCGCGATGGTCGGCGCGATCGTCGGGTTTCTCTGGTACAACTCCCACCCGGCGGACATCTTTATGGGTGATACTGGCTCGCTCGCGATAGGAGGTGTCCTCGCTGCAGCGGCGGTGCTCACCAAGACGGAGCTCCTCCTGCCCATCGTCGGCGGGCTCTTCGTGCTCGAGGCCGTCTCCGTTATCGTCCAGGTCTTCGTCTTCAAGCTCACCGGACGGAGGGTGTTCAAGATGGCCCCCATACACCACCACTTCGAATTCCTGGGCTGGGACGAGAACAAGGTGGTCGTCCGATTCTGGATCGCCCAGGCCGCTTTCTCCGCCGTGGGGTTCTTCCTCTACTACATCTTCCTCTACAACACGGCAGGGTGACCCCGTGACGACCCTGGTATACGGGCTCGGAGAGTCGGGCGTCGCAGCCACGCGAGCGCTCACGCAAAGAGGCGAAAGAGTCCTCGTGGCCGATGGTGGAGACGACGAACGGCTACGCGCCACCCTGGCCTCGCTCGACGTATCCGGCGTCCTCGGGGCCGGCCCCGAGATACTGGACGGTATAGACAGGATGATAGTGAGTCCTGGGGTCAGCCCCGCCAACCCCGTGTTGCGGGCCGCCGAGGCCCAGGGTATCCCGATCATCTCCGAGGTCGGACTCGGGCTGGAGCTGCTCGGCGGAGGCGCTCGTGTGGCGGCCGTTACGGGCACCAACGGAAAGACGACCGTCGTCGACATGCTCCAGCGCATGCTCGAGGCCTCCGGTGTGCCGCACGCCGTCGCCGGCAACTCCTGGAGAACCCTGACAGGGTGCGTCGAGGAGGCCCATGGCGCCGGCCTGCTCGTCCTCGAGGTCTCTTCCTTCCAGCTCCACTATCTCGACAGTCCTGGCTTCGGGGTGGCGGCGCTCCTGAATGTGAGGCCGGATCACCTGAACTGGCACTCCTCTTTAGACGAGTACGTCCGAGACAAACTCAAGGTCTTCGAGGGGCAGCAGGTGAAGGACCTGGCTCTCGTAAGCTCCGACGACCCGGTAGGCCGCGCTGCCCAAGATGGCCTTGAAGCCGAGGTGCTCCTCGTGGGAGAAGGTGACACGGCACAACAAGATGGACGTCTACTCCTTCGCGGCGCTCATCTTGCCGATGTGGCCGAGTTACGCTTCGCAGGGACGCACAACCACGAAAACGCACTCTTCGCTGCCGCCGCCGCACAGAGGCTCGGTGCGAAGCTCGGGGGAATCAGGGAGGCGCTTCTCGGATACGAGTCAATGCCGCACCGCATGCGGGTCGCGGCGGAGGTCGCGGGCGTGACCTACGTGGACGATTCCAAGGCCACCAACCCGGCGGCGGTCGCGGCGGCCCTCATCAGCATCGACGTCCCGATAGTTCTCATCCTCGGCGGTTCGGAGAAGGGTACGGACTTCTCGGAGTTGCTGCCTGGCCTGAGAGCGTGCCGGGCAGTCGTATGCCAGGGCGAAGCAGGACCACGCATCGCCGCGTACCTCGAAGATGAGGGTTTCCATGACCTGGTCCACACGGCCTCCGACCTCGAGAACGCCGTCGAAAGAGCCACGGAGCTCGCCAGGCCGGGTGACGTCGTCCTGCTCTCGCCCGGGTGCGCGAGCTTCGACCAGTTCCCCGGATACGCTGAGAGGGGAGACGCGTTCACCAGGTTCGCAAGCGAACGCGCCGGACGACAGGGTGCGGTCGGTCGATGAGTAGCTTGCGGGCGAACCTGTTCCTCGTGGCCCTGGCGCTCTCTTTGTTGGGGCTCGTCATGGTCTACTCGGCGACCTACAGGGAGGTCGGGGCGCATTATCTGTTCGTGCGCATGGGGCACATAGTTCTCGGGGTGGCCGTGTTCACCGTGGCAAGCCGGGTCAGGTACACCGCGTGGCGCAGGTACGCCCCGGCCCTGTACCTGATCGTCCTCGTGGGACTCGTGCTCGTCCTCATACCCGGCATAGGAGTTCAGATCAACGGCGCCCGCAGGTGGCTCGACCTCGGCCCCCTGGACCCTCAGCCTGCGGAGTTCGCGAAGCTCGCCGCCGTGCTGCTCTTGAGTTGTGCGGTCGCACGTCTACCTCATGGTTCGAGGCTTCCCGTCATGCCCCTCGTGGCCGTCGGGGCACTCTTTGTCCTCGTCCTGGTCGAACCGGACTTCGGCACCTCCGTGATCCTGCTAGCGGGCGTGGCGGGCACGCTGTGGGCCTCCGAGCTGAGGACCAGGGACCTCGTGCTGTCGGGACTGGTGGGGTTGGTGGCGGTAGCGGGGATGATGATGCTCGAGCCTTATCGCCGCGAGCGATTCCTGACGTTCTTGAATCCCTGGGCCGCGACGGACGGCTCCGGCTACCAGGTAGTCCAGTCCATGGTGGCCATAAAGGCCGGGGGTTTCTTCGGTTCGGGGGCGGGGTCGGGCGGACAGGGACCCTACGTCCCCGAGCTCGGCACGGATATGATCTTCGCCCTTATCGGGGAAGAGCTCGGCCTGATCGGTATGGTCGCGGTTATCGCGGCCTTCGGATTTATCGCGTTGGCCGGGCTGAGAATAGCCATGAACGCCCCTTCTGTCATGGCGCGGTGCGTCGCGGCTGGCTTGACGACCATGCTCACCGTCCAGGCCATCTTCAATATCGGGGCCGCCATGGTGATTCTCCCGCTCGCGGGAATGACGCTCCCCTTCGTGAGCTACGGTGGTTCGAGTCTGCTGGTATGCTTCGCCGCCGTGGGCATCCTCTACAGAATATCGGAGGACAGTGAGAGAGCCAGAGAGATCGAACCACGCAAGACCCAAAATCCTGATAGCAGGAGGCGGAACGGGGGGACACGCTATCCCCGCGTTGTGCGTGGCGGCTGACTTGAGAGCGAGGGGAGCCGTGGTCGAGTTCGTGGGATCCAGTTCAGGCATAGAAAAAACCCTCATCCCACAGGAGGGCTACACCCTCCACGCCCTGCCCCTCACTGGCCTCGCCGGAAGCCCCATGGCCCAGGCCCGCGCAGGCCTCCTCTCCATAAAAGCAACCCTCCGCTGTACACGCATAATACAACGACTGCGACCAGGGGCTGTCCTCGGCGTCGGAGGCTATGCCAGCGCGCCGGCGGTGATCGCGGCCCGCGCCCTCGGCGTGCCTACGTTCCTGCACGAGCAGAACTCGGTCCCAGGGCGGGTCAACCGCCTGGCCAGCCGCTTCACGACACAGACGCTGGCCACGTTCCCTGATGCCACGCGAAGGCTTGGGAACGCCGTGTGGGTCGGAATGCCGACCAGGACCGAGGTCTTCGAGGCTTCGCGAGAGGAGGCGTTGCGGGATCTCGGCCTCGAGCCCCCCGTGGTTCTCATCTTCGGCGGGAGCGGGGGTGCGCTCAAGATCAACCTCGCAGCGGCGGAGGCGTTCGGGCGTACGACGCCATACACGGTCGTCCAAATCTCGGGCCGCAGGGACTTCTCACGGCTCTCGACGGAGAACCGGCGGCACCTCATCATCGAGTTCGTAGACGACATCTGGCGGTACCTGGCCGCCGCCGACGTGATCGTGAGCAGGGCCGGCGCGGGCTCGCTCTTCGACATAGCGGCGGCCGGAAAGGCGGCGATCCTCATCCCCTTCCCCTACGCGACAGGCGACCACCAGCTCGAGAACGCCAGGTACTTTACTGATAGAGGAGCCGCGGAGTTGATGCCCGACTCCGACGTCGGAGCAGGTGCGCTGCGCGACCGCGTCGAAGAGTTGTTGGACGACGACAGACGGCGGGAGGAGCTTGCCAGGCGCATGGGCGCGCTGGCGACCCCGGATGCGGCCGGTGAGGTAGCCACGCGATTGCTGGGTGCAGCAGAGAAGGAGTGAGGCCCATGAACATCCACATGATCGGCATCGGCGGGGCCGGAATGAGCGGTATAGCAGAGGTGCTGGCAACCAGGGGCCACGTCGTGACGGGCTCGGATCTCAAAGAGTCTCCTTACACCCGCAGGTTGCGCGAGGCGGGCATCACGGTCTACATCGGGCACGACCCGGATCAGGTCGGGGACGCCGACCAGGTGGTGATCTCGACGGCCATACCAAAGACGAACCCGGAGCTTTTGGAGGCCCATCGCAGATCTATCCCCATAATACCGCGTGCCGCGGCCCTGGCCTGGATCCTCAAGGGGAATCGCAGCGTCGCCGTCGCGGGAACGCACGGCAAGACGACGACGACGAGCATGACGGCGCACGTCCTCGAGGCCCTTGGCGAGAACCCGACGGCCCTGGTAGGCGGCGAGTTGAACGACATCGGGAGCAACGTGGCCTTCGGAAGGCCCGACCTCGTCGTGGCCGAGGCGGACGAGAGCGACAAGTCTTTCCTTTACCTCAGGCCGCAGGCCGCCGTAGTCACGAACATCGAGTTCGACCACCCTGACTTCTACTCGTCTCTCGACGATGTCGTGGAGACGTTCGAGCAATTCGTCCGCTCTCTTCCCGCGGACGGTCATCTGGTCGTCTGTGCGGACGATCCTTCCTGCCTCGCCGTAGCCACCGGGGCTCCATGCCCCGTAACGACCTACGGCATCGGCTCCGGAGACCTCAGGGCCGAAATAGTGGGCCCGAATAGGTACGTTCTGTTCGAAAACGGCCACAGGCGCGGCGAGGTCGAACTCGGCGTCTACGGGCGCCACAACGTACTCAACTCCCTGGCTGCTGCTGCGGTGGCCCGCTGGCTCGGCCACCAGGCCTACGAGGCGGCGAGTACCCTCAGAGGCTTCGGCGGTGTGCGCCGCCGCTTCCAGCTTAAAGGAGAGCGCGCAAGGGTACGCGTCGTCGACGATTACGCCCACCACCCGACCGAGCTCTCGGCTACGCTCGCCGCCGCCCGTTCCACCATGCCGGAAGAAGGAAGGGTGATCGCCGTCTTCCAGCCGCACCGTTACTCGCGAACCCGCGCTCTCTACAGGGAGTTCGGTGGCTCATTCTCCTCGGCCGACGCCGTGCTCATCACCGAGGTCTACGGCGCCGGCGAGATGCCCCAACCAGGCGTCAACGGCAAACTCATAGTCGACGCGATCTGCGAGACGCGGGGCCACCCTGAGGTCTACTACATACCCCAGCAAGACGCCATACCAGGGGTGCTGCAAAACGTCTCGAGGAGCGGTGACCTCGTGCTTACCCTCGGCGCAGGAGACATCTCCAAGGCCGGTGAAGACCTGCTCGACATACTAGAGGAAAGAGGATCCCTACCCTGACCAGCTCTTTGCGCGCGATCCTGATCTCGGCGGCCACGGCCGCCGCTACTACCTTCACCGTCGTACTCATCACCTACCTTGGCTTCCCCGTCGCCGGCATCAGGGTCGAAGGCGCCCGTATGTACCCCGAATCCGAGGCCGCAGGCGCCATCTCCGACCACGCCAGCCTGCTCACCCTAAACGAGGAGATGTTGGAACGTAGAGTAGAGTCTAATCCTTGGGTTAAGGGTGCAGAGGTGAACGAGAACTGGAAGTCCGGTATAGTTACCGTTCAGGTTGAGGAGCGTCGACCTGTACTGGATGCCGAGGTCGACGGACGAGAGCTCGTTGTGTCGGCTGACGGCAAGGAGCTTCCGGGGCTCGGGGGAGCGGGTCTCGAGAGGTTGGAGTTGGATCGCGACCAGGTAGGGGAGATCTTGGTGTTCGCGAGGACTTTGCACGAGAGCGGCATGAGTCTGGATTCGATCGACAGGGTCGATGCCGGGGGCATCGAGGCCACGGTGGAAGGCCGACGGGTGATCTTCGCCGGCGACGTAGGTGAACGCAGGGCCAGGGCCTTGAAACACATCATGCCCGAGCATCCCGACGCCAGGGTCTTCGACCTCCGTTCGCCCGAACGGGTCGTCGTCGCCCCGCGCAAAATGCGCAGCGAGCCAAGGGGATAGCAGGCCGTGGCGCAGTCGCTGGTCTACGGGATTGACGTGGGCACCACCAAGGTAGCGGCGATCGCCGGCCGGGTCGACCCGCGCAGGGGCTGGGTCGAGGTCCTGTCCCTGGGGGAGGCGCCGACCCACGGCCTCAAGAGGGGCGTCGTGGTGGACCGCCGGGCCGCCGCCGATTCGGTTGCCGAAGCCATGGAAGCCTGCGGCGTTCGCGGCGGCCGGGTGACGGTAGGCATCACGGGCAGCCACATCTCGTCGTTCAACACCGAGGTCACCCTCCTGAACCGCAGCAGGGACCTGACGATCACCGACAGGTTCGTCCGCAAGCTCGAACAGGAGGCCAGGCAACTCGACCTGCACGAGGACGAGCGGGTGATACACGTAGTCCCCCGCGGCTACGTCCTCGATGGCTCCGAAGGCGTCAAGAACCCCGCGGGCCTCGCCGCCCGCAAGGTCACCATGCGCGCCCACGTCGTGAGCGGGGCGGTCTCGAGCATCCAGAACCTTCTAAGCGCGGTCGAGGACTGCGGCGTCAGGGTCTCGAAGATAGCGCTCGAGCCACTGGCCTCGGCCGAAGCCTGCCTGCTCGACACCGACCGCGAGTCAGGCGTCGTGCTGATCGACATGGGCGGCGGCACCACCGACATCGCAACGTTCTTCAGGGGAGCCCTTACCCACACCGCCGTCATACCTATCGGCGGTGAGAGCTTCACCTCTGATGTCGCCTACGGCCTCAAGATCCCAGAGCACAAGGCCGAGGAGCTCAAAGTTCGCTACGGTACCGCCCTCTCCAGCACCGTCGACGATGTGGCCGCCGTCAAGCTCGACGACCGCCACTACAACGCCAGCTTTATCAGCCAGATCCTCGAGTACCGCGCCCGCGAGGTCCTCGACTACGTGCGCGACTCACTCGACCAGACCGGGATGAGAGACCTCATCCCTGGCGGCGTCGTCCTTACCGGCGGCGGCTCCTCTCTCGACGGTATGACCGGGCTCACCGAAGAAGTCCTCGGTATGCGCGCCAGGACCGCAAGCCCTCGCAGAGTAAAAGGAGAGGTTAAACCTGTACAGAAACCTCAGTATGCAACGACGGTGGGTCTGTTATACTTCTCGGCCAGAAACGATGACCCTAGACCAAAGGGTAAAGGTGCAGGGGCGATCAGTTTTGGTAGCATAGTGGAGGCGGTCAAGGGCTGGTTCCGGGGAAAGTAGACCGGTGGGGCCCCCGGAGAACGCGTGATGGAGGGTTAGAAGGCATGTTGGACGCGGCGACTAATTATCTGGCGGTCATAAAGGTGGTCGGCATTGGCGGGGGAGGAACCAACGCGGTGAACCGTATGATCAA
>Ga0126309_10000499_pt1 | contig 13130 bp, 7 predicted proteins | sample Plot56_FD_92541 | JGI IMG/M metagenome (GOLD analysis project Ga0126309, IMG submission 92541) | Serpentine soil microbial communities from UC McLaughlin Reserve, CA, USA - Plot56 | ecosystem: Environmental > Terrestrial > Soil > Grasslands | place: USA: UC McLaughlin Reserve, Lake County...
GGTAGATGAGCCGGGTGGCGTTGCGGCGCGGATCGGCATTGATCGCTGCGTGGTTCCCGTAGGGGTGGGCGACGAAGTACCCCTCGCCCGTCTGGGGCCGGCCCTGGTAGATGAGCCGGTAGGGGGCGAAAGACGAGGTGTCCTTGAAGACGTAGATCCAGGTCGGAGTCGGCGATCCGAGCCTCAGGTCCGGATTGAGCTGGGACAGCGCGGAGCGCAGCCGCTCCAGGTCCAGCGCGATCTTCCGGGCCGTCCGGTCGCTGGCGTTGCTGAACAGGGTGAAGTGCGGGCTGCGGAGCTGGATCCAGGGATCGTTCTTGCGGGGGAGGGCGGCGGCCGGCGCGGCCCAAGTCACCAGGAGGATGGCCAGAAGCAGGGCGGTCAGGACGGCGGACCGGGTGGAGGAGCGGTACGGCACGTTCATATTGTAACCAGCCGGCCCGCGGACGCCTCGTCATGCTCAAGTTTGCCGCCGGCTGAGGGCCGCGAGCAGGCTCGTCCCCACCGGGCTGCCCAGGCCGGTGCAGGTGTCCCAGCTGGGGAGCGGGACACAGGGGCCGCCACCGCTCTGGGTGATTTTGCGGGTGGCGCTGGAAAAAGGCTTCGTATAGAGAAGCGAAGTAAAGAATCCCACCGGATGCCCGAGGATCTGATTCATTCGCGCCGCCAGGGCGGCCCACATGGGGGCTGCGGCGCTGGTGCCGCCCGAAGGGAGGTCCAGACCGCCCACCACCACGTCATAACCTGTCTGAACATCGGCCCTGGCCGCAACGTCGGGAGAGCCGCGGCCGGTCTGGCCACCCGAGCCGGCTCCCGCCGTCTTCTGCCATTCCGGAAGCGGGAACACCTGGCTGAACCCGCCACCTCCGGACAAGATGACTGTCCCCTCGACCTCGTACCAGGTGGTTTCCCGCGAGAGGTCGGGGGGCACGCTGCTTCCGCCGCACGCCAGAACATAGGGGCTGGTGGCCGGAAATTGCGCGACCGGCTGACCGAAGAGAGAGGCGCCGTTCCCGAAGTCTCCAGTCGAAACGCAGACCGTCACGCCTTTGAGGGCGGCCCGGCGCAAGAGCCGGTCGATGGAGAGCATCGATCGCTGGGAAATCTCTTTGTTCTCGTACCAGCCCCAGGAGCAGCTGATCACTGATGGCGCGAGCCGCAGATCGGCAATGGCTCGCGAGAAGGCGATGTAGAGGCCGCGTGTCGTGCTCGGGGCCATGTAGACGGCGAGGAGCGCATCCGGAACGAGCGTGCCGAGGAGCTGGATGTCCATCGAGCACTCGGCCGTCCCCGGGTACGCGAGCGAATTGGGGTTGCACGCGCGCGGGTTGCCGCCGCTCCCGGCAGGGAGTTGCCCATAATATTCCGCGCAGTCCAGGATGGTCTTCCGGTCCGCCGGCCGGTTGCTTTGACCCTCCAACTCGACCAGCGTGATCTTGGGAACGCTGAGTCCGCGCAAGTGGAAGTAGGTCTCCAGATCACTCTGGTAGAAACCTCCGCCGAATTCGAGGATGCCGACGCACTGCCCCGCTCCCGTCGCATCGGGTGGAAATTGGTAGAAGTCGGCGATCGTACGGGGATCGGTGTGCGTCAGCTTGCCGAGGACCGAGGAGGCCACGGAAGGCCGCAGAATCGGCCGGTCGTCAAAGCCGATCACGTCCTCGATGATGCCGCGCAGGTTGTGAGGAATCCGGATCGGGCCGTCGTGGCTGCGATAGGAGCCGACCGCGGAGTCCAAGGTCACAAAACGCACCCCGAAGGCCCGGCTGAGCGCGGCCAGAGATCCGGAGACCTCGGCCGCGCAACGGGCCGCGCTCGCCTCGACGACGGTGAGGCCCTGGCCGGCGGCGAATGCCTGGACGGCGGCCAAGTCGGCCTCGGCGCTCCCATACCGGCGCACGAAGTCATCGTAGCTCCGCGAGGGCCGCTCGTGCGGCAGCGTTTGTGCCAGCTCCCTGAAATCTTTTTCGGTGGTCTCGTCATCCGCCTGAGACCGCACGACGATCGTCACGGTGATCGCCGCGTCGAGATCCGGACCCTCGGGCCGCAGGGAAGAGCCCGGCAGGGGCTCGGGTTTCGTGTCTGGAAGCTCCACTAGCGCGCGTGAGCCCGGCATGTCAGATCCTCGGGTCGGCATCTGGACCTCCGTTGATCAGGATTTTGATAGTATAAAGCTCTTCACGGCAGGACAGGCGCCGGGAATGTGACGCGCGGAGCGCTTCCTGAATGGAGGTCGGCGCAAATGTGCGGGATTGCAGGCATCGCTGATTTTCGTCCGGGCCAATCCATCGATTGCGGCCTGCTGGAACAGATGACCCGGCGCCTGTCGCACCGGGGCCCCGACGCTCTTTCCACCTGGCACAGCCAGGAAGCAGGGATCGGGCTGGGAAGCGCTCGCCTGATCGTCGTGGATCCGGCAGGGGGCGGACAACCGATGGTCCGCCGCCGGGCCGGCCGGACCTGGGCGGTCACCTACAATGGCGAGCTGTACAACGCCGCGGAGCTGCGCCGGACGTTGCGTTCTCTGGGGCACGAGATCCAGACCCGCTCGGACACGGAGATTCTCCTCACCGCCTACATCGAATGGGGAGCCGGGTGCCTCGACCGCCTCGACGGCATCTTCGCCTTCGCTCTCTGTGACGTCGAGGAACGAGCTCTTTTCCTGGCGCGCGACCGGCTGGGCGTCAAGCCGCTCTTCTACTGTTTCAAGCACGGTCGTCTGTTGTTCGCCTCGGAGATCAAGGCGCTTCTGGAGCATCCTGACGTGAGCCCCGAGGTGGGCGCGGAAGGGCTCGCGGAGCTGCTGCTCAATTTTCCCGTCCGCACTCCGGGGCGAGGAATCTTCCGCGGGGTGGACGAGCTCCTGCCGGGACACTGGCTGAAGCTCTCGCCGCAGGGACTGTGCTGTCGTCGCTACTGGCAGCTGCCGGTCTGGCGCCACGAGGACAGCGAAAAGGAGACGATCCGCCGGACGCGAGAGCTTCTGGAATCCGCGATCGAATCGCAATTGATCGCGGACGTTCCTGTCTGCACGCTCCTCTCCGGCGGCCTCGACTCCAGCACGGTGACGGCGCTCGCGGCCGCCGCCGGAAAACGGTCACACCGCGCGAGCCTCACCGCGTATACGGTGGATTTCACCGAGAACAACCAGCATTTCGTCGCCGACGCGATCTATTCCGGCCGGGACGGACCCTTCGCCCGGGATCTCGCGTCTCACGTCGGAGCCAGGCATCGCCTGGTCTGGATCACCACGGGCGAGGTGTGGCAGGCGTACGGCGACTCCCTGGTGGCCCGCGATCTCCCGACCAACGGAGATCTCGATGCGGCTCTGTATCTCCTCTGCAAGTCGCTCAAGGAAGAGGCGACGGTCGCGCTCTCGGGCGAGGGCTCCGACGAGGTGTTCGGCGGCTACTGGGGATGGGCGATGAAGGACGGCAAAGCCCCCATGGCTCCTGGGCGCTTTCCCTGGATGAACATGCCCGACGCGCTGCTACGGCCGGAGATCCTGGACCTGATCCGGCCGCGGGAGTACCGTGAGCGTCTCTATGAGGAGGCCCTCGCCGAGACCCCTGAATTTCCGGAGGAGCCACCGGAGGAGCGAGCGATCCGGCAGACTTTGTACTGCCTGCAGACCCGCTTTCTTCACACCCTCCTCGAACGGCAGGACAGAATGAGCATGGCGGCGGGAGTCGAGGTCCGCGTTCCCTTTTGCGACCACCGCCTCGTCGAGTACGTGTGGAACGTCCCTTGGCGGATGAAGGCCGGCGGTGGAGCCGAGAAAGGCCTGCTCCGCCGCGCCATGGCCGATGTGCTTCCGCCTGCGATCTGCTGGCGGGAAAAAAGCCGCTTTCCGTCCAGTCACGATCCCCTTCTGGCCGACACGCTGGGCGCCATGCTGACGCTGTCGTTCGAGGCGGACACCCCGCTGTTTCAGGTGTTCGACCGCGAGGGGGTGAGCCGGCTCGTGGCGCAAAGGCGCCAGACCGGCACCATGCTCCTTTCGTTTCTGGTGCAGTTCGATTCCTGGATGCAGCGGTACGGCATTCGCCTCGTCTGAGCACCGGCCGGCTACGGCAGCCGGCTGCCCAGGATGAGCTCCCCGACGGAGCTCTCCTCGTAGTAGTCGACGTCCGCCGCCGCGGCAAAAAGATCGGCGTTGCCGCCGCCGAGAGCGCAAGCCGACAGGCCCATGGCCTCGGCCACGAGGTACATCGTCTGATAGAGGACGCCCACATCCTTGAGGATCAGCGCGTATCCCATCGACTCGTACTTCCAGAAGACGCGCGCGAAGCGGGCGGCGATCGTCAGCAGCACCTGAGGGGGAGAAGGCTGGCGCGAGATCAGGGCCGCGTCGTGCAGGAGCCTGGCGGTGGCCTCGGACCGGCCGGAGAGCTTGAAGAGCCGGTGCCCGGCCGGGCAGTAATGATAGAAGCCAGGCGGCAGGTCCACGCAGGACTCGACGCTCAGATACACCTCCAGCTCGTAGAGAGCGCCCCCGCCGGGATACGGCCGGCTGCTGAGCTGCTGCCCGGTTTCGGCTGCGAAGGTCCTGCGCTGCCTCGCCGTCCGGTAGAGGAACTCTCCGAGCTGCCGGAGGAGGATCGGCGGATCGCCGAAGGCGCGGACCGAACGCCGGTTTTCCAGGGCTGCCGTGAGCGGCATGTCCTCCCGCCGGAGCCGGTCCAGGTCGGGCCGGTCCAAGTCGAACGCCTCGTCGGACATCGGCGGCTTGGTTGCGGGCAGAGGCTCGATGCGCCCGGCGAAGCGGTAGGTGCCTCCATACCCCTGGCGGTTGCGGCCGAGCCGGGTCAGCGTGTGGAAGAGCAGGTCGTGGAATTCCCAGGTGCGCAGTGCGCCGCGGTCGTCCGAGGCGGCCTGGCTCGCGGTCCCGGCCTCGACCAGGACGCGGCAGCTCAGGAGCAGCGTTCCGAGGGCCAGGATCTCGTCTGAGGAAAGGCCGCAGGCCGTCGCTTCCATCTCGCCGAGCCGATGCGGCGTTGCGAGCCCGGCGCAGAACGCGCCGACCCGGGCATCGTGGACCGCCACCTGCACCGCCGAGAGAGGGCTCTCGATCACCATGTGCCCGTCCTCCCGGCGCAGGTAGGCGAACTTCGAGAAGACATAACCTTTTTGCAGGTCCACCCCGCGGGTGCAGAAAGGCAGGTCGGGTGACGTGGGGTGCGCCGTGGCCAGCGGACCTTGCTCACCGGCCGCCCGATAGGAGATCAGGCATCGCTGCTGGAGCTCGTGAAGAACGTAATAGAGCGCCGGTAAGCCCGCCGGGCCGTCCCCCTGCGCGACCTCGGCCGCCAGCTCTGCTTCCGCGGCGCCGGTCTCGGCCAGGCGGCGGAGCGCCGCACGGAGCGAAAGGCCGAGACCCGCGAGCGACAGGTCGGTCCGGGAGGTCCGTATCGCGAGCCGTCCCTCGCAGGTCTCGGTCAGCTCGGCTCCTTCCGGGAGCCGCAGCAGGATCGCAGGGCTCACTGGCTTCGCTCCATCCGGGAACGCCTCAGAAGAAGATGGGGATCGGATTGAGGTCCCGCTCGTCCAGGCTCTGCGGCAGCCAGCCGAGCGCGACCGGCGCGTCGTACAGCCGTCCCGGCGCGAGCCTCGCCCAGAAGTGCCGCAGGCCCGGCACCACGACCTTGACGACCGACAGGCCGACGTCCGGCCGGGTCTGATTCAGGACCAGGGTCTCCAGGCCATGCCGGGCCGCCGTACGGACGCAGGCTTCGACGTCGTCCCGGAGATCCGGGTGGTGCAAAAGGGGATAGTCACCGGCCCGCCGGGAAGCTCCGGGCGCCGGCGCGAGGAAGGAGCGGTTTTCCAGCGTGGAGCCGCGCAGCCATGCAAGCGCCTCCTCGTCAGCGCTGCCATAGGGAGCCGCGGGATCGGCGTGCCGCGGCAGCACGACGGGCAGGAACTGATTCGCTTCCGTCATTGCGCGAAGAATGCCGATCCTCGGCTCGAGATGGGCGCCGAACCCCAGGGTGATGTCCTCGGGCAGACCGTCCGTCCGGCGGGTGATGGCGGCAAAGACGGGAATCTCCAGATCGCTCGTGAGGTCCAGGACCCAGAGCTCGCGCTGCAAGGAACGGTAGAAGCTCCGCAGCTCGCGGAAGTAGGGCTCGTCGAACGCGTCGAGGTCCACGGCGGGCCGCGAGATCCGGTTGTACCACCAGAGCGCGACGCTGTCGCGCTCGACGAGCTCCAGGAATCCCTGAAGAATCGCTTCCTCGATGGAATTGCCTGCGGCGTTGCCATTCGAGTCGGCCCAGCAGAAACGCTCCTCCTCCGGCAGTGGGTAACCGAAGTAGCAGTAGGCCGTCGGTAGATACTTGAGCTTCCCTTCGGTCAGCGACCAGAGAGGGGTCCATTCGATCTCGGCCTGCTCGTCGAACGGCACCGGCACCCGCTGGAATCGCTTGCCGTGGTTTCCGTTCCATTCCCTGCGCCTGGCATACTGGGCTTCGCTGTACCCCATGCAGACGTTCGGGTGAATGGCCTCCGCGAGCGAGGGGAAGCGGGCCCGGATGCGAATCTCGTCGCCCTGAAAGACGCCGCTGTAGCGCTCGATGGATTCACAGAGGGCGCTCGCACGCGCCTGGAGATCGGTCTTTCCCTTTCCGCCGCAGCGTCCGCGGAAGCTGGATCGGATGTGAAACACCGTGTCGTCGAGCGCCGCGGCGTCCTGGCGCGCGAGATAGAGCGGCGCGATCCTGCCGTCGGTGCCCGGCGAGCGCCGAAGGTGGCTCACCACTCCGAGGAGGCGGCTGACGTGATGCTCGAATCTCCGCAGCGTCTCCTCCGGCGGCAGGGCGCGGTGGCCGCCGTCGGCGGTGAAGATCTTGCGGCGACTCTCGAGTCGCAGCGCTTCCGGAGTGCGCAGGGCCCACGCGGCACCCTCGCCGCAGACGGGGCATTGAGGCCGCCGCACCAGCGTATGCCGTTCGGTGGCGAACGACGTCAGATCGACGGTGACCAGCGTGCCCGCGAGAGAGAAGCCGGGGGCCTGCGCGAGCCACTGGGCGACCGCGGTGGCGAGGAAGCCCGCCGCCGCGAGCTGGGTGGAAGGAAGCGCGGGGGCCGGGTCGAGAAGCGCCCGGGAAGGCCCCTTGCGCGCCTGCACGAAGGATTCGACGTTCCGGTTGCTCCGCAGGCGCTGCGCCAGGCATTCCCAGCAACCGGTGCGCCCGGGGTCGAGGAGCGGGCCGATCCAGAGGATCGAGCCGACCGGCTTGGCGAGCAGCCAGGCTCTCCCCTCCTGAAGCTGGCGCTGGTTGATGTCCGCGAGACCTTCTTGCAGATAGTCGCTGGTCAGCACGACCTGCAGGTCGCCCGCGTCCTCTCCGGCGGCGGATATGCCGAGGCCGGAGAGAGCCGCGATCAAGGGCTCTGCCGCGACCCCCTCCAGCGCCGTGACCGCGACGCGCGCCGCCCGCAGCCGGTGCAGGGCGGTCGCCGCATCCGCTCCCAGAGAATCCCAGAAGGCGGCGTCCGGCTGCGGCAGACCGGCATGGCCCTCGCGGAGCACGTCCAGATCCTCCAGCCGGCCCAATGCGTAGAACACCTCGGCCGCGCTCACCGATGCCGAGACCGCTTCGATGATCTCCGCGGTGGTCTTCGATCCATCCAGGAGAGGAGTCAGGACGCGGAACGCCGAGCCGCTCAGCAGGTGGCTCCGCCGCTCGTCGAGCAGAAAGACGTTCTCGTCGACCACCTCGACCCTGTAGCAGCTTCTGATCTCAGGCCGGCTCAACATTGCATCGGTTTCTCAGGTTCGTTCGTTCCGTGCGGCGCGAAGCGCAGGCGTCCCGGACGAGCGCAACCCGGGACGCCTGACCGCCTCGCTTCATCTTCCTGCGTTTAGGTGCTGGAAAAGTCCGCGTGAAGGTGATGCAGGCTCTTCTCGAGGTCCTCTGCCTGGAGCCCGGAGGGCTTTTCAGGCAGCGGAAGCTCGAGCGTCGTTCCGGCGCCCCCGGGGACCAACCTCACCGTGAACGTCTCAGGGAACGAGAAGCCGTGATCGCTCAGGACTTTCTTGGGATTCTCCAGGAGCTTGCTGCGGAATTTGTCGTCGGCCCATGCCTTGGCCACGACCTGAGCGTACAGCCACTGAAACTGCGTCTGCCATTCTGGAATCATGATCTCTCCTCTCTTGAGCTCCGGACCATTCCGGACGTTAAAGACAGAGCGTTGATCTCAAGGCCGCCCAACCTGCTCGGCCTGCTCGGCACCGGCCGCGCCCTTTGCTCGCGACCGCTTGGCGATCAGCCTGAAGTACACGGTCCGGCCCGGCTGAGGAATGCTTGCGGGGCCGATTTGTAATTCGTTGCCTGGATCGGCGTAGTCCTTGTCGAAGAGATTGTCGACGATGAGCTGCAATGTCGCGCCTTGGCGCAGATCGTAATTCACCGTGGCATCCGCCACCGCATAGGCGTCCACCTGGTCGAGCGGATTCGCGGGAACCGTCGTTCCCCGTCCGGTTTTACGGGGTCCCACCCAACGAATCCGCAGGTCGGCCCCCAGTCGCTCCTTCCATCTGGCGGCGAAGCCCAGATTCAGCCGGTGGCTCGCGATGTCACCCACGCGCAGCTCGTCGACGCGGTTTCCTTCGCCGTTCAGCAACGGGCTGCCATCGAGTTGTTCGGGGTTTGTCTGGAACGGCTCGGTGAACGTGTAATTGCCCCGGATTTCCAGACCGCGCCACTGATAGCGGCCCTGGATCTGAAGGCCCCGGATGCGGATCTCGTCCTGGTTCTGGTACTGGAGACAGCCAGCCGCGGCGGTGCAACCTGGGACCAGCCGCAATGCCACGACGTCGGAGTAGTCGGCCTGGTACGCGGACGCGTCGAACGAGAAGGCTTCGCTGGGTGACCAGCCGGCGACGAGCTCGGAGTTCCGCACCCTCTCCGGCCGCAGCCCCGTGCTCGCATATTCATTGACGTACCGGAGGATCCCGAACTTCTGAAAATCCTGGGGATCCTTGAAGGCTTCGGAGTAGATTCCCTTGAGGACGAGAGCCGCGGACGGCGTGTAGACGACCGCTGCGCGGGGGCTGAAGAGGGTGCCGAAGCCGTACGATTCCGGCTGGTTGTTGATCTGGTTGTAATTGGCGCGCCCGGCGAGGACCAGCTTCAGGCTCGGGCGCAGCCGGTAGGACGCCTGGGCATAGACCGCCAGGTCCGTGTGCTCGATCTGCTCGGGCTTGATGTCGGTCGCGATCAGCGCGCCGGGCCCCACGGCGTCCTGAATGAACTGGCTCTGGATCGAGCTCTTCCAGAGCTCGACGCCGCCCACCGCATTGAGCTTCCCCGATGGCTCGTAGACGAGGCTGAGCTCGCTGCGGAGCTGCGTCGACAGGTCGCCAAAAGCCACGTCCTCCACCCAGGGGCTGGCCGGCGCGCATCCCACCGGTTTCAGATCCAGCGGCCAGATGCAGGGAGAGACCAGGCTCCCCATCCCGAGGAAGCCGTTGGCGTAGTTGTGCAGATAGACCCAACGGCTGTCGGCCTGGTCGAGCCCGGACTGCTGGAAGCGGGTGAACGAGTTGAACGTGAGGTCTTTGCCGGTCGGTTGAGAGTACCGGAGATAGAACAGGGTCTGGCGGGGAGTCCAGGTGGAGAGGCCGGAGTGGGAGGCTGCCTTGATCGCGGAGGACGTTCCCTCCTCCGCCCGCCAGCTCTGGAATCCCAGCGTCAGATTCGAGACCCGCAGCCTGCCGTAGAGCGACCAGGCTTCAGTCTTGTCGGAGAAACCAAAACCGTTTTGCTGGAGGAGGCGCTGGTCGAGCTCGCGGGTGAGGCTCTCACCGGCATCGGTGAGCTCGATGCTCAGGTTGCCGCTCGCGTCCCGCCGGCATTCGTAGTAGGGAGAGGCGCCCGGCGCGCAGGAGTACAGCGAGGTGAAGAAAGCGGCCAGAGGCCCGGTGAGGCGCATCCTTTGCTTGTAATCGATCGTTTTGTAGGTGTAGTCCCAGTCCGGCAGCCCGGCAAGATCCGGCTCGTCGGAGCGGAACACCCGGCCGGCCAGAGACCAGGCCAGGTTGCCGCTGCCGTCCCTGCCCGCGAGGGTGAAATCGGCAGAGCGCGTAGCGAGACCCCCGGATACCGCCTGCACGGTATACCCGAGCTTCTTGTCATCGGGGATGAAGGCTTCGGGCTCTTTCGTGATGATGTTGATCACGCCGGTGTAGGCGTTGGCACCGTACATGGTCGACGCCGGTCCGTAGACGACTTCGACGCGGTCGATGTTGCTCAGGCTGTACTGCCGCGACAGATAGAGGGTGTTGGTGCTCAAGTCGTTCTGCTCGACCCCGTCGAGCAGGAGGAGGTTGCGATCGCTGTAGCCGGACCGGTAGCCCCGCTGATACAGATAGGAGTAGATGACTCCGTTGGCCCGGGTGATGTCGAAGCCGGGCAGGTCGTGGATGAGCTGCTCGAGGTCGACGTAGCCGCGGCGCTCGATCTCCTCGCCGGTGACGACGACGACCGTGGCGGGGGCCTCGCGCAGGCTCTCTTTGGTCTTGGAGACCGAAGCGACCTGGACGACGGATTCTTCGCGCCGGACCTGGGCCAGCAACAGCGCGAAACGTTGCGGTGAGGTGGCTTCGAAGTCCGGGTCGACCCGCAGGATCGCCGAGACCTCGTCCCGCGCCTTGTCGAGCTCGTCGGACGCGATGTAGGTGCGCGCCAGGAGAGAGTGGAGCTGGACCGCCACAGAGCGGGAGATCTTGGCGTCGCGGCAGGGCTCGAGCTCCGCGGGCACGTCCTCGAAGAGCCCGAGCTGATACTTCTTCTCCGCCTGGCGAATCGCCTCCTCGCAAGAGCTCTGCGCAAAGCTGGGGAGGGCCAGCAGCAGGAAGGCCGCCCCCGACGCGCGGAGGCAGCGGCGGAGACGCCCGCCGTTACCCGCCGTATGGGTCCAGATTTGCATCCGAACAATCTCCTTGGGTGGCCTCGTCGCCACCGGTTCTACGGTCCGAATTCATAGTTGGGCAGGACCCAGGCGGGGCGCGGAAGGCCGAACCAGGTCTCGAGCACCATCTCGGTGGTGTTGAAGGCGCCCTCCACCCAGCCCTGCCAGGCTGAGTAGGCCTCACCACAAATATAGAGATTGAGGTCGAAAGGCTTGCGAATCCGGGGGATTTCCTCCCAGCTCCGCAGATAGGGATTCCACATGTGCCAGCCGCCGCCGTAGGGATCTTCGGTCCAGTTGACGAACACCGATTGCTGGGGGCTGGGGACCGGGCAGCCGTGGACGGCGGCGAGCTCGCGCCGGGCTTCCTCGACCATGAGCGGCGGCGCCGCGAGGCTCAGGGAGCCCGCGGGAGCTTTCTGTCCGCTCATGCCGAACCGGGAGCCGGCGCGGAACGCCTCCCAGAAACAGGCGTTCTCCTCGTCGCTCAACGAGCACAGCAACGCTCCGCGCTTGCCTGCATGCATGTAGTAGATCGCGCGGAGGGGGAGATCGGTGAGCGAAGCCCCTTGCATCGGCGTGGAGCTCGGGCTGTCGATGCTCTTCCACCAGGGCCGGCGGTAGGACGAGAAAAGCTTTCCCGCCGGGATGCCCGTCACCGTCTCCAGAGACCGGGCAAGCTCTTCCGGCCCGCTGCCGGCGGTCTCGATTTGAATGAGCTGGAGAGACCGCTTCGGCATCGCGAGAATGACGTGGCGCGCATACAGCTCCGCCGTCTCGCCGGGCTTTCCCGGCGCACCGACGGTCAGGGCCAGCAGCTCGCCGTGCGGCCGGATCGCAGAGAGCTGGTGCCCCAGGCACACCTTCCCGCCGCTCTGCTCGAAACGTTGCGCAAGGACCTGCGGCAGAGCGCCGTAGCCGTCGGCCGGGGTATAGAAAGCCGGCAAAGGATCCTCTTTCCCCGCCGGGAACAGGTAGCAGAAAAACATCTGCAGAGCGGCCAGCCCCAGGTCGTACAGGTTGTAGCTGCGAAACGAGGAGGTGGCGAACGAGGCGTCGGCGGCGAGTTGTTGGGCCTCGCTCCCGACGGAGCTCTGAAAGAAGTTCCAGAAACCGTGCCGCCAGAGGTCCGCCTCCTCGGGCGGCAGCGCGGCGATCCGGGCGGTGCGCAGGAACGCGACGAGCTCGTTCATCTCGCGGTTCACCGCGGCCAGACGCCGCTGTTGCAGAAGTGGAACGAGCTTGGCGATGCGCTGGCCAAGACCGGGTATGGCCTGCGTCATGGCATTGATGACAAGGCTGTTGGGATTGTTCCCCAGCAGCGGCCCGGCGAGCAGGTAGGGAACCGCCCAGGAGCACCAGTACTGGTTGGCGAGAAAACGGTGCCCCCGGAGATACTGGACGTTGGACAGGCAGAAGGGCAGGAAAGGCTCCAGCTTCAGCCCGAGCTCTTTCTTGCACAGCCCGTAGACGTTCTGGTGCAGAGCGTGAAAGGCCATCCCGCCGAGCTCCGCGGGCTGCTCGGGGAAACCTTCGAAGCGATAGGACCAGAGCCGGCCGCCGATGCGGTCGCTGCGCTCGAAGAGCCGCACGTCCAGCCGGTCATTCAGCGGGGTCGTCATGAGCCGGTAGGCGGCATAGGTCCCGGCGGCGCCGCCGCCGAAGATGGCCACGTCGATCGGGTTTTCGGCGGTCGCGTCACCCATGGCTCTTGTCGCCTCTCGTCATTTCCCGGCGTCGGCCGGGCAGGGCCGTTCCTGCGCAAAAGGGAGGTCCTGTGGCATGTATCGGTTCCACTCGTCCCGGGTCAGGCCGCGCTGGACGGCCCGGCAGAGCCCCGCGGCCATGACGCTCGTCCGGGCCGGCCAGATCCGCATCGTCCGGTCTTCGCTGCCGGAGATCAGCCGGTCGCCGTCCGGACTGAACGCGACGGTCCAGACCCACTTCTCGTGGCCGTCGAGCACGACCGGCGAGGCATCCGGATGGTCGAGGTTCCACAGCCGGAGAGTGCCGTCGGAGCTGGCTGAAGCAAGGAAGTCTCCCCGCGGGCTGAAGCGCAGGGAGTTGACGGCCGAGGCATGACCCGGCAACGACACGGGCGAGGCGCCGGAACGGTCCGCGCCGGCCACGACGATCTGTCCGCGGCCGGTGCCGCAGGCGAGGCGCCGGCCGTCCGGGCTGAACGCGATGCTGCGGACGTCCAGGCCGGCGCA
>Ga0126309_10000500_pt1 | contig 13116 bp, 9 predicted proteins | sample Plot56_FD_92541 | JGI IMG/M metagenome (GOLD analysis project Ga0126309, IMG submission 92541) | Serpentine soil microbial communities from UC McLaughlin Reserve, CA, USA - Plot56 | ecosystem: Environmental > Terrestrial > Soil > Grasslands | place: USA: UC McLaughlin Reserve, Lake County...
CAGGGAGCGGATCTCCACCTCATAGGCGCTCCCCTGGGCGGAGCCGACCCGGAACGTCCCGAAGACCGGGTCGTCCTCGTCGAGCGCTTCGACGCTGAGCGGCTCCACCTGCGCCCGTTCCCGGCGCCGTTCGATCTCCTCTTCGTCCGTGCTGAGCCAGCCCCGGAAGCGGGGGCGCTTCTCCTCGACACGTCTGTTGGGAGGGCGGCTGCTCTTCTGCGTGACCGATCTTGCCATGACGCATCTTTTACCATAAACCGTATCCTGTTTTCTCGTAAGGAGAGACGGGAGATCGAACGCGGAGGTGGTCTTCCACCGCTGCCGTTCGGGGGTATCATCGAGCGTGATGTCGCATGGATTCTTTTTCGAAGGAGCACTGGCGCGATGGCGGCGGCGGAGGATCAATCGGCGCGCTTTTCAGGATCTAGGGCGCTCGCTGGCCCTGATCGTTGACCGCGAGGCTCTTGAATCCAGTGTGGCGGCACGGATTCGAGAACTTTTCGATCCAGACCGCTTGGTCATTCTCCAACCGGACGCGGAAGGCGCGAGTTTTGTTCCCACGTTCGCCACCGGCCTGGGCTCCGAGGGTCTCTCGAACCTGCGGATCGCCTCCCGGGGCAAGCTCGCCCGCTGGCTTTCGGTCAACGAGACCTCCCTGGCGCTCGATCAGAGGCCCGGCGTCTACGAGTTTCTCGATGCCGCCGAAAAGGAGCTCCTGGCCCGCCTCCGGCTCGACCTCTGTGTACCCATGATCCATCTGAATCGCCTGATCGGGATCCTCCTGCTTGGCGGCGACCGCAAGGGGTGGAGCCCCTCCCGGGCCGAGATCGAGATGCTCGATCTGCTCGCTTCCCAGGCGGGCCTCGCGTTCGAGAACGCCGCGCTGTACCGTGCCCAGCTCGAGCGTCTGGACCGCCTCCATCGCGCCGAGCGTCTCGCCGCCGTAGGACAGCTCGCAGCCGGCCTGGCTCACGAGATCCGCAATCCGCTGACCGCGATCCGGTCCACCATGCAGTATCTGCTCAAGGGGCTCAGCCCCGAAGAGCCGCGCCACCAGCTCATCGAGGAGCTGTTGAGTGAAGTCGACCGCATCAACAGCACGGTGGGCGGTCTGCTCAGCCTGAGCCGGTCCGGCGAGCTGCGGCTCGCGGAGGTCGATCTCCTCGCTCCGCTCTCCGCCTCAGTCCATCTTGTGCAGGCCCGCGCGGACGAGCAGAAGGTTGTTCTCGAGTCCAGCTTCGGACACGAGCCGCTGCGGGTCCTCGCGGACGCCGGCCAGCTCAAGCAGGTCTTTCTCAATCTCCTGATGAACGCTCTCCAGTCCATGCCCAACGGGGGGCGGATCACGCTCACGGCAGGGCCGTGGGGCTCGCCGTCCGGCACCGGACGCTGGGGACAGGTGCGCATCGCCGACACCGGGCCGGGGATTCCGGCGGAAGAGCTGCGCAAAGCTTTCGATCCATTTTTCACAACCAAGCGGGACGGCACCGGTCTGGGGCTCGCCATCTGCCACGGGATCATCGAGCAGCATCAAGGGGAGATCCGGCTGGAGAGCGAGACGGGACGTGGAACGACGGCGCTCGTGCGCCTGCCTCTGATAGGGTGAGGGCTGCATGGCAAACATCCTGATCGTCGACGATGAACGCCCGATCCGCCGCATTCTCTCTGTGCTTCTCCAGGAGAAGCGCCACCGGGTGACCGACGTGGGCTCCGGGGAAGAGGCTCTGGCCGCGTTCCCAAACGCCAAGCCGGACCTCGTTCTCCTCGATCTCAAGCTCCCAGGCATCGATGGCTTGGACACGCTCAAGCGGCTGCGCGCTCTCGACCCGCGGCTGGATGTGGTGATGATGACGGCGCACGGCTCGATCGCCTCGGCTGTGGAGGCGATGCGGCGCGGCGCCTTCGATTACGTCGCCAAGCCATTCGACAACGACGAGCTGATGATGATCGTCGATCGGGCGCTGGAGATGCGGCGCCTCTCATCCGAGGTGGAGTCGCTCCGCGAGGAGCTGTCCGCGCGCTACGGCTTCAGTGAGATCGTCGGGATCAGCCGCGAGCTCCAGGAAGTCTTCCGCAGGATGGCCAAGGTGGTCCGCGTCGATGTCACCGTGCTGATCACCGGCGAGTCGGGAACCGGCAAGGAGCTGGTGGCGCGCGCCATCCACCGCCGCAGCGCACGGGCAGCGGGGCCGTTCGTCGCCGTCAACTGCAGCGCCATTCCACAGACGCTGGTCGAGTCCGAGTTCTTCGGTCACGAGAAGGGCGCGTTCACCGACGCCCGCGAGAGCCGGCCGGGAAAGTTCGAGCAGGCTGACGGCGGCACGCTCTTCCTCGACGAGGTGGGGGACCTCGCGGTCGACGCACAGGCCAAGCTGTTGCGGGCCCTCCAGGAGAAACAGATCCATCGGGTCGGAGCCCGGGCGCCCCGGACGGTGGATGTCCGCGTCGTGGCCGCGACCAACAAGAACCTGGAAAAGGAGTCGCGCGAAGGGCGCTTCCGCGAGGACCTCTACTGGCGCCTCAACGTCGTCCATGTCCGGTTGCCTCCCCTGCGCGAGCGGCGCTCCGACCTGCCGGTCCTGATCGATCACTTTGTGGACCGGTTCAACCGCGAGCTCGGGCTGTCGGTCGTGTCCCTCGCACCGGAGACCCAGCAGCTCCTCTGCGGCTATGACTGGCCCGGCAACATCCGCGAGCTCGAGAACACGATTTGCCGCGCCATGATTCTCTGCGAAGGCAATACTCTCACCGCGGCCGATCTGCCAGGGCGGGTGCGCGGCGTGCCCGCGGACGGAGCGCCGGCGGTCGTCTCGGACCTCTCTCATCTCACCCTGGGCCAAGCCGTGGCCGAGGCCACCGAGCGGCTCGAAAAGATGATGATTCTCGCCCGACTGGCCGAGCAACGCGGGAGCCGCACCGCCACCGCCGAGAGCCTCGGGGTGAGCCGCAAGACGCTCTTCAACAAGATGCGCCAGTACGGGTTGACAGGGGATGAGATCGAGGATGCTGAGCCGTAGCTCGTGGACCGCTTTTCAGCGGGCCGTCAAACCGCCGCGGGTGTAGTCGAGATAGAGGCGCTCCAGGTCCTCGTAGCGCAGCTCCTCGCGGGTGCGCGCCAGCACATGCCGGCCCTCCTGGAGAAAGCCGGCCCGGTCGGCGAGCTGGCGGACCCAGAAGAGCTCCTGCAGAGTGACGAGCAGAGCCTTGCCCTGGTCGCGCAGCCCCTCCAGGATCTCGACGAGCTCCGCGGCGGCCTTGGGATCGACCCCGGAGAGCGGCTCGTCCAGCAGGAGCGCCGGCGCATTCTTGGAGATGGCCACGGCGAGGCCGAGCTTGCGGATCGCGCCGGGGCCGAGCTCGGCCAGCTTCTGATCGAAGGATGCCTCCGGCAGGCCCACCTCCCGCAGAAGCATCTCGCAGTCCTCGTGCGCGGCCCGCGGGCGTCCTCCCAGACGGGCAAAAAATTGGAGGTTCTGCCGCACCGTGAGACGTCCGTAGAAGATCGTTCCTTCGGCGAGGAAGGCGATGCGCCGCCGCGCCTCCAGCGGATCGGCAAACACGTCAGCTCCATCGATCAGGGCGCGGCCGGCGGAGGGCGCGGTGAGACCGAGAAAGAGATTGATGACCGTGGTCTTTCCGGCCCCCTTCGGCCCGAGCAGGCAATAGATCTCACCCGGATTGACACGCAGGTTGAGAGCGTCGAGAGCCAGCTTGCCGCCAGGATAGCGCTTGCTGAGATCGATGGCTTCGATCACGAAATCATCCGGCGTCGTAGCGAGAGAAAGCAAAGAGGGTCGCGGCGACGAGAAGAAAGGTTTCCAAAGCGAAGATCAGAAGGGCTGGACCGGCAGAGGCGAGCCCTTCACGGAGAGTCCGCTCGCGGAAGACGAAGCGCGGGAGGGCGTTCGGCGCGAGAGGCCGCTGCGACATGTAGCCGCGGAAGTAGAGGATGTTGGGGCTCTCGGGATCTGCGGCGTCGAGCTGCCGCACGCGTTTCTCCAGATTACTGCGGAAGGCCCAGGCCTGCTCGAGAAACGCACGGTCGCGCCCCAGTCCCGTGCCGATCAGCCGCTCGGCGACGTCCTGGACGAGCGACGGCGGGGAGAGAGAAGCCAGGGTGCGGGCCAGGGACGCCTGCCGCAGCTTGCGGTCGAGAACCTCCCGGCGGACCTCCTCCTGGAGAGCCGCGCGCCGGTTTTCAGCCCGCGCAGACAGCCTCTCCCAGGCATATCCGTCGACCGCGGCCCATCTCGGTTGCCGCCATCTCCCCTCCTGCCCCGCGACCTCATGCTCCGCCTGAATCCGCGCCTCGATCATCCGCTGGTTGACCTCGGCGCCGGTCGGGAGCGGCTGCGCTCCGCGGGCGATCAACACGCTCAGCGCCGGAACCACCACGACGGCGGCCACCCAGAACAGGGCGAGGACCCCGAGGCTGGCAGAGGGATCCCGGATCAGCGACGAGACGAGCAGAGCTATCAGCACGAAGAACGCCGCCGCCCAGAGCCCCAGCAGCAGGCCCAGAGCGGCGCGGGCCAGATCTCCTCCCGCGGGCCGGAGGTCACCGAGGCCGGCAGCGAGAAGCAGGCTGGCCAGAGCTCCGGCGAGGAGTGGGACCGCGAGGCAGACCCAGGCGGCGAGGAATTTACCGGTCAGGATCTTCCAACGAGGAATTGAACAGGAGAAGAACAGTTTCAGCGTGCCCGCCTGGCGTTCTCCGCAGACGGCTGCGTGGCAGAGGAGGAACGCGCCGATCGAGAGGACAATCCGGATCGCGAGCATCCAATCCAGGGGGGCCGTCCCGGGCAGGCGAGGATTCTCTCCGGAAGTCCTCCGGATCTCCGGCTCCTCCAACGCGCTCAGGGCCTGGCGATAGACATCGGGTGTCGCGGCCTGCCCGCCGTCGACCACCAGAGCGAGGCGCCAGGGCGGTTTGGGGGCCGGGTGATGGCTCTCCGCGGTATCGCCGATCGAAGCACCCGCGAGGTCTCGGGCATAGGTTTTCTCGATCTCTCCTTGTTCTGCGGCTTGCCCCCGGTGGCGGGCGGCGGAGGTCACTGCCGCAAGGACCATCAGCGCCAGGAGGAGAACAGCCGGTGCCCAGAGCCGGAAGCTGGTTGCCGCCAACCTCACCTCGTGCAAGAACATGGTAACGATCACACCGCGGGGGAGCGCTTCGGCAACGGCAGCCGAAGTCTCCCGAAACGAGTGGAACGGTGCCGGCAAGCTGTTCATCCGGGTAACCACCGCCGAAAGCGTGCAGCGACTGCGATCAAAGCCAGCACGTTGAGAAGCAGGAGGCCGAACGCCTCAGGGGCTCCCCGGCGCAGGCATTCGAGGAAGCCGGCGCCCGGGTCCGCGAAACGGGGGACTTCGTCGATCTGCAGCCGGCGTGCGGGATCTCTCTCGAACCGGGCCTGCTCCCGCCGCACCCGGCTCGCGACCTTCGGATCGCCGAACCGTTCGAAGAGCCGCCGGACTTCTTCCGGCTCCACCTCCTCGGGCGCAAGGCCGAGAAAGCGGGGCCAGGGGTGGAGGCGCTCCGGAGGATCGTCCGTGAACCAGCGCCAGGAGGCGAAGGCGTCCTTGCTTCCGAGATACCTGATGAGGGCGAGCCGATAGCTCCGGCAGGCTGCGAGGAACCGGTCGTATTCCCCGATCGATGTCCCGGCGAGCTCTTCCGAGAGGCCGTCGAGGAGGGCGGCGGGCGAGATGAGGGCGAACGCGGTGGCGAGCCGCTCCGTGGAGCGGAGCCGCTCCTCGAAGCGTTGCCGCTCCGTAAAAACGGCTTCGGCATACCGCATCCCGGTCGCGATCTCGATGCGGTAGTAGGCGCTCAGCGCGTCGTAATAAACGGCCGATCCATAGCGATAGCGCACGGCGCGATTCGGGCCGTTCGAGAAGGAGCTGGCGTGGTCGCCGCTGAAGACTGCGCGCAGCGGCTCGCGCCGTTGCTCCTCCGCGAGCCGCTGGTCCCGTTCGGCAAGGAGCTCCGCGCTGCGCCGCGCCGCCGCCTGCCGCGCCTCCTGCGAGCTCCCCAGGTCTGCGACCAGCGTTCGAACCGTCCCAGGGAGGACGAGGACCGTGGCAAGCCACACAACGACGGCCACCGCCAGCGCCCGCGACCGGCTCTGCACCGGCATGGAGACGAGCAGACCGAGCAGGAACATGAGAGAGAGATAAGAGAGATACGCTGCCGTGAGCCCTGCCGCACGCAGCCACTGCGAAGACGAGAGCGTATCGACCTGCAGGACGAAGATCGCCAGACTGACCAACAACGCTCCTGCCAGAGGGAGCGCCAGAGAAAGGAGCCCTCCCAGAATCTTGCCGGTGAGCAGAATGCCGCGCGGGACGCCCAGGGCGAGAAGCGAGGAGAGAGTCCCACTTTCCCGTTCGGAATGGAACGCGTCAAGGGCGAGCAGAAGGGCGAGAAGGCCGAGAACGATCGCCACGATCGTCGTCAGGTCGGCGGCCGGAGAGGGGCCCAGGAACTCATTGCCCCAGTACCCGCCGCGGGCTTCCGCAGGGATGTCGAAGAGATGAATGGGCACCTCGCTCCCCAGGTGCGCGTCGAATCCTTGATCCAGCACGCTGAGTGGCTCCGGCGGACGGACGACCACCGGCTGCAGGAAGGAATACACGGTCTCCTCCCGCAGCGCGCGCGCATGCGCAGCGACCCGGTCCCGATAGTCACTCAGGCGCAGGTTGTAGTCCCGCGTCGCGATCAGAGTGGACGACGCGGTCAGCACGAGCGTCAGCAGCATTCCGACCCGCAGGGGAAAGCCGGCGAGGTGGAACCGGCATTCCTTTTGAAGAATGGTGCGCAGCATGTCTTGTCTCAAGCCAGGGACTCCTGGATCAGAGTATACCCTGCCCCCCTGTGCAGCCCGCATGCCATGGAGACGCCGCCGTTCAACGGGGGTTTCCCGCCGCCCACCGGGGTATCTGCTTACTCGCGATGGGTATCGCGTTACCCAAGAGAGCCGGGGCGGGATCAGAAGAAAGGGGGAGTGTTTGCACCTCGCCTTTGGCCCACCCTTTGCACTGGCCCTCCACCGCCGGATCGAAGGTCGTCACAAAAATCTTCCAATAGCTTCCGGAGGGCCCTATGCTTCGCACGAGCAGCTATACAATCTTTGTCGACCTGCCGGAGAGTGAGGGCGAGGTCCTCCTGGTCCACGGCTACACCGGTGCCTACGACAAGGTCTCCCGCGGTGTTGCGGACTTCCTGCGCTGCCGCGGCGGGAAACACGCGGCGAAGCCTCTCTATGGAGAATGGAGAGAGGACCTGGATGCCGCGGAGGCGGCGGACGCACCATCCGATTCGCTGATCGGGCACCTGAGCGCCCAGGGCTATCTCACTGAGCTGAGCGCTGAGCAGGAAGAGGCCTTTTTCGGACGTCTCGCCACCCGCCTTCATGAGCGGGCCCAGCAGCGGCCGCCGAGCTACATCTTCATGCCGACCTACGATTGCAATCTACGATGTTCGTACTGCTATCAGGATCATATGCGGACCGACTGCAGTCTGCATCACCTCCTGCGTTCCATGAAGAGTCCAATGGTGGACCGCATTTTCGCCGCAATTCCGAAAATCGAGGCCCTGCATGGGGTAGAGCCCGGTGCGCGGCATCGCCGCGACATCGGATTTTTCGGCGGCGAGCCGCTGCTCGCGGCGAACCGGCGGGTTGTGGAGCACATCCTGGGCCGCGCTTTCGAGATGGGAGAGGCCGATGTCTGGGCGGTCAGCAACGGCACCGAGCTGGGCGCCTATCGCGACCTCCTCGGGCCCGCCGGCATCGCCATGATCCAGATCACCCTCGATGGCACGCCGAGCCAGCACGACCGGCGGCGGATCTACGCCGACGGCTCGGGCTCGTTCGAGCGCATCGCGGCGGGGATCGACCTGACGCTGGAGCAGGGTGCTGCGGTGAGCCTCCGGATCAACGTGGACCGCAACAATCTGGAGGACCTGCCCGCCGTCGCCCGCGAGCTCGCGGCCCGCGGATGGGCGTCGCGTCCCGGGTTTTCGGCCTACACCTCGCCCGTGCGGGCCGGGAACGGCAAGACCGACCCCGGGAGCACGTTGAGCACCTGGGATCTCGACCGGGAGCTGACGCGCCTGCGGGCCGAGCATCCGGAGATCGCGGTCCTGTCCCGTCCCGACGAAGGGCTGCGGGCCCGCGCCCGCCGGATTTTCGACCTGGGCGGCGAGATCCTCCCGAGCCTGCGGCCGAGCTTCTGCGGCGCCCACGACCGCATGTACATCTTCGATCCATTCGGCGACATCTATGCCTGCTGGGAGCGGACCGGCGATCCTGGCGTCCGCATTGGCCGGGTTCTGCCCGAGGGGGAAGTAGAGCTGCGGGAGGATCAGCTCGCCGTCTGGCGGGGGAGGACGGTGGCGAGCAATCCGGTCTGCCGCCGTTGCCGATATGCGCTTCACTGCGGTGGTGGTTGCGCGGTGCTGGCCTTGGACAAGAACGGCTCATATAACTCGAATTATTGTGACGGTTTCGCGTCCCGCTTCCGCGCGAGCCTCGCCGAGGCTTACCGGGAGCATGCCGCCGGAAGCGCTCCTGCAACGTTGCACGAAAAAGTCTGCGATCTTTAAAAGCCTGTGATAAGGCGAGGAGGAAGCAATGAGAAAATCTCATAGTGCCGGAGAGATCGTGCGTCTGAATGGCGCCGCGTTTCGGCTGAATCCCGAAGTAGTCCACGCTGGAGCTCTGGACGCTCTGGTCGAGGAGGCGCTGTCCCGGGTCCTCGGCGGCGTGGTGGCCCAGGATCTGAGCTGTGTCCAATATAACTGCAATCTCTATGCGCCCAAGTCTTAGAGAAATTGAAGTGAAATGCTGCTCTGTCTGATCTGAAAGGAGGCTCCATGATGGGAAAAGGGCCGATGGCGATTTTGTTCTTCGCAGCCCTCTTGACGAGTCTTCCCGTCGCTGCCAGTAATGACGACCATCAGGACGCTCATTTGATCCAGCTTCTTCAAGCCGAGGGCTTCACCGGCCGTATCGAGTCGACACTCGAAACCCGCCTGGGCCGCCGGCTCAACCCAAAACTAGCTCGACTCGGCCGCGATATCTTCTTCGATACAATCACTGGGTTGCACGAAGACAACAACTGCAGTGGCTGCCACTCTCCGACTCATGGCTTTGGTGACTCGCAATCGATCGCCATTGGAGTCGACAACAATGGGATCGTTGGACAAACTCGAAGAGGGCCGCGCAATCAGCGGCGAACTCCTGTAGTCATAAATACTGCATTCTATCCCAAGCTGATGTGGAACGGCCGGTTCTTCGCGCCTTCAGGAGATCCTTTTGACAACTCTCAGGGGTTCACTTTCCCGCCTCCTGAAGGCTCGACGAAGTTCCTGCCCAAAGATCTGGGAATCAAGCACCTGTTGGTCGCGCAAGCACATCTGCCACCGACAGAGCTCAATGAGGCCGCAGGATTCACTGGAACACAGGGAACCATAGGTGCCCCCTTCGACCAGTTCGACAACGCAAGGGGCTCAGCTGTGCCCCCGGCAGACACGGCCGGTTATCGAAACGAGCCGATACGTGAGGCAGTCTTAGCGAGGTTCAACGCCAACCCCAATTACGTCTTGCGGTTCGCGCAGGTGTTCCCGGAGGTGCAGAACGGACAGCCGATAACTTTCGTTCACATCGCTCAAGCGATCGCCGAGTTCGAATTCACGTTGACTTTCGCCAATGCGCCCATCGACCGCTTCGCACGCGGTAATCGCAACGCAATGACCGACCGCCAGAAGGGGGGAGCAGTCCTCTTCTTTGGCAAAGCCGGTTGTGTGCGTTGCCATGCAGTGGGCGGCCAAGCAAACGAAATGTTCAGCGATTTTCAGAACCATGTTCTGGGAGTTCCTCAGATCGCCCCCTTCTTTGGCGTAGGCAAGGGAAACACGGTGTTTGATGGTCCTGGCGCCGACGAGGACTTCGGTCTTGAACAGATTTCTGGCAACTCTGCGGATCGCTATAAATTTCGCACTGCGCCGCTGCGCAACCTAGCCGTCATGGCAGCTTACTTCCACAACGGTTCTTTTATTAGTCTGGAAGGGGCCATCCGGCACCACCTTGATGTGGTCGGTTCGGCCACGCGCTACGACCCGGAGGAGGCAGGAGTCGATGAAGACCTAACCCACGTAAAGGGGCCAATCCAGCCTGTGCTCGACCGGCTAGATCCGCTGGTGGAGAGGCCGACTCTCCTTAGCGAGGATGAAATCGAGGATCTCGTCACCTTCATACGAGATGGGCTACTCGATGATCGGGTAAAGCCGGAGAACCTTTGCCAACTCGTACCCAAAACGGTGCCGAGTGGAAAGCCGGTTCTCGACTTTCAGCTCTGCCGCAGGCCCCCGCACGGATTGCATAATTAAAGAGTGTCCTCTTAGGCTCGAACGGTAGGCGTCCGATCACTATAACAGCCATCTGAAAGGAGAATGCATTTATGAGGACCAAACTTGTCTTACTATCCGCTCTACTCCTTGCACTCATCACTCCTGCGTCTCTGCATGCCACTAACAACCCGCCGGACCGTATCCTCCTCTTGAATCTCGATCTTGTTAGCAGAAGGGGGGGCGTGCTGGTGACGCTGACGGTGTACAGCGACGGTGTATCCATCTTGACGCAAAGGGATTCAGATCATCCTGAAGGCGAGATCTGCGAGTCCACCGCCACGCCTGAAAGCCTGGAATCGCTCGAGACGACACTAGATGAGGCACGGGCTTTGTTCTTGCCGGGTCTGCCTTTCAAGCCGAACTCAGCTCGTGTCACCATCAATGTCTTCAAATCTCTTGATCGCAAGGGACATACCTTTGGCAACACTTTCGGATACTCCACGCTTGAGGAGCCCTACAAGCCGATTGACAACGAGGTGACCAACTTCATCAACGCCAACTTCAGTAACTGTGAGTGACTACAGACCTGCTGCTCCTGGCCGGTACGACCCGCCGCCTGCCGGTCAGGGGCCTCTCCGTCTCAAGACTGCGCAAAAGACAGTTTTGAAAACATTGGCTGAGCGAAGCTGAAGCTCGCGATAGGCAGGAAAGGGGAAGCAAATTACACAGGATGTGAAAGAAAATACCCATGCAAGCTGCTCCTCACGATGAAAAGTGGTTTATACGCCGGGCACAAACGTTGCAAATTTCTCAAGTGTGAGCGGCCGAAAGCACTTGGCTTTGATGAAGCCTGAGGAGATCACATGCTGGCGAGCGTTTTAGATCGGATGTTTGACCTTCATCGATTGATACAAACCGATGAGTTAGACAACATACTTGAACAGCATTTGGCTAGCAGCGAAGCCGCTGATGTCTGGGAGGTTCGCAAGAGCCCTCCGTGGACGTATGTTCAAGCGCGGCCCTCCGAAGTCCCAGAGCAAGGATGGAAGATCCACCTCTCGGCAACCATGAATTCAGCCGCCGGTGTCCTTGCCGCAGTGCTCCCTATCTTGCTCCAGGCGCGGACTTGTTTCAAGTTTATAATGAATCTTCGCCTGCTGCGGTTGATGAACTCTCCGCACGCACCTCGCGCTGCTTCGGGAAAGTTTGTAACGGTATATCCCGAGAGAATCGAGACCTTTCGTGAGTTGATTGCAGAGCTCAGCGAGGCCACAGCCAGCTTTAAGGGGCCTGCGATCCTCTCGGACAAGCCTTTTCGGCCTGGCGGCCTGGTCCACTATCGCTATGGTGGATTCAAGCCACTGACCACCTACGACGACAATGGGATTATCGTCTATTCCCTTCGTGGACCCGATGGCACACTGGTCTCCGACATTCGTAGTGTGTCCTCACGAGTGGCAGAGTGGGTCGTCGATCCCTTCGCCGTATCGCAATCTCCTGCACCGCAGCCTCATGCGCCGAGCTCCATTGCCCTCCGCGGCCGTTACCTCGTGACTCATGCGATCCGTCACGCCAACAAGGGTGGCGTCTATCTCGCAACCGACCGGGTTTCGGGAGATAAGGTGGTGATCAAAGAGGCGCGTCCCAACGTGGCAACTGACCAGCTTGATCGTGATGCGACTGACAGATTGCGAGGTGAAGCAGAGGTTCTTGAGAAGCTCTGTGATCTGGGACTTGCACCCAGGCCTATCGAGCTCTTCTGGGAGGGCGGGCATCTCTTCCTGGCACTCGAATGGTTACCAGGCAGGACCCTTCGGGAGTACGTTGTCGAATTTAAAAAGAAGCACCTGTCGCGGCTTCCCAAACGTAAGCTCCTCAACCTCAGCTGCCGTGTAGCCAAGCTCCTCGAACGCTGCCATGCCAATGGGATGGTCATTCGTGATTTCTCGCCGAATAACGTGATGGTCACGCCCAGGGGGCGCCTCTTCCTGATCGACCTGGAGCTGGCAGCCAGGGTCGGCGAGGAGAACCCTCTGGGAATGGGCGAGGGAACACCCGGATACGCCTCTCCGCAGCAGTTCGGCCGGGCACCGGTCTCCTTTGAGGATGATTACTTCAGCCTTGGTGGAATCCTCTTCTTCCTCACGACCTTGCGCGATCCCGTCTTCCCCAGCGACGAACCTGATCGGCGGACTCTTGTGGAGCGAGTCCGTTGTTATCTTGAGGTATTTTTTGCAGAGCAGGGGCTCCACGAGGACCTCATGCTCCCCATTGTGAGCAACCTGCATCCCTCGCCGGAGGAACGCTGGTCGCCTGGGCGGGTGCTTCGCTACCTATCAACCGCAAAGCTCGCCGGTGCTGAGGGTCTCCGATCCCGCCGGTTGCTCTCCGTAGAGAAGACAAGGGAGGAGGTCTGCAGGTTGGCCTCGGCAGTTCTCGACCAGATTACCGCGTCGCTCGACTTCAAATCACCAACTAGGCCATTCTTGCCGACCTGCCTTGGAGAGTCCTCCCATCCCTGCAACGTCCAACACGGCACGGTGGGGATTGGGATGTCGTTGCTCGCGCATGCGCAATCAACAGGGAATGGCCTCTACTTTGAAACCCTGCATGAGCTTGCCCGATGGACGATCGGTTATCTCGACAAGCACCCCGATGCACCTCCTGGTCTGTATTTCGGAACCGCTGGAAGCTCCTGGTTTCTGCTCGACGCAGCAACGCTGCTGAACGATAAAAAACTGTTTGAAGCAAGCATCGCCATG
>Ga0126309_10000501_pt1 | contig 13082 bp, 12 predicted proteins | sample Plot56_FD_92541 | JGI IMG/M metagenome (GOLD analysis project Ga0126309, IMG submission 92541) | Serpentine soil microbial communities from UC McLaughlin Reserve, CA, USA - Plot56 | ecosystem: Environmental > Terrestrial > Soil > Grasslands | place: USA: UC McLaughlin Reserve, Lake County...
ACGTCGCGGCCGGCGGCCGGACCGGCACGGGCGGCGGCGCGGCTGAACCCGGGCGCGGCCCGCGGAGCTCCTGCAGCAGGCGCCGCTGCTCCGGGCTGAGGGCGGCGAGGCGGCGGGCGAGCTCTTCACGTCGTGGATCGGAGATGGTCATGCGGGAGAACTGCAAAAGCGCGGTGACATCCAGGGCCTTACGTTCGGCCCTATCAGAGAAGGTGCCCCGCGCGGCGCATCGCGAGACTCTGGCCAAAGACAACGGGGCCCCCGCGGGGGCCCCGTTGTCCAGACCGGAACGGCTCCGAGCCTACTTCTTGCCGCCCTTGCCGCCCTTCTTGCCGCCCGGACGCTTCGGGTTCGGATCGATCCGCAGCGCCTGGAACAGGTTCTTCTTGGCCTCCTCGGTGAAGAGGAACGCCGGAGCCCCCTCCTCGGAGGAGGCATCCGCCGCCAGGCCCTGCGCCGCGGTCTGCCCGCCGAAGACGAAGGGGTACAAATTCACCAGCGGGATCTCGCCGTCGAACTTGGCGTTGATCGCCTCGATGAATGCGTTGGCGATCAGAGCGTAGCCGATGGCGGTCGGATGGACGCCGTCGTACGAGAAGATGCCGCCGGTGAGGAAGGCCGGCGTGAAGGTGATGCCGCCCACGCCGATCCGGCCGAGCGCCGCCTGCGAGAGCAGAGCGTTGGTGTCGACCAGAGCCGCGCCGCGCTCGGTGGCGACCGTGCGGATGATGTTGTTGTAGGCCTGCACCCGCGCCGAGATCGCGGCGAGCTCGTCACCGGTCAGGAACGCGGTGTCCGGCAGCGGCTTGCCCGAGCCGCCGAGCGCGACCGGGACACCGTTCCCCTTCTGCAGCTCCGCCGTCGCCGTCAGCAGGACGCGGTCGCTGGCAGTGAGGGGGCCGTTGGGGCCGATGATCGGCACCGGCTGGCCGTTGACCAGCACCGGCTGGTTGGTGGCCGGGTTGACCAGGAACCGCGACACCGTGTTGACGAAGGGGATGACGGTGACGTCCGGGATCGTCGCGATGGCCATCTTGGCATTGGTCGACGCGATCGTCGTGACCAGGGTCCGGAAGTCCGTCTCGAACTGCGCCACCGGGGTCAGCGTCACGCCCTCGATGACCACGCCCGAGGTGGCAGCGGCGAGCACGTCGTTGTTGCCGATCCAGATCGTCGCGAACGTCGGGCTGAACAGCACGGCCTGCTGGAGCGCCGTGGTGTTCTGGAAGGCCGACGGCCGGAGAACCAGGTCGTGCAGGCCGCCGGTGTGCGTCACCAGCACGTCGCGCAGGCGCGCGCCGGGCACCGCCAGGTTGTTGTAGGGACGGGGGACGTTCAGATTGGTCGGAGTGGCCGACCCCGACTTCGGGACGATGACCAGCGGCGCCAGGCTGGTGAGCTGGAGCTGGTTCGGGAGGCCGGGCTCGGAGACCAGCGGTTGCTCGAATCCAGTGGTCAGGCCGGTGGCCTGCCGGTAGATCAGGGCCGGATAGCTGTTCCGCTGGCCCGTGACCACGAGGCTGCCGCTCTGGAATCCGGCGGTGAGGCTGTCGCCGATGGCGACGTAGCGGGTGAAGTTGGCCGATCCGGTGTCCGGCTGCGCGAGGACGGCGGCCGGCACGAGGAGCGCGAGGGTCAGCGCTCCCAGCAAAGTCTTGAGGCGGTACATCGTCAAAATTCCTCCTATGCGTTCCGCCGTGTGATCAGAAGTTCAGGGTCGCGCCGAGCAGGACGGCTTCGGTGTTGTAGGTGCCGAAGAAGGTGCTCGCCGTCTGGCCCGGGAAGCTGCGGTTGCGGGACCGCTCGTCGAAGAGCAGGTACATGAGGGCGAGGTCCAAATGATTGAGGCCGAGGCCGATGGTGAAGCCGTTGCGGTTGGCGTCGGGCAGCAGTGGGGAGATCCCCTCTTCCGGCTGCGGCGTCTCGTCGTAGACGTAGCCGAAGCGCCACTGGTGCCCGTTGCCCTGGGTCCAGCGCAGGCCGATGCGGTAGTTGTAGGCGTCCTCCCACTCCTGGGGAAGCGACGTGTCGGGCAGCGAGTTCGTCGCGCCGCCGGTGAACTCGATCGGCACGTCCGCGAAGCTGCTCCAGCCCGTGTAGTTGAAGTCGGTCTCGACGAGCAGGTTCGGAGTGATGCCGAACGCCAGGCCGAGGCTCGCCTCGTCCGGGAACTCGATCTCGGTCTCCACCGGGAGGTCGACGCCGAACGGCAGGCGGGTGCGCAGCACGGCGTCGAACTGCGCATTGCCCGTGGAGACCTGGGTCAGCCGCGCATCGCCGTCGTACTCCACCTTGATCTTGCTGCGATAGCTCAAGCCCCACGAGAACCGGTCCGTCGCCTTGTGCAGCACGCCCGCGGTGAAGCCGTAGCCTTCGCTGAAGTCCCCTTCGAGCTTGAGGCGGCCGACGTCGACGAACTGCTGGGTGAAGGGGTTGATCGACCCAATGTTGCGGTTCAGCTCCACGCTCGAGACCCGGGCGACGGCGCCGATGCCGAGGCTGAAGCTCGGGGAGACCTGCCAGCCGATGGTGGGCTGGAGGTCGATTGCCTGCAACGCCGCCTTGGTGCTCAGGAAGCGGCCGGCGAACTGATCGGGGTTGTCCCACTCGGTGGTCAGGCCGAAGGGGGTCATGATGCCGAAGCCGAATTTCCAGGTGTCGTTGATCGGCTGTACGTAATACAGGTGGGGCGGGAACTCGGAAAGCTTCTTCTGCTCGGCTGTGTAGCCCTCGCCCGGGAAGGGGTTGGCGCCCTCGAAGTCAGCCTTGAGACCGTGAATCCAGGTGGCGCCCACCGAGAACTGCCGCTCCTCGACGAATCCCAGACCCCCTACATTGTGGAAGAGCAGGGACGGATCGTCCGCCTGGGCGGTGAAGGCCCCGGCCATGCCCATTGCCTTGGAGCCCTGCTCGAAGATGCTGAAACCGGCCGCGGACAACGGCAGAGCGGCCAAGGCACCGAGAGCTCCCACTCCCAGAGCCTTCGTCCAAAAGAAACCTCCTCGCCTTCGCATCCTTTATCTCCTCTTGCAAAAAAATCTGGACGGCTTTCCGTCGATTGCAGCTTGGCTCAAAGGTATTCTCAAGCGAGAAGGGTGTCAACGGGCGAAATGGGGGGCATCCTGCTGCTAGAGTAGGGCACCGGGAGGGACATCGATGTTCGAGCATGAGATCCAGGAAGAGACGTTTCACAAGGTCCGGGAGTATCTGAGCGACTTGTTCGACGAGCCTCCCTATCACGATCCCGAGACCCATCACTTCTACGTGCGCTATGGCACGACGGTGCTGGAGATTTCGGTCGAGCCGTACGGTCCCGACGAGGCGATCATCGCCGTGATGTCCTATTGCGTGCAGGACGTCGAGCTGGAAGAGGACCTGCTGCTCGGGCTCCTCGAGCTGAACCACCAGATCTCCTGCGGGTCGTTTTCTCTGGTGGGGAACGACATCTTTCTCTCCCATTCGCTGTTCGGGCGGAGCCTCGAGGCGCGCGACCTGCTGCGGACGATCACCTCGGTGGCCTCGCTGGCCGACGACTACGACGACCGCATCGTGGCCCGCTTCGGAGGGCAGACCGCGCTCGAGAAGATCCAGGACACCGGCGGCCGCCGGCGCCGGCAGGGAGTTGGAGAGGAGTAGGGGTCTACCGCTGGCCAAACTTGATGGCCGCGGCAGCTTCGCGGTCGAGCTCGCGCTCGCGGATGGACTCGCGCTTGTCATACTGCTTTTTACCCTCGGCGAGCGCGATTTCCAGCTTGACCCAATTCCCCTTCAAATAGACGGAGAGGGGGATGACCGTCTGCCCCTTGATCTGGGAGCGGCCCATGATGCGGTCGATCTGCCGCTTCTTGAGCAGGAGCTTGCGGTCGCGCTCCGGAGGGTGGTTCTCGCGGTTGCCGTGGCTGTAGGGGCTGATATGGGCGCCGATCAGCCAGGCCTCGCCGTTCCTGACCTCGACGAAGCTGTCCTTGAGCTGGACCTTCCCCAGGCGCGCCGCCTTCACCTCGGTGCCGGTGAGCCGGAGCCCCGCTTCGAAGGTCTCCAGGATGTGGTAGTCGTGCCGCGCCCGCCGGTTCGACGCCACCTCGCGCACCACCGGCCCCTTCTCCTTTTCCTTGATCACCGGCTTCGCCATGGGGGAAGGATATAACGCCGTGTCCCGCTTCTGTCCGTTGTCTTGTGCTTCCTTTCCGGATCTCCGGTCGCGCCTCTGCTACACTCGTTCCCTGCATGCGCTCGGCGATCGTCGTCCTCTGGCTCTTGGCGTTCGCGGCCGGCGCGGCGGCCGATGATCCGCGGATCCTGGGGCTCCATATCGCGCTCGAAGGGGAGAGGGTGCTCGCCTCGTTCTCGCTCCAGGACGCGTTCGACCGCCGTCTCGAAAGCCGCCTCGAGAGCGGCCTCCCCACCTCCATCCTCTACCGGCTGGAGCTGCACCGCGACCGCAAGCGGTGGTATGACCGCCGCTTGCAGGAAAATACCCTGGAGGTTGTCGCCGTCTACGATGCCGTGGCCCGCACCTACACCGTGCACTACAAGCTCGACGACAAGCTCGTCGAGAGCCGCACCGTGCGCGAGCGCCAGGAGGTCCAGGACGCCATGACCCGCATCGGGCCGCTGCCGGTCTTCTCCCTGGAGCGCGTGCGCGAGCGGGGCCGCATCCTGGTCAAGGTCCGCGCCGAGCTCGGCTCGCGCACCTTCCTCTCCTTCATCCCGGTCACTATCGCCACCGACTGGACCGACTCCAACAAGCTCCGCATCCCCGGCGGGAGCTGATCCGGCGTTCCGATGGGCCTGCGCACGCAGTTCGAGCGCCACCGCAAGAACCACCGGCTGATCTTCGCCGGCCTCGTCGGCCTCCTGCTCGTCCTCACCGGCCTCTTCTATGTCCTGCAGCGCGGGCGCGACCTGCCGGGGGTCCTGGTCACCAACCGGGTCCTCCTGTTCGTCCTCTGGTACGTCAACGTCGTCCTGATCCTGACGATCCTCTTCGTCCTCCTGCGCAACGTCTTCAAGCTGCTCGTCGAGCGCCGGCACCGCATCCTCGGGTCGACCTTCAAGTTCAAGCTGGTCGCCACCTACGTCGGCCTCTCCCTCATCCCGGTCCTGCTCCTCTTCGCCATCGCCACCGAGCTGCTCCAGGGATCGATCGACCGCTGGTTCAATACGCCCCTGGCGCCGGCGCTGGAGCGAGGGAATGCCGTGGCGCAGGCGCTCTACGACCGGATCGAGCAGGACGGTCTGCGCGACGCCCGGCAGACCCTGGAGGAAATCGAAGGGATCGACCTGCAGCTCGCCGAGGACCGGCCGCGGCTGACCCGCCGCCTCCAGGACCTGCTCGGCCGGCAGGAGCTTGATCTCCTGGCCGTCTATGAAGGGACCGAGTTCATCCACGCTGTGCTCGATTCGCGCTCCGGGATGACCGACCTGCCGGAGCCGGGGCGCGATTTCCTGGAGGAGGCGGCGGCCAAGGGCACGGCTGCGCGGGTCAGCGCGCCGCCCGGCCGCGGGGGACGGATCTTCCTCACCGCCGTGGCTTCTCCGGTGCCGGCTCCGCCGCCGCAGGGACCCGAGCCACCGCCCGTCATCGTCGTCGCCGGCTCGCTGATCGACCCGGCCCTGGCCGAACAGCGGGACCGCCTGGTCCAGGACTTCCAGACCTTCCGCCAGCTCGAGGTTCAGAAGGACGACCTGCGGGCGAGCCATCTGCTGATCTTCCTGATGGTGACCCTGCTGATCCTCCTGGCCTCGTCCTGGGTCGGCCTCTACCTGGCGCGGCGGGTGACCGTGCCGATCCAGGCCCTGGCCGAAGGGACGAAGCGGATCAGCGGCGGCGACCTCTCGCACCGGGTGGACGTCGAGGCGGACGACGAGCTGGGGGTCCTGGTCGAGTCGTTCAACCGGATGACCGGGGAGCTGGAGGCCAACAAGGGCCAGCTCGAGCGCAGCAACCGGGAGCTGGTGACCACCAACCAGCGGATCGCGGCCGAGCGCGCCCTGTTCGCCGCGGTGGTGGCGAACGTGGCGGCCGGCGTGGTCTCGGCGGACTCGGAGGGGAGGATCTTCCTCTGCAACGACGCGGCGCTCAAGATGCTGCGCCAGCGCGAGGACGAGGTGATCGGACGACTCGCCGACGAGGCCTGGCCCGACCCCGAGCGCTCGAAAGTGGCCGCCCTGCTCCGCCAGGACGGCCGTGGCAGCTTCGGCCGGGCGATCCAGGCGGTCCACCTGCACCTGGCGGGAGAGCTGAAGACGTTCGAGGCCAAGGTGACCGCCCTGATCGGAGCCGGCGGCGTGGTGCAGGGGCGGGTCCTGGTGCTGGAGGACCTGACGGAGCTGATCCAGGCGCAGCAGCTCGCGGCGTGGAACGAGGCGGCGCGGCGCATCGCGCACGAGATCAAGAACCCGCTGACGCCGATCCGGCTGGCCGCCGAGCGGCTGCTTTACAAGCACAAGCAGGGGGACCCCGGCCTGGGCAGGGCGATCGAGGACGGTGTCGAGATCATCGTCCGCGAGGTGGTGAACCTGCAGGGGATGGTGGACGAGTTCTCGCGCTACGCCAGAATGCCCCGCCCCCGGCCGACCCAGGTGGATCTGGGGCGCCTGGTGGGGGACACGCTGAACCTCTACCGCGACCTGAAACCAGGGGTGGAGCTGCGGGCGGAGATCGCGCCCGAGGTGTCGGAGGTCTGGCTCGACGCGGAGCAGATCCGCCGCGCCCTGATCAACCTGCTGGACAACGCCGTGGAAGCCACGGAAGCGCCCGGCCGGGTGACCGTGTCGGCCGAGCGCGCGGACCACAACGGCGGCCCCGTCCGCCTCCGGGTCGCCGACACCGGCCGGGGAATCCCTCTCGAAGCGCGCGACAAGCTCTTCCTGCCGTACTTCTCGACCAAAGGGCGCGGCACCGGCCTCGGCCTGGCCATCGTCCACCGCATCGTCACCGACCATCAGGGGACGATCCAGGTCGAGGACAACCAGCCGAAGGGAACGGTTTTCACGGTCGAGCTGCCGGGATAGCGCGGGGGGCCTGTTATCATTCCCCATCCACTCGCGAGGGACCGCATCATGATCGGCAGAGTCGTCGGCACGAACTATCGGATCGTCGAGAAGATCGGCGAGGGGGGCATGGGAGCGGTCTACCGGGCGGTGGACCAGATGCTCGAGCGCGACGTGGCGATCAAGGCGATCCGGCCCGAGCTCTCCCGCGAGCCCGAGATCGTCGAGCGCTTCCGGGCCGAGGCGAGGACCCTCGCCCGCATCCATCACAGCGCCATCGCGAACGTCTATACCTTCTTCTATGAGGGCGAGGAGCTCTTCCTCGTCATGGAGCTCGTCGGCGGCCGCTCTCTCGCGAAGGTCCTGGCGAGCGACGGGCCGATCCCCTGGGAGCGCGCCGTCGCTCTCCTGGCCACGGCCATGGACGGCATCCAGGTGGCTCACGATGCGGGCATCGTCCACCGCGACTTGAAGCCCGAGAACCTGATGGTCACCGGAGCCAGCGGGGCCGGCACGATCAAGGTCATGGACTTCGGCATCGCCCGGGTGATGGGGACCGGCCATCTCACCCGCACGGGGCTCCTGGTCGGCACCCTCCGCTACATGTCTCCGGAGCAGATCCGCGGCGAGGAGGTCGACGGCCGCGCCGACGTCTATGCTCTCGGAGCGGTCCTTTACGAGATGCTGACCGGCCGGCCGCCGTTCGAGGGGGCGAGCGATTGGGCGATCCTGCGGGCGCAGATCGAGGACTTGCCGCGCCCGCCGAGCGAGAAGGTCCCCCTCCTCCCCTGGTGGATCGACCGCGCCGTGCTCAAGGCGCTCGCGAAAGACCCGGCGGAGCGCTTCCAGACCGTCGAGGAGATGCGCCGCACGCTCATCCGCCAGGGCGAGACCATGCCCAGCCGCCCGATGCCGGTGTACCCCGGGTCGATGGAAGAGCTGCCGACCGTGGTCAAACCGGCGGCTTCGCGGACGCCGACGCCGCTCCCGATCCCCCCTCCGGCCCCGCCGCCGCCAACCCAGAGGGTGATGACGCCGCCCCCCGTCCCGCCGCCGCTGCCACCCGCCGCCATGTCCGGGATGCCCGTCCCTGCGTCCAGCTCGTACCGGCCGGTGGAGATCCCTCGCCAGGGGACCGCCTGGAAAAGGCTCGCCGCGGCGGCCCTGGTCATCGTCCTGCTCGGCGTCGGAAGCCTGCTCGTCTGGCTCTCGCGCGACCAACCGCAGGAGGTGGTGCAGAGCGACGTGCCGGCGCAGACCGCCGCGCCCAACACCGGGCCCGCCGCCAATCCAGCCCTCCCTGGGCCACAGGACGAGGTGCCGGCGATCGACACGACAGAGGCCGAGGAAGCGCCGGCCACGACGACGCAGTCCCCGTCCCAAGCACCGAGACCAGCCCCCCCTTCTCCGGAGCCCGCTCCAGAGCTCCAAACCGAGCCGGTCAGCCCGCCGAGCGACGCCGCCGCCGAGGAACCGGCCGCCACCTACGCGCCTCCCAGCGCGGAGCCCCCGGCCGCGGAGGCCGGCCGTCCCATTGAAGAGATGCGCCAGCTCGCGGGCGACGTGCAGACCGAGAGCGCTCAGCTCATCGACACCTACCAGGCCTTTTTGGACGCCAAGGACGAGGCCGAGCAGGAGATCACCGACGACGACGAGCTGCTCCAGGAGAACATCGAGGAGCTCGCCGACGCGGCCGAGCGCTTCCACAAGCAGCTCGAAGGAGGCGGCTTGATCGGCCGCCTGCGCCGGCGCGGCGAGGACATCGTCAAGATCCAGCAGAAGGGCCGCGACTTCGACAAGCGCGCCGAGCAGGTGGAGGCGATGTTGGCCAAGGTCCAGCCCAACGACGAGGTGCGCCAGGCCTGGCAGAGCATCCGCCGGAAGTGGAAGCGGATGGCGCAGATCGCGGCCGCACTCCGGTAGAAGCCTCCCCCTCTCCCGGGGGAAGGGTGTGCGATGGGAGAGGGGGATTGAGGGGGTGAGGTCCTAATACCGGAAAATCGCCGCCGCCGCGTACCCCTGCGGCACCTCCTGCTGGTCCACGGCGAACACCTTGCCGCCGTGCAGGTAGGTCTGGATCGCGGCCCGGTCGATCAGGTCCTCGCTGCCGTTGCTCTGCCTCTCCTGCTCTTTTTCGAGCCGGATCTCGCGCGACTCGGGATCGTAGGTTCCCCAGATCCGCACGCCGCGGGCCGTGAAGATCGTCTCGACCCGGCCGTCGTGCGCCGCCGGCAGGATCTCCCGGATGTCGAAGGTGGCGCGGCCGGTTCCCTGGAGCTCGTTGAAGCGCTCGCCGGCCTTCTTCTGATCCTTCTGGAACAGAGGCTCGACGATCTCCCAGGCCTTCGCGTGCAGCTCCTGGGGCGACAGGCCCTCCGGATTCCCGGTGAGCCCCTCCTCCATCACGTGCGGCAGCCGGGTCGCCTCCTTGAACCGCGGCAGCAGATACTCGACGCCGGCGAGCACGAACGGCGCTTCGCGGTCGACGTCTACCGCCAGGTGCTCCAGGTGGTTGTCGACGATCTGGAAGAACTTCAGGATCTCGGCCTTGTAGTCATCCTCGCCCGTGCCATGGCCTGGGAAGATGGGCATCCGCGACACGGTCTTCGAGCTGGTGCTCGCCTGGAACTGCGTGTAGCGGCGGGTCAGATCGCCCATGACCTCGGTGAAGCGGCTCGGCATGTCGCCCAGATCCACCTCCCGGACGTTGAAACGATTGCAGGAAAAGAGGCGGATCTCCCGCTTGGTCAGGGAGAGGACGTAGAAGTGGCCGTCGCCGCTGAACAAAGGAAAGAGCGGCTTCAGGTGGAAGCGCTTCTCCACCGCCACCAGCTCGTGGAAGGCGATCGGGAGGCGGAAGGTCTTGAACACGTCCTTCGCCAGGAAGATCGCCAGGCCCTCGTCCTGATGCTCCCACCAGGTCTGATCATCCAGGAGGTTTCGCGCGGGCTTCAGAAGCTCCGCGGCCTCGGGACCCCGGACCTCGTGCTCTTCGAGCCTCTGCTCGGCCGTCCGCAAGAGGTTCTTGAGGCGGATCTTGTTCTGCTGGGTATCTCCGACGCGCACCGTGGGCAGGAAGATCGAGACGCAGAAACCGCCGTCCTTGCGGATCAGGGACTGGATCTCTTTCTGGGAAAGCAATTCCATGGAGGCACCTCCTGTCGCCGTTGTCCAATGAGCCCGGCAGGTGGGACACCGGGTATCAAAAGATCTCCAGCAAGCCGCGTGCCTCGAAGGTCCTCCAGAGACTGCGTGAAACGTTTTTCGGCCGTTGGTCACTCCAGGGTGAAGGACGTTCTCCAGAGCTCCCGCGCCTGCGAGGCCGGCCTTCACCGACAGAGAGCGCCGCTCCCAACCAGCGGCGCCCCCGGTCTCCTCCAAAAGGGAGTTGGCGCGCGCCGTGCCGCTCCCTCTTTTTTTGACTTCGCGCTTCGCGGCAAGGTGGTATCATCTCGCTCAGAGAGAACATTCATGAACGAGATCCAGGCATCTTCGACGAAAACAGCCTTCAAGGCCGTGGTTCACGATGAGCCCGAAGGGGGCTACTGGGCCGAGGTCCCGGAGCTTCCAGGCTGCTTCACCCGAGGCGAGACCCTGGACGAGATCTACCGTAATCTCATCGAAGCCATCTCCTGCCACCTGGATTTGGACATGGCCCAAATCCGCATCGGTCTCCTCGAGCTCGCCAGCGCGTGAAAAGCGTCACAGGGGCGCAGTTTTGCCGGGCACTGACCCGAGCTGGCTGGAGTCTCGTGCGAACTCGGGGAAGTCATCAGACCTGGGCCAAGAAGAATCATCCGAATGCGACCGTGCCGGTCCACGCGGGAAAATCCTTGGGGCGCGGGCTCCTGGCTTCTCTTCTAAAGACAACGAAACTCACAGAAGAGGATCTTTGAGAGGGCTGGCTTCGCGCCACGCTCCTGTCGCCTCCGGCGCCATCCGAGCTACCCACTCGCGTTGCTCGGCGGTGTCCGGTACCGGCCTTCCGCGCGCCTTCTCGATCCGCCGGAAGGCCTCCTCGGGATCTTCGCCTTCGGAAACAAGCACGGACGCGACGAGCAGGGAGGATCTGCCGATTCCCTGGCGACAGTGGACGGCGATGTTCTTGCCGGCCTGGAGCGCTGCCTCCAGGCGCTGGACGAGATCAGCCATATCCCGCCGTGAGCGAGGCACGCCGTAGTCGGGAATGGGAAAGGCGTGGTACTCGATCCCCTCTTCTCGCGCCCGGGCCTCTTCGTCGCGAAGGTCGAGCTCCGTGATTTCGGCTGGCGTCAGAAGGGAGATCACGGCGTCGAGACCGGCATCTCGCCACGAGTGCACCTCATCGGCCAGCCAGTCGCCGCCACGTGGCCGCGGGACAATACCCAGACGGCCTCGCCAGGGGCCGGGCACCCAGTAGACCTCGGTTCTCATTCCAACGGCGAGCTTACTCTCTCCGCAGAGCCGGCAGCGATCGCCACGCGCCGCCGCGGAGCTTGCGGCCGGCGTAGACGGCGGCGAGCAGGAGGGCTCCGAGGATGATGATCGCGGGGCCGGAGGGGAGGTCGTAAGCGTAGGAGAGGCCGAGCCCGCCCAGGGTGATCGCGACACCGATGGCGGTCGAGAGCGCGAGGACCGCCCGCAGGTCTTTGAGCAGCATCAGGCCGATCAGCGGCGGGATGGTCAGGAGAGCCACCACCAGGATGATCCCCACCACCTGGATCAGGATCACCACCGTGAGGGCGATCATGGTGAGCAGGAGCGTCATCAGAACCCGCACCGGTGCTCCCTGCACCCGGGCGAACACCTCGTCGAACGCCACGGCCACGATGCCCTTCCAGAAGAGCGCCAGGATCAGGAAGACCGACACGGCCAGCCCCAGCAGCACCCCGATGTCATGGCGCGACACCAGCAGGATGTTGCCGAACAGGTAGGTCATGAGGTTCGGGGCATAGCCCGGCGTTTTGTAGACGAAGACGATCCCCACCGCCAGGCCGACGGCCCAGAAGACCCCGATCAGCGCATCGTAGGAGCGAATCGTCTCCGTATCCACCAGGCCGAGCCCCAGAGCGCAGAGCAGGGCCACGGCCATGGCGCCGAGCAGCGGATCGAGCCCCAGGAAGAAGCAGACGCCCATGCCGCCGAACGCCGCGTGGCTCAAGCCGTCGCTCAGGAAAGCCAGGCGCTTGACCACCACGAAGGGGCCGACGATGCCGCAGAGGACCGCGGCGAGCAGGCCCGCCAGCACGGCGTTGCGCATGAACTCGTAGGACAGGGCGTCGAAGAATCCGGGCACGCGGGAACCTCAGTGGCGGTGCAGGACGCGGTGGGAAACGCCGTGGGTGACCATCTCGACCGGGCCGCCGTACGCCTCCTCCAGCGTGTGCGGGTCGAGCTCGTTCCCCTCGTGGCAGACCAGGCGGCGGTTGACGCAGGCGATGCGGCGGACCAGCGGGGCGAGGCCGGTGACGTCGTGCGTGATGACCACGACCGGGATGCGCCGGTTCAGCTCTTCGAGCAGCCCGGTCAACGTCTCGCGCGACTCGGCGTCGATCGAGGCCGTGGGCTCGTCGAGGAAGAGGATCTCCGGATCGGACACCACGGCGCGCGCGATCAGCACCCGCTGGAGCTGCCCGCCGGAGACCTCACTGACGTGCTCCGCGGCGAGCTCGGTCAGCCCCAGGCGCGCCAGCACCCGGTCGACCTCCAGCCGATCCTTCTTCGTGTACGGGCGGAGCAGGCTGCGGCGGTCCAGCCGGCCCATCTGCACCACGTCGGAGACGCGCAGGGGGAACCCCTTGTCGAAGGTCGAGAACTGGGGGACGTACCCCATCCGCCCGGGACGGACCGGCGGAGTCCAGACGACCTCGCCGGACCACGGACGAAGGAGACCGAGGAGGATTTTGACCAGCGTCGTCTTGCCGCCGCCGTTCGGGCCGATGATGGCGAGGAAGTCGCGCGGCCCGATCTCCAGGCTCACGTCCTCGACCACCGTCTCGGAGCCGTAGCCGAAGGTGACGCTTCGGGCCTCGATCAGGGGACGGTCCGTCGTCTCAGCCATGCGAAGGGGTCTCCCGGAGCGCCGCGGCGACGCGGCGGAGGTTGTC
>Ga0126309_10000502_pt1 | contig 13082 bp, 13 predicted proteins | sample Plot56_FD_92541 | JGI IMG/M metagenome (GOLD analysis project Ga0126309, IMG submission 92541) | Serpentine soil microbial communities from UC McLaughlin Reserve, CA, USA - Plot56 | ecosystem: Environmental > Terrestrial > Soil > Grasslands | place: USA: UC McLaughlin Reserve, Lake County...
GAGGCGGCCGGGGCGTTCACCGCTCCCGTCCAGGTCGACTTCGTCGGCGCGTGAGCCGAGCGGTCGTCCTCGCCGCCGTCCGCACTCCGGTCGGGCGATACGGGGGCGCCCTTTCGGGGATCCGGCCCGACGACCTGGCGGCCACGGCGATCGCTGCTGCGGTCGAGCGCTCGGGGGTCGAGCCGGCCGAGATCGAGGACGTCTACTTCGGGGCCGCAAATCAGGCGGGCGAGGACAACCGCAACGTCGCGCGGATGGCCGCGCTGTTGGCCGGCCTGCCCGAGTCGGTCGCGGGCGTCACGGTGAACCGGCTCTGCGCGTCGGGCCTGTCCGCGGTCGTCTCAGCCTGTCACGCGATCGCAGCCGGAGACGGTGACCTGTTCGTCGCCGGCGGAGTCGAGTCGATGAGCCGGGCTCCCCTCGTCATGGCCAAGCCGGACAAGGCATTTCCCCGTGGCGACCAGACGGTCTACGACACGACGCTCGGCTGGCGCTTCCCGAATCCGCGCCTGGAGGAGATGTTCCCGCTCGAATCGATGGGCGAGACCGGCGAGAACGTCGCCGAGCGCTGGGAGGTCTCGCGGGAGGATCAGGACGAGTTCTCGCTCCGCTCGCAGCAGCGCTGGGCCGAGGCCGACTTCTCGGAGGAGCTGGTGGCGGTCGAAGGAGTGGAGCGGGATGAGCATCCTCGTCCCGACACGAGCCTCGAGAAGCTCGGCTCGCTGAGGCCTGCCTTCCGCGAGGCCGGCACCGTCACCGCCGGAAACTCGAGCGGGCTGAACGACGGAGCGGCGGCGCTCGTGATCGCAAGCGAGCAGAAGGCGCGCGAGCTCGGCGTGGAGCCGCTCGGCGCCTTCGTCGGAAGCGCCGTGGCAGGAGTCGATCCACGGGTGATGGGGATCGGGCCGATCCCCGCCGTCCGAAAGCTCCTCGGACGGGCGGGTATCGGGGTGGACGACCTCGACCTCGTCGAGCTGAACGAAGCCTTCGCCTCGCAGAGCCTCGTCGTCATCCGCGAGCTCGGGCTCGATCCCGAGAAGGTCAACGTCAACGGCGGCGCGATCGCGATCGGCCATCCGCTCGGGATGACCGGCGCGCGCCTCGTCGTCACCCTGCTCCACGAACTGCGTTGGCGCGGCGGCCGCTACGGGCTCGCGACCCTCTGCGTCGGCGTGGGCCAGGGCCAGGCGGCGCTCTTCGAGCGATGATCGTTCCGGAGGCGTATGTCGAGCTCGGGCTTCGGCTCGGGCGCCACGTCGACGGTCTCGTCGACGCTTACTACGGCGATCCCGCCGTGAAGGAGCGGGTCGACGCCGAGCCGCCCGCGGAGCCCCGGGCTCTCGTCGAGGAGGCCGGCCGGTTGCTGTCGGAAGTCGACGAGGAGGACCTCGAGGATCAGAGACGCCGTTGGCTCCGCGCCCAGCTCGTCGGTCTCGAGACGGTGGCCAGAAAGCTCGCAGGCGAGGAGCTCGCGTACGCGGACGAAGTGGAGCGCTGCTACGGCGTCCGTCCTCAGCACACGCCGGATGACGAGCTCGAAGCGCTGCACCGGGGGCTCGACGCGGCCCTTCCCGGCAGCGGTTCGCTCGCCGAGCGGTATCAGGCGTGGCGCGAGGACGACCCCGTCCCGGACGATCAGCTGGGCCCTGTGCTCGAGTCGATCACCCAGGACCTTCGCGGCCGGACCGCCGATCTGCTCGGACTTCCCGAAGGCGAATCGTTCGTGATCGAGCTCGTGTCCGACGAGCCGTGGGCCGCCTACAACTACTACGAGGGAGACCTGCGGAGCCGGATCGCCGTCAACACCGACGTCCCGATGGCGACGAACTTCGTCACCGAGCTGATGGCGCACGAGCTGTACCCCGGCCACCAGACCGAGCACAGCTGGAAAGAGCAGCGGCTCCTTCGCGAGCAGCGCAAGGCCGAGGCGGGAATCCTCATGATCGGCACGCCCGAGTCGCTGATTGCGGAAGGCATCGCCGAACTGGGGATCGGGATCCTGTTGGAGGACGAGGATGCATTCGCCGCGGAGCATCTGGCGCGGCATGGGATCTCCTACGACGCGGACCAGGCCCGTGCCGTCAAGGGCGCGCGCGGGCCGCTCAAGCGGGTATCGGGAAACGTTGCGCTGATGCTCTACGAGCAAGGCGCCTCCGAGGGCGAGGCCCTCGAGTACCTCCAGCACTGGGGGCTGATGTCGGAGCGGCGGGCAACCCAGGCCCTGCGGTTCGTGACCGACCCGATCTGGCGCTCCTACGTGACGACCTATACCGACGGCTATCGCGTCTGCCGGGCATGGGTCGCAGGCGATCCCGCGCGCTTCAAGCGGCTGCTCACCGAGCAGCTCACGCCGGGGGATCTGACCTAGCTCGCGGGTGGCCGGATCAGGATCCGGCCGTTGACTTCCTCCGGGACGAACGGAAGGCCCTTCTCCGTCAGCCAGGCCTCGATGTCGACGATCAGCTCGTGACAGTCGCGGTCGTCGTCGTTCCCACACGGGACCTCGACGGAGACGTAGCCCTCCTCCTCGACCTGAAAGGACTCGATCCCGTGCTCGGTCAGCGCCTCGACCACCGCCTGCATGCGTCCAGTGTGCCCCCGGGAGGGCGCCGGAAACCCGGTATCGTCCCGGCGCTATGGCGGTGGCCACAGAGCGCGAGTACCTCCTCTTCATCAACGGCGAGGCGTCGGAGCCCGCAGACGGCGAGCTGCGTGACCTGACCGAGCCCGCGACCGGCGAGCCGCTCGGGAAGGTTGCGCTCGCGGGAGAGCAGGACGTCGACCGAGCAGTGGACGCCGCGCGCGCCGCGCTGGACGGCGACTGGGGGCGGACGCCGCCCACCGAGCGCTCGCGCCTCCTCCACGCGCTCGCCGACGCGATCGTCGCGAACCGCAAGGAGCTGGCCGAGCTCGAGACGCGGAACGTCGGGAAGGCGATCTCCTCGGTCAAGGCCGAGATCGCCGGGGCGGCGGAGAATTTCCGCTTCTTCGCCTCGGCCATCGGCTCGATCGGCGGCCGCTCGAACCCGATCGGTGGCTCACTGCTCTTCTACTCGCTGAAGGAGCCGGTCGGCGTGGCCGGACAGATCGTCCCGTGGAACTACCCGCTGCTCATGGCGACGTGGAAGCTCTCTCCCGCGCTGGCCGCGGGCTGCTCGGTCGTGCTCAAGCCCGACGAAGCGACGCCGCTGAGCGCTCTGCGACTGGCCGAGCTCGCGTCGGAAGTCGGGTTTCCGCCGGGTGCGATCAACATCGTCCCCGGCGGCGGGAAGACGACAGGCGCGTATCTCGTCGGTCACCCCGGTGTCGACAAGATCGCCTTCACCGGCTCGACGGCGACGGGCTCGGAGATCATGCGTCTCGGCTCGGACTCGATCAAGCGCCTGACCCTCGAGCTCGGCGGCAAGAGCCCGAACATCGTCTTCGCCGACGCCAACCTGGACGACGCGATCCCCAGCTCGGTCTGGTCGATCTACTACTCGGCCGGGCAGAGCTGCGAGGCGCGCTCGCGCGTGCTGGTCGAGGCGCCCCTCTACGACGACTTCGTCAGCCGTTTCTCGGAGGGCGCAGGGCGACTCAAGGTCGGTGACCCGCTCGATCCCGAGACGCAGGTCGGCTCGCTCGTCTCCCAGAACCATCGGGACCGGGTCCACGGCTTCGTCGAGAAGGGCCGGGAGGAGGGCGCCGAGGTCGTGACCGGCGGCGAGCCCGCCGACGGCGCCGGAGCGTTCTACCCGCCGACGGTGCTCGCGAAAGTGGACAACGCCATGACCGTGGCGCAGGAAGAGATCTTCGGCCCGGTCGTCACCGTGATCCCGTTCGAGGACGAGAAGGACGCCGTTCGGATTGCGAACGACGTCCGCTACGGCCTGATGGCGACGGTTTGGACCGGGGATCCCGCCAAGGGCCACCGGCTCGCACGTCGGATCAAGGCCGGGACGATCGGAATCAACATGCCGTACACCGCCTTCCCGGGGATCCCGTTCGGCGGCTACAAGCAGTCCGGTTTCGGCAGGGAGCTGGGGCTCGACACGCTCGAGCTCTATCTCGAGACGAAGAGCGTGATCGTCTCGACCTCGCCGAAACCGTTCAACCCCTTCGGGATCTAGTTCATTGCGCTATCGGTGGGCCGTGCTCGCCGCAGGGACGGCGGCGCAGGCCAGCCTGTCCGCGGTCCTGATCGGGCTGCCGGTCCTGGCGCCGGCGCTCCGCGACGAGTTCGGGCTCTCGATCTCGCAGGTCGGCCTCGCGATGTCGAGCCTCTGGATCGGGCCGATCCTCACGCTGCTCCCCTGGGGCCTCCTCGCGGACAGGCTCGGCGAGCGGATCGTCCTCTCCACCGGCCTCGCCGTCTGCGGCGTGCTCGCGGCGGCGGCCGGGTTCGCCTCCGATTTCACGACGCTCGTCGCGCTCCTGTTCCTCTCCGGCGCGGCCGGAGCAAGCGTCAACGCCGCCAGCGGGCGGGCCGTCATGCAGTGGTTCCCGCCGGAGGAGCGCGGATTCGCACTCGGGATTCGTCAGACGGCGATCCCCGTCGGCGGCGGGCTGGCGGCGGTGATCCTTCCGTTCGCGGACCGTCATGGCGGCTTGGAAGCGGCGTTCGGCTACCTCGGTGGTATGTGCCTCGCCGGTGCGTTCGTCGCGGCGCTCGTGATCCGCGAGCCGCCGGCCCGGGATGCCGAGCTCGAAGGCGGAACGGTCCCGTGGACGCTGCGCGACGGGCGGATCTGGACCCTCTCCGTCGGCAGCGCGCTCTACCTCTCGGCGCAGGTCGCGCTGATGTCGTTCGCCGTGCTCTTCCTCCACGACGAGCACGGGATGTCGGAGGCGTCCGCGGCAGGTGTGCTGGCGCTGCTTCAGGTCGGTGCCGTGATCACGCGGATCGGCGCCGGGCGCCTCTCGGACCGGCTCGGCAACCGGCTGCGGCCGCTGCGGTGGGTCGGGCTGGCGAGTGCAGCGGGCCTCCTCGTCATGGCCCTCGTGGCCGAGGACGGGCTTCCGTTCATCATCGTGGTGGTCGTCGTCGCCGGTGCGATCTCGATGGCCTGGAACGGGCTCTCGCTGACGGCGGCTGCCGAGCTGGCGGGCCGGGCGAGGAGCGGCGCCGCCATCGGGTTCCAGCAGACGACGCTGTCGGTGATCGGCGTCCTCATGCCGGTCACGTTCGCCGCGCTCGTGGAGGCGACGTCGTGGCGGATCGCCTTCGCGCTGTCGGCCCTGGGCCCGCTTGTCGGGTGGTGGATGCTCGGGAGGCTCCGCGAACGGGTATGAGCCGGGCATGCCTATCTACCCACAGCTTTCTGGTGCGAGGAACCGCGCGCTCGTCGCAGATCTCGCCTCGATCGTCCTGCTCGTCCTCTTCGCCTGGGCGGGCCTGAAGGTTCACGATGCCGTCGACCAGCTGGCCGTTCTCGGCGAGGGCGTCCAGGCGACAGGCGGAGCCGTTCAGGGCGGCTTCGAATCGGCTGCCGACGCTGTCGACGGGACGCCCGTCGTCGGCGGAGACATAGCCGACGGGCTGCGCTCGGCGGGTGAAGGATCCGGCGGCGAGGTTGCCGAGCTCGGCGAGCAGGGCGAGGACAACGTGCACCGGCTCGCGAACATCCTCGGCTTCGTCACGTTCGCGCTTCCCGCGCTCCTCCTGCTGACCCGCTGGCTTCCGGGCCGGCTCACACAGATGCGGAAACTTCGCGAGGCGTCCACGGTGCTGGGCGACCGTGCGACGGAGGAGCGGCGTCGCCTACTTGCCATGCGGGCCGCGTTCTCATTGCCCTACGGGCAGCTTCTCCAGCACACGCGCGATCCGCTAGGTGACCTCGAGGGCGGCCGCTACGACGCTCTCGTAGCAGCCGCCCTGGAGGACGCAGGCCTCAGATCCAGCTGAGCTCCTGCTGAAGGATCGGGACGGCGAAGTAGAGCGCGAACGCGAACGCCGAGGCGTACATCAGCGGATGCACGCGCGCCCACTGGCCCTGGCAGATCCGGATCCAGACGTACGCGATGAATCCGGCCGCGATGCCGTCCGTGATCGAGAACGTGAACGGCATGAACATGATCGTGATCGCCGCCGCCAAGCCGAGGGCGACGTCGTGGAAGTTGATTCCGGCGATGAACCGCTCGGGCGTCAGCGCCCGGCGCGGAGGCGGAGCCGTCGCCGTTTCGGGGTCCTGGCGGACAGGCTCGCCTTCGGCGATCTCGGCTTCTTCCTCGGCCTCGGTGAGCACGGAGATCATCAGCCACCCGACGATGATCAGCGCGGGCGCCGTCGCCTGGGGCGGAACCATCCCGATCAGCGGGGCCAGGAACATGAACGGGAAGAACAGGAAGCCGGTGACGACGCTGACCCAGCCCGTTCGGCCGCCGACCCCGACACCGGACGCCGACTCGATGTAGGTCGTGGCCGAGGAGGCCGACGCGAAGCCGCCGGCCGCTGCGGCGACGGAGTCCACGAGCAGCGGCTTCTGGATCTCGGGCATCTCGCCGCGGGCATCCACGTATCCAGCCGCCCGTCCGACGCCGACGAGGGTCCCCATCGTGTCGAAGAAGTCGGCGAGGAAGAGCGTGAACGCCAGAGCCAGTGCGGCGACGAACGGCAGCGTCGAGAACGCGTCGAAGCTGATCTCTCCCACGAGGCTGAAGTCGGGAGTCTGGAAGACGTCGTCGGGCCACTTGGCGTACCCGAGGTTCTCCGGGTAGACGTCGGCGGCGTAGTTGACGATCGTCGCGAAGACCGTCGTCAGCACGATGCCGACGAGCAGGTCGCCCGGGAAGCCGCGGGCCCGCAGGCCGATCGTGACCAGCAGCCCGACGAGCGTGATGATCACCGGCCAGGTCGTGAACGTGGAGAGATCTACGGGAGTCGGCGCCGTCCGTCCCTGGACCAGGCCCGAGTTGTAGAGACCGATGAAGGCGATGAAGAGGCCGATGCCGACGGCGATCGCCTTCTTCAGCTCCAACGGGATCGCACGCATGATCGACTCGCGCAGGCCGAGCACGACCAGGATCGTGATCGCGACGCCCTCGAGCACCACCAGCCCCATGGCTTCGGGGAAGCCGAGCCCGTTTTCCGCGACGAGCGTGAAGGCAACGACCGCGTTGATGCCGAGTCCCGGCGCCAGCGCGTAGGCCATGTTCGTGTAGAGGCCCATGATGATCGTCATCACTCCGGCGACGAGACACGTCGAGGTGAGGACCGCATCGAAGGGGAGGCCCTGGCCTTCGAGTCCGGGGACGCCCGCGAACCCCAGAATCGCCGGGTTCACGAAGATGATGTAGGACATCACGATGAACGTCGTCATGCCCGCAACCGTGTCGCGTCCGGGAGTCGTCCCTTGTTCCCGGAAGCGGAAGCGCCGCCCGAACGCCGAGCGTTCGAAGGACGCGGCAAGCTCACTCATCCAGCTGCTCCTTTCCGCAGATCCGTGGTGATGACGACTCTAAAACGAAGGCTGGACGAGGTTTTCCACATCGGTAACGGCGAGGGCGCGAATCGGGTCGGCGGGACGCCGGAGGAGGACGATGCCTGTCGGCTCGCCGTGGAGTGGATGGAGGAGTCCGGGCTCGAGGTCGAGGTCGACGGACGGGGGAATCTGGTCGGCCGTTTGCTGGGGTCGCGGCCTGAGCTCCCGGAGGTGTGGACCGGATCCCATCTCGACTCTGTGCCGGCCGGCGGCAAGTTCGACGGCGCCCTCGGCGTGATCGCGGGACTGGAGGCTGTGGTGGCCGTTGGACCGTCCGAGCGGACGCTCGGGCTGGTCGTTTTCCGCGACGAGGAGACCGGCTGCCACGGAAGCCGCTGGCGGGTCGAGAAGACCAAGCCGTTGCCGGGCGCCTACGTGGAGCTCCACATCGAGCAGGGCCCGAAGTTGGAGCGCGCCGGGGCTCCGCTCGGCGTCGTGACGTCGATCGCGGGGATCGTGCGAGCCGGAAAGGAATTCGCCGGCAAGGCCGACCATGCGGGGACGACGCCGATGGATGCCCGAAGCGACGCGCTGACGGCGGCCGCCGAGTACGTCCTGCGTGTTCGCGACGTCGCCTCTGGGATCGAGGGTGCGGTCGCGACGGTCGGGCAGCTGGATGTCACGCCCGGGGCCGTCAACGTCATCCCCGAGCGGGTGACCTTGTCGGTCGACGCGCGGGCCTCGGATCAGGAGCGGCTCGACCGGCTCGTCGCCGAGCTCGGCCTGGAGAACGCGCTCTATGTGATCCCGCCCGTCGTCTTGTCCGAACGCGTTCGCGGTGTGCTCGCCGAAGCGGTTGAGCGCGCAGGCGCACAGGTCGTGGAGCTGCCGTCAGGCGCGGGTCACGATGCGGGCGTACTCGCCGCGGCGGGTGTCGAGGCCGGGATGCTCTTTGTCCGGAGCCTGAACGGCGGCGCGAGCCACTCACCGGACGAGCACTCGAGCGACGAGGACATCGCGCTCGCGGTCGAGGTCCTCACGGCCAGTCTCCGGCGGCTCTCAAAGTCCAAGTAACAGTCTGTTACTTGGAGAAAAAGGAGCCGAATCGTGACGGTCGCGTGACGGCGGAGGCAGCGAGACTCCAGCTGTGCCGACTATCGCTCCCCGGATCTCGCCGAAGCTTCTCGAGGCCATCGTCCGGTTCGACAAGAGAACGGTGCCAATCGCCGAAACGTGCAGGGCGGTGGGCTGTGAGGCCGAGCGACTTGGCCTTCCGAGGCCGAGTTACGAGCGCATCCGGGAGCTCGTTCACGAGGCGCGCAGAATCCGCCGCGGCCCGACCACGCTGTCAGTTCTGGTCGACGTAGCCTTACGTGTCCGTCCTCCCGAGGCAGTCATCGACCAGCTCTCTGGTCTCGGCGTCCGCGATCGCGGACGGTGATTCGGAAACCTTAGTAACAGTCTGTTACTAAGCGTTCGAGGTCTCGCGGAAGGAGATCGGCTGGGCGCCCTCCCACAGGGTGAGCTTCCCGAGCGCGGGGAGATTCTCGGCCCCCTCGACCAGCGTCGCGAAGTGATTCGCCCACAGGTGCCCGGCCTTGCTGGCGAAGCTGCAGTAGCCGTACGGGAAGAGCAGCTCCGTCTCGCTCACCGGCCCCGGGTAGAGCGCGATCTCGCCCGGGTGCGGATAGCTCGTCGCGTTCTCGGGGCCGATCCCCAGATCCCGGTCACCCCAGGGGATCCAGTTCGATTCCCCGCTCCAGCGGCAGTGGATGATCCGGTCGTCTAGGGGGAGCATCTGGCGGAACGCCTCCACCGTCTTGGGCGCCAGCTGCTCCTCGAAACGGGCGACGAAAGCGAACGGGCCTGCCTGGATCTCGAGCACCGGCGGAACCTACTTCAAGGACGCGATCCAGGCGCCGAGCTGGTCGCGCTCCGCGTCCGTCATCCCGGTTGCGTTCCCGAGGGGCATCGCCTTCGAGTCGACCGCCTGAGCCTTGATCTGGTCCGCCTGCGCGCGGATTTCGTCGGCCGTCTCGAAGGTCACTCCGGCCGGCGCTGTCGAGAACCCCTCCTGCGTCGGCGTCTGCGAGTGGCACGGGACGCAGCGCTGCTGGACGATGGCCTGCGCCTCCTCGGCGCTCACGGCCTTCGCCGGGGCCCCGCCCCCGCTGCCGTCGTCCGGCTTGATCGCGATTGCCAGCGCTACGACGCCGATCGCCGCCGTGACCGGGATCCACCACACCGTCCGCCCGGCGTGCCGCAGGTTGAAGTAGTGCCGCACCCACGCGCCGACGACGATGAGCGCCACCAGCACGAGCCAGCCCTGGTCGTGCCCGTACGTGAACGGGAAGTGGTTCGAGATCATCGCGAAGACGACTCCGAGCGTCAGGTAGTTGTTGTGCACCGACCGGCGCTTGGCCTCGAGGGCCGGCTCGGGATCCGGCGCCTCCCCGGCCTCCTTCGCGCGGATCAACGCCCAGTGCGCCGGGATGATGTTGAAGAGGACGTTGGCGGCCATGATCGTCCCGAGCATCGCGCCGACCTGGAGGTACGCGGCCCGGCCGCTGAAGACCTGGCTCGCACCGTACGCGGAGGCCACCACGAGTGCCAGCAGGAACACCGCCATCAGCGCCTCGATCCGCAGGATTCGGCAGGCGATGTCGTAGAGCACCCACGCGACTCCGAGGCCGAGCAGGCTCACGATCACCGCCGCCGCCGGCTCGATGTCCCGAACGGACTTGTCGATCAGGTACGTCTCGGCGTCGAAGTAGTAGAGAACGACGAGCAGCGCGAAGCCCGAGAGCCAGGTTGCGTACGCCTCCCACTTGAACCAGTGCAGCGGCTCCGGGAGCTCGCGCGGCGCGACCGTCCACTTGGAGATCCGGTAGAAGCCGCCGCCGTGGATCTCCCACGTCTCGCCGCCGACTCCGTCGTCGACGTCGCGCTGCTCCTTCGGCCGGCCGAGATGGTTGTCGAGGGCGACGAAGTAGAAGGACGTCCCGATCCAGACGATCCCGGCGACGACGTGCAGCCACCGGATCAGAAGGTCGAGCCAGTCGTTCCAGTACGGGTCGATCAGCTCCGCTGCCATCGGTCTCTCGCGATCGCGACGAGCTCGCGGATGCCCGTTTCGAGCTCCTCCTCCCGGGAGGGCTCCAGCCGCTCCCGCAGCACCTGCAAGAGCTCGGCCCGCGGGCGTCCGGCGACGAACACGACGAACCGGAAGCCGAACTTCTCCTCGTAGACCTGGTTCAGGTACGCGAGCTCGGTGACGATCGCCGGCTCTCCTCCGTGCTGCTCAGGTGAGGGCTCGCCGATGCGGGGATGCGCTGCGAGGGCGGCGGCCTGCTCGCGCTCGTCCAAAGAGAGGGCGACGTCTTCGGCCCGCTCGAGCGGATCGTCGATGTCGGCGAGCAGGTCGACGAGCAGCGAGGGGCCGCTGAAGAGCTCCTCGAGCTCCGGCTTCGTCAGCTTCCGCGGTAGCTCGCGCATCCGTACGGCGAGACGAGGAGCGGGACGTGGTGATGGCCGTCGTCGAGCACGACGGAGAGCTCGACCCGGCGGAAGAAGGGGGACGGCGGGTGGAAGACGAGACGGTACTCGCCGGCGTCGAGCCCCGTGGCGAGCTCCGGAATCCGGCCGTCGTCGTCGGTCTCGGCGGCGCCGATCTGCCGGTCGCCCTGGAGGAGCTCCACGCGGACGCCGCGCGCCGGCTCGCCGCGGCCGGTATCGAGGACGTGCGTCGAGAGCGAGACGCTCACGGGAGGAATCTTCTCGCTTGCTGGCGCTGCTCGCGAGCGATGTCTTCCTCCGAGGCCTTCACGAGGTGTCCTTCGTGAACGACTTCCTCGCCGGCGATGAAGAGGCGATCGACCCTGTGGGGGCCGGCGAGAATGAGGCCCGCAACGGGGTCGGCGGCGCCCGCGAGCTCGAGACCGTCCGTCCGCCAGACCGCAAGGTCGGCCCGCTTGCCCGGTTCCAGCGAGCCGATGTCTTCACGGCGCAGGACCTCGGCGCCGCCGCGAGTGGCGAGCCGCAACGCGTCGCGCGTGGTCATCGCCAGCGGACCGTGTCGGCCTCGCGCCACGAGCAGCGCCTGCTTGACCTCAAGGAAGATGTCGCTCCGCTCGTTCGATGCCGAGCCGTCCACGCCGAGACCGACGGGCGCTCCGGCATCGAGCAGTTCCCGCACCTTCGCCACGCCGGCGCCGAGCCGCAGGTTCGACGTCGGGCAGTGCGCGACCCCCACGCCGAGCTCCCCGAAGCGGCGAACCTCGTCGTCCGAGAGGTGGACGCAGTGCGCGCACCAGACGTCGTCCGCGAGCCATCCCACCTGCTCCAGGTACTCGACCGGCGTGCAGCCGTACAGCTCCCGGCAGTAGGCCTCCTCCTCGAACGTCTCCGCGAGATGGGTGTGGAGCGGAACTCCGCGCTTCCGGGCCAGCTCCGCCGACTCGACCATCAGCTCCCGTGTCACGGAGAAGGGCGAGCACGGAGAGACGGCGACCTCGACGCCGCGCTCGATCAGACGCTCGGTCTCCTCGAGGATCGTCTCCCGGTCTTCGACCAGGTCGTCGGGCGGCAGGCCGCCGTGTGACTCGCCGAGATCCATCGAGCCGCGGCCGACGACGAGGTGGGCGCCGACGTCCACTGCGGCCTGGAGCAGCGCGTCCATCACGTCGGGCTGGCCTTTCGGGAAGACGTAGTGGTGGTCGAACGCAGTCGTGCAGCCGGAGAGCATGAGCTCGGCGAGTCCGGTCCGGGCGGCCGCGTACTCGGCCTCGCCGTCGAGGCGCGCCCAGATCGGATAGAGGAGCTTCAGCCAGGTGAAGAGGTCGGCCTGCTGCGCCTGGGCTCGCGTGAGGGTCTGGTAGAGGTGATGGTGGGTGTTGACGAGGCCGGGCGTGGCGACTCCGCCGCCGAGGTCGATCGTCTCGTCCGCCTGCGGCTGAGGGCCGTCTCCGACCTGTTCGATCAGGCCATCGGCCAGCAGCACCCAGCCGTTCTCGTGCTCGGTTCCGGCGTCGTCCATGACGACGACGTAGGCGTTGCGGAGCAGCGTTTTCACGCTCGCAACGGGACGAGCTCGAAGCGGTCCACGTCGACGAGGCCGCGGTCGGTGAGCTTCAGGCTCGGGATCACGGACAGGGCGAGGAAGGCCATCGTCTGGAACGGCGAAGGAAGCTCGCAGCCCAGGGCGCGTGCGGCCTGCACGCAGGCGCGGCTGGACGCGATCACCTCGTCGAGGCTGGCGTCCGAGAGGAGGCCGGCGATCGGCAGCTTCAGCTCGGCCTTGACGATGCCGCTGTCGACGACGACCACGCCGCCCCCGGTGTCGGAGAGACGGCGGACGGCCCGGAGCATGTCGTCGTCCTTCACTCCGACCACGACCACGTTGTGCGCGTCGTGGGCGACCGTCGATGCCATCGCGCCGGACCGGAGCCCGAAGCCGCGCACGAACCCGAGCCCGACCCGGCCGGTCCCGAGATGGCGCTCCACGACGGCGATCTTCAGCAGGTCGCGCTCGGGGTCGGACACGGCTTTCGCGCCGTCGAGCCGGGGCTCGTCCGTGAGCGAGTCGGTGACGATCTGGTCGGGGATGATCCCGATCACCCGCGCCCGCCCGTTGCCCTCCCACGGGACGACGAAGTCGTTCGTCGAGAGCGGCCGGATCCGGAC
>Ga0126309_10000503_pt1 | contig 13080 bp, 12 predicted proteins | sample Plot56_FD_92541 | JGI IMG/M metagenome (GOLD analysis project Ga0126309, IMG submission 92541) | Serpentine soil microbial communities from UC McLaughlin Reserve, CA, USA - Plot56 | ecosystem: Environmental > Terrestrial > Soil > Grasslands | place: USA: UC McLaughlin Reserve, Lake County...
CCTGGGCGTCCCGGCCGCGGGCATTCCGCGTCGCCGTCTTCACGACCTCGTACCCGAGCGACGAGCGCGACCCGAGCGGTCGCTTCGTGGCCGACGCCGTCACCCGGCTCCGGAACCGCGGGGTGCTCGTCGAGGTCGTCCACGCGCGGCTGCGCGGCGAGGGGACGGTCGTCGCGAAGCTGAAGCGCTCGCCGTGGCTCTTCCCGGGCTTCCTGCTCAGGTCGATCCGCGAGCTGAGGAGCGCGAACGTCGACCTCGTCCACGCGCACTGGCTGCTCTCGGGGCTCGTCGCCGTCTTCGCGGGAAAGCCGTTCGTGCTCACGCTCCACGGGTCGGGCTCGGCGGGGCGCCTCTCCGATCTGTCACTCGCGCGCTCGGCGCCGTGGCTCGTCGGCTCGATCGTCCGCCGCGCGGCCGTCGTGATCTGCGTCTCGGAACCGCTCGCCGACGCCGCGCGCCGCTGTGGCGCGCGAGACGTCCGCACGATCCCGAACGGGATCTCGCTCCCCGAGGGCGAGATCTACGAATCGTCCGGGCTCGAGGTCCTCTATGCCGGCCGGCTCTCGCCGGAGAAGGGGATCGAGGAGCTCGTCGCGGCGTGCTCGCACCTGAACCTCGTCGTCGTCGGCGACGGGCCGCTCCGGCCGCTCGTCCCCGGCGCGCTCGGCTTCCTCTCGCCGGCGGAGCTCGCCGAGCGGTACCGCCGCGCCGCCGTCGTCGTCTGCCCGTCGCGGTCCGAAGGGTTCGGGATCGTCTGCGCCGAGGCGATGGCGCACGGCAAGGCCGTCGTCGCGAGCGCGGTCGGAGGCCTGGAGGAGCTGATCGAGCACGGGCGAACGGGCCTCCTCGTGGAACCGGAAAATCCTCAGGCGCTCCGGATCGCCGTCGAGCGGCTGCTCGCGCGGCCGCTGCTCAGGCGCAGGCTCGGCGAATCGGCGCGTGAATCCGTCCGCGAGCGGTTCGGCTGGCCCGCGGTCACGGCGGCGACGATCGCGGCGTACCGCACCGCGCTCGGCGTCGGAACGCCCGAGCCCGCGCCGGTGGAGGCCGCGGCGTGATCAAGCTGCGGAAAGCGCCGTCGTCCTACGACGACACGTTCATGGAGACGATGGCGTCGGAGTACCTCGACCGGACGCCGTGGACGGAGCTTCGACTCGGCGCGGTGCGCGAGCTCCTCGACCCGCAGCGCGGCGAACGCATCCTCGACCTCGGGTGCGCGGCCGGTGCGATCACGCACTACCTCTCGACGTTCGGCGCCGAGCCCGTCGGGATCGACTTGGAGCCGCGTGCGATCGCGAAGGCTCGCACGCTGTTCCGAGGACTCCGGTTCGAGGTCGCCGACGCGACGGCGCTCCCGTTCGCGGAGCGGTCGTTCGACAAGGCGGTCGCGGCGGACTTCGTCGAGCACGTCGACGACGACGTGTTCCTGCGCATGTGCTCCGAGTTGCGCCGCGTGCTCGTTCCGCGGGGGCTCTTCGCGATCTACGCGCCGAACCCGCGTCACCTGATCGAGCGGCTGAAGGAGCGCGAGCTGATCCTCGCGCAGAACCCGACGCACGTCGGGTTGCGCGACGAGGCGCACATGCGGCTCGTCCTGGAGCACGGCGGCTTCCGCGTCGTGCGCAGCGAGTGGCGGCCGAGCTTCTTCCGCGGGCTCCGCGCGGTCGAGCGCTTCGCGGGGCCGCGGCTCGACCTCTTTCGCTACCGCCTCTGCGTCCTCGCGCAGAAGGCGTAGCGCCCGTCCTCGTAGAGCTTCGGGCGGCAGTCGATGCCGTGGACGCGCATCCGGTCGAGCACGACCCACTCGTAGCGCCTGGGGAAGCGACCCGTCCGGACGAAGCGCTGCCACTCCCGCACGCGCTCGTACGGCCGGTTCCGCTTCGTGTCGCCGACGTGCGTCGGCGGGGAGACGGCGACGTAGACCGGCGCGTACGCGCTGAGCCAGTACGACGTCTCCGGGTCGGCGAGCACGACGTCGCCCGGCTTCGCGTGTTCGCGCACCGCGGCGATCAGCTGCGGCGTCAGCTCCTGCGCCGGCGTCGTGCGTGCCCACGACGTCGTCAGGAGCACGGGGAGCACGAACAGCGCGCACGCCGCGGCGGGGAGCCAGTCGTCGCGCTCGAGGTCGGGGGCGCGCTTCCGGAGCACGAGTGTTGCGCCGATCGCCGCGCCTCCGCCGACGAGCGCGAGCCACACCGGCAGCTCCGGCCCGCCCTCGCCGATCCGGTAGCCGAAGTCGCCGGGCCAGGCGAGCTGCGCGAGGATGCCCGCAACGAGCGCGACGGGCAGCACGAGCCACCAGAGGAGGCGCGAGAGCACCGCAGCCCCTCCGGCGACCGCGACCGCGAACGGCACGAACCCGGCGAGGCGCCTCGCCTGGGAGAGCGAGACCACGTCGGCCAGGTGCGGGAACACGAACGGCGTCAGGAGCAGAGCGAGCGCGGCGACGGTCCCGCCGAGGACGAAGGCGGCCCAGCGCCTGCGCACCGCGAGCAGTGCGAGCGGCACGAGACAGAGGCCGGCGACGGGGACGACACCCGCGCGTGAGATCGTCTTCGGTGCGAGCCGGAAGCGCGTCGGCGAAGTGACGTCGAACTGGCCCGGGTAGCGGTCGATCCCGTGGCGTCCGCCCTCGAGCTGCGCGTTCGTCGGCGTCACCGAGGCGGTCGTCCGCGCGACGGGTGCGAGCCAGGCCAGGAACAGCGCGGCGGCGACCGCGAAGCCGCCGACCCCGAGCCCCAGCGTGCGGAGCTCGGCCGGAGCGACGACGACGCGCACGACGGCGTAGCCCGCGAACAGGAGCAGCGCGAACAGCGCATCGGTCGGATGCACCGCGGCGACGACGAGCCCCGAGCAAGCGACCAGCGCCAGACGCGGCCACGCCGGCTCGCGGAGGTACGCGAAGAGCACGGCGATCGCGGCCGGGAACAGCAGCAGGCGGCCGCCGGCGGTTGCCGGGAGGGCGAGCGAACGGAACGCGCCGCCCGAGCCCGACGGGAACGCGATCAGCGCGAGCGTCGCGGCCAGCGCGCCGAGGGCGAGCCAAGACGAGCGGAACAACGCCTTCCCCGCCTCGTAGACGACGAGGAACGCGACCGGTGCCAGGACGGCCGCCTCGCGTCTCACGACGACGGTCGGGTCGACGCCGCTGAGCTTCGCGACGAGCGCGAGGAACCCGTGCCAGAGCGGGAATGCGTAGCCGGGGTGGAGCCCGCCGTCGGCGAACTCGCCGACCCGCTCGAGCGAGAGCGCGTCGAAGCTCTCCAGCTTCCGCACCCGGCCGAGGTGGAAGAGCGCGTCGCCGACCGGCGGCGGGAGGATGCGCCAGAGCAGGAGCCCGAACACGACCCCGGCACCGAGCACCGCGAGCCACGTCGTCTCGGGCGCGGGGCGGCCGCGGCCGCGGATCCCGAGCGGGAGGGCGACGATCCCGGCCGCGAGCAGCAGCCAGAGCGCGAGCGCGAGCGACGAGCCCGTCGCGAAGACGACGCCGAGTGCGGCGAAGACGAGCCCGAGCGTCACCACGACCGCGCCGGCGGCGGAACGCGCGATCAACGCGCCCGGCGCGAGCAGGAGGAGCGTCGCGCCGGCGAGGCGGAGGTAGACCTCGATCACCGCAGGAGCCCGCGCGCCGCGGCACGGTACGCGGCGCCGCGCTCGCCGCGGAACACGAGCCCGCGAAGCGCGAGCGCGACGACGAGGAGAGCTCGTGCGACCGCGGCGGCGCCCGCGCCCTGGTGCTTGCGGACGAAGCGCACGTGGCTGCGCACCTGCGTGGCGAACATCCGCGACCACTCCCGCTTCGTCGTGTCGCCGCCGACGTGCACGACCTCCGCGCCCGGGCAGAACCAGATCTCCCAGCCCGCGGCGCGCATCCGGTACTGCCAGTCGGACTCCTCGTTGAACATGAAGAACGACTCGTCGAGACCGCCGACCTCGTCGACCGCGGCGCGTCGCACGACCATCGCCGCCCCGCTCACCCACTCGACCTGCCGCGCCGACGCGTGGTCCCAGTTCGCCGCGTAGAACGCGTTCAGCGCCTGCGAGCGCGGCGCGAGCTTGCGCAGGAAGAAGAACTCGGTCGCGAGGCGCCACGGCGTCGCGAACCCGCGCGCCGACCGCTGGAGGGATCCGTCGGTGTTGAGCAGCCTCGGCCCGACGAGCGCCGCGCGCGGCCGCTCCGCTGCGAACGCGACCAGTCGCTCGAGAGCGCCCCCGAGCACCCACGCATCGGCGTTCAACAGCAGGATCCACGGCTCCGCCGTCTCACGGATGCCCCTGTTCCAGCCGGCGCCGACTCCCTTGTTGTCTTGTTGGACAACGCGTGCGCCGAGCCTACGCGCGACGTCGACGCTCGCGTCACCCGAGCCGTGGTCGACGACGACGACCGAGCGCCCGCGGACGCTTTCGAGGCAGCGCTCCAGCCACGGCTCCGCGTTGTACGTCACGACGACGACGGCAACGTCAGCCACGGAGGTTCTCCCACGCGAGGATCACGAGGCCGGGGATCGAGAGCACGAGCGTGACGAGGAAGAACAGGAAGCCGGCCGAGAACGCCGCGTCGGGATCGACGCCGACGTTGCCGAGGAACGAGACGAAGAACGCCTCCCGCACGGCAAAACCGTTCAGCGTGAACGGGACGAGGAGGACGAGGAAGAACAGCGGGCCCATCACGTAGAACAGCCGCACCGAGACGTCGATGTGCACGGCCTCCGCGGTCGCCCAGATCGCGAGCACGCGAACCGCCTGCACCGCGATCGTCAACGCGAAGACTCCGACGAGCAGCCGCGGCCGGTCACGGTACGAGTGGATCGCCTCGTAGACCCCGCGCACCGGGCGCTCGAGGCGGACGCGGCGCAGCAGCGGCGCGCAGCGGGCGAGCACCGGCCTCAGTCCGCGCGCGAAGAGGACGACCGCGAGCACGATCGTCGCGGCGACGAACGCGAGCTCGACCCAGAGGTACGCGCCCACGTCGTAGCGTCCGACCGCGAGCGCAAGCCCCACCGCGGCGAGCGTGAGCGTCGCGGCGCCGCCGAGCGCCCGCTCGAGCAGCACCGTCCCCGCGGCGACCCCGCTTCGCCCCTCGTGCCGCCGTGAGGTCTCGAAGATCCGCATCGCGTCGCCGCCGATCGAGGTCGGCAGGATCTGGCCCGCCGTGTAGGCGGTCAGATACGCGCGGGTCAGCCACGGCACGCCGTCGCGGATCCCGTGCGCCGCGAGCAGCTTCTGCCAGCGCCACGCCATCGGGACGACGGTGACGAGCATGATCCCGCACGCGAGCAGGAACCACGCGAGGCTCGCCCCGCGGAGTGTGTCGGCCGTCTCACCGAGGTCGATCTTCGAGATCAGGTACGCGGCGGCGAGGCCGGTGACGACGAGCGTCCCGGCGATCCGCAGCGGCCGGCGGCTCACGACGTGAAGCGCTCGTGGACGCGGCGAAGAGCCGCGATCGCGTCGTCGACGTCCTCCTCGGAGTGTGCGGGCGAGAGTGGCAGCGACAGCACCTCGCGGCCGGCCTGCTCCGCGACGGGGAGCGAGACGCGGAAGCGCTCGCGATACCAGCTGAGGCGGTGCACCGGCAGGAAGTGGATCGAAGTCCCGATGTTCTCGTCCGTGAGCGCGCGCTGGTATTCGTCGCGTGTCGCGCCCGCGCGCGACGCGTCGATCCGCACGACGTACAGGTGGAGCGCGTGCGTGTCGCGCGGGTCGCGCGCGAGCGGCGTGATCCCGTCGAGCTCGGCGACCGCCGCGTCGTACACCGCGACGTGCCGTTCCCGGATCGCGCGATGCCGGTCGACCTTCTCGAGCTGGACGAGCGCGATCGCCGCGAGCACGTCGCTCAGGTTCGCTTTGTAGCCCGGGACCGCGATGTCGTACAGCGAGCCGTCGCCGCGCCGCATCAGGCGACGGTCGCGGATCGAGTCTGCGACGCCGTCGTCGTTCGTCGTCACGATCCCGCCCTCGCCGGCCGCGACGTTCTTCGTCGCGTAGAGCGAGAAACACGTCGCGTCGACGATCGACCCGACCTTGCGGCCGCGGTACACCGCTTCCGCTGCGTGCGCCGCGTCCTCCACGATCGGCAGGCCGAGCGCGAGCAGCGGGTCGAGGTCGGCGGGCTGACCCGCGAGATCGACGGGCAACAGCGCCTTCGTCCGCTCCGTTACCGCCTCGCGCACGCGGTCCGCGTCGATGTTCAGGTCGTCGTCGCGCACGTCGACGAACACGGGCGTCGCACCCGCGTGCACGACCACGTTCGCGGTCGCGGGCCACGTGATCGGCGACGTGATCACCTCGTCCCCCGGCCCGACGCCGAGCGCCAGCAGCGAAAGGTGCAGCGCCGCGGTGCCCGATGAGAGTGCGATCGCGTGCTTCGCGTCGACGTACGCCGCGAACCGCTCTTCGAGCTCCGCCGCCCTCGGACCGGTCGTCAGCCAGCCCGAGCGGATCGTCTCGGCGACGGCCTCGATCTCCTCATCGCCGACGGCCGGCGGCTGGAACGAGAGGAACGTTGACCGCCTACGCGAGAGCTTTGGCGTCGACATCGGCGGTGACGAAGCGTATGCGCTCCGCCGCGGCGGCCGTCCGCTCGAGCGCCTGCTCGCGCGACGCACCGACCGCCTGCACGGCGCCCGCGCGATCGGCGCCGACGCGCAGCGGCCCGAACCGCCAGCCGGGCCGGCGGTAGATCCGGACGCGCGAGACACCGTCGACGGCGCCCGCTTCGTCGACGCCCTCGACGCCGCGCAGCTCGCCTTCGGGCGCGGTCAGGAACCGCGTCACCGCGCCGCCTGCCGGGTCGACGGGCGTCAACGTCGACTCGGGAATGTCCTCCCCCAGTGCGGCGGTGAGCGCGAGCTCGTTCAGGTCGACGCCGAGCGCGAGCGCGCAGAGCTCCGCATCGTGGCCGCCGCCGAGGCGTGCCGCGAGCTCGACCACGAACGCCCCGTCGGCGCCGACGACGACCTGCGTGTATGTCGGCCCGCTCTCGATCCCGAGCGCGCCGGCGGCCTCGCTGGCGACCTCGACCGCGGCCCCGACGCGCTCCGGGGGGAGCGCGCTCGGCCACACGTGCGCGAGAGCGACGCCGAAGGCGGGAGGCTCCGCGCGAACGCGATCGGTCACGGTCAGCGGGTAGAACCGCCCCTCGAGCGTGAACGCGTTCACCGTCACCTCCTGCCCGTCGACGAGCCGCTCGACGAGACACGTGTTGGAACGCGACGCCGCGAGGGCGGCATCGACTGCCGGCCCGAACGCGGCCGCGTCGGTGACGAGGGCGAGCCCGCGCTGACCTTGCCGGTCGGGAGCCTTCACCACGCAGGGCAGCCCGACGCGCTCGAGCGCGGCGCGGGCCTCGGCAGCGGTGCCGCAGAGCGCCGACTCGGGCTGCGGGACGCCCGCCTCGGCGAACCGCTCGCGCTGGCGGAGCTTCGAGATCGCCAGCTGCGCCGTTTCCGGGCTCAGCGGATGCGCCAGCGAGAGCCGCTTCGCGACGCGGGCCGCGATCGCGACGGGCCAGTCGATCCCGGGCGCGATCACGCCGTCCACGCGCTCCGCCTCGGCGAGACGCTCGATCGCCGGCTCGTCCTCGGTGGAGATGAGCGCCCGGCGGTCGGCGAGCGGGAACCCGGGCGCGTCCGTCGCGCGGTCGACGGCGATCGTGAACAGGTCGAGCGCGCGCGCCGCTTCGAGCAGCCCCAGCTGCGCCGCGCCGGCGCCTAGGACGAGGAGGCGGCGGCGGCGGTCGGCCGCGCGAGGATCTCTTTCCACCACGCCTCGTTCTCGCGGTACCAGGCGATCGTCCGCTCGAGACCCTCGTCGAAGCCGGTGCGCGCGCGCCAGCCCGTCAGCCGCTCCAGCTTGTCGACCGAGCCGATGTGCCGGTCGACCTGGCCGGGCCGCTCCGGAACGTGGGTCTCGAGCGACGGCGGCTTGCCAAGGGCGTCGAGCACCTTCGCTGCGACGTCGGAGACCGAGATGTCCACGCCTGTCGCGACGTTCAGCACCTCGCCCGCGATCCCGTCGAGCGGCGCGGCGATGATCGCCTCGATCGCCTCGGCGTCGTCCTCGACGTACAGCCAGTCGCGCGACGCGTGCCCGTCGCCGTGGATCGTCAGCGGCTCGTCGCGAAGCGCCTGCGTGATGAACCGCGGGATCACCTTCTCGGGGTGCTGGCGCGGTCCGTAGTTGTTGAACGGGCGCACGATCACGATCGGCAGCCCGTACGTGACGAAGTACGAGTACGCCAGCCGGTCGGCGCCCGCCTTCGTCGCCGCGTACGGCGAGCGCGGGTTCAGCGGGTGGCGCTCGTCCATCGGCGCAGATTCGGCGGTGCCGTAGACCTCGCTCGAGGAGATGAGGATGAAGCGCTCGACCGGCGAGCGTCGGATCGCGTCGAGCAGGATCTGCGTGCCCTCGACGTTCGTCGTCACGAACTCCGATCCGCCCTCCTCGATCGACTTCTCGACGTGCGACTCGGCCGCCGCGTTGACGATCACGTCGACGTTCGCGACCACCTCGGCGACGAGCTCGCCGTCGCGGATGTCGCCGTGTACGAACGACAATCGCTCGTGCGACATCACGTCCTGCAGGTTCGCGACGTTCCCGGCGTACGTGAGCGCGTCGAGCGACACGACCTCGTACGGCGTCGCGCGGAGCAGGTGGCGGATGAAGTTCGCCGCGATGAACCCGGCGCCGCCGGTGACGAGGACGCGCTTCGTCACCGCTGCACGCCGCGCTCACGCGCCCGCGCGTCGGCCGACGTCCGCTCGACTGTCGCGGCGGTCTCCACGAGGTTCGACGGTATCTGGAGCATCGTGTTCGGATCGCCAGCAGAGCTGCCCGCGCCGAGCTCCTGCTCGATCGCGTACAGCGGCCGCCCTTCGACCTCTCGCTGGATCCGGCCGAGGTATTCCCCGACGAGCGCGAGCACGAATCCCTGGATGCCGAGCACGAACAGCACCGCGACGCCTCCGAGCAGCGGGCCCGGGAAGTTGCCGTGGTCGACCCACCACCACACCGCGTACGCGCCGAGGCCGGTGGCGAGGACGGTGCAGAGGATGCCGAGGATCGTCCCGGCCCACTGGATCGGCTGCGGCCAGAACCCCGCGAGCACGTGCAGCGCCAGGCGCGTGAGCCGAAGCGGTGAGTAGCGCGAGCTGCCGTGTCGCGGCGCGTGCGCGACGTCCACCTCCGCGACGCTCGCGCCGCCCGAGAGGACGAGCGCCTTCGTGAACTTCTGCCGGCCGATCGACCCGAGCATCGGCTCGACCGCGTCGCGCCTGTACGCGTTGAACGCGCAGCCGAAGTCCGAGATGTCGACCTTTGTGAACCGCCGCAGCATCGCGTTGATCAGCTTGCTCGGCAGCGTGCGCCCCCACGAGTCGTGCCGGCGCGCGCGACGTCCGCTCGCGACGTCGGCTCCACCTTCGACGGCCGCGATCAGCCTCGGGATGTCCTCGGGCGCGTTCTGCAGGTCGCCGTCCATCGTCACGACGATGTCGCTTCGGGCGCGGCTGAGCCCCGCGTGCATCGCCGGGTGCTGGCCGAAGTTGCGCTTGAAGCGGACGACGCGGACGCGCGGATCCGTGGCGTGGATGCGCTCGAGCTGCGCGAACGTCGTGTCCGCCGAGCCGTCGTCGACGAAGATCAGCTCGAACGGAGTCCCCTCATGCTCGAGCACGGCGACCGTCCGCCGGTACAGCTCCTCGATCGTCGCCGCCTCGTTGTACGTCGTCACGACGACGGAGACGTCGGGCGCAGCCTCCGCCTCGCTCGGCGCCGGACGGGCCGCGAAGACGTCGGGCTCGGCCATTTCGTGCGGAGCCTACACTCGCTCCCCGTGAACGACCGCTTCGCGCCGGGCGACGTCGTCCTCCTCCGCCACGTGCACGAAGGTCGCGCCTACTTCGCGGTGCCCGCGCGTATCGTCGCCGACGACGACGTCGTCGCGTGGTGGATCGCGCCGGGAACGCGCGGGATCTATCCGCTCGGCCTCGCCGACGAGCGCCTGCTGTTGCCGCTTCGCGAGTGGGCGACGCGCGAACACGCCTGGTACGGGAGCGGGAACCTGGACGTGACACGCCCCGGCGACTGGTACGGGCTGCGCCTCTTCTGGAGCGGCGACGGAGCGTTCGAGGCGTGGTACGTGAATCTGCAGGAGCCGTTGCGGCGGACGCCGCGCGGCTTCGACACGCGCGACCTTCAGCTCGACCTGCTCGTCCGTCCCGACGGCTCCTGCGAGCTGAAGGACGAGGACCACCTCGCGCAGGCGGTCGCGTTCGGGCACGTCGATGCCGAGCTCGCGCGCGGGCTGCGCGAGGAGGTCGAGCGCCTGCGTGCGAACCCGCCGTGGCCGACCGGCTGGGAGGGCTGGCGACCCGATCCGGCGTGGCCGGTGCCCGAGCTGCCGCCGGACTGGGACCGTGTGGAGTAGCGGCGACGCGATCCTGCTCCGGCACGTGTGGCGCGGGCGAATCTTCCTCGCGTCCGCGGTTCGCGTCGTCCGGGACGAGCCCGAACTGCTCGTGACGTGGCTCGCCCCCGGCACGCCGTACATGCGCCCGGCGGTGCGTGAGGAGCTGCCGTTCCACCAGCCGCTCGTCGACCGACCCTGGCAGCCGCCAGGCATGCTCGTGTTGACGCCGCGCGACACTGCACATGCGGTTTGGATCGTCGGCGACGGCTGGTACGTGAACCTGCAGGAGCCGCTGCGACCGTCGCTCCTCGGCTACGACACCTGCGATCAGCTGCTCGACCTCGTCCGCACTCGCGACGGCGCGTGGCGCTGGAAGGACGAGCACGAGCTCGCGGCGGCCGTCCGCGGCGGGTTCGTCACGGAGCTCGAGGCGGAGCAGATCCGCGCGGAGGGCGAGCGCGTGATCGCGGCCGACGCGTTCCCGACCGGCTGGGAGGGGTGGGAGCCGGATCCGACGTGGACGGCTCCGGCCCTCCCGGCCGGCTGGGACGACGTGAAGAGCTAGGCCGCCTCGAGCGCGGGCGCCGACTCGGCCTGCTCGGCCCGGCGCTTGCGCGGGATCGCGAGCGCTGCCGCGGCCCCCAGCGCGACGACGAACGCGCCGACCCAGGTCGCCACGACGAGACCGTCGTTGAACGTCGCCGCGGACTCGTAGCCGCCGTAGCGCGTGAAGACGGAGGCGAGCACTGCGACGCCGAAGACGCCGCCGACCTCGCGCACCGCGTTGTTCGCGCCCGAGGCCTTGCCCTCCTCGGCCGGCGAGACGGCGCCCAGGATCACGTTCGCCATCGGCGCGAAGAACATGCCCATCCCGATTCCCGAGAGGACGAACGGCCCGACGAGCGAGCCGTAGCCGACGGTCGCGGTCGAGACGGCGGCGATCCACGCGAGCCCGAGCGCCTGGAGCGCGAGTCCGGTCGCGAGGATCGGCCGCGATCCGATGCGGTCGGAGAGCGCGCCGGCGATCGGTGCGACGACCATCGGCATCGCCGTCCACGGCAGCACGCGCAGTCCCGCCTCGAGCGGCGAGTAGCCCTGCGCGGTCTGGAAGAACTGCGTCAGGAGGAAGATCGAGCCGAACATCCCGAACGACATCGCGAGCGACGCGGCGTTCGCAGCGGAGAAGCTGCGGTTCCGGAAGAAGCGCAGCGGCAGCATCGGCTGCGGCGTGCGGCGCTCCCAGAGCACGAACGCGACGAGGAACGCGACGCCCGCGACGAGCGAGGCGACGATGCCGGCGCTCGTCCAACCGTCGGCGTTGCCGTTCACGAGCCCCCAGACGACGCCGAGCAGTCCCGCGCTCGCGAGGCCGAGGCCCGGCAGGTCCAGTGCCTTGTCAGGACCGAAGCTCTCGCGCAGGCGACCGATCGCGAGCGGCACGACGAGCAGGCCGACGGGAACGTTCAGCCAGAAGATCCACTGCCAGGAGATGCCCTCGATCACGAGACCGCCGACGAGCGGCCCGCTCGCGACGGCGACGCCGCCGATCGCACCCCAGATCCCGAGCGCCACGCCGCGCCGCTCGGCGGGGAACGCCGCGCTCAGCAGCGTCAGGGTCAGCGGCATCACGATCGCCCCGCCGACGCCCTGCACTGCGCGTGCGGCGATCAGCGCGCCCATCGACGGTGCGAGCGCAGCCGCCGCGGACGCTGCGGTGAACAGCCCGACGCCGAGCGCGAAGAGCCGCTTGCGGCCGAAGCGGTCGCCGAGCGCCGCGCCGGTGAGCAGGAAGACGGCGAACGTGAGCGTGTACGCGTTCACGGTCCACTCGAGCTGCTCGATCGACGCGCCGAGGTCGACGCGGATCACGGGGAGCGCGGTCGAGACGACGAGATTGTCGAGGACGACCATGAACAGGGCGATCGAGGTGATCGCGAGCGTCCAGAGCGTGTGGGCTTTCGATCCAGTCCTCTCGAACATGTCAGCTCCTTTCGTGTACTGAGTGGTCACTTACGTTCGACGGAAAAAAACACGGCTTCTTGCTCAAGGCGTCGAGTCGCGGCAGCCGTCGATCAGCCGCTGCGCCCAGCTCTCGTCGGACTGCAGCAGGTCCATCGACGCGATCACGTTCAGGAGCATCCCGTGGCCGAAGAACCCGCTCAGCTCGGCGCCGGAGAGGCCCGAGACCCGTTCGACCCAGCTGTAGATGTCGCCGAAGCCGGCCTGCACGGCCGCGCGGACGTCCGGGTCGTCGCAGGATCCGTAGGCCTGCATCTGCAGGCGCAGGCGGCTGCGGTCGGCGAGCAATTGCAGGTACGCCTCGCCCATCGCGTGCAGCGCCTCCTCGCCGCGCTTGCCCTCGGCGGCGCGCTGGAACGTCTCGAGCGTCTCGCGGAAGCAGCGCCGGACGCTCGCGACGAAGAGCTCCTTCTTCGTCCCGAAGAGCCGGAACAGGTACGGCTGCGAAATCCCGGCCTCCTCGGCGATCGTCTCGGTCGACGTGCCGTGGAAGCCGGCCGCCGCGAACTGCTCGCGCGCGACCTCGAGGATCGCCTCCCGCCGTTCCTGCGCCGACATCCGGGTCGTGGTGCTCATCGCGCCGGATGGTAAGTGACTACTTACTCCCTGTCAAGGCCCGCGCGTGGTACCAGGCGATCGTCCGCTCC
>Ga0126309_10000504_pt1 | contig 13070 bp, 10 predicted proteins | sample Plot56_FD_92541 | JGI IMG/M metagenome (GOLD analysis project Ga0126309, IMG submission 92541) | Serpentine soil microbial communities from UC McLaughlin Reserve, CA, USA - Plot56 | ecosystem: Environmental > Terrestrial > Soil > Grasslands | place: USA: UC McLaughlin Reserve, Lake County...
CATCTCCAAGTCCCGCTGATCAAACGATGGTACACCAGAGGCGTGCCTCGAGCAGTCGACCACAAGCGCCACTAGTCAGGTGAATGGCAGAGTGTTCCCGCAAGCTGCGCACTCAAAGACACGTGAATCTCAAAATACCCAGTCGTTCAGACTCCGCTTCCGTGCTCGTTGACCGAGGGTGGTGACCGAAGAGCACAACTTCACAGGGCCTGAACTTCGCATGCAAGGAGGTCTAGGAAGTTTGCCACCCGCAAGCAACTCCAAGCAACGGCAAAGATACGCTGTTTGGGGAATGTGCTATAACGCACGATCTTGGTAAGGTGCCTCGCAACAGCGGTCAGAGGCTCCGAACCGCGCCTCGGTGAAGGTGGGCACCTATGGGAGCGCGGTGAGCCAGTGGTGCAACCGGCTGTACCGCGCTGAGATCCCCTAGAGTCGTGAGGGGAGGAAGGGGTGTGTGGTCGGTATGCGGGTTCCGGCTCCTACCTGACGCGCTCACCTCTGAACTAAACAGATGGGTACGTGAAGAAAGCGGAAGGATAGCCGATGAGAAAGACGATATTGCTCATGGCCACCATGGCTCTGACGCTGTTGGTGGCTAGCGGGGTGGCGCTGGCGGTAACCAAGATAGGCACAGATGGTCCCGACACTTTGAGGGGAACCAACGGGGCGGACAACCTCCTGGGCAGGGGCGGCAACGACGACCTCTTCGGCCTGGGCGGCAGGGACAATCTGCTGGGCGAGGAGGGCAAGGACTGGGTCCTCGGCGGCAACGAGCGGCGCCCCCTGGGAGGCGACAAGAACCTGGTTGGCGGTCCCGGAAACGATGGGGTTCTAGGCGGCAAGGGCTCCGACAACCTAACGGGCAATTCGGGCAACGACTTCGTCGACGGCGGCCCCGGTGCCGACAACATAGTAGGCGGGGAGGGCAACGACTACCTGCTCGACGGGGAGCGCCGGGGCGGCGCGACGGACACCCTAGTCGGCGGTGATGGCAACGACGTGATAGACCCCTTCAACAAGCCAGCGAAGAGGGACCTGGTCACGTGCGGCGGCGGTTTCGACCGGGTGCTCGCCGACAGAGCAGATGTGGTCGCGCCCGACTGCGAGAGGGTGGCCGTAGGCCTTGCTGCCGCGCAGCGACTCAACCAGCGGATCGAAGAGTCGGGGTTCTACGACAGGATATTCGAAGGGTTGGCGCCTTTCCCGGGAGGATAGCGGCTAGCTCTTAAACGCCCGAAGAGACGAGCGCGCTGGGAGCGGCGGAGCGCTATCAGGGGCTCCGCCTTTCCTCTGTAGACCTTTTGCACCCTAGTGCGCAGAAGGGGTAATTCTGCGCACTTCCGCTTTATGGAGTTCTCGGAAGCAGCCATAGCCCGGTCCATCGGGCCCTACCTCACACAGCACTCTTGAGCGATCCGCCGGAGCCGTGGGCCTTAGATCAGTCTAGAGAAGCTGCTCGCCGTGAGTATCCTTGCGGGGTAGATCCCGACCCCCGCCGTCGCCGGTCCAGCCGCAGGGAGTGTTCGGAGGACGAACTGGAGCGAGCATTGAGCGAGATCTACGACTTCGTCATCCTCTATCACCAACTGATCGTCTGCGACCCGACCATGGCCCGTCGGGGTCTACATGTTGTGGTCCTGAGTAGGAATGCAGAGAGACGAATAAAGGACCGCCGGGGAGGATGGGGAGAACGGCGGTCCTTCGTAACGAATTGTACCGGCAAAGAGGGGTCTCCCCAGGGGTTTCTCCCAGACCGGGAAGCCTGAAGAGCCTGGTGAACTCGGCGTAGGCGTCTGGATAGTCCCCTTCAGACCCGATAACCACGAATCCCGGAGTGGATAGCCCTCGAGTCTATCTGGCACTTTTACGGGGTCTCAGTTCGGCGGCCAGATGTTCGACGGGTTCGCCGTTTTTGAGGTGCCTCTGTACTACCACTGGCACGTCTTGCTCTACGACGCCGAGGTACCAGGTACCTCCCGGGTAGACGATGAGGTTCGGGCCGTGCTTGCAGAGGCCGAGGCAGTCTACGGAGTCCACGCGTACGCCCCTGTTCATGCCCTCCGCGCGCAGCTCATCTTTGAGTGCTCTGCGGACGGATTTGGATCCTCGTTTTTTGCAGTCACCGCCTTTGCACACGAGCACGTGGGCGTCGTAATCCCTGACCTTCGCGGCCGGCTTCGCGAGCGTCGCCAGCGCGCCGCCCTTCTCCGAGAACTTCTTCTTCGCCTTCTTGCCTCTCTTCGAGATAACTTCCTCCGACCCTGATGCCGGCTCACGCCGCGCGGATGCCGGCGACTACCCTTTTGGGGGATTCGAATATATCACCCCAAGCTGTGGGACGGTATCATGGGCGGTGTGAGATTTCACGACGCATTTTGGGCGCCGATAGTTTGGGCCAGAAGCGCTTTGAGAAGGAGGATCTGACCGTGGCGCGTGCAGGAGTCAGGGAGGGGACGCCGCTCGCGGAGGGAGAAGAGATATGACGGACGTAGCACGCAAGCCGAGCCTTTCCGACCCTTCGCTATACATAAACAGGGAGCTGTCGTACCTGGGCTTTATAGAGCGGGTGCTCGCGCAGGCCCGCGACGAGCGCCACCCGCTGCTGGAGAGGGTGCGTTTTGTCGCGATTTGCGAGACTATCCTGGACGAGTTCTTCATGATCCGAGTCGCGGGGTTGCAACAGCAAGTAGCCTCGGACCTCCCCAACCCTGTTCCGGACGGGATGACCCCCGAGGAACAGCTCTCCCGGATACACGCCCACACAGAGGAGTTCTTCGAGGCACGGCGCAGGATACTGAAACAGGAGCTCATGCCCACCCTGGAAGAGGAAGGCATACGCATAGTGCCCCACGACGAGGTCCGCGCCTCCGAGCGGCAGGAGCTCAGGGAAGGGTTCGTCAGGGACATACTGCCCATACTCACGCCCCTCGCCATAGACCCGGCCCATCCCTTCCCCCACATCTCCAACCTCTCGCTCAACCTGCTCGTCGTGATCAGAGACGGAGGCAGGCGGGTGATGGCCCGCATAAAGGTGCCGACCACCATAGACCGCTTTATGCGGCTTCCCGACAGGGACCGCAGTCCCGACCAAAGACCCGAGATGCGCTTTGTGAGGGTCGAGGAGGTCATCTCGGCGAACCTAGACGAACTCTTTCCCGGCAAGGAGATCGTCGCGAGCTACATCTTCCAGGTAACCCGCAACGCGGACTTCGTGATCGAGGAGGACGAGGCGGCCGATCTCTTGCAAGCTATCGAGGACGAGCTCGAAAGTCGCTGGTTCGGCCAGAGCGTGAGGCTCGTGGTCTCAGACGAGATGCCCGACGACCTGCGGGACTGGCTCGCCGGTAACCTCAATCTCGACGAGAACTCGGTTTTCGCAGCGCCCCATCCCATAGGGCTCGCTAACCTCGAGGAGCTCACGCATCTCGACCGCGCGGATCTGCTCTACCCGCCGATCACGCCCCGCGTGCCTGCGGCGATCCGGAGCGCGCGCTCCATCACCCAGGCCATCAGGAACGGCGACATCCTGCTCTACCACCCCTACGACTCGTTCGCGCCCGTCGTCGACTTCGTCAGGGCCGCGGCCAACGACCCCGAGGTGCTCGCCATAAAGCAGACCCTCTACCGCGTCGGTTCGAACTCCCCGATAGTCGAGACGCTCTCGGAGGCGCGCGACGAGCAGACGCAGGTCGCCGTCCTGGTCGAGCTGAAGGCGCGCTTCGACGAAGAGCCGAACATTACCTGGGCGCGCCAGCTCGAGGCCAGGGGCGTCCACGTCGCCTACGGCATCGTCGGCCTCAAGACGCACGCCAAGATCAGCCTGGTCGTCAGGCGCGAGGGTTCGGGACTCAGACGCTACGTCCACCTCGGCACGGGGAACTACAACCCGTCAACGGCCCGCGTCTACACGGACTTCTCGTACTTCACCGACGACCCGAAGCTCGCCGAGGACGGCTCTGACCTCTTCAACTACCTGACCGGCTACTCCGAGCAGGAGGAATACCAGGAGCTACTCGTCGCCCCTCTGACCATGCGGGAGAGCATAGTGCGCCTTATCGAGGAGCAGACCGAGAAGGCCAGGGTCGGCGAGCCCGCCAGCATCACGTGCAAGACCAACTCGCTTACGGACCCCCAGATCATCGAGCTCCTCTACGAAGCCTCCCAGGCCGGGGTGAAGATAGACCTGATCGTACGCAGCATCTGCTGCCTCAGGCCAGGCGTGGAAGCCGTGAGCGAGAACATCCGCGTAGTCTCGTTGGTAGGACGCTTCCTCGAGCACGCCCGTATCTTCGCCTTCTCCGACGGGGATGACGAGCAGATGTACCTGGGAAGCGCCGACCTGATGCAGCGCAACCTCGACCGGCGCGTCGAGACGGTCTTCCCGCTGCGTGAGAAGCGCCACCGCGAGAAGGTCCGCCGCCTGCTCGACCTCCAGCTCGCCGACAACGCGAACGGCTGGGAACTCAGTCCAGACGGCACCTTCGAACGCCTGCATCCGAAAGATGGAGAGGAACAGGTAGACAGCCAGGCGATACTGCTCGGAGAAGGATTTTAGGTGCCGGCGATTCCGCGATGTACACCTTCGTTGCTAGTGGACCACGTCCGTGCTAAATTGCGCCTCTGTCTCTCGAGGAACGCGGCCGGTACGGTCTATTGAAACGAGGCACGAATGACAACGGGACAGAGGAGCAAACCTTCCCGTACGAAAGATCCTTCTGCCACGGATCACCAGGAGATAGAGTGGCAGTTCGACGCCAGCGATCTCGAGTCGGTCGAGGGCTGGCTCGGCCAGCACAATTCTGGTTCTTCGGGTCTCGTCGTCGCTCCCGAACCCACGGTGGAGATCACAGACACCTACTACGACACCGATGACTGGCGTTTCTACAGGGCCGGCTACGCCCTGCGCATCCGCAACACGGATGGCGAAGTCGAGGCCACGATGAAGTCCCTGACGCCGGCCGAGGACAGCCTCAGAAGGAGGCGTGAGATCTCCGAGCCCCTCGAGGACGATCAACCCGCTACCCTGAAGAAGGCCCAAGGGCCCGTCGGCGGACGGTCCAGGGCGCTCGTCGGCGGGCGTGAGATGCGCCCCCTGTTCACGCTCGAGACCCGCCGCCAGAGATTTACGCTCTTGCTCGATGGCTCTAACGAAAACCAGAAGAACGTGGGCATCGGTGAGATCTCGCTCGACGCCTCAGAGATGCCCCTGGGCGAGGAGACGACCCGCCTGACCCGTATCGAAGTAGAGGCCGCGCTTGGCAAGGACCCGACCCCTGACCTGCATGGTTTCGTGGACGAGATGCAGTCCGCCCTCGAACTGGCCCCTGCCTCTATCTCCAAGTACGAGACTGGCCTCTACGCCAGCGGGCTCAACCCGGAGGGGGACTCCGAGTTCGGCCCCACGCACATAGACCCTTCCATGAGCCTGGGTGAGGTCGCGTTCGCCGTGTTGCGCAGGCAGTTCGCCGAGATGCAAGACCACGAGCCTGGCACGCGGCTCGGCGAAGACCCCGAAGAGTTGCACGACATGCGCGTGCCGACGCGCCGGATGCGGGCCGCGATGAAGGTCTTCCAGCGGGCTCTGCCCGAGCGGGCCCGCTGGCTCAGGGAGGAGTTGCGCTGGGTGGCCCACGCCCTCGGCGACGTAAGGGACCTTGACGTCCAGATCGAACGTTTCCAGGCCTGGAAGAGAGAGGAGGAGGGCTCAGGGTTTTTGGACACGATCCTCACCATCACCCACAAGCGGCGGGAAGAAGCCCGCGAGAACATGCTCGAGGTCCTCGACTCCGCTAGGTACGAGCGCCTTTTGTCTTCTTTCGCGGAGATGCTACGCCTCGGTCTCGCGGCCGAGCTGGAGTCCGCACAGGCGAACGGTAACGCAAGGGCGAGCGAGCCGGTCACGGACGCTGCGCCGGCCCTGATCTCCCGGCGTTACCGCAAGTGGAGGAAGGCGGCCAAGCGTCTCGACGAGACCTCTTCCCCCGAGGCCTTCCACGACGTGCGCAAGAAGGGGAAGCGGCTGCGCTACACCCTGGAGTTCGTCTCCGAGGTCTACGGCAGACCGGTAAAGAAGCTCGTCAAGCCTCTGAAGGCGCTGCAGGACGATCTCGGCGATCACCAAGACGCCGTGGTCGCCGCCAGATACCTGAGGGAACTCGGCACCACGACCGCCGAAGCCAGGGTCCCGCGCGGAGTCGCCTTCACGATGGGCGTCTACTCGGAGCGCTGCGCCCGCGAGGCGAAGGATCTACGCTCCGCCGTGCCCGATTCGAAACCCTTCCGCGCCCTGACGAAGAGCAAGAAATGGAAGAAGTTCGAGAAGAGCGTTAGGTAGGCCCGCTTGTACTTATACCTCGTTCGCCACGCGGTCGCCCACAAGCGTGACCAGGAACGTTGGCCCGATGACAGCAGGCGTCCGCTCACCCCTGAGGGGGAGGAGGAGTTTGTAGGGGCGGCCCGCGGGCTGGCCCGTGTCGTTCCCGAGGTAGAGATTCTCCTGAGCAGCCCCTACGAGAGGGCGTGGCGTACGGCGGAGATACTGGCCGAACAGGCCGGCTGGCCAGCACCGAAGAAGCTCTCTGCCCTGGAGCCAGACGTCCCGCCCGAAAAAGTCGTCATCGCGCTGGAAACCTACGCGGACAAGCAATCCATAGCCCTGACCGGCCACAGACCCTGCCTGCACGAGCTGGCCGTCTACCTGCTCACCGGCGATGTCGGGGGCGCAGACATGAAGATAAAAAAGGGCGGCGTCGTGTGTATCGAGTTCGACGACGCCCCGAAGGCAGGAGCCGGCAAGCTGCGCTGGCTGTTCACGCCGAAGGTCCTTCGCAATATAGCCGTCAGCTAGGCAGCACGCTCCGGCTGACGCCTCCGCTTGTCAGCACCTCAGCACGCGCCCTGTCGGGCGCTTGTCAGCATTTCAGCCAATCAGCACTTCAGCACTCAGCGATCAGCCGTCACCTTTTTGGTCGCTGGGTGCTGACAAGCTGACAAGCTGACTAGCTGAAATGCTGAAATGCTTTATTCAGCGGTATCCGCGCAAGCGTCTCGGGCTCCGGGTACTCCAGGCGGAGGTCGAGCAGGGTCATCTCTACGTTCGCTACCGTGATCTCACCGATGGGCCAATCTCTGTAGCGCGCTATGGTTGAGATGAGCTTCTCGGGCGTAACCGTGTCGTACGGCGCCTGGAAGTAGGCGAGGGTAAGGTGCGGCGGGCCCGGGGGCTTCTTCAAGTCGCAGCTCGTGCACAGAGCATCCCGCAGCCTGTCGAGCGCCCCTCCGTCGTGCGCCTCGATGAACGCCGCACCGGGGAAAGCGTTGAGGTTCGCGAGCCTCACGGTAAAAACTGGAACGTCGGACAGGGCGGTCCTGGCACGCTTCTCGATCTCTTGCAGCCTCTCGCGGGAGACTTCATCTTCTTCTCCCGGTTCGTCCACGAGGAAGCCGAGAAGTACCAGCGTTATGTGCATGAAGTGGTCGGGGTGTAGCGAGACGAACGGGAAAGGACGCAGCGCCTCCTTCAGCGGTTCAAGGCGCTCGTGGAACCGCGACGCCTCCCCCGGAACCACGAGAGAGGCCGAGAGCTTGTGCCCCTCCTGCCAGTCAGGGTCCATGTACCCACCGAACTCCAGGTGGCGCTCGTTGACAAAGCGCTCCCACACCCGATCGTACTCCTCCATCCGCAAACTCTAGCAGAGAGTAGTTGCGGAGGTACTTACCTACTGCGGATCGCCCATTCGGCTACGAGCAAGAACAACAAGCTGAAATGCTGCCCTGCTGACAAGCCATTTCAGAATCTGGTCAGGCCTGCAACGCCCCCGAACTCATCGCGCAGGGTGTCTGTATTCTCGTTTTCGCCGAGCATGAAGTCGAGGCGTGCGCCGCGGGCTGTGGCGAGGTCGACGAGGACGTCTGTGAGTGACCGCACGCGGGTCTTCCGGCCGCAGAACGGGCACTCCTCGCTGGTGATTTCGCGTATGGCGAGCTGGTCGTTGTCGCACCAGCGGATCTCGGCCTCCAGTTCCCAGAGGGCAGCGAGGTGGTAGACACGGTTCTCTTCTTGAAGGGCCGCGACGGTCTCGTCGAGGCCGCGAACGCCGCTCTCCCTGATCTCGTCCAGGAGCTCCTTCTCCCGCTCGTGCTCCGCCCGCTCCCTGACGGCCTCAAGCCGGTCCAGAAGCTCGCCCTCGGGTGCCCCGAGGTCTATGTGTTCCTCGGCGACTACCCGGTCGTGTAGCTCGTTGGGCAGGGTGCGACGAAACTCGGCGGTCCTCTCTCTCGGGCCGGCGATGATCAGACGCCTGACCCCCTCACGGAAGGTGATCTCCCTGGCGAGCTCCCCCAGTTCCTTGTAGAAGCTGTGGATGTTGGACTGGTGCTTGCGGCCGGCCGGATCCAGGTCCGTCGAACCGCCGCCCCTGGGGTAAGGCTCGCTAGGATGGACGTCGACCTCCAAAAAGCCGTTGGCCTTCATCTCCTCTTCTCCATGGGCGGTACTCAGGGGCGAGACCACAAAGTACCTGAACCTCTCGGCGTCGAGGACCGCCGCCCCGTATGGTTCGTACTCGTCCAGTACGAGCGTCAGCGGGGCCACGTACGGGTCTCCCCAGCGGAACGACTCGGGAACGTCGACCTGCAACCGGTAGATCTCGAAGAGACCATCCTCGTCCGCGAAGATGGCGAGCGTCCTGGCCCCCGGATGCGTCTCGTCCTCGGTATACTCCCTGACCCGCTGCTGCAGGCCCTCAGGGACGCCCTCATCGTTCATCGCATCACGCAAGCGGACCAGGTAAGCCCTTCGCTGATTCTCCGGTATGTCGGCGTTGACGCTCATGTACGCCGAGAGAACCGGTCCTGGCCTGCCCCCCACGGAGGTTATCGCCTGTCTGAGATCCTGAGCCTGGGCCATGCCTGAAACACCTCTTGCGCATATCTTATAGGGACTGGCCCTAGTAGAATCCCCGCCCTTCGGATCGGGTAAACACACCCTCAGCCCCTGGAGTGGACCATGTGCCGACGAGTAGAGGATCGGCCTTCAACGAAAACAACAAGCTGACCAGCTTAAGTGCTGACCAGCTGAAATGCTTGCCAAGAGGTTTTAGAACCTCTTGGCAACCTAGCAGCCCTTCTCTATGTCCTCACAGGCTTCGAAGTGTTCGAGATTATCCTGCAGGAGTTCCTCGCCGAGCTCGAGTATGTGCATGACCCTTTCGTCGGCCACGGCGTAAAAGGCGTTTCGACCCTCGCGACGCACCTGCACGTAACCACACCAGGACAGACAGCGCAGATGATCCGAGACCCTAGGCTGCGGCGCCCCGAGCTCGTCTACCAGCTCTCCGACCTTCATTTCGCCCCGCTGCGCCAGAAGCAGCAGAATCGAAAGCCTGGTCGAGTTGGCAAAACCATTGAATAACTTGGCGAGGAGGCACATCTCCTCGCTCTCGCGTCCTACCTCGATACCGGATAAATGTTCTGACTTGACCAAATCTTCTTGCACCGTGCGCTCCTTCCACGTTCATTCCTACTATACACTGCCTTTTCTGAGGTGTGAACCCTATTACAGCGAGTCAGCAAGTCAGCAAGCCGCCTGGCGAAGCCAGGCGGCTTGTCAGCTAGTCGGCATCTCAGCGACTACTCGCGAAGGCCGTCCTTGCGGCGGCGAGGTCCCACAGGGCGTGGCCCACGCTCTTGAATATGACCGTCCCTTCAGGGCGCCGGGATGGGCGGAGTGCATCATCCAGTGCTGTGGCGTCATCCCAATCGAAAGCGCCGGCCTGTGCGGCCTGGATCAGGTCTCCAGCCTCATCTTTCGTACCTTCCATCGTATCCACGAAGACCTGTGAGGCCGAGATCAGGGCCGGCGGCAACTCGGCCGCCTCCGGCTCGAAAGATCCAACCGCGGCCACGAAGACACCCTCGGGGACCGTATCAGGGAGGACCGGCTCCTGGCTCGTCGTAGCCGTTACAATGAGGCTTACCTCGTCGAGCACTTCTTCGGGACCCTCGACCGCCTCTGCTTCCATGCCGAGACTTCTGGCGTGTCCTGCGAGAGATACGGCGCTCTTCGTGCTCCGGGAGGAAACGAAGGCCCTGGAGACGCCGAGGCCCTCGTGGAAGGCATCCAGGTGCGCGCTTCCCTGCGTTCCTGCGCCAACGATGAGGAGTGGCCCTCTCTGGCGCGGTGCCAGTTCGCGGGCGGCGAGCATGGAGAGGGCTGCGGTGCGCCTGGCGGTTACGACGCTGCCGTCAAGGAGGCCGAGCCGTTCCCCCGTCGTTGCGTCCATCACGACAACCTCGCCCTGTATCGTCGGCAGCCCATGTTCCGGGTTCTGTGGGTGGACCGTGACCAGCTTGGTGATGGAGATCTCCCGGTCCGACGCTGGCATGGCCAGCAGGACGCCTCCCTCCTGGAGCGGAACGACGAGCCGGGGCGGGGCCCGCAGTTCCCCCGAACTCTGGGCCAGAGCGACCTCGCGGATAGAGTCGGCCAGGGCCGGGTAGGGCAGGCGGTTTGCGGTCTGGGTTGCGTCCAGGATCTCCAAGGCTAACCGCGTGCGGTGCCCACCAGGCGGGTGGGGGAGAAGAGCTCTATCGGGTGACTGGTCTCGCCTTCCGTGACGAGGTCGGCCAGGATCTCACCCACCACGCTGCAGAACTTGTAGCCGTGCCCGGAGAAGCCGGCGGCGATGGCGACCTGGGGATAGTTGGGGTGCGTGGAGATCACGAAGTGCTCGTCCGGGGTGTTCGTGTACATGCAGGTCTTCGCGTAGAGTAAGTCACCGTCGAGGTCGGGAACGTACCTGGCGATGTAGCTCCTGATGAACTCGACCTCCTCATCGTGGACCTCGCGGTCTATCGTCTCGGGGTCTGCCGGCTTGCTGTCGGCCCTGAAGAACGCGACCTTGACCCCGCCTGCGGGACCGTCGTGGGCTGGGATGGCGTAGAACGTGTTGCCATCCTCGGGCTCCCAGATAAAGATGGGGAACCGGTCGGGAAGGAACGGTTCGATGCCGCCTATTGGGTCGAACCAGAACAGGAGCTGGCGCGTAACCTCCAGCGGGAGACCGAGGTCGGAGAGCAACTTGGGAGCCCACGCCCCGACCGAGACGACCAGCCGCTCCGCCTCGTAAGTCCCCGATGCCGTCTCGACCCGTACCCCCGCCTCGGTCGGCTCCCAGGACAGCAGTTCCTCCTCGAAGCGGAGGTCCGCGCCAAGAGAGGCGGCCCTGTCGAGGTGGGCCTGCACGGAGGCTTCGGGCCTGAGGAAACCGGCCTTCTCCTCGAAGAGGGCCACGGTATTGGGGGTTGGTTCGAAGACCGGATAGCGCCTTTTCAGCTCGGCGGCGTCAAGAACCTCGTGGGGAAGGTCGTACTTCTCCGCGCTCTCTTTGCTGCCCTCGAAGAACATGGTGCCTGGGGGCCCGATCATGAGCCCGCCCGTGAGCGTCATCAGGTCCTCGCCCGTCTCCTTCTCCAGTTGTTCCCACAGCTCGTAGGACCGAAGGACCAGAGGCACGTATGCGGGGTCCTCAGAGTACGCCAGGCGGATGATCCTGGATTGCCCGTGGCTGGACCCCCTGTCGTGCGCGGGGGTGTGACGCTCCAGCCCGAGCACGCGCTTGCCGCGCCTGGCGAGATGGTAGGCCGCCGAGCTTCCCATCCCGCCGAGGCCCGCGACGATAACGTCGTACATCAGACGCCTTTATCCTCCTCTGGCAGGGTGTAGTCGAGGTCGGCGGGGAGGTCGGCTATGTCCATCTGGGCCTTCTGGAGCTTGCCCGCGTAGTCCCAGTTCATCGACTGCCAGCGGGTGAACTGGTCGAGCACCCAGATGCCCGAGAGACGGCTCCCGTTTCCGCTCTTGCCGTTGCCCCCGAAGGGCAGGTGGGCCTCCGCGCCGCTGGTGGAGTTGTTTACGGAGAGCATCCCCGCGCCGTTGCGTTCCCTGAAGCGCAGCGCGTTCGTCGCGTCGGTGGTGTAGATGGCGGCCGAGAGGCCGTAGCCGTGCCCGTTGGAGAAGGCTATGGCCTCGTCGAAGTCCGAGAATGTGGCGACACCGACGATAGGGCCGAAGGTCTCCGTGCGGTAGAGCTCATCCTCCATCGTAACGCCGTCGACGATGGTCGGGTGGTCGTAGATGCCTGCCTCGGGATCCCCGACGAAGCCCTCGCGGGGGTTGTCCGGGGAGATCCTGCCCGTCCCGCTCGATCCGTAGATGCTGTGGTGATCCTCTATGAGTTCGAGCCATCCGAGGAACCGCTCGTGGAAGCGCTCGCTGAGCATCGGGCCGTAGAGCACGTCTTCCGTGGGATCCCCCACGGCCGCTTCCTCGACGGCCTTGGCGAACTTGGAGATGAACTCGTCGTGGACGGACTCGTGGACGATCACGGTGCCCAAAGAGGTGCAGCGCTGGCCCGCCGTACCGAAGCCCGAGAACAGGGCGCCTTCGACGGCGAGGTCGAGGTCTGCGTCGGGCATGACCACGAGGGGGTTCTTGCCCCCGAGCTCCAGGCAGGGGGACTGCATGTGCCTGCCGCAGAGCTCGCCTATGCTCTTGCCGACTTCGGAAGAACCCGTGAAGCCGACCTTGTCGATGAGCCCCTCGTCCAAGGCCTTCTCCAACCCTTCGAAGACCGCCGGGCCTTCGGCCTGCACGACGTTCAGGACACCGTCGGGGAGGCCGGCGGCCATGAACAGCCTTGCCAGGGCGTCGCCGATGGCGGGGGAATATTCGGCGGGCTTCCAGACCACGGCGTTACCGCAGGTGAGGGCGGGGACCAAATACCACGAAGGGACCGCGACGGGGAAGTTGCCGGCCGTGATGATGGCCGCAACCCCGATAGGGACGCGGAAGGTGAAGAGCTGTTTGTCTGGCATCTCCGAGGGGACGGTCTGGCCGTAGAGCCTACGGCCCTCACCGGTGAAGAAGTCGCAGGTGTCGATGATCTCCTGCACCTCGCCGAGAGACTCCGCGTAAGGCTTGCCGATCTCACGGGTCACCAGCCTAGCTAGTGCCTCCTTGTTGTTCTCGACGACGCGCCCGATCTTCTTTATTACCTGAGAGCGGA
>Ga0126309_10000505_pt1 | contig 13065 bp, 10 predicted proteins | sample Plot56_FD_92541 | JGI IMG/M metagenome (GOLD analysis project Ga0126309, IMG submission 92541) | Serpentine soil microbial communities from UC McLaughlin Reserve, CA, USA - Plot56 | ecosystem: Environmental > Terrestrial > Soil > Grasslands | place: USA: UC McLaughlin Reserve, Lake County...
CTACAACCCGCGGACGAAGAAGTACCACGGGTTCCCGGACTTCTACGCGCCGGACCCCGTGAACTGGCGCCGCGACCTCTGGCAGGAGGCGGGCTTCGGAGGCGGCCCGACCTCGTGGGACGTCGTGCGCCGCGCGGCACCGAAGCTCCGCGCGAACGGACACCCGATCGGGATCGGGATGTCGAACGAGATCGACTCGAACATGGCGCTGATGGCGATGATGATGTGCTTCGGGTCGTTCATCCAGAACCGTCAGCACCGCGTCACGCTGAACACGAAGGCGACGCGCGAGGTCCTCTCGTTCGCACGCGACCTGTTCCGCAACGGGATGTCGAACGAGATCTTCGCGTGGACGGCGGCCTCGAACAATCAGGGGTTCCTCGCCGGCCGCCTCTCGCTCGCGTTGAACGCGATCTCGATCACGCGGTCGGCCGAGCTGTCGAACCGCGACCTCGCCTCGAAGACGATGCTCGCGCCGATCCCGAGAGGGCCGCACGGGCGCCTCGGCCTCGAGCACGTGATGCACACGTACATGATCTGGAAGTCGGCGCAGAACAAGAAGATGGCGGTGAAGTTCCTCGTCGATCTCGAGATCAACTACCGCGGCGCGTTCGAGAACTCGCGCTTCTACAACTTTCCCGCATTCCCGCGGACGGTCCAGAACATCCCCGTCCGGCTCGGGCGAGACCCGAACACGCCGTCCGGCAAGTACAAGATCCTGGGCACGATCTCGGAGCGGTACACGAAGAACGTCGGCTACCCCGGCTACTCGAATGCCGCGATCGGCGAGATCTTCGACACGTTCCTGATCCCGCAGATGTTCGCCGAGGTCGCACAGGGCAAGCGGACGCCGGACCAGGCCGCCCGCGACTACAACCGCCGCATCGGCGCGATCTTCGCCAAGTGGCGCGCGAGGGGGAAGATCTAGGCGCTTCGGTCGGGGTCTGACCCCCGCGAGGGGGTCGGACCCCGTAGTTTCCGCGCGTGCGCGCGATCGGGATTCGCGAATTCGGCGGACGCGACAAGCTCGAGGCGCTGGAGCTGCCCGAGCCGAAGGTCGCTCCTGACGGCGTGCTGGTCCGGGTCCGTGCCGCGGGCGTGAACCCGACCGACTGGAAGCTCCGCGAGGGCCGGCTCGAGCCTGCCTTCCCGCACCTCTTCCCGGTCGTCCCGGGTTGGGACGCGGCGGGTGTCGTGGAACGTGTCGGGCCGGGCGTCGTCGAGGTCGCGCCAGGGGACGAGGTGTACGCGTACTGTCGGAAGCACTTCGTCGGCGAGGGGGCGTACGCGGAGTTCGTCTCCGTGCCCGTGACGTCGGTCGCGCGCAAGCCGCGCGCGCTGAGCTTCGAGCAGGCCGCTGCCGTGCCGCTCGCCGGCCTGACGGCGTACCAGTCGCTCTTCTTCGCGGCGGGGCTGACGGCCGGCGAGACGGTGCTGGTGTACGGAGCATCCGGCGGCGTCGGCGGCTTCGCCGTGCAGCTCGCGGTCGACGCTGGCGCCGAGGTGATCGCCGTCGCGCGCGAGGAGCATCGTGAGTACGTCCTGGGACTCGGCGCGTACGAGCTCGTCGACTACACCGAGGGGGACGTCGTGGATCAGGTGCGGGCGCTGGTGCCCGACGGCGTCGACGTCGTGTTCGACGTCGTCGGCGGCGACTCGCTGCGACGGGCGGTCGACGCCGTACGCGACGAAGGCCGGATCGTGTCGATCGCGCAACCGCCGACCGATCCCCTGTTCAGCCGCCGGGGCGTGCAACCCGCGTACGTCTTCGTCAGGCCGAACAGCGAGGAACTGGACGAGCTGACGCAGCTCGCCGAGTCGCAGCGCCTGCTCGTCGCGCTGCACGACGTCCTCCCGCTGGGCGAGGCCGCGCGTGCGCACGAGCTGATCGAGCACGGGCACGTTCGCGGGAAGATCGTCCTGCGCGTCGCGTGACGCCCGAGACCGAGGTGTGGTGGCTCCGCGAGGCCGGAGCGCTCGACGAGCCGCCCGCGCCTGCGCTTCGCCAACCGCTGGAGGCCGACGTCGCGATCGTCGGCGGCGGGTACGTCGGGCTCTGGACGGCGGTCGCGATCAAGACGCGCGCGCCGGACACGCGCGTCGCGCTCGTCGAGCGCGCCCGCAGCGGCTTCGGGCCGAGCGGACGCAACGGCGGCTTCCTGCACGGCTACTGGAGCATGCTGCCGTGGCTGCGCGAGACGCTCGGCGCGCCCGACGCCCTTCGCCTCGCACGGGCCGGCGACGCGATCCTGCCCGCGGTGCGCGAGCTCGAGGCGGACGTGTGGTTGCGCGAGGGCGGAATGCTCGAAGTGGCGACGACACCCGAGCAGGAGCGCGCGCTCGGTCACGCCGTCGACGTCGCAGCGGAGCTCGGCGTCCCGGAGGAGGCGGTGCTGCTGAGCCGCGAGGAGGTGCGTGTGCGCTGCGGCTCGAGCCGCTTCCGGGGCGGCGTCTACTTCCGCGAGTGCGCGACCGTGCAGCCTGCCCGCCTCGTCCGGGCGCTGCGAGCACGCGCGCTCGCGGCCGGCGTCGAGCTCTACGAACAGACACCAGCGCTCCGCGTGCGCAGCGGAGTCGTCGAGACACCTGCCGCGAACATCCGCGCGAGCAGCGTCGTTCTCGCGACGAACGCGGCGCTCGCAGGGTGGCGCGGGACCGCGAGGCGCATCGCCGCGTTCCGCTCCTACGTCGTCCTCACGGAGCCGATTCCCGACGCGATCGCTGAGCTCGGGTGGACGGGCGGGGAGGCGATCGCCGACGGGCGGATGTTCCTGCACTACTTCCGGACCACCGCCGACGGCCGGATCCTGATGGGGAGCGCAGGCGGCTCGCAACGTCACGCAGAGCGCGGACTGCGCCTCCTCTTCCCGACGCTCCGCGACGCCCGGATCACGCACCACTGGGGCGGCCCGATCGACGTCTCTGCGGACCGCCTGCCGCTCGTCGGCGAGCGCGGCGGGATCCGTTACGCGGCCGGCTTCACCGGCAACGGCGTCGGCCCCTCGTGGCTCGCCGCGCAGGCGCTCGCCTCGCGCGTGCTCGGGCTCGACGACGAATGGAGCGCGCTGCCCCTCGTCGACCGCGACGTCCCCGCGCTGCCGCCCGACCCGCTCAAGCGCCTCGGCGGAGCGCTCGTGCGGAACTCCGTGCTCGCACTCGAGGAGGCGGACGAGGAAGGGCGGCGTGCGCCCCTGCTCGCGCGCGCCGGCGCGCAGCTCCCGCGGCTCGCCCGGAGCCGGATCGGCCTGCGTTAGGCGGCGGCGCGCTGGATCAGGTCGGCGGCGCGCACCGTCCCTGGGTTCGGCTGCAGCCGCGCCGAGACATCGCGCAGCCGCGCGTGGAGCGGCTCGTCCGAGAGCAGGTCGTCAAGCGCCTCGTTCAGCTCGTCGCCGTGGTGCCCGTACGTGTCGAGCCGCCTCCCGAAGCCGAGCTCGTCGACGCGCTGCGCGTTGTCGTACTGGTCCCAGAACAACGGCAGCACCAGCATCGGCTTCCCGAAGAAGAAGCTCTCCGTGACCGTGTTGTTTCCGCCGTGCGTGATCACGGCGTCCACGTGCGGGAGGATCCGCGTCTGCGGCACGAACTCGGCGCCGACCATGTTGCTCGCGACCTCGAACAGCTCGTGCTGCGGACCCTTCGAGACGACGAACCGGTGCCGGCTCCCCGCCAGCTCCTCGACGAGCTTCTGCATCAGCTCGACGTCGGCCGAGCCGAGGCTTCCGAGGCTGAGATAGACGAGGCGCTCGCCCGCGTCCGCGAACTCATTCGGCTCCGTCCACGCGTCGTCCGTGTCCCGGACGCACGTCTCGAGGCGTTCCCACGTCGCGTCGAGCGGCCGCGCGCGTCCGTAGTCCGCAGCCTCGGGGTAGAGGAAGAGGTTCAGGTACGGCGAGACGTGGATGAACTCGAGCTCCGGCAGCGCGGGGGCTCCGTGCTCCCGCATGAACGAGTCGAACCCCTCCCACAGCGGTCGCGTCGTCCGCACGTACTCCGCCCGGAACTCGTCCCAGCCCGACCGGTCGCCTGTGGCGTACCCCGAGAACACCGGCGGCACGTGCTCGTCCTTCAGCTCGCACGGGTTGCACGAGACGATCCGCACCCACGGCCGGCCCGACGCGGGCAGCGCCGCGAAGCCGACCACGTTGTCCTCGACGACGACGTCGGGCTGGAGCTCCTCGAGGAGCTCCCGGAGCCGCGGCTCGACGTACATCGCGCCCTCGACGAGCGCCTGCCAGGTGGGGGCGATGAATCCCTCGAGCTGCTCGATCGTCGGCCTGCGGAAGACGGGCGCCGTGTCGCGGATGAAGTCCTTCCAGAACTGGCCGGGCACCTCCTCGTGGTCCGGCGGCGGCGCGAGGCGCATCGTGGCCTCCTCGAACCCCTTCGCCTCGAGCGTCCCGGCGAACGACTCCTCGACGACGAACACGACCCGGTGTCCGCGGCGGCGCAGCACGTCGCCGATCCCGACGCAGTTGTTGGTCGGCCCGTACGCGCCCTCGGGGAAGAAGACGATCGTCTTCACAGCCCGGGGACCACGGCGTCGCGGCGGCCCTGCTCGCTCCGGCGGAGCACGAGGTACGCGAGCACGACGGCCGCGAGCGTGAGCGCGAGGATCATCACCGCGGCCGCGTTGATCACCGGCGAGACGCCGAACCGCAGCGACGAGAAGATGCGCAGCGGCAACGTGGTCGTGCCTGCGCCGGAGACGAAGAACGACGTGATGAAGTCGTCGAACGAGAAGGTGAACGCGAGCAGCCCGCCGGCGAGCACCGCGGGCGCGAGCCGCGGCAGCGTCACCTGCCGGAAGGTCGCCAACGGTCCCGCGCCGAGGTCGTACGACGCTTCCTCGAGCGTCTGCCCCATCCCGACGAACCGGGCGCGCACGATGAGCGCGACGACAGAGGTGTTGAACACGACGTGCGCGACGAGGATCGTCTTCAACCCGAGGACGGAGCCGAGGCCGAGCCAGTTCCCGGCCTGGACGAAGAAGATCAGCGCGGAGATCCCGAAGACGATCTCGGGCGTGACGAGCGTCATGTAGACGAGCCCGTCGAGCGGGAGCCGGAGCCGCGGGCGCAGCTTCGAGAGCGCCAGCGCGAGCGCCGTCCCGAGCACCGACGCGAGGACGGCGTTTCCGGCCGCGATGATCAGGCTGTTCCGGAACGGCCCGGTGATCGTCGGATCCGAGAGCGCTTCGCCGAACCACCTCGTCGAGAACCCATCCCAGACGAGCACCTGACGCCCGTCGTTGAACGCGAGCACGACGACGACCGCGATCGGCGCGTACAGGAAGAGGTAGACGAGCGTCGACCACGCCCCGAGCGCGCGTCTACCCATACTGCTCCTCGCGCGCCGCGAGCCGCGAGTACGCGAGCACGACGACCGTCATCGTCGCGATCACGACCATCGCGATCGCGGCGCCGAACGGCCAGTCGCGCGAGGTCAGGAACTGCTGTCCGATCAGGTTCCCCGCGTAGATCGTCAGGTCTCCCCCGAGGATCACCGGGATCAGGTACTCGCCGAGCAGCGGGATGAAGACGAGCAGCGAGCCCGCGAACACTCCGGGTGCGACGAGCGGCAAGGTCACGCGCCGGAACGCGCGCCACGGGCCGTCGCCGAGGTCCTGCGCCGCGTCGACGAGCGACCAGTCCATCCGCTCGAGCGCGGCGTAGACGGGCAGGATCATCAGCGGCAGGTAGTTGTAGACGACACCGATGTACACGGCCTTCGTCGTGTAGAGCAGCTGCAGGTTCTCGGGGACGAGCCCGATCGAACGGAGCGCGCGGAAGGCGGGGAAGTCGCGGTCGAGGATGATCAGCCACGCGTACGTCCGGATCAGGAAGCTCGTCCAGAACGGCACCACGACGAGCAGCAGCAAGAGCGTCTTGTGCCGCGCGTAGCGGGCGAGGTAGTACGCGAGCGGGAAGCCGACGAGCAGCGTCGCGACCGTCCCCACGAAGGCGAGCTCGAGCGTCCGCAGGAACACGCGGCCGTACAGCGGGTCCCACAGGTAGGTGAAGTTGTCGAGGCTGAACGTGTAGAGGATGCCGGTGTAGCCGACGCGTTCGGCGACGCTGAACACGGCCATGATCGTGAGCGGCCCGACGAAGAAGGCCGCGTACCACGCGAGCGCGGGAATTGCGAGCCAGCCGGGATAGCGTGGGCCGCCGGAGCCGCGACGAACCTTGTCGCCGCGGCTCCTGCGACCGCTCGCTCGTGACGTCGCGACGGCCACCTACGCGGACTTGAACTCCGTCCAGATGCGATCCCGGAGCTTCGTCCCCTTCGGCGAGATGTCGTTCGGCTCGAGCTTCGCGACCGTGTGCGGCGGCGGGAACACGTCGTCGTTCGCGAGCAGCTTCGGATCCATCACGCCCTCGAGTGATCCGCGATGGAGCGGTGAGCCGTAGTACGTGTACGACGTCTCGAGCGAGTTGATCGGCGGGTCGTAGACGAAGTTGATCCACGCGTGCGACGCCGTGGGGTTCTTCGCGCCGGCCGGAATCGCGTACGAGTCGACCCAGAACTCGCCTCCCTCTTCGGGGATCACGTACTCGGCCGGCTTCTTCGACGCGACGTACGCGCCGTCGCCGTTCCACCCGAGCGCCATGACCGCCTTGCCCGACACGACCATCTGCTTGTACTCCGTCGAGGTGATCGCGAGCAGATGCGGCTTCAGCGCGAGGAGCTCCTTGCGCGCCTGCTCGAGCTCGCGCACGTTCTCCGAGTTGTACGAGTAGCCGAGCATGCACAGCGTCGACCCGACGCACTCGGGGATCCCGTCGAGCACCGTCACCTTCTTCGAGTACGGGCCCTTCGCGAGGTCGAAGAACTCGCGCCACGAGGTCGGTCGCTCCTTCACCAGATCGGTCCGGTAGACGAAGCCGGTCGTGCCCCAGTCCTTCGGCACCGACCACTTGTCCGTGCGGTCGAACGGCAGCTTCCGGAACTTCGGGTCCAGGTTCTTGTGGACCGCCGGGAGCATCGACCAGTCGATCTCCTGCAGCTGGCCCCCGTCGGCGAGGATCTTGACCATGTAGCCGGTCGGGACGACGAGGTCGTAGCCCGTCGCGCCGCCCTGCAGCTTGGCCTGCATGTCCTCGTTCGAGGCGTAGAAGTCCTTCTGGACCTTCACGCCGGTCGACTTCGTGAAGCGGCCGTACGTGTCCGGGTTCACGTAGTCGGCCCAGTTGTAGTAGTGGAGCGTCCCGGTCGCCTTCGGCGCGGCGGCGGTGCCTGTGGCAGTCCGCGCCCTCGTCGTCTTCGTGGCGGTCGTGCTGCCGCCGCAGGCGGCGAGGAACGCCGTCATTGCACTGATCGCGACGAAACCCTTTCGGTCGTATCGCCGCTCCCAGGGGGGATTCTCGTGCATCCGCGTCTTCCTCCTTACGTCAGGCGCAGGGCCGCATCGTCGGCCCAGGTCAGCAGCACGCGCTCCCCCTCACCGAGCGCGTCGACTCCTTCCTCGCGTTGTCTCCGTACGAGCACCTCCTCTCCGTTGTCTGTTTTGACGACGCACTGCAGCGCCGGCCCGACGACCATCGAGGTGACGATCCGGCCGGGGACGCCGACGCCGCCGTTGCGCCCGATCCGGATCCGCTCGGGGCGGATCGCGACGAGCTGCCCCGCGTGCTCGATGAAGTTCGTCTCGCCGATGAAGTCGGCGACGAAGCGCGTCGCCGGCGCGTCGTAGATCTCGGTCGGCGTCCCGAGCTGCTCGATCCGGCCGTGGTCAAGGACCGCAACACGGTCGGACATCGCGAGCGCCTCCTCCTGGTCGTGCGTCACGTACACGAACGTGATCCCCACTTCCTGCTGGATCCGCTTGAGCTCGATCTGGAGCTCGCGGCGCACCTTCAGGTCGAGCGCGCCGAGCGGCTCGTCGAGCAGGAGCACCTTCGGCTTCATCACGAGCGCGCGCGCGAGCGCAACGCGTTGCTGCTGCCCACCGGAGAGCTGCCGCGGCTTGCGCGGCCCGATCTCGGGCAGCCGCACGAGCCGGAGCGCCTCGCGAGCCTGCGCCTCTCGCGTCGCGCGGTCGAGGCGGCGCTGCTTCAGCCCGTACGCGACGTTCTCGAGGACCGTCAGGTGGGGGAACAGCGCGTACGCCTGAAAGACGGTGTTCACGTTCCGCTTGTACGGCGGCAGCCCCGCGACGTCGACGCCGTCGATCAGCAGCGCGCCGCGGTCGGGTTGCTCGAAGCCGGCGATCAGCCGCAGCGTCGTCGTCTTCCCGCACCCGGAGGGTCCGAGCAGCGAGAGGAACTCGCCGCTCCGGACCGCGAGGTCGACATCGTCGACCGCGACGACGTCGTCGAACGACTTGGACACCCCGACGAGCTCGACGTCGTGCGCCACCATCTCAGTAGCTCGGCGGGCTGATCATGAACAGCACCTCCGCCGTTTCCGTCCCGCGGTTCCGGACGCGGTGCAGCGTCGAGCTCCGGTAGTGCGCGGCGTCGCCCTCGGCCAGGGCATACACGTCGTCGCCGAGCTGCAGCTCGACCTCGCCGCGGACGACGAAGAACACTTCCTCCGAATCGCCGTGCACGTACGGCTGCTCGCCGGTCGACCCGCCGGCCTCGAACTCCGCGTGGACGATCTCGAGCGAGTGGAAGGGCTTCGGGGTGACGAGCGTCTTCCGAGCGAGGTCGCCGAAGCCGACGGTCGAGCGGTCGTGGCGGCGCAGGATCCGAGGCCGCGCGACCGCGCTGTACGAGAAGACGTCCGAGACCTCGACGCCGAGCGCCGACGCGATCCGCTGCAACGTGGAGACGGTGACGTTGGTGCGGCCGCGCTCCACCTGGCTGACGAAGCTCTCGCTCAGCCCCGCGGCGTCCGCGACCTCCCTGAGCGTCCGCCCCCGCAGCCGGCGGATCGCGCGCAGTCGCTCGCCGACGTCGACGGGCCTCTGGCGGGTGATCGCTCCCTCTGACACTGCTGAAGCCGGCTGAAGCGGCGCTTCAGACGGCTGCAGCGACCCTACGCCCTTCGGACGCGGAGAGTCAATGACCTACTTCAGGTCGGCGAGAATCTCCGCCGCCGCGCGTTGACCTGTCTCGACGGCGCCGTTCAGGTAGCCCTGGAAGTCGATCGACGTGTGCTCGCCGGCGAAGTGGCACGTGCCCTGGCGCGCGCCCTCCATGCCTGCGAACTTCGTGTACTGGCCGACCTTCCAGTACGAGTACGAGCCCTTCGTCCAGCGGTAGCCGGGCCAGTAGTCGACGGTCGCCCGGCCGTTCCAGGCGTTCGTCACGCCGGGCAGCACGGGCTCGAGCTGCGAGAGGAACTGCTGCGCGCGCGTCGTCGGCGTGCCGCTGCCGAAGCTCGCGCCGACCGCTCCGCCTGTGTAGTCGACGAGGATTCCGGACGCCCCCGGCTGCGCGCGTGTCACCTCCCACGTGTTCTGGTAGCCGCGGTCGGAGTACGTCTCACCGTTGAAGCCGCGCGCGCGCCAGACGCGGGTTGCGAACTGGAGGTGGAGCTTCGAGTTCGTCCCCATCCCCTGCTCGCGGATCGCCGTGACCTTCAGCCTCTCGAAGCCCGCCCGGGAGAACTCGACGGACGAACGCATGATCGAGAACGGGATCGCGAGCACGACGCGATCGGCCGTGATCGTCCTCGTCGCGTTCGCTTGCCGGAAAGTCAGCTCCCAGCGCCCGCCGGCGGTCGCACGGATCGCCGTCAGCTCCGAGCCGACCGTGATCCGCCCCCCGAGCCGCTGCGCGAGCCCCGTCGCGAGTTGGTCGTTCCCGCCGCGGACGTGGTACTTCTCGTTCGAGGGGCCGAAGATGCGCAGCTGCCCCTGGCCGGAGTAGCCGAGCAGGTAGAGCAGGTTGAGGGCGCTCTGCTCCGACGACTCGGCGCCGTACTCGATGTTGTAGGCGACGTCGAGGAGCCGGCCGACCTTCGAGTCGATCCCGCCGGGGAACGTCTCCTCGATCCAGTCGACGATCGACATGTGGTCGAGTTCCCAGCCGCGCTGCGTGAAGCTGTTCCAGAGCGTCGGGTAGCTCGCGGCGGAGACGTCGCTGTGGATCTTCTGCCACTGCGCCTTCAGGTCCGCGGTCGCTTCGGCGTAGGAGTACCGCGCTCCGTCGAACCAGTTCGTCGCCTCCGTCCCGTTCTGCTCGGCGGCCACGAGGTTGTCCAACCGGAGCCCGAGCGTCTTCGCGAGCTGACGAACCTGCGTGTGCCCCTGGTCGATCAGCTCACCGCCGTGCTCGGCGATCTGGCCGTCCGCGAACGCGTCGCGGATCGTCCAGCAGCGCCCGCCGACCCGGTCCGAGGCCTCGTGGAGCTCCGCCTCGACGCCCGCGCTCTGGAGCGCGTACGCCGCGCTCAGGCCCGCGAGCCCGGCGCCGACGACGACCACGCGTCCCGCGGGCGCAGAGGCGCGCGCGCGGGGGGCGAGCGCCCCGAAGGCGCCGAGCGCCGCGCCCGCGACCGCCGCATCGCGCAGGAACTCCTTCCGCGTCGACCGCGGTGTCTCCGCGGCCGCCTCAGCCGCTGCGCGCTGCACCGTCTCGAACAACGGCGTTCGTGCCATCGATCGCTCCCCTCCCCTTCGACCTCGGAGCCCGGAGCATCGGCGCTGTCGCCGACGGCGACTAGGTGCGCACGGGCGAAGCGACCGGCGGCGATTTGGCCTCGGTGGCCAAACGCGTCCCGAGCGCCTGGCGCGCCTTCACGGCCAGCCACAGCTCCATCCGCTGCTCGGGGTCGTCCGGATGGCGCCCGGTCTGCTCGCGCAGGCGGTCCATCCGGTAGCGGAGCGTGTGCCGGTGCACGCCGAGGCGCGCTGCGGCCTCGCTCCAGCGGCAGCCGGAGTCGAGCAGCACCGAGACCGACTCCGCGAGCCGCGCGTTGTCCGCGGTGGGACCGAGCACCCGGTCGACGAAGGCTTCGAGCGCTGCGTCAGGGAGCGACAGGAGGAGCTCGAGCGAGCCGAGGTCGCGGTACGAGCAGACGCGTGCGGTCGAGCTGTCGATCGCGGCGCGCGCCTCGACGAGCGAGCGCCCGAGCGCACGGCCGTGCCCGGGCCGCCCGACGCCGACGCGGGTGCCCGCGTCGTGCTCGACGAGCTTCTCCGCGAGCACGAGCGCCTCGTCCTCGTCTTCGACCTCCACGAGGAAGCAGGCGCGGTCCGGCCGGGCCGTCGAGAGGTAGCGGACCGAGCGCCGGTCGAGTGCGTGGGCGACGTCGTCGCGCACGCGCTCGCCCGCGGAGTCCGCGGACGCGGCGACGGCCAGCAGCGCGGCGTGAGGGCGCGACGGGTCGAGGCCGAAGGCGGCCATCCGCCGCGCGACCTCCCGGTCGTCCAGTCGATCGGCCTCGAGGTCTTCGAGCAGGTCGCCGGCGAGGCGCAGCTCGGCCGCGCTGACGGCGCGGCGGCGAGAGAGCTCGAACCCGAGCGCCGTCTGGCCGTGGTGCAGGACGAGCAGGTCGTACTCGCCGAACGGTATCCCGTTGCGCGCCGCGCGGAGCACGGCACCACCGCCGAGCGGGAGCTCGAGCGCGGCGTCGAGCGCGGCGCGACCGCCGGTGTGGCGCTCGGCGAGCACCCTGCCGCGGTCGTCGGCAAGGGCCAGGGAGCAGCCGAGGTGGCCCGAGACGATCGCGAGCAACGCGTCGAGCCCGCGCCCGTCGAGCACCGCGTCCGCGAGGCGCTCGTTCACCTCGAGCGCGCGCGTCAGCCGCTCGAGCTGCTCGCTCGCGAGCCGCGTCCCGGCCTCCTTCGTGATCGCGACGAACGGGACCTCGTACGGAACACCGAGCACCGGAAAACCGAGGGCGTTCGCCTCCTCGACGAGCGCGGCCGGGACGTCGGAGAAGCCGAAGCCGAGCCCGAACCCGAGCCCCGCGAGCCCATGCGCCGCCAGCCGGCGCACGTAGGCGCGCTGCGTCGTCGCCAGCTCGCCGATCCCGAGGCCGGTCGTGAGCAGGAGCTCACCGCCTTCCAGAAACGGGGTCGGATCCTCGAGCTCGGACACGTGGAGCCAGGTCACCTCGTTGGCCAGTCCCTCCGCGCCGGCCACGACGCCGAGGCCGAGGCTCTCGCTCTCCGCGATCTCGCGAACCGTCAGCACCCTGACATCAGGGCCAAAGGTAGGCGGCGAGCCGAGGGAGTGCAAGCCTCGATTCGGCCAAGTCGGGGCAGTGGCGCTGGCCTCGACGTCCAAAACGAGCGCCGTGATTGCGCCCGGGCGTCTCTTGCCGCGGCCGCTCGATCATGGGTGGATACGCGCGGTGGCGTTGCAGGAGGTGCGGGCGAGCGAGCGCGTGCTCGCGGCGCGCGAGCGGTACGTCGCGCGGGGCGTGTCCACGCCGACGCTCGTCGTCGACCGCGCGGACGGGGCGCGGGTCTGGGACGTCGACGGCCGGGAGTACATCGACTTCGCCGGCGGCCTCGGTTGCCAGAACACGGGTCACGGCCTCCCACGTGCGGTCGCGGCCGTCCACGAGCAGGTCGACCGCTACCTCCACCAGTGCTTCATGGTCGGGTTGTACGAGCCGTACGTCGACGTCTGCCGCCGGCTCGCCGACCTCTGGCCGGGGGAGGCGCAGGAGCTCCGCTCGCTGCTCGTGAACTCGGGCGCGGAGGCGGTCGAGAACGCCGTCAAGGTCGCGCGGGCCGCGACGAAGCGGACCGGCGTCGTCGTCTTCGACCACGCGTTCCACGGTCGCACCCTGCTGACGATGTCCATGACCTCGAAGGTCGCGTACAAGCGCGGTTTCGGCCCGTTCGCGCCCGAGGTCTACCGCGCGCCCGCGCCCTACCCGTACCGCGGCGTCTCGACGGAGCAGGCGCTCGCCGGTCTCGAGCTGCTCTTCGCGCGCGAGGTCGATCCGGAGAGCGTGGCGTGCCTCGTGCTCGAGCCGGTGCAGGGCGAAGGCGGCTTCATCGTCATGCCGCCCGACTTCCCGCCCGCGCTGAAGGCGCTCTGCGACCGCCACGAGATCCTGTACGTCGACGACGAGGTGCAGACCGGCGTCGGCCGCACGGGCCCCGTCTGGGCGATCGAGCACTACGGCGTCGAGCCCGACCTGCTGGTGTCGGGGAAG
>Ga0126309_10000506_pt1 | contig 13052 bp, 18 predicted proteins | sample Plot56_FD_92541 | JGI IMG/M metagenome (GOLD analysis project Ga0126309, IMG submission 92541) | Serpentine soil microbial communities from UC McLaughlin Reserve, CA, USA - Plot56 | ecosystem: Environmental > Terrestrial > Soil > Grasslands | place: USA: UC McLaughlin Reserve, Lake County...
CCCCCTCACCCAAGACTGACCTCTTGCGCCGCTCTGGTTGTCTTGTAGTCTTTGCCCAGCAGTTCGTTAGACCTCTTCAGGTAAGCGGTAGCTCTATCCACGTGGCGGTCGTACGCCTCGAAATCCGTCTGGGTGGCGGAGGAGGGGTTGGCCGCCAGGTGGTAAGCTAGTCCATCGGCAGCGCGGAGTTCGCTGAGGGCGAGAACGAATACTCTGTATTGGTCCTCATGCGCTGCGGCAGGAGCGAGGTCTTTGGCTCGGTGAACATAGCCCTTCAGAGCAACGTAGTTGGCCTTTATTTCCTCGACATCGTCAGCGGTCAGAGCATCGTAGCGCAGCAGCTTGTCGTTGCTCCGGAGGGTGGCCTCCACGGATCTGTTCTGAATGCTGTCGACGCTGCTTAAGTACGTGTCTTCGCTCGATGCATCGGAAGCTCTTGCCTTAGTATCCTCCTTCGACCTACCATCCTGCTCGGGGCTCGCCTCCTTGGGTTTCACTTCTCCAACCCGCTCGGGCTTTGCCCCTTGCGGGGAATCTCCATCTGGACCCAGCGTGAGGGCGGCTATCACTCCCACGCCCGCCGCCAGGCCCAGCAGCGCCGCCGCCGCTCCGGCGTATGCCAGTATCCTGAGAGGAATCGGAAGTCGTTGAAATCTTTGTATCATGCCAAGCGGGGCCTTCCTCAAGGGCATCGTCGGTATGCCACATTACGATAGCCTAACCGGGTCGGTCAACCCTTCTGTCGCCTCCAGACCCGCGTGCACGCCGCTATCGGGACCGCTGGCAAAGAAACACTCTGGCTCTATCGGGAAGGCGATCTCGACAACGCTCTTGGGGTAGCGGGCCTTCGCGGTCTCTTCGACCTCCCTGAGGCTCTCGGCGAAGACCACGGTGGTAAAGCTACTATCTTCGTTGGCCACCCGGACCCGTGCGCCGATCATCACCGTCCCGCCCGTCGGACCGAAGGGGCACTTTGCGAGCCAGAAGGCCGCCCCTTTTCCACCCCGTGCGCCCGCAAGTCCCCGTAGCGTTCACGCCGGTAACCGGGGCCAACCCCACGCGCTCGATGTGCACCGGCATCCTGCATCAAGAGTTCGGCTTCCCGCGGCAGAGAAAGTGCCACTCCTCGTTCATTACCTACTAGTAGGCTCTATATTGTCGACAAACAAGAGACTCGGCGAAAGACCGCGCCGGACCAAGCGAACCAAAGGTGCCCGTTAACCGATCATAAGGCTGTTCCGATGATGTTCCAACGTAGCACTAAGGTGTTAGGCTATGCCATTGTCGCCCCGCATACGATCGGCGCGGGTGCCGAGCACATTATCGTTCTTCGCGATACTCCGGTCGGGCGTCCGGCTTTACGGCGCTACCGCACCGTCCGGGTGCTCAGGACGCCAGCACGTTAAGGGCGACCACAAGGGAGGTGAACCACGCGACCAAGGCCCCGATGAGCAAGCCGACCACCAGGAGAGGCCTGCGCGTCCAGGGACGGCTTGTACTAGGTTTATCGTCCCGGTCGCGGGTGCCCGCTCGCCTAGGGCGGTCCAGCTCTGCCTGCGACCGCCGAACCTCCTGCTCCAAGCGCGCCCGTTCCTGCTCTTGCCGCTCGGCCCGCCGTTGCACCTCCACTCGCTCCTCGCGCTCCCTCTCGAGGTCTTCGGCCAACCGTTGGCGCTCCTGCTTCAAGCGTTCCGCTTCCTGCTGTACATCTGAGCGCTGCTCCTGCTCTTGCTCCAGCACCTCGGTCCGCAAGATTTCTTGGCGTTCCTGACGCTCCAGCTCCTCCATAACTCGCTGGTGCTCCCGCTGCAGACGTCGCAGTTCTTCCTCCAAGCTCTCGGCTTGCTGCTGAGTTGCAAGGCGCTGCTCTCGTTCTGTTTCGAGGTCTTCTGTTAGTCGCTGGTGCTCCTGCCCTAACCGCTCTGCATCTTGTTGAACTCTCGATCTCTCCTCGCGTTCTTGCTCGAGCTGTTCGGCCCGCTGCTGCACCTCCGAGAGCTTCAAACGCTCCTGCTCCAGCTCCTCCCCTAGTCGCCGGTGCTCGTGCTCCAGCCGTTGCCGTTCTTCCTCCAAGCGTTGGGCCTCGCGTTCGCTTTCTGTACGCGTTTGTCGCCTTCGCTTGAGGTTTTCCATCAATCGTGGATCTATCTCCTCCAGATATTCCATTAACTCCCGGCGCTCTCGAGACTCTCGCTCCAGCTCTTCTATAAACGTCCGCCGTTCTTCGCGCAGCAGCTCCAAGCGCTCCTGCTGGTCGCGCAGCAACTCGTAGCGGTCCTCGCCAAGCTCCTCCGACCTCCGCGAGCTCCATAAGGCGCTGATCGCGACGGCCAGGGTCGCAACGCCGACCAGAAGGACCCCGGCAAGCAACAAGTCGATCATCTACACATCTCCGCCTAATCCTCCAAACCGTCTTGAAGATCTCTTTCCGATTTTAGCCTATACCAAGCTCCCCAGTAGACGGCAGGTTCCATCAAAATCTCGGATGTGGCTCACATCTTCTGGACGCTTGCGATGGCTACCGAAGTGCGCTTCAAGGAAGGCATGACCGAAAGACAGCTCAGTGGCGAGACCATCCGGGCGACGCGGCCCTGCTTTTGATCTGGAACAACGCAAGCTGGCACAAAAGCCATGAGGTGAGAGGTTGGATCGACGCCCACAACCGCCGGGTCAAAGCAAGCAGCCATGGGGTTCGGATAGTAGCGTGCCTGCTCTGCCCGCCAAGAGCCCGTGGCTCAACGCAATCGAGCCCAGCTGGATCCACGGCAAACGCAAGGTCACAGAGCCCGAGAGATTGCTTGGCGCTTATCAGCTCGCAGATAGGGTCTGCGGGGTTTTCGGTTGTCCGCACTACGAGCATCTATCCATTCCCCAGGAGGTCGCCTGATCGTGCACTAAGGAGCGCTACCTGATCTTTCCGCTACGGACGGATACAGGATTTACTCTGAGTTTGATCCCAAGCCTGAGCGAAGAATCCTTGTCTCCCACATAGATCCGAGGCCAGTCGTAGACGGTGTTCTCCACTCGCTTCTTCGTAGCGCAGGCGTAGGCATACCCGGTCTCCCGCACGACTTGGACAGCAGCACTGTCTAAGTCTCCGTACGGGTGACAGAAGCCGTCTACCGGCGTGCCCAAGATCCCACTGAGGATCTGCCTGCTCTCACTTACCTCGCGAACCAGTACTCTCCGGTCCAGCTCGGAGAGTCGCGGATGAGTCAGGGTGTGGGAGCCGATCTCCATGCCCCGCTCTTGGACCTCGCGCACGCCCCTGACCCCGAGGAGCCTCAATCGTGGTCTCGGTCCGCCGCGATGCTCCCAACTATTTTCCTGTCCCAGCATGCCGGCGACTACGAACACCGTGGCGGAAAAGGCATGCTTCTCCAGGATCGGCAAGGCAGTGTGCAAGAAATCCTCATACCCGTCGTCAAACGTTAGTCCTACTAGACCTCTGGCATCTCCTGCATTCATCGCCCGATACAAGTCTCCCATAGAGACCCCGCGTAGATTGCGCCGCTTGAGGTAGAGCATCTGTGCCTGAAACCGTTCGGGCGAAGTACACAGGGCGGGATGAGCCCATTGAGGTGGGGAGATGGAGTGATACATCAGTGCCCTGGGCAAACGAGTACTATCTTCCTTGCTCAAAGGTTAGGGGACCTTCTCGATGTCCACATCAGCCAGCATACACGTCCTCGCATCTTAACAGACGGCGCTCTTGAGAGGCAGAACCTGCAACAGACAACCGTACCTCATCACCTTCGGTAATCCTGCGATGACGCCCGGTAACCGGCGGTCGAAGGTCTCATTGTGCGACAGCGCCAGCGAGGCAGTCAATGCCGCAGGTCACGACGAGCCGATGTTGTTCTTCACCGAATACCTACCTCCTTAGGCGTAGTAAGTCGGGTCGCAGAAAGGCCCGACTTTGGTGTGCTGTACCGACCGCTCCCGTCCTGCTACAGGGCCCTTATACGGCTTCCTACCTCAATGCTCGCCGCTGGTGGGCGATCAATAGATGGCGGGCCGCCACAATCGAGCGATTCTAGCTTACGAGTAACGTCAGGCGCATACGGCCCTTTCACGTCTCTAACCAGGTTACCGTATTTGGTTAACGGGTGAACCTGGAGCGCAGCGTCCGGTATCTATCTGCGGTGGCCTTGATCAAGGAAGGAGCCGACTCGGAATCTGTGTACCTCTTCGCACGGAGTCGCAGAAGTTGATAGCCAGCGTACCAAGCCCAAAGAACCGGATTTCGGCTCAGGATCACGCGGCGGTTCGTTTTCAGCTCGGGCTGCCACTGGAGCTTATGTGACTCTGATCCCCACATCAGATCGAAGTAGGGTATGTTATTACCCCGCGCAACGCTCACCCCGTCTCGGATGAAGAGAGGGCTGATCGAGTATCGGCGAAGTGCCTCGCTGGTGGCTCCACCCAAGTACCCTCCAACGAAGTCGTGACCGATGACCAAGAAATGTGAGGCTAGTACCTCCTCGCCGCGCCAGAACTCGGAGATGACACCAACGCCGCTGGCAGTCATCCTCCTGGCCGCGCCTCGCAAGAGGCACTCGAACCTCCCGGTCAGATGCTCCGGGTTGATATGGCGGCCTTGCCACGATTCTCGGTGCAAGGCCACGAGTCTGCTTGCCGCCCGCTCCGCCTCGTTCGCCTCTGCCAACACGCCGCGTACTCCGTCTTCCTCCGCTCTTCGGAGAGCCCGACGTGTGTTGCTGCGCTGCTTTTGGCTTAGTAGCGCGAGCAGGTCGTCCCAAGGTTTGGCCTCCATCACCGGGCAGCTTGTTTGCCAGACGTACGTCTTGGGCGCCGTCCAACCGTGAACCATGCTCCACGTGGCGGCTTCCGGACGTATCTGCTGGAGGTCGGCGAGCTCCTCGAATCCAATTCGTCCGAGGACCTCCCTACCGGCTTGTGCGACCCGGTTTTCACATCCCCTCCTCGCAATTATATCGAGGTAGATGCTCTGACCGGTGCCCACAAAAAGGAGTCGTTTCGGCCCGAACCTACGCCTTAACATAAACGGCAGGAGACCCTCCAGCACACCGTCGCACCGTACCGTAACCAGGCACAGCTCGTAGTCGTTCCCATAAACTTCCCACCAAGAGTACAGCCAGGCCCATGATTGGAACGGCGTGACGGTCGAGCTGTGATGGTAGAGGTCTTGCCACTCCCCCTCTAGGGCCGCGAAGTCACGGGTGTCTCTGAGGACGGATGTTTCAAGCAACCCTGCAGGATCGGTCTTCATTCTCTACCCTCCATGCCTCCTGGTCTAGAACTCTCTATGCCGCCGGACCGAACTCCAAACCCTACGGGCTCCAGCACGGAATACCTCTCTCGACGAGCATGGCGGAAGGCCACATCCTGAGCCTTGGGTAAAGGCACGTCCCTCTCCGTTCCCTGGGCCAAGCCCACACCCCTGGGTACCAGCAGCGAGTGCATAAACGCTACTATACAACCCGAGAGGTCTGCAAGGTGGGCATCAGCTTCGCCTAATGGCCTACCCCGGCTCCAAGCCCACGAGGCGCCGCGCGTGGGAAGTGCGGTCGCTCGTATCCTGCGTCCGGCCCCTTTTGGTTAGTCAGCGGATGGTATAGACTCCGGCCAGACAGGAACAGACTCGTTGCCAAATCGGTCGATGATGGGCCACCGAAAATAGACTTTAGGTGCGAAGGTGGGCTGTGCGTGAGCTTGATAAGTATCTTTGCCAGATCCTCGCGATCAACTTTCGGGGGCTCGTACCCTGCTCATGTTCACTGTCGGGATCGCTGTTATTGTGAAGGGTACTCTCGCGATTCCCGAGGTCAGAGAGTACGTGTTGGAACGATGTGAGGCCCTCGTCCAGTACCAGGAGGAGCATACTTGGTCGGGTTGGTGTTCCATCTGGCAGAGAGCATTGCAGGTCATCACCTCTAATTCGATCGCTATGGTTGGCGCGGAGAACCTTAGGAAAGCTGCGGTCGGATATCCGACATTCGTTCTCGGAAGCACTACCGAATCCGGTGAGGAGCTGCAACGGTCAGGCAAACACGTACCAGTGGGTGAGCGCGGTACCCGGCGATGATAAGGGTGTTGCACATACTCCCTCGCATCGGTCCGGCCGGAGCCGAATTGATGGCCGCAAACCTGATGCGTACCTTGGACCGGGAGCAATTCGAAGTGGGCGCGATCAGCTTATTCGACCCATCGGGCACGGAGCTAGAGGCTACCCTCGCGCAAGATGGCATACCTGTGTCGTATCTTGGCAAGCGTCGGGGCTTCGACCCACGAATGTTCGTGCGGGTGGCCCGCACCCTGGAGCGTGTGCGACCCCACGTGGTACACACCCATCTTGGTGTACTCCGCTATGTTCTTCCGTATATGCTCCGCCGCCGACTACCGGCTATGGTACATACGGTCCATAACCTCGCGAAAAGGGAGGTGGACTGGTCAGGGCGCTTGGTACACCGGATGGCTTTCAAACGAGGTGTGCTCCCGGTCGCGATCGCGACGGAAGTGGCCGACAGTCTCCGCCGCTGCTACAGAATCGATGGCTTTCCTCTGATTCCGAACGGTATTCCGATCGGCGCCTTCCGTCAACCACAGATCGGTCGTGACGCGTGGCGGAGGAAAGAGGGATTCGCTCCCACGGACGTCCTTTTCGCCTGTGTGGCTGGGTTAAGGCCACAGAAGAATCCCACGCTGCTCTTGGAGTCGTTTGCTCTGGGAGCCGCATCGAATCCTCGGGCACGCCTCCTTCTTGTTGGAGAAGGGAAATTGAGACCCCGTCTCGAGAGACGTATCGGCGCTCTGGGCCTACAAGAAAGGGTTAGCCTGGTAGGGGTGCGCTCTGATGTTCCCGAGACACTCAACGCAACCGACGTTTTCGTACTGAGTTCCGATTGGGAGGGTAATCCACTCTCGGTTATGGAGGCGATGGCCGCCGGCAAACCAGTGATCTGTACTGCCGTGGGCGGGGTACCAGAGTTGGTCGATGACGGCGAGGTGTCTGGGTTGCTGGTGCCACCAGGAGATGTGAACGCCCTGGCGAAGGCCATGCAGTATCTATTGGAGCATCGTGAGGTTAGAAACACTATGGGAAAGGCTTCTGCCACAAAAGCCATCGAGCGTTTCGACCTGAGAGTGATGGTTGAGGCCTACGAAAAGCTGTATAGAGCGATTATTGTAAGATCTCAGCCTCTAGCCTATACCCGGAAGCCGTGAGGATGTGAGGCAACTAACGCTCGAAGGTTATATTGTCCTCCCTCAGGTGAGCCAATAAGGAGGGTGACTCATGACGATGCCCAACTTCTTAATCATAGGTGCAATGAAATCCGGAACGACCGCCCTCTATTATTACCTGGAGCAACACCCCCAGATCTATATGAGTCCCGTCAAGGAGCCCAACTTTTTTTGCGTCGAAGGTCAGGAGAATCCGGACCCCAAGTCGACTAGTGACAGCGAAACATACCGCCGTTTGTTCAAGAGTGCCTCTGGCGAACGAGCACTTGGTGAAGCATCTCATTGCTACCTCTATAAGGCAGAAGCGATCGAACGCATCAAGTACTACGTACCCGAGGCAAAATTCATTGCGATCCTTCGGAACCCGGTCGACAGAGCATATGCGCACTTTCTGCACATGGTCCGCAACGGCACCGAGCCCTTCGCCGACTTCACTCAAGCGCTCCAGGAAGACGAGAGCGGATCACATCGGAATCGGACCCCTCAAGACTACATCGGCAGGGGATTCTACTACGTACAACTCAAGAGATACTTCGATAACTTCCCTCCGGACCGGATCAAGATCTATCTATACGATGACCTGAATAGCACACCCATCGACACGCTGCAAGATGCCTTCCGGTTCTTGGGAGTGGACGATTCGTTCGTTCCGGACGTCTCCGTCAAGCATAACGTGTCCGGCTACCCAAAGAGCCGAGTATTGGACAAGCTCCTAACACTAGGCCCGGTCACGCATGCCCTGAAACTATATCTTCCGGCCGAGTTGCGCTGGCGCCTCTCCAAGGTTCACGATAAGCTCAAGAGCCGGAATCTCGTTAAACCTCCACCAGTACAAACCACAGTTCGGAGACATCTGATCGAGACATACCGGGAGGATACCTTGAAGCTTCAAGAGCTTATACGTCGTGATCTTTCAGGATGGCTTGTATGAGCACTTCTTGACGGCTCGCCTTGCCCATGACTGCGCATTCCGTACTCTAGCTAAGAGTACGTTGATGACCTGCAGAGGTCGACCAATATCGCGCCGCGAGGAAATATGGGGGTGTGAGCTGTGAACCATAACCGCCCGATCATTCTAGTTGGAGCAGGAAGAAGCGGTAGTACTCTTTTGCACCGCATGCTCTGTAAACACCCTAACCTCGCGTGGTTGCCCGGAGCGCTATGCAGGAGATTCCCAAAGAACCCGGAATTGTATAGGCTCTTCCTGCAAGGACTCGACTATCCCATACTGGGGAAGCACCTTGAAGGGATTGGCCCGGCCGAATGTTATCCATTCTGGGAATACCATTGTAGGGGCTTCAGTGCACCCTACAGGGACCTCACCGCGAGTGACGTAACAGAAAGAACAAAAAAGCGAATCCAAGACGCAATGTCCAAGATTCCGACGCGGAAAAGGCATCGACTACTAATCAAGATCACCGGATGGCCACGGATTGGCTTTCTCTCAGATATCTTCAGGGATGCGAAATTCATCCACGTGGTGAGGGACGGTAGAGCTGTTGCCAACTCCTTCCTCCACGTCTATTTCTGGTCGGGTTGGAAAGGCCCCGAGAACTGGGGGTGGGGCGAGTTATCTCCTGTCCAAGAGGAAGAGTGGGCTAGGTATGATCAGTCATTTGTCGTGCTCGCGGCTATTCACTGGAAAATCCTGATGGATGCGATGGAAAACGCGAAGACACCGCTCGGCGGTGACAATTTCCTAGAACTCAAGTACGAGCATCTTTGTTCTGATCCGCTCAACACACTTAGAAAGCTAATTGTGTTTTGTGAGCTTGATTGGGCGGAAGACTTTGAGCATAAACTTCGAACGTTCGAGGTGAGGAACACGAACTATAAGGTTCAGCAGGACCTCACCGCCAAACAGCAAAGCGATCTAGAAGACGTTCTCGGGGATCATCTGAGGAGGTATGGATATCTGTGACGACCACTCGCACAGATGTCTTTGGAAGGCTAAGTGGCCGCGTCAATAGGCGGGCATCTCTTGAACTTGGCGGCTCTCATGGCAACCGAACAGCCTTCACACCGTGTCTTGCTGCATGGGCTACTCACCTGTTGGCGTACGCTCTGGAATTCAAAGTCCTGCTAACATAGGTTTTTGGAGGTTAGACAGCAAATGAAGCAAAGAACCAAGAAGGCTTATGCTGCCAGGCACGCTTACAGGCTTGGCACTGCATTGATGCGGACGCTGCCCGACTTTCTCATAATTGGGGCGCAAAAGTGCGGGACTTCTTTTCTGTACCAGCTCCTAATACAGCATCCTATGGTCAAGCCTGCATTCGGTAAAGAGATACATTACTTTGATCTCAACTTTAGAAGAGGTGATAACTGGTACCGCTCCCACTTCCCTCTGCAAATGCGGAAGAACCGAAGATATATTACAGGAGAGGCGAGCCCCTATTACCTGTTTCATCCACACGCCCCCCGGAGAGCTTCGGCCGTCTTACCTAGAGTCAAGTTGATTGTATTATTGCGAAACCCGATCGATAGGGCCTACTCTCACTATCAACATCAAGTGCTGCGCGGTGACGGAGATGGTCACGACACGCTCACATTCGAAGAGGCCATAGAAGTAGAGGAAAGGAGATTGCCAGAGGAATTGGCTAAGATACTGCAGGATGAAAACTATGTAAGTCCCTTCCATCGAGGCTGTTCGTATTTATCGAGGGGTATATACGTTGATCAGCTTCTAGCGTGGGCAGAATTCTTCGATAGGACCCAGATGCTTGTACTGAAGAGCGAGGACCTGTTCCATAACATGCCGGTTACGCTGAAGTCGGTACTAGACTTTCTCGAAGTATCTCAATGGGCACCTAAGTCACACTCGATTCCCAACAAGCGCGAGTACACTAATATGAGCTCCGCTACTCGGCAACGGCTCGATGATTACTTCGAACCCCACAATCGCAGGCTTTACGAGTATCTAGGGGTAGACCTGGGCTGGTAGATTGCTCGAAGCTCACTACACGTTACCGCACGGAGTCAGAGCCGCCACGTCGAGTTAAAAGAAACCGTCTCGCGGAAGGCTCCTATACGATCACGATTACATACGGGTCAACGCTTGTGACCGGTGCTGTAGGCAAAAGAGAGGTTCGCACGGAGGATCGCCGGCTCAGGCTTTTCTAGAGCTTTCGTATACCACGCTGGCTAATACCGAGGCGTACTCGCGAGTGCTTAAAGTGCAGAGGGTGCTATCACGCTTCCGTTGGATGTGGCGGGGTGTAGTCTTGTGTGCGTAAGTATACGCCAAGCGGAAACGTTAAGAAACAGCTGCAGTCCCACGATCATGAAACGGTGCCTGAGGTGGTTTGGCAGACATGAGCGATCTACTGGAGGCAAGAAACAGGCTAAGGGAGCTGAGGGATCGGGTCGACGAGACCGATAAAGAGCTCATCCGGGCGCTGAACGAGCGGGCAAGCATCGTGCAGGAGATCATGGCGATCAAGGCCGAGGCTGGAGCTCCCGTCTACGACCCCAAGCGCGAGGAGGAGATACTGCAGAGGGTCATGGAGATGAACACGGGCCCAATCTACGACTCCTCCGTGCGCGACATCTTCGAGCTCATCCTGCACCGTATCAGGGACCTGGAGATTCAACGCGGGGAGTCTCAAAGGTAGAGATGGACATTTCAGAGGGCGTAAAGACGTACGCGAAGACCGCCAACGGCATGATGGCTGCAGGTACCTTCAGGGTTATCGCAGGTCCCTGCACGGTCGAGAGCTACGAGCAGTTCGAGGCCTCGGCGAAGGCCGTAAGAAGGGCGGGCTTCGAGTACGTCCGCGGCGGCGCCTTCAAGCCGCGCACATCCCCCTATTCCTTCCAAGGTCTCGGCGAGGAGGGCTTGAAGATCCTCTCGGAGGTGAGTGGTTCGCTGGGCCTGAAGGTCGTCACTGAGGTCATGGACCCCTACGACATAGAGATGGTCATGGAGCACGCCGAGATCCTCCAGATAGGCGCCCGCAACATGGCTAACTTCTCTCTCCTGAAGCGCGTCGGGGCCGCCATCGCCGGAACCGACCACGGCGCCGTCCTCAAAAGGGGGCTCTCGGCGACGGTAGAGGAGTGGCTCCTTGCGGCAGAGTACATAACCGCGGCGGGCGGGGACAACGTGGTGCTCTGCGAGCGGGGGATCCGCACGTTCGAGCCCAGCACACGCTTCACGCTGGACCTCTCGGCTGTCATCGTCGCCAAGAGGTTGACGGATCTACCCGTGATCGTGGACCCCTCTCACGCGGCCGGCAGGAGAGACCTGGTCGTACCTCTCTCCAAAGCCGCCGTAGCGGCTGAGGCTGATGGCCTGATGGTCGAGAGCCACTACGTACCAAGGGAGGCTCTGTGCGACGGGGAGCAGGCTTTGGAGGTGGAGACCCTGCTGAGCCTCAAGGAGGCCCTCCAACCCTTCGCGAGCGCCATGGGCCGGCACATTATCTGATGTTGATTTGTAGCGTAACGGTGCTGACCCCGGATAGACATGGAGTAGGCGAGAAGTACGGGCACAGAATTCATGTGCTACCGCCGACGACTATATGAGACGAGAGCTCCGCAATTGGTTGCAAGCAGCGATGTGCGGCAGGTTTGCTAGCCAGGATGCACGGTCACCCAACAGCCAAGACATCTCTCATTATGCGCTGAACGCACTCTCACCATGAAGACGGCAGTGAAGCTGCCGCACGGGTACTCGGTGCAGGGTGGCCGATAACGCTTATCCACGATGAGGATCGTCTTCTTCACGAGTGAGGGGTTTGGTTCGAACGAGGTGTTCTCGTACATGTTCGCCAACGTGGCAGCTTACTTTAACGATGTGCACATCGTGGCTGTGCGTCGTCCGAGCTACGGCTTGCTCCAACGTTACCGCAGGGGGCTAAGGAGGATATGGAGCTTCGGGTCAGGCATGACTGACACCTTGGAAATAATTGCATCCTATCCGCTGCACCGTTTTATCGTCGCTCGCAACGACCGAGAAGCACAAGCGGCAATACGAGTGCTGCCTAGGCCCCCTGCAAAGCTGCGACCCGAGGCGGCAATATACGTCGACACAGTCAACGGCACCGACACCGTAAGGACCCTGCGGAGATTGCAGCCAGACGTCGTTATCCAGTTCAGCGCCGGCATACTGCAACGACAGGTCTTCGAGGTCGCGCGCATCGGAACGCTAAATCTACATCCTGGCATCGCCCCCCTGATCAAAGGCCGCGACCCAATTTATTGGGCGCTTTGGGAGCAAGAGCCTGGATGGCTAGGAGCAACCATTCACTGGATCGACGAAGGCATAGACACCGGCCCCGTGTTGGATCACGCCCATGTCGAACAGCGCTTTCCAGGGGAGCGGTACCCTGCGTTGTTCGCGCGCGTCTATGAGCTCGGGATAGAACGCCTGGTTGAGGTTTTGTCTCGACTAGAATGTGGGGAGCGCTGGACTATCGATTCGCCCCAGGGACAGCATGTCTACCGGTCGGATATATCAGGTTATAAGTTGGCCATCTTGGAGTTGCGTGGTGCGTTAGATCGACGCTTTAACCGCCGGAAACGTGTCTAGCGACACGCATCTATGTGCGGCATAAACCGCTGAGGTTGCGCTGGCGCTCATGTCTGACACGAAAAGGTACGATCTGACTCAGAAGCGCTCCGCCCATGGAGTGTCGGGGTCTCGTCTTCGGCGGACTTACTCATTCGTTAGCAGGCAACGATCGCGGTTTGACTTATACTTTCGTACTAATGTGCGTAACGGTAGCTCCACAGTGAACCGTGGTCAGGCTGCACGCTCTGCCTCCAACAGCCACCGCGGCTTCCTCCCGCGCCACTTGGGTAGCTCCGCAGGCGGCACGGGA
>Ga0126309_10000507_pt1 | contig 13045 bp, 12 predicted proteins | sample Plot56_FD_92541 | JGI IMG/M metagenome (GOLD analysis project Ga0126309, IMG submission 92541) | Serpentine soil microbial communities from UC McLaughlin Reserve, CA, USA - Plot56 | ecosystem: Environmental > Terrestrial > Soil > Grasslands | place: USA: UC McLaughlin Reserve, Lake County...
CGGGCCGCCCTCGGGCTCCCCGACGGCTCGGACCTCAGTGGCATCGCCTACGGCCGCACGGAAGGCTGGGACTCCGTCGCCCACATGCAGCTCGTCGCTGCGATCGAGAACGCCCTCGGCATCATGATCGAGACCGACGACGTGATCGCGATGAGCGACTACGCAGCCGTCACATCCATTCTGCGGGAGCACCATGGCATCGCCCTTGAGCCTTGAGGGCAAGGTCGCATACGTCACGGGATCGACACGCGGCATCGGCAACGCGATTGCCCGTGCTTTCGCCGCAGAGGGTGCCGCCGTCGTGGTCAACGGGCGCGCCTCGAGGGACGCGGTCGACGCGCTGGCGACCGAGCTGACGGAACGCCACGGCACGACCTGCCTCGGCGTCTTCGCCGACCAGGGTGACCCTGAAGCCGCTGCCGCGACCTTCAGGACGATCTTCTCGACCTACGGCCGCCTCGACATCCTCGTCAACAACGCCGGCATCCTCGACGATGCCATCCTCGGCATGATTCAGGAGTCGAGCATCACCGCGACGTTCGCGGTGAATGCACTTGCCGTCGTCCGGAACACGCAGTCGGCGAGCCGCCTCATGCGCCGATCGGGATCCGGCTCGGTCATCAACATCTCGTCGATCATCGGCGTCCACGGCAATCCGGGCGAGGCGGTCTACGGCGCGACGAAGGCCGCCGTCATCGGGCTGACGAAGTCGGCGGCGAAGGAGCTCGCACCGGTCGGCATCCGGGTCAATGCCATCGCCCCGGGCTTCATCGACACGGACCTGACGCGGTCGCTGACGCCCGAGGTGTTCGCCGAGCGCCTCGCCGGCGTCGGGATGGGCCGGATCGGCCGTCCAGAGGACGTGGCGAACGTCGCGCTGTTCCTCGCCAGCGACCTTTCGACCTACATGACCGGACAGGTCATCGGCGTGGACGGATCGATGGTCGTATGACGTTCCTGGGCCTCGAGGCGACGGGGGATCCCGCCGTCATCGACGGGGCGACGGGCGAGGTGACGACATTCCGTGAGCTGATCTCGCTGGGACGCACCACGCTCCAGCCGCTCGGCGCGACCAAGGCGCTGGTCTTCCTTCTCGCTCGGAACGACCGCTTCAGCATCGCCGCTTACGCCGGCGCCGTCCTCTCGGGGCACGCCGTCGCGCTGCTCGACGCCCGGAGCACGGTGGCGGTCAGCGCCGAGGTCCTCGCGACGTACCGCCCGGCGTGGATCGCGTGCCCGACCGGCGATGCGCAGCGCCTCGCGGCGGCCGGGGTGTGCATCGACTCGGTGACACCGGTCGCCGGCGGCGAGATGGCGAGGACCCCACATCCGGGTCCGGCCCAGCTGGAGCCGGCGCTCGCCGTGCTCCTGAGCACGTCGGGCACGACCGGGAGCGGGAAGTTCGTCAGGCTGAGCGAACGGAACGTCGACGCGAACGCGCGGGCGATCGCGTCCTGCCTGCGGCTGAGTGCGGCAGACAGGCCTGTGACCTCGCTCCCGCTGGCGTATTCGTTCGGGCTGTCCATCCTCAACAGCCACTGGGTCGCCGGCGCTCCGGTCGTGCTGACGGACGAGAGCGTGATGCAGGCGGCGTTCTGGGAGCAGTTCCGCGAGCGTGAATGCACGACGCTCGCCGGCGTCCCGTTCACGTACCAGATGCTCGAGCGCATCGGGTTCAGGGACATGGAGCTCCCTGATCTGCGAGTCCTGCAGCAGGCCGGTGGCGCGCTCGATCGTCGCCTGACCGCGGTGTATGCCGACTGGGCGGCGAGCACCGGCCGGATGTTCTTCGTGATGTATGGCCAGACCGAGGCGACCGCCCGGATCGCGTTCGTGCCGCCGGATCGGCTGAGCGAGAAGATCGGGTCCGCGGGCGTCGCGATCCCCGGCGGTCGTCTGTCGATCGACGGGGGCGCCGGAGGCGACGGCGATGGATCCGGCGAAGGCGAGGTCGTCTACGCCGGCCCGAATGTCATGCTCGGTTATGCGACTGGCTCCGACGACCTCGCGGCAGGCGACACGACGCACGGCGTCCTGCGGACGGGCGATATCGGCTACCTCGACGACGACGGGTTTTTGTTTCTCACGGGGCGGAGCAAGAGGATCGCCAAGGTGTTCGGCCTCAGGATCAACCTCGACGAGGTCGAGACGGCGATCCGGGAGTCGGGCCCGGCGGCAGTCGTGGGCGGGGACGACGGCGTATGGGCGTTCTGCGCCTTCGGGACCGACGACGATGTGGCCGCGATCGGCACGAGGCTCGCGCGGCGGTTCGGGCTCCATCACAGCGCAGTCCGGTTCCGGCGCGTCGACGAGATCCCGACGACGGCGTCGGGCAAGACCGACTACCGGCAGGTGGCTCGATGGATCCCGGGCTAGAGCAGTTGATGGCGACGGAGCAGTACTCGGTCGACGCCCCGACGAAGGACGCGGCCCTCGTCGCCGGGATGAACCAGCTGACGGCGCATCATCGAGCGCACTGTCCCGAGTACGCCCGGATCGTGGAGGCGGCGTATCCGGGCGGCTCGGAGGCAGCGCGCCTCGCCGATGTGCCGTATCTGCCGGTGTCCCTGTTCAAGTCGCTCGACCTCAAATCGGTCGCCGACCGCGACGTGTTCAAGGTCATGACCTCGAGCGGGACGACGTCCCACGTGCCGAGCCGGATCGCGCTGGACGTCGAGACGGCACGCCTCCAGACGCGTGCCCTGTCGACGATCGTGACCCACTACCTGGGCCGGAGCCGACTGCCGATGCTGATCCTCGATCACCCTGATGTGGTCCGGGATCGCCACTCGTTCAGCGCGAGAGGCGCCGGAATCCTCGGGATGCTGAGCTTCGGCCGCGATCATCTCTACGCGCTCGATCCCGACATGGCGGTCGATCGCGCAGCGGTACGTGCCTGGCTGAAGCGCCACGCCGGCGATGACCTCCTGCTGTTCGGCTTCACGTTCATGGCCTGGGAGTACTTCTTCGAGCCGCTCGCGGGAGACGGGATCGACCTGTCGCGGGCGACGCTGATCCACACCGGCGGCTGGAAGAAGCTCGCCGATCGGGCGATTTCGACGGACGCCTTCAGGTCGCGGCTCGCCGGCGACTTCGACCTGACCAGGATCCACAACTTCTACGGGATGGTCGAGCAGGTCGGCAGTGTCTTCTTCGAGTGCCCGGCCGGCCACTTCCACCCGCCGAACTTCGCGGACGTCATCGTCCGCGACCCTCGATCGTGGGAGCCGTCCGCAACCGGCGATGCCGGCGTCGTCGAAGTGATGAGCCTGCTCCCGAGAAGCTACCCGGGCCACGCGATCCTGACGGAGGATCTCGGCGTCGTGGACGGGATCGACGACTGTCCGTGCGGCCGGAAGGGAAAGCGGTTCCACGTTATCGGGCGCGTCCCCAAGGCAGAGATCCGGGGCTGCAGCGACACCCATGAACGCGCCGCCTGACGTCGCGGCGGCTGTCGAGTCCGCGGTCTCGTCCGACCGTTGGGACATCTCGTCGTTCGTGGCAACCGTGACCGCGGCGCGGGCGGCGGGGTGCGCCTTCGGGGACGCCGAAGTCCGCTTCTGCACGTCGCTCGCTGCGGCACTGCTCGGCTCGGGCGCGGGCCGCAACCCGCAACTCGTGTCCCTGGGGTACTGGCTGCGGCCTGCTTCGGTCGAGCGGATGCGGGACCGCTTCGCCCGGCTCGAGGATCGCGGCACGCTCGTCGTGCCCCGCGGCCGCGTCTTCCAGGTTGCGCCCGCGAACGTGGACACGCTCTTCGCGTACAGCTGGGTCCTTGGGCTGCTGGGCGGCAACGCCAGCGTGGTGCGTGTGTCGAACCGGACGACGGAGTTGACCGACACGCTCCTGGCCGCCATTCGCGACGTCCTCGACCGGCCCGAATTCGCGGAGCTACGGGGACGGAACTGGCTCGTGCGGACGCCGCACGACGACGCCACCGCGGCCGCGCTGTCGTCCATCGCCGACGTGCGGGTGGTGTGGGGAGGCGACGCGACCGTCGAATACTTCCGGCGGTTCCCGCTCCCGCCGCGCGGTCGCGACATCGTCTTCCCGAACCGCCACTCGCTCGCGATCATCGACGCCGCCGCGATCGCGAGGGCCACGGACGAGGAGCTCGCCGGCGCCGCGGACGCGTTCTTCAACGACGCCTACTGGTTCGACCAGGGAGCGTGCTCATCGCCACGACTCGTCCTGTGGCGGGCGGCCGATGGAGACGACACGGCGCCGGCCCGGCACCGGTTCAAGGCCGCCGTCGGGGCAGCCATTGGCCGGCGGGCATACGAGGCGCAACTGGGTGCGGCGATCAACAAGATGGCCTTCGGGCTGCGCGCCGCGGCGCGCGTGCCGGGCGTCGTCTACGAGCGGCTGTCGAACGAGGCGACTTGGATCGAGCTCCCGGATCTGGCTGCCTACGACCGGGACAACTGTGGCGGCGGGCTCTTCTTCGAGTTCGTCTCGCGCGATGTCCCGGCCGATCTCGCCGCGCTCGTGGGGCCCGAGGACCAGACGGCGGCCTGTTACGGCATCGACCGCGACGACGCTCGGTCGCTCGCCCGGCGTCTCAACGGCCGCGGCATCGACCGCTGGGTCCGGCTCGGCCGAGCCCTCGACTTCGACGCGACCTGGGACGGCTATGACCTCCTCCAGGAGTTCGTGAAGCGCGTTGCCATCGAGGTCTAGCGGCCGCGACCGGGGAGGCGGCGGCGTCGCGTTCAGTGTCGGCGTCGACGTCGAGGACGTCGCCCGTTTCTCCGGCGCCGCGACCAACCCGCGCCTGCGCGGCCTTTTCGCCGCCGGAGAGGCGGCGCACTGCGAAGCGTTCGCCGACGCCGACGCCCGGTTCGCGGGGACGTGGTGTGCCAAGGAAGCTGCGATCAAGGCGCTCTGGCCGTGGGTCCACCTCGATCCTCGCCGCGTGACCGTCGCGCACGCGCCCGACGGCAGGCCGGAGATCAGCATTGAAGGTTGGCGACTCGAGGACGCCGACGTCGAGATCCGGGTCAGCGTCAGCCACACGCCCTCGGTCGCCACCGCATCGGCGATCGCCTGGGGACCACGCCCCGCTGGTCCAAAGCCGTAACGCTGGCCATCCGGGCAACGACCGGTCCGCCGAAAGCCGGGATTTGCGCGGCCGCTTATCATCCGCGTCGCCGGGGATCCTGACTGTAGGGCGACTGCGACCTCCACCGTGTCCGCGGGTCGTGACCGGTCGCCCGAACGAGCGACATCAAGGGGGGTCCTCTTGCGAACGTCCGTCCGCCGGATCCCGCTCGCCGAGCCGTCGATCGGGCAGCGCGAGCGCGATCTCGTGGATCAGGTGCTGTCAAGCAAGGTGCTTGCGCTCGGGCCGTTCGCCGTCGAGTTCGAGGACGCCGTCGCCGAGGTCGCGGGGCGGCGCTTCGGAGTGGCGTGCAGCAGCGGAACGGCCGGCCTCCATCTGGCCGTCAGAGCGCTCGGGATCGCCGACGGCGACGAGGTCATCACTACGCCCTTCAGCTTCGTCGCCTCGGCGAACTGCCTGCTCTACGAGCGAGCCGTCCCCCGGTTCGTCGACATCGAGGAGGACACCCTCGGGCTGGATCCTGGCCTCCTCGAGGCGGCGGTGGGGCCGCGAACGAAAGCGGTGCTCCCGGTCCACGTTTTTGGCCGTCCGTGCCGGATCGCCGATATCGTCGAGTTCGCCGCCGACGCGGGACTCCGTGTCATCGAGGATGCGTGCGAGGGTCTGGGATCGCGGCTCGGCGATCGGCCTCTCGGGTCGTTCGGTGACGCATCGGCGTTCGCGTTCTACCCCAACAAGCAGATCACGACGGGTGAGGGCGGCGTCGTCGTCACCGACGACGAGGACCTCGCCGCGATGTTTCGGAGCCTGCGCAACCAGGGACGCGACGACGACGGAACGTGGCTCCATCACGTTCGGCTGGGCTATAACTACCGACTTGACGAGCTGTCGGCCGCGATCGGCGTCGCGCAGCTGGAACGGCGCGCGGAGCTGGTGGCCGGTAGGGCGCGCGTCGCGGCCGCATACCAGCGCGCGCTCGGAGCATGTAACTGGGTCAGGCTGCCGCAGCCGGGCGCCGGCGAAACCGTGGACTGGTTCGTGTACGTCGTTCGGCTCGATCCTGCTGTCGACCGCGCCCGGGCGATCCGCGACCTCGAGGCGCTGGGCGTGGCGAGCCGGGCGTACTTCAGCCCGCTGCATCTCGAGCCACTGTACCGAGACGCGTTCGGCTTTCGGCCGGGCGACTTTCCGGTCACGGAGCGCGTGGCGGCGTCGACGCTGGCGTTGCCGTTCTCGTCGGTGCTGCCGGACGATGACGTTGCGTACGTCGGGGCGGCGCTTACCGAGGTCGTCGAGCGGCAGCTGGGGGCCTGAGCAGGTGGACCCCGCGGACGAGGCGCCGGGCGCCACCGCCGTGCCCCGGCCCTATACTGACGATCCCGATCGCGACGCCGGAATCCGCGCCGCTCCCGACAGCACTGGAAGACGGAACAGGATGTCCGCGGGCCCAGCAGGAGCATGGACCAAGCGGGCGCTCGACCTGGTACTGAGCGTGCCCGCCCTCGTCGTGCTGTCACCGGTCATGCTCGCCATCGCCGTCGCGATCCGCGCGACGATGGGGCGCCCGGTGCTGTTCTGGCAGGTCCGCCCAGGCTACAAGGGCACGTCGTTCTCGATCGTCAAGTTCCGGACGATGCGTGATCCGCTCCGGCCCGACGGAACCATCGTGCCATTGAACGCACGTGTCACGAGGCTGGGATCGATTCTCCGGCGAACCAGCCTCGACGAGCTGCCGGAGCTGTGGAACGTCGTCAAGGGCGAGATGAGCGTCGTGGGACCACGGCCACTCCTGCTCGAGTACCTGCCGCGCTATTCGCCGGAGCAGGCAAGACGGCACGACGTGAAGCCCGGCATCACTGGGCTCGCGCAGGTGAAGGGCCGGCACCTCGTAGGCTGGGACGACCGCTTCGTCCTCGACGTCTGGTATGTCGACCACTGGTCGCTCCGGCTCGACCTCCGGATCATCATCGCGACGGTCGGCCAGCTCGCCGGCGGGCAGGCCGTGCCGGACTCAACGACCGAGAACTTCTGGTTCGGCGGCACTCCGGTGGAAGCGCGGCCGCACGCACAAAGGACCGCCGAGTGACGGACAAGGTCGTCCTCTTCGGCAACGGCCAGGTCGCGTCGCTGGCGCACTACTACCTGACTCACGATTCGGACTACGAGGTCGTCGCCTTCACCGTCGACGCCAGTCACGTGACCGAGCCGACGTTGCGCGGCCTTCCTGTCGTGCCCGTCGAACAGGTCACGGACCGGTTCCCCCCCGACGAGTACAGGATGTTCGTGACGGTCGGGTACGGTCGCGTGAACAAGTTCCGCGAGGAGAAGTATCACCAGGTCCGCGACCTTGGCTACCGGCTGATCTCGTATGTGAGCACGAGGGCGACGGTCTGGCCCGACGTCGAGGTCGGCGACAACTGCTTCATCATGGAGAACAACATCGTCCAGCCGTTCGTCCGGCTCGGGAGCGACATCACGATGTGGTCGGGCTGCCACATCGGGCACGAGAGCGTCATCGGCGATCACTGCTTCCTCTCGTCGCACACCGTCGTGTCCGGCAACGTCGTCGTCGAGGCGAACTGCTTCCTCGGCGTCAACTCGACGATTCGTGACGGGATCACGATCGCGCGCGACTGCGTCATCGGCGCCGGCAGTGTCATCAACGCGAGCACGACGGAGAAGGGCATCTACGTTCCGCCGCGCGCCGAGAAGCTCGCCCTGACGAGCGACCGCCTGCCCAGGATCTAGCGCGGCCTCGAGCGATGACGGCGCGACCAGCGGCCATGATCGTCCACGCCGAGCCGGCGAGCGTACGGTGAAGGCCGAGCTGGTCCCATCGACATCGCCGCGATGGTCGGCGATCCTCGACTCCGCCCGTCACGATTTCTACCACCTGCCCGCGTACACCGCGCTGTGCGCGGACCTCGAAGCTGGCGTCGCCTCGGCAGCGATCGTCGAGGCTGCCGGCGCGACGATGCTCGTCCCGCTCGTGATCCGGCCGATCGCCGGCGGCGGTCGCGACGCGACGTCGCCGTACGGCTTCCCGGGACCGCTCATCGCCGGAGCGGCCGGCCCGGCGTTCGTTGCCGACGCCCTCGCCGCCGTCGTGGAGTCCCTCCGCGCCGATGGCCTCGTGTCGGTCTTTCTGCGGCTCCACCCGATCCTCAACCCGGACCCGCCCGTCGGCGTTGGCGCGGTCGTCCGCGGCGGCGACACCGTGACGATCGACCTGACCCTCTCGCTCGAGGAGCAGTGGCACGAGATGCGCGGCAACCACAAGGTGCAGATCAATCGCGCGCGGCGGAATGGGCGCATCGCCGTGCTCGACGAGGGTTGGACCCGCTACGAGGAGTTCAAAAGCCTCTACCGCTCGACGATGGCGCGCGTCGCGGCAACGACCTACTACTTCTTTGACGACGCCTACTTCGACGGCCTGCGACGAGTGCTCGGCGAGCGCCTCGGCCTGTGGGTCGTCGACGTCGACGGACGACTGGCGACCGCGGCGCTGTTCGCCGAGACGTGCGGCATCGTCCAGTACCACCTGTCCGGCACCGATGCCGCCTTCGCGCGGGAGGGACTCATGAAGCTCGTCGTCGACGCCGTCCGGACCTGGGGCACGTCGCGCGGCGACACGGATCTCCACCTCGGTGGCGGCGTCGGGTCCGCGGCTGACTCGCTGCTCCAGTTCAAGCTCGGGTTCTCCCGCCGACGCTGCGCGTTCCACACGATCCGGGTCGTGCTCGACGAGGCCGAGTACGACAGGCTCGTCGCGCTGACGAGGTCCGGCATTGCCGAGTCCGACGCGTCGCCACCCTCGTCGGCGGGCGACGGCTTCTTTCCTGCCTACCGGGCGTCGGGCGACAGCGCGTAGCCCGGGGCGAGACGTCGTTGGCGACGCCGCGGCGACAACGCGTCCTCGTCAGCCCTTTGGGGTCAACTTTCCCGTCAGGCGGTAGTGCAGAAAGGGCTTGCGCCATCGGACGAGGGTGTCGGCAACGGGCAGCAGCCACGCCTTGCTGGGAACGTTGACAACCGGGAACCCGATTCCCTCCTTGAACACGACCAAGGCCGTGTCCTCGGGAATGTGAGGACTGTGCGCTACCTCGCGGATGCCCGGCGAACGACGGCAGGCTTCGACGAAGGCGAAATGCAGGCCCGTCCCGATCTGGGTCGAGAGAGCCTCGGTCGCAAGGTCGACGATCTCGATGTACGCCGTGCCGTCGACGGCGTAGCCCGCGATCCAGCCGCCAATCCGGTCGTCGACGAGTCCGGCCAGCACGATCGCCGAAGGTCGCGAGGTGTACCACTCCATCTCGGCCAGGAACTCCGCCTTCGAGCGGGCCGTACGGTATGGGTTGCGTGTCCGCTCCTGGGCCGAGAGGAACACCTCGTAGCCGCCGCTCTCCAGCGGGCCGGGCCCTGTGATTTGGACGCAGGTGACCTGCCGCTGGCTCCGCCGCAGGTGGTAGCGACGATTCGACGACAGCGAGTCAACGCTGAAACCAGCGAGATCGACGAGCAGGTGCATCGGCATGGAGGAGTTCGCCTCCGCCGTCGACGATTCGGCGAGCGCAGCGTGGTAGCCCCAGCATCGAGGCGAGGGGCGCGTAGCTTCCCAGCCGGTCAGCCTCGCCATTGGATGGATCGGCTCGAAGAGACCGGTGAATGTCTCCCGCCAGTAGCGTCCCCGATGGAGAGCGGTCCGCCACCGCTCCGGGGGGTCCGACGCCAGCTCCGCCTCCGTCATGGGAACGAGGTGAGCTTCCGCGGCGGGTCGGATCTCCGGAGTGGTCAAAAGGCCGCCCCCACGTCTTCGGCGTCATGTTTCACGCTGTACCCCACTGTCGATATCCCATGCCGGATCGCCGCTGGGTGGCGAGCGAGTCTACCCCGCACGCTCGGCGGCACCCCGTGGCCCGACCTCGTGCTCACGTGGGCGAGGCTGCGTCGCCCGCATCCGGTCTTCCCGCCTCCTTGTCACCCGCGCCGCACCTCGCTAGTACCATAGGGCGCGTGGCCGGCTTCGCGCCGGCCGATCGGATTCGCACTGGCCGATCGGAAGGTTTCCGGGAGCCAACACCTATCCCGAGGAGCTCGACGACCCGTGCGGATCTTCCTTGCCTCGCCCATCGATGACACGGCGCTCGCCGTGCTGACCGAGCGGCACGCTGTCACACGCGCAGCGGCGGCCGGCGCCGGTGGTGTCGACCCTGGTCTCGCCGCCTGCGAGGTGGTCGTGGTCCGGTCCGGCGTCACGTTGTCGGCCGACGTCCTGTCGGGCGCGCCCCACCTCCGACTCGTGGTGCGGGCGGGCTCGGGACTCGACAACCTCGATCTCGACTACCTTGCATCGGCCGGCATCCGGCTCTTGCGTGTTCCAGGTCCGGGTGCGCGAGCGGTTGCCGAGCTCACGTTCGGCTTGATCCTCGCGGTAGCCCGCCGGATCGCCGAGGCCGACCGCGAGGTCCGCGACGGCAGGTGGCGCAAGCATGAGCTGGCCGGGCCGCTCCTGGAGAACAAGGTGCTCGGGATCGTCGGAGCGGGGAACATCGGCTCGACGGTCGGCCGTCTCGGCGTCGCGTGGGGCATGCGCGTGGTCGGCTGCATCGCCGGCGGGAACGACGTGAGTCGCGCCCGCCTCGAGGGATCCGGGATCGAGATCCTTGACTTCGACGCCGTCGTTTCGGCGGCGGATATCCTCACGATCCATGTCCCGCTCCTGCCGACGACGCGCCACCTCGTCGGAGCAAGCGCCATCGCCCGGCTCCGGCCCCGGTCGATCGTCGTGAATACCGCGCGAGGCGGGGTCCTCGACGAGGCCGCCCTGTACGAGGCACTCGCATCGGGGCATCTCGCGGGCGCCGGACTCGACGTCCACGAGCGAGAGGGCGACGGCGTCGTGCCACCCCTCGCAGACCTGGCGAACGTCGTCCTGACGCCGCACATCGGCGCCATGGCGGCCGACGCGCAGGAGCAGATTGGAGCACGGGTCGTGGAGCTTGTCGACGCCTACGAGCGCGGTGACCTCGACGTTGTCGCTCGGCCAGAGGAGCTGGTGCTGTGACCCACGACGGAACGACAGGAGCAGGAATGGCGAGTGACGGATTGAGCCGCGCGGCGAGGAAGCGAAGCGTGCTCCGCGCGGGTATCGCGGCCGCCCGACCGGTCGTCGTCGTCGGCGCACACGATGCCCTCACGGCGCGGCTCATCGAGCAGCGTGCCTTCGACGGAGTGTGGGTGAGTGGCCTCGGCGTCTCGACCGCCCAGCTGGGTGTGCCGGATCTGAACCTCATGACGTTCAGCGAGGCACTCGAGGCGGCCGTCCGGATCGACCGCGCGACGGAGCTCCCGGTCATCGCGGACTGTGACAACGGCTACGGCGGTTTGCTGAACGTCCTCAGGACAGCGCGCGAATACGAGCTGGCGGGGATTGCCGGCATCTGCCTGGAGGACAACGTCTTTCCCAAGCGGAACAGCCTGCTCGGCAGCGACGTTGATCGTGAGCTCCTGCCCAAGGCGGAGCATGCCCGCCGGATCGCGGCGATCAAGGGTCGGCAGGACGGCCCGGATTTCGTCGTCATCGCCAGGGTCGAGGCGCTCATCGCCGGCCTCGGCGTCGACGAGGCCATCGATCGGGCGCTCGCCTATGCCGCCGCGGGCGCGGACGCGATCGTCATCCACTCCCGGGACAAGACGCTCGCCGAGATCGACGCATTCCTGGAGCGTTGGCGGTCAGTTGACCCCGGCGTCCCGCTCGTCGCGATCCCCACGCTGTTCCCGGCGTTCAGCGCCGAGGAGCTGGCTGCCAGGGGATTCTCGATGGTCATCTTCGCGAATCAGCCGCTGCGCGGCGCGGTGCGGGCGATGGAGCAGGTGCTCGACGCGCTCCGGGACGAGCGGCGGGCTGCGGCCGCCGACCCGTTCGTGGATCCAGTCGACCACGTCTTCGACCTCGTGGCGACACGCGACGCGATCGCGCTCGACGATGCCGGGTCCTGACGCGCTCGACCGAACGAGGAAGATCGGCGGATCGACCCACGGGTCACGGGAGGCGTTCAATGCGCGGGCACGCCGCCGGCTGATGGCCGCCGCGCCGCGATGGCAGCGCCCCGCTGCGGTCGTGACGAACCTGGAGAACTTCGTCGGAATCCAGACCGCCCGGCTGATGCGCCGGCACGGCGTGCCCGTCGTGGCACTTTCCGATCGACCACGCGATCCACTATCGCGGACGCGGTCGGTGGATGCGGTGTTCGACGCCGGCGCGGAGGGGCGCGATACAGCTCGCGTGCTCGCGGAGATCGCGCACCTGTTCCCGGCGCGCCCCGTCCTCATGCCGTGCAGCGACATCGCGGTCGCCGCGGTCTCGGCTGTGCGGGCCGGCCTCGACTACCACCTCGCGCTACCCGACCACGACGTCATCGAGCTCCTGACGGACAAGCCCCGCTTCCTCGACCACGCGCAGGCGAACGGGATCCCGGTGAGCCCGTTTCGGGTGCTCCACAGCCGATCCGACGCGGAGGACGTGGCGGCCACGCTGCGCTACCCCGTCGTGATGAAGCCGTACCGCGGAACGATGGCGTGGAACGACCGCGTCGGCCAGAAGGCGGTGCGCGTTGTTGATGCCAGCTGCCTCCTCGAGACCTGGGCCGTCGCGGCGCCCGACTACCCGGTCCTGGTCCAGGAATGGGTCGAGGGCGGTGACGATCATCTCTACTCGTTCAATGGGTACTTCGATGCGTCCGGTCAGCCCCTCGCGACCTTCATCGCGCGCAAGGTCCGCCAGTGGCCGCCCCACACCGGGATGTCCTCCCTCGGAGTGGAGTGCCGCAACGACGTCGTCCTCGAGACCGCCCTCCGGCTGTTCGCGTCCGTCCCGTACCGGGGGTTCGCCTACCTCGAGATGAAGCGTGACGCCCGGACCGGGGAGCACTACGCGATCGAGGCGAACATCGGTCGCCCGACCGGCCGATCACCGATCGCCGA
>Ga0126309_10000508_pt1 | contig 13043 bp, 16 predicted proteins | sample Plot56_FD_92541 | JGI IMG/M metagenome (GOLD analysis project Ga0126309, IMG submission 92541) | Serpentine soil microbial communities from UC McLaughlin Reserve, CA, USA - Plot56 | ecosystem: Environmental > Terrestrial > Soil > Grasslands | place: USA: UC McLaughlin Reserve, Lake County...
TCTCGTGCATTGATGCTTTGCAGGAACTCGGGAGTGAATGCGTTGCGGGAAGACGGACTGATAAACTCATCGAAGTCTCGCATGAGGCGGTCTCCTTGTGCGGGATCAGGCCCGGGCGTGAGCTCCTACTCATGGTCGGGCCGCTTTGTTGTTCAGGAGCCTCACCGGATTGGAAGGCTCCGCGGTACCACGTCTCTTCTCTCGCACCTCCCTTCCCCCGAAGCACTACGGGATCGCAGCAACCCCTTCTTCCGGGGCATTTCCTCTGGGTTCGGATCTTCACCCCCCTGGGAACGCCGGCGTCCCGCCGGCAACAAGGCTTCGCCGGCCGCTATCGTTTCGGCAAGCCTGCCGCGCCTGTCTTTCAAGGAGGTCCGTCCCCTACCGAGCTGCGCCTGGACCGCGGCGGGGAGCGGGCGGGCCGGAGCCGTGTCGCCGATGGGGTTCTTTCCCCCCGTGCGACACTGGCCGGAATGCGGGGCTTCGCCCATGGAGGGCCCTCGCCACCGCCGGGGAGACGAAGACTTTGAAAGTCCGGATGAGAGTTTGTGTGCTCGCTATGGCGCTGGCGCTCAGCGTGGTCGCGGCGCCTAGTTCTAGAGCCGCAACTCATAGGCAAGATTAGCTTGCAGGCCCCGCAGCTCATGGCACTTGCCCGCGATTGAGTCTTCGTTTAATCTCATAGCAGGACAAGCAGAAGGAGAGCATGTATGGGTAAGACTCTGACGATGGCAGGTTTGCTTTGCCTGTTCGTGACCCTGGGGGCAGCCTGGCCGCTGGCCGCGGCAGAGGCGCCGTCGGAGAAGTCGTTTCTGCTGCGCTACTACCACAAGCTGGAGAATGAGGAAAGGCTGGACCAAAGAGAAGACCTGGTCTTCCGAGATGGCGTGGTTGTTGAAACCGTCAAGGATCGTTTCCGCGACCTGAAAACTCACCTCCTCTTTCGTTTTCAAGCCCGTCCCGAGAGCTTTGACAAGCTGGTCAAGGCACTTTCGGATGCACGAGTCGGCCAACAGACCGGCAACTGCACGTATCCGCGGCTTGTACCTAGGCCGCTGCAGGTATACACCTGGTTCGGCCGAGGGCAGCGCCAGAACACCCTTTTGATCGGTACGCAATTCACGGAGCCGTGCTCTCGCGAAATAGAAGACCTTCTCCAGGTAATTGTAGATTTCTTCAACTTTGGATTGGCAGAGTCACAGACGGTGTATGTGCGGGACTAGGAAGGTGCCTGCCCTGCGCCAGGAGTCGCAGGGCAGGCGATCCGCCTTAATTGACATTGGCTATGACCGATTCCCAGACACAGTAGGTCGTCGAACCGGGCGGCCAGTAGCCGGCATTCTCCGCTGTAATCCAGAAGCTGGTCCCGTCATTGGGATTCGCTTGAGCACCCGCATAATCACCGACGCGGATCGGGGTCGTAGATTCGGCACGCAAACAACCTCCATCGTTAAGGCTCGTCGCGGCTTCATAGATGGTCGAAGAGGCATTCTTCACAGTCCAGGCCGATGCGAGAAATCTACCTGAAGAGCTCCAGAGGAACGCCACAACCGTCCGCTGAGCGTCGTTTACGGCGATCGCGGGCATGAAGTAGAACTCGTTTTCTCCCCCGCCGAAGGTGATCTGCTGCGCCAACGTCGCGGTCATGGTGCCGCTGGTGTTCTGGCCGACGTTGATTCTCAGAATGCGTGCGCACGCTTCGCTGGGGGAGGCGCCGATCGCGCACTCTGTCGTCTGGCTTGCCCAGAGGGCATCTCCCACGGCTGCGACCTTCAGGATGCGGGCGTCACCCGTCTCCAGCTTGTATGTTGAGCCTCCCCCGCTTTGTGTCGCGTCCGGCGGCAGGGCATATGAAGAGCTGGCGTTCACGGTGACGGTCGTCAGTGTCGGGCTGCCACTGGCGACGTTGCGCACTCTGAACACCCGGTAGATGGAGCTGACCACTTTGGCGGAGGCGCTGACGGCATAGGCGGGATTGGTCGTGCCGGTGAACGAAGAGGGAGCCGTCGAGTGGACGGCCGGTTGAATGTCGAAGGTGTCCAGATCTCCGATCGTGGTCGCGGGCTGGTAGACACGGGTGGTCAAGGTCGGGCACGTCGTGGCGTTGTTCGAGAGGGTGGCCTTGTTGATGGCTCGTAGAATAGAGTAGGTGAAGGTGCTGTTGCTGAAACGGAACTGGTTCGTCGAGATCAGGAGCGCGTCCGATCCGGCGCCCAGGCCCGGAAAATCGGGATAGCTCTCATCGCCGGTGCCCGCATTGCGAATGCCGTTGATTCCGTAGAGACACCAACTCGCGGCGTCAAGAGTGTCCGGGTTCGCGCTGCGCGAGACCGCCAGCCAGATGGTTGCGACGTTCGGCGCTCCGGGCGTGTTCTGAATGGTGACGACGTAGAAGCGGACGTTGGGACCGGTGCGATCGAAGATCACTCGCGGATCGAACGGATAGTACCCATTGTCCGGAGCTCCGAAGAAGTCGGTCAGAGTCCGGCCGGCGAGCGTGACTCCGGAGGTATTGAACAGCTTGATCTGGCTGTTGGCGACCTGCAGAATGCGGAATCCGCTCTTCGCGACATTGACGTCCGACGGAACGACCTGGCTCCAATTCATTCCTGGAAAGGACGTGACCAGAGCCTCGGTGACGGCCGTTTCGATCGGAACGATGGAATCCGGCGGAGCCGCCCCGCGCCGGTTCCGTGCTTCGTCCTTCCAGCGCTCCCAGGTGACAGGATCGACAGAGCGGACTTCGGGGCGCTCTCGGGAAGGCCGGAGTGGAGCGTCGTGGCTGCGGCCGGGGCTCGGCCGGACGGTTTCGACTGCGATGGGAAGAATGTCTCCGGATTCAGAAAAAGAATCTTGTGCATGAACCGGTGCACAGAGAGTCACGAGAATCGCGAGTGACAGAAACAGGCAACAGGTATGCGGATAGCGAGATCGCATCGGCGGATTCCTCTCCCAGATTGAACCGGTTTGATTCTGAAATGAATATAACCTCGCGTACGACTTCGCTGTCAAGGGGCGGAAGAGGGTGGGCCCGCGATACGGGCCTTTTCAGCAGCCGAAGCAGGTGCCGAGGCACCAGGTGCCAGGTGAAGGAATGGCTGACGCTCAGCCTGCGTCAGGCAGGCGTCATCATTTATTTTTGTCTCCTCCCCCCGTGCGACACTGGCCGGAATGCGGGGCTTCGCCCATGGAGGGCCCTCGCCACCGCAGGGGAGACGAAAGACGATGAAAGTCCGGATGAGAGTTTGTGTGCTCGCCTTGGTGCTGGCGCTCAGCGTTGTCGTGCTACCGGCGCAGGCCTGGACCGACAGGAACGACGGCAGCACGCCGGCCACGGCTCCGAGCTGGTGGGACAGCATGCTCGACAGCTTGGCCTCGTTCTTCGGGTGGGAGGGAGTTGACGGCTCGTGCATGATCGACCCCGCGGGCTGCCCGGAGCACCAGGAGACGCTCCAGGGTGACAACTCGTGCATGATCGACCCGTTGGGTGGCTGCGGTCCCCGTTCCTGAAAAAGCTGCCATCAAGGGGCGGCATGACAGTAGGTCTTCCGCCCCTTGACACTTTGTCGGTCTGCAACTACGTTATTGCGACGCAGAGAGGAATGCCGCGATGCGACCCAGCCGACTCCGCACACCGCACGAACTCGCGCGAGAGCTGATGGAGCTTCCGCGCATGCACCGTCTTTTGGCTGCCGGCTCTCATCGCCGATACCGCAATCCGGCGCTGGTTGAGCACCTTGTGAGACGGTGTTTCGAACATCGCTATGGCAATCCTGACAGGATGCTTGACTATGCTGAGGCAGCGGTTGCAGTGGCGCGCCGCTTACCTCCGGCTGCTTCTGCTTCGGACTCACTCTGCCGGGCCTACTTGCATTTGTCCAATGCGCACCGCCGCCGAGGCGAGTTCGACGCGGCATCTTCAGCAATGGAACAGGCGAAAGCGGCGTGGGCTTCTGGTTCTCAAGAGCTAGCCCTGAGGGCGGAGACTCTCTGGATTGAAGGAGGTCTGCTTCATGACCTCCGGCGCATAGAAGAGGCTGCAACCTGCTTCCGTAGTGCCGCCGAACACTACCGCTCCCTTGATGAGGTAGAAAACTGCGCCTCGGCTCTAATCAGTGAGGGCATGGCCTTGGTCGAGTCAGGAGATCCCCAGCAGGGTCTCGTTGCGTTCTTTCGCGCGCTCACCGCCATCGATGACCGCGCCGACGACAGGCTGCGGATTTCTGCTCTCCAGTGCTTCTGCTGGGGGCTCTGCGAAGCCGGTCAGTACGAGCAGGCCCACTTGCTGAGCCGGCAGTGCAGCCGCCTCTTCTTCTCGAGCAGGGAGCCGGCATCGCTCTTCGGATCGATCTTCTGAACGCCCAGATCGATGACGGCCTGGGCCACCGGCCCGCCGCGGAGCATGGATACCAGCAGTGCCGCGAGGGGTTCGCGGCAGCCGGCATGGTGTGCGAGAAGGCGCTTGCCACTCTTCATCTGGCGGCCCTTCTGGCTGGGCAAGGCCGGACGGGCGAGGTGCGCGAGTTGTGCACAGAGGTGAGCGAGACGTTCGATGTTCTCGGAGTTCCCCGCGAGAGCACCGCGGCGGCTCTCCTTCGCGACGCCATGGAACGCCCGAGAGTCGAGCTGCTCAAAGCTGCGCTGCACTACCTGGAGCGGGAAGTCCGCCGGCCTACCCGGAAGCCGGCCAGCTAATCCTCTTCCTTCTCGTCGTCCGGCGGGGTCTCGTCCTCCGCACTCTCCTCTTCCTCTTCATCCTCGTCGTCGGGCGCCCACTTCTTGCCGAGCACCATGCGGACGACCACCTTCAGCTCCGCCTCGCTCACCTCGCCCGGCACGACCCAGCGGACGTCCGGGCCGCTCTGCACCTCGCGCAACGTGGCGGCCAACTCCGCCAGCGTGGCGTTGTAGCCGTCGAGAATGCGGTCGAGCGTCGCGGCCGTGATGCCTTTGGCGTTGCGCTCGTACTTGAGGAGGTTGCTCTGGTCGATGCCCGTCCGGCGAGCCGCTTCCGCGGCGCTCCAACCTCTGCGCTTGCGGAGAGCCTCCAACGCTTGTCCCAGACCTTCGAGGGCAGCCACGGCAGAGGAGTTTAACCCACTGCCCTCCTGAGCCGCCACTCCTCGCACATCTCCGGCTTTCCCATGCTCCGGTCCAGTGAGACCAGAAGTTAGGGCTTGACGTACCTGATTGCTTGTGCGCAAAATCAGGTATGGATGAACCTGATGCCGGGCCGAATCAACCTTTCGAGCCGAGCAACGACACCAAGATCCGCAGCAAGGAAGTGTCGAGGGTTCATCCAAGCTCCCAAGAGCTTGAGCGGTTCTTCCTGGGCGAGACGGAAAGAGGAGTCAACCGTCGCATCGTGCGGCACCTGCTGACGGGGTGCTCGACCTGCGGCGCGGTGGTCGCCCCCTTCCTTCGCTTCGCGGAGGTCCCGCTCGCCCGCCCCGGAGGTACCGAATGCCAGGGAAGAGAAGATGAAGAGGAAGAGGACATCGCGTCCGCCAAACTTCCATGAGATTCACGTCGCTCTGATCCTGCTGCGGCGCCGTGCCAGGCAGACACAGCGAGGGGCCGCCCTCGTGGCTGGCGTAGCTGTCAATGCCGTTTGCCATGCAGAGGCCGGAGGCCTTGGGGGAGACAAGCGAGGGAGCCTCGAGACTGTCGATCGCCTGTTGACCGGCTATGGAGCCGACCTCGCCCTCTGCCACCGGCTTCTTTTGATTGCGCGGCGGCATCTCGGAGATCTGAGTCAGATTGACGGCCCGATGAAGGTCTCGCGGCGCAAGGCAGAGGAGATCTGGGCTGAGTTAGATCGGCCGCGGAAGCGGAGACCCGACACGTCCTGGACTCGGGGAGGGGATTCCCAGGCCTGAGCTCGCGTAGCACGACCAAGGAGATACCTTATGTCCGATGAGCCCGAGGCGACTCCCCGAGCTGGCGGAGCTCGCCAAAGAGATGGCCGAATCTAAAGACCGCCGGTTCCAGAGACGTCCCTCTCGAGCCGTTCCACGCGGCTCTCCGTTGCGTACTGGCGGCCTTCGACGCGGCGAATCGCTGCCGCCAGTGACTTGAGCAGCTCCTCGTCCGACGGCCCTTCCTCTCTCTGCGGGGCAGGCCTCCCACCCAAAGCTACCGCCAGGTCCGAGACCGTGGCCCCGTAGCCCGCCAGCACGCGGGTCAGGTTCTCGAGGGTCGGACGAGGATTCTCGTTCTCCCACCGGGAGAGCTGGGTCTTGTCGATCTTCAGTGCCTCGGAGGCCTCCGTCTGGGTCGAGAAGCCGGCCTGCTTGCGGAGGTGGATGAGAGCTTTCCCCAAGCCTTCGAATGGATCTGTGGCGCTCATGCCGACCATCATAGATGTTGCAGAACGCAAAATCAAGAGGGCAAAGTGAAGTTCGTGCCAAATTCCCTCTTGACAGCGTGCCGATGTCAGCAGACAATGCCGTTCATGACGACCGAGTTGACATGCACACCATTCGGAGACTCGCTTCGCCGCTGGCGTCAAAACCAAAGACTCAGCCAAGCCGGCTTTGGCGAGCTTCTCGCTCCCAAGGTGCGGCACTCGACAGTCAGCTGTTGGGAGAAGGGCCTCCGGCGGCCTTCCTGGAGGTTCCTGGCGCAGATCCTTGCCATCACCGGGATTTCCCCCAACGTCGCTCTCGGCGCAGCGAGAGCCAGCAAGGAGGAGGACGCATGAACGAATCAACCCTGGGCTGCCCGCAGAGAGCGGGCGCTGCCCAACTTCGAAAGGAGAGTTGTCGATGCGATTGCACAGAACCACCACCGCCCTGGCGGGCCTTGTGAGCGGCGAGTATGAGGTCCGCCACACCGTGCAGGCGCGGGATTGCAGCGCGACGTTCACGACGTACGCAGGTCTGGAAGTCTTCTGAAGTCAACCCTTCCGGTGGCCAATGCAGGCCCCGGAGCTTCCGAAAGGAGAAGCAGCATGAACACGAAGCAGAACGCAGTGAAGGAGCTGAAGGCGGATCGTGTGCAGGAGGAGCTGGCGGTGGAGGATGCGCCGCTGGTGATCGAGCTGAAGGCCGAGCGGGTGCAGGCGCCGGAGAGCGTCTCTCGCGAGGGCCAGGCGGCGATGCCCGCGGTCGTCCAGTTGACGGTGAACCAGAAGAAGCGGGTGGTGATCGACGTGTGGTCGATGGGGCTCACCATCACTTTCAACGAACCGGCGGACGGCACCGTGCAGCAGGGTGCCCACCCGGCTCAGGCGGCGTGAGGAGGGAGCCATGGCGAGCATCAACTCACATGCCGACCTCGTCACGGACTTGCGAGAGCTTGGCGAGGCCATCGACCGCAGCCCTGAAGTGAAGGATGCGGTCGCAAAGGAGCGGCAGGCCGTGGGGGATTCGGTGACGGAGATCGAAACACTGAAGGGTCGGCAGCTCGAGCTGAAGGCGTTGGCGCAGGAAACCACACAGCAGCTCAAGTTTGCCGTGGTTCGAGGCAAAGAGGCGGCGATGCAGTGCCGCGCGACTCTGAGGGCGCAGTTCGGCTTGAGGAACGAACGGCTGACCCACTTCAAGGTGGCTCCGATTCGTCCGCGCTTGCGCCGGAAAGTGGAGAAGCCGGTGGACGGGGAGGTGGCTGGCAAGCAGCCGTCCGCCCCGCCCTCCAAGCCTGCCGCGTAAGCAGTACAACCCGGGAGGGCGTGTTACGAGCACGCTCTCCCACTTTTCGACAAGGAGAGATTAGCATGCCCAAGAAGGCTCACAACGATCAGCTCGGCGATGGCTCAATGCTCATGAAAGCGGTCCGGGAGAGCGAAGCCGAGCTTCCCGGAGTCTGTCGCTATATGGCCACTCTGGACCAGGCGTATGCGCGGGTGGTGAAATCCCGTGGACGGAGGAGCTCTTTGGTCGCCTCCGCCCAGGAAGCGACGCGCCGGATGAACGCGTGCGCACCGGGCGATGCTGAAAGCTGCTCGTGTTCTGGAGATCATTGGGTCCTCCTTTTGTCGTTCCCAGCTTCAGTCTGGCCTGCGGCGCCGGGAGACGCTTGAGGGAGGGATGACCGCTTCCGGAGGATTCTCTGAGGTTTTTCCTTGGGAGCGAGCTCTACCCTGCGGCGAGGGCATGAAGCTTCGTCAGGGTGGCCCAGTTGCGCGTGGTCACCGCGTCGCCGAGCGCCCGGCCGACCGCCTCGGGCAGCCGGCTCGCGAGAAGCCCCTCGTGGTATCAGTGGAAGGCCACGCGCCCACCGAGAGCCAGGACCTCCGGAGTCCAATCCTGCTTCACCAGCGGCTCCAGCTTGGACCGGTCCGCCGGGTTGGTGAGAACGGAGACCAGCAGGCGTGTGTGGTCGTGGGCGACGTCGAGCAGGGGGTTCTCGTCGACCGCCGCGGCGAGCTCCGCGGCCGTGAGCACCGTCACCCGGGACGAGACGCCGGTCCGCTGGACGAGCGCCTTCTCGATGGCCGCGGCGGCGTCGCCCGGAGCCGTGCCGGGGGCGGTGAAGACGACGTTGCCGCTGTTGAGCAGGGTCCGCACCTCGCCAAACCCAAGATCCTCGACGAGCGCGCGCAGATCCGCCATCGCCACCCGCTTGGCGCGTCCGACGTTGATGCCGCGAAGCAGGGCGACCTGGCGGACGGAGGACTTTGGATTGCTGGAGGATTGGGTGCGGTTCGGCTTCATCAGCCTCATGGTATCAACGAAGAGGGTGGTACAATCAGCGCGTAGCGAAAAGGAGGAACGCGCGTGCCCGGATTCGACCGTATTACCCTCGACCCCGATGTGATGGGGGGCAAACCCTGCATTCGTGGCATGAGGGTGACCGTAGGGACTATCCTCGGCCTCTTGGCCTCTGGTCATTCCGAGGAAAAGATCCTGAAAGCTTATCCCTACCTTGAGGAAGAGGACATTCGCGCGGCTCTTAGCTATGCGACTTGGCGGGTCGAAGAGATCGAGGTGCCGGTAGGGCGTGGATGAAGATCCTGATCGACATGAACTTGTCGCCGCTCTGGATCAATACATTCCAAGAGAATGGATGGGAGGCTGTTCACTGGTCGGACATTGGTGACTCCCGGGCGAAAGACGTCGATCTGATGAGCTGGGCGCGGTCGCACGGTTATATCGTCTTCACGAACGACCTGGACTTCGGTCACCTTCTTGCCCTCACCCACGCTGCCGGCCCGAGCGTTATCCAAGCTCGTGCCAAGAACCTTCTACCCGAAAGTATCGGACCTGTCGTGATCCGCGCTCTGCACGAAAATCAGGAAATCCTCGAATCTGGAGCCTTGGTTGTCATTGACCCTGAAGGGTTCAGAGTGCGCATTCTCCCGATCTGAGAGAGCTTTCGGGTATCCTCCCAGCCGGAGGACACATGAATTACTTCCAGGAGATCCAACCGATGTTCCCCCGCCTCGCTCAGCCCCGGTTCCGTCAAGTCCATGAGACATCAAGAGCAATTGCGCTGTTCGTCTTGCTCTTCGCACTGGCTGCGGTGACCCACGCCGCCACCCTCCCTCCCGGCTTCACCGAGACCCGGGTGGCCGGCGGCCTCGATGCCCCGACGGCGATGGCGTTCGCTCCGGACGGCCGGATCTTCGTGGCCCAGCAGGGCGGGCAGCTCCGGGTCATCAAGAACGGTACGCTTCTCGCCAACCCATTCCTGACGGTGACCGTCAGCTCCGCCGGGGAGCGCGGGCTCCTGGGGGTGGCGTTCGATCCGAGCTTCTCGTCGAACGGGTTTGTCTACATCTACTACACGGCGACGACCCCGACGATCCACAACCGGGTGAGCCGCTTCACGGCATCCGGGGACACGGCAGTGCCGGGCAGCGAAACGATCCTCCTGGAGCTCAACAACCTGAGCGGCGCCACGAACCACAACGGCGGCGCTCTCCACTTTGGACCGGACGGCAAGCTCTATATCGCGGCCGGCGAGAACGCCAATGGCTCGAATGCGCAGACGCTGGGAAATCTCCTCGGCAAGATCCTGCGGATCAACAAGGATGGCTCGATCCCCTCCGACAACCCATTCTTCGGCACGGCGTCCGGCGACAACCGCGCGATCTGGGCGCTCGGGCTGCGCAACCCGTTCACCTTCACGTTTCAGCCCGGGACCGGCCGCATGCTCATCAATGACGTGGGGCAGAACACCTTCGAGGAGATCAACGACGGGATCGCCGGCTCGAACTACGGCTGGCCGTCGACCGAAGGTCCGACCAGCAACTCCGCGTTCCGCGGGCCGATCCACTGGTACGGCCATGGCAACGGGAGCGCGACCGGCTGCGCCATCACGGGCGGCGCTTTCTACAACCCGGCCACGCAGAAGTTCCCGGACCAGTACGAGGGGAGCTATTTCTTCGCCGACTTCTGCAGCGGCTGGATCCGCCGGCTCGATCCGTCGAACGGCAATGCGGTGACCCCGTTCGCCACGGGCATCGGCGCTCCCGTCGACCTAAGGGTGACGGACGACGGCAGCCTCTACTACCTGGCGCGCCAGGAGGGCGCGGTCTATCGGATTCAGGCTTCGGCGAGCGAGAACAATCCGCCCGCCGCGACGATCACCGATCCGCCGAACCATGCTCTCTACCGGGCCGGAGACACGATCTCCTACAGCGGCACGGGCACGGACCCCGAGGATGGCAACCTGCCGCCGAGCGCCTTCACCTGGAAGGTGGAATTCCACCACGGCGCGCAAGTCCAGACGGTCGTGTCGCCGACCAGCGGAGCGAAGACGGGATCGTTCACGATTCCGACCCGCGGCGAGACCGCGACGAACGTGTTCTATCGGATTCAGCTGACGGTGCGTGACTCCGGAGGCCTGACCGACTCGACCTTCGTCGACGTCGTGCCGCGGACGTCGACCGTGAGCCTGCTCTCCGACCCGCCGGGCCTGGGTCTGAGGATCGACGGGCAGACGGTCACGCAGGCGACGATCGAAGGGGTCGTGGGCATGGTCCGGACGATCAGCGCGATCTGGCCGCAGGCCAAGGACGGAATTGTTTACGAATTCGAGTCCTGGTCCGATGGCGGCGGGGCGACCCACGAGATCACGATCCAGGACACGCCCACGTCCTATACCGCCAAGTTCCGCGCGATCGGCACGGCGCCGGGGCTGGGGCTCCTCGGAACCTATTACCGCAATCTCGGCTTCACGGGCACTGCGCGGACCCGGCTCGACCGCACGGTGAATTTCGAGTGGCCCGGCCGGCCGGTGCCCGGGATCGGAGCGGATGAGTTCAGCGTCCGCTGGACGGGCCGCGTGACGGCCAAGGTCACGGGGCTCCACACCTTCACGACGCAGACCGACGACGGGGTGCACCTGTGGGTGGATGGCGTCCAGATCATCGATCATTTTACGAATGGAGCCTCCACGAATTCAGGCACGATCGAGCTGGTCGCGAACCAGTCCTATGACATCAAGATGGAGCTGTACGACCAGAACGGCGCCGCGACCGCGAAGCTTCTGTGGTCCGCTCCGGGGCTCGCACAGGAGGTCGTGCCGCAGAGCCAGCTCCATCCCTATGCGCTTTTGATCGCGGGCTCGGCGACGCTCGGCGCCGCGGACGAGGCGGTGCGCCTCCACCTGGAAGAGGAAGGGTATGCGGTGCAGTGGGATATCCCGTCGGTCACCACCGCGGCCCGAGCCGAAGGCAAGGCCGTGCTCCTGATCTCATCGACGATCCGCGACGTGGCCCTTGCCCAACGCTTCCGCAACGTGATCACACCGATCGTGACGTGGGAAATCCATCAATTCGACGACCTGGGCATGACCCGCGCCGCGTCCGGCAGCTTCGGCGTCAAAGCCGACCAGCGCCGCCTCGCCATCGTCCGCCCCGGCCACCCGCTCGCCGCCGGCCTCACCGGTCCGGTGACGGTAACCTTCGCGCCGGTCCCCTTTGCCTGGGGCAAACCCGCGTCGGCCGCCGTGGTGGCCGCGAGGCTGGCCGGCGACCCGGACCGCGCCGCGATCTTCGGCTATGAGCGGGGAACCGCGATGGTCGACGGCCTGGCTGCGCCCGGGCGGCGGGTGGGACTCTTCCTCGGGGATGCCACGGCCAACAGCCTCACGCCGCGGGGGTGGGCGCTGTTCGACGCGGCCGTGCGGTGGGCGAGCGGGGGCTGAGCGGCTTCGGTGCTGGCAGACACGACCGGCATCCCGGCAGCCGTGCCGCCGGTCGTATCGGCAGGGAACACAGCTTGAGTACTTGTTCACCGGGTAGAAGCCTTTGCGCCGCGGGGAGTTTCCCGCGGCTCCGGGGCTCGAGCCTTTGCCTCCCGGGCAATTCCCCGAGGCTCGCGGGGAAAAGTACTTGCGTACCGGGTGAGAGCCTTTGGCCGCCGGGAAACTCCCCGCGAGCCGCGGGCATCAGTACTTGCGTGCCGGGCAAGAGCCTTTGAGCCGCGGGAAATCTCCCGGCGGCCGCGGGGCGGAGTACTTGCGAACGGGGTAAGAGCCTTTGCGCCGCGGGAAACTCCCCGCGGGCCGCGGGCATCAGTACTTGCGCGCCGGGTAAGAGCCCTTGAGCCGCGGGAGATCTCCCGGCGGCCGCGGGGTGGAGTACTTGCAGACGGGGTAAGAGCCTTTGGCCGCCGGGAAACTCCCCGTGGGCCGCGGGCAACAGTACTTGCGCGCCGGGTAAGAGCCCCTGAGCCGCGGGAAATCTCCCGGCAGCCGCGGGAAAATCCCCGGTTGAGCCGGGAAAGAGCCCGTGAGGCGAGGGCTGGAGCCCATGCCTCGCAGGCAGAAGCCCGACAACCGAGGGGCGAACCCCGCGAGCCACGAGCCGGAGCCCGGGAAGCGCGAGTCGGAACCCGTGAGGGATGGAGAAAAGCCCGTGAGGCACAGGAGATCTCCGGGGAGCCGCGGGCGACACCCCGAGAGGCTCGGGCAGAAGCCCGGCAGCCGCGGACCGAAACCCCGGAGCCACGGGCCGACGCCGGGCAGCCGCGGACCGAACCCCCGGAGCCGCGGGCCAAAGCCCGGCAGGCGCGGGGCGGAGCCCCGGAGCCATGGGTCGAAGTCCGGCAGCCGCAGATCGGAGCTGGCCAGGCACGGGCTGTGTCCCGCAA
>Ga0126309_10000509_pt1 | contig 13028 bp, 17 predicted proteins | sample Plot56_FD_92541 | JGI IMG/M metagenome (GOLD analysis project Ga0126309, IMG submission 92541) | Serpentine soil microbial communities from UC McLaughlin Reserve, CA, USA - Plot56 | ecosystem: Environmental > Terrestrial > Soil > Grasslands | place: USA: UC McLaughlin Reserve, Lake County...
GATCGTTCACGGCCTCGCTGCTGCCCGGGCAGATCACGGCGCTCCCGGCGCCGCACGTGACGACGACGCGGTCCTTCGGCACGCCGAGGATCCGGCTTCCCTTCTCGCCGAGCTTCTCGTACGCGTCCGTCGTCTTGAGCGCCTCCGGCGAACGAAGCGGTCCGGCCGCGACCTTCTTCGTCTTCTTGTCGAACAGCCAGTACTTCGTCGAGCCCTCGTCCTCGACGCCCGACTGCTGTCCGGCGAGCAGCGTGTAGAGGCTCTTCGTCTCGACCGGGATCCCGTTCGCCGTCGCCGACGGCGCGACGAGGTCGCCTTCGAGGTCGAAGAACGCGAGCTGCGCGGTCTTGCCGATCAGCTCACGCGCCTGCGCGGCGTTCTTGACGCCGGCGAGCTGGATCGAGATCTGGTTTCCGGCCTGCTTCGTGACGACCGGCTCCGCGACGCCGATCTTGTCGATCCGGTTGCGGATGATCGTGATCGACCGGTCGACATCCGACGGCCGGAGCTGCTTCCCCGGCGGAGGAACCGCCTCGAGGATCACCTCGAGCCCACCCTGCAGGTCGAGGCCGAGCGTCGGCTTCTTGTGCACGGGCGACCAGGGGATGACCAGCAGGACGACGCCGAGCAGCGCGACGAGGATCAGCCCGAGCAGAGAGAGATGCGAACGGCGCTCCGACAACGCGCGAAAAGGTTAGCTGGGCGCTTCTTCGACCCGCCGCGGGTCGACGCGCCGGCCGATCGCTCGCTTGTCGACCTTCACGACCGTCCCCGGCGCGATCTCGACGCGGACGGCATCGCCCTCGATCGCGTCGATGCGCCCGTACAGGCCGCTCATCGTCACGACCTCCTGCCCGGGCGCGAGGTCGGCGACGATCCGCGATTGCTCCGACGCGCGGCGCCGCTGCGGCCTGATCACCAGGAGCCAGAACAGCAGCGCGAGGACGACAAGCGGAAGGAACTCGATCATCTGGGGTGCGCCGTGCTCGCAGTGCCGAGCCGTTCGAGCGCGGCCGCAGTGTACGCGCGCAGCGCCCCGCGCTGAATCGCGGCGCGCGCATGGTCCGTGAGGTCGAGCAGGAAGCGCAGATTGTGGACGCTGAGCAGCCGCAGTCCGAGCAGCTCCTGCTGGTTCACGAGGTGCCGGATGTACGCGCGCGTGAAGCTTGCGCACGCGGCGCAGCCGCAGTCGGCGTCGAGCGGACGATCATCGCGCGCGAACCGGGCGTTCCGTAGATTCAGTCGCCCCTCCCACGTCAACGCCGAGCCGGTACGCGCGATCCGGGTCGGCAAGACGCAGTCGAACATGTCGACGCCGCGCTCGATCACTTCGAGGATCCCGGCTGGGTCGCCGATGCCCATGAAGTAGCGCGGCTTTGCCTCCGGCAGCAGGTCCGTGACCCACGCGGTCGTCTCGAACATCTCCTCGCGCGTCTCACCGATCGCGAGGCCGCCGATCGCGTTGCCGTCGAAGTCGAGCTCAGCGATCTCCTCGGTCGACCGGCGCCGGAGCTCCGGATCGACACCGCCCTGCGCGATCCCGAAGCGGAGCTGGCCGGAAGCGCGCGGCGCGTCGCGCTGCCGCCGGGCCCACTCCGTCGTCCTCCGGACCGCCCGTTCCAGCTCCGCACGCGGCGCGCCGGGCGGCAGGACGACGTCGAGGCACATCGCGACGTCGGATCCGAGCAAGCGCTGGATCTCGGCGGCGCGCTCGGGCGTGAGCCGCGCGGACTCGCCGTCGTAGACGGAGCGGAACGTGACGCCGTCGTCGTCGACGCGGAGCAGCGTGTGCCGCAGCGAGAAGACCTGGAAGCCGCCCGAGTCGGTGAGCAGCGGCCGGTCCCACGCCATGAAGCGGTGCAGCCCGCCGAGCTCCGCGATCAGCTGCTCGCCGGGGCGGAAGTGGAGGTGGTACGTGTTCGCCAGCACGATCGTCGCGCCCACGCTCCGCAGCTCGTCCGGTGCGACGGCCTTCACCGTCGCCTTCGTGCCCACGGGCATGAACGCCGGCGTCGAGACGTCGCCGTGCGACGTGTGCAGCACGCCGGCGCGGGCGGCGCCGTCCGTCGCGGTCACGGTGAACGTCACAGGATCAGCATCGCATCGCCGAACGAGTAGAAGCGGTAGCGCTCGGCGATCGCGAGGCGGTACAGCTCGCGCGTCCGCTCGACGCCCGCGAACGCCATCACCAGCGCGAGGAGCGTCGAGCGTGGCAGGTGAAAGTTCGTGACGAGCGCGTCGACGCGGCGGAACTCGAACCCCGGCTGCACGAAGAGCGTCGTCCGTCCGACGAGCGGCGCGCCGCGCGCGACGGACTCCAGCACGCGGACGGTCGTCGTGCCGACGGCGAGGACGCGCTCGGCGTCGCGGATCCGCGCCCACGCGTCGGGCTGCAGCTCGTAACGCTCGCCGTGCAGCTCGTGGTCGTCGAGGTCGTCGACGGTTACGGGACGGAACGTGTCGAGGCCGACGTGCAGCGTCACTCGCTCGACGTCGAGCCGCGCGAGGAGCTCGGGGGTGAAGTGGAGTCCCGCCGTCGGCGCGGCGGCCGAGCCCGAGTCGCGGGCGTAGACCGTCTGGTAGCGCTCAGGGTCCTCGAGCGGCGCCGTGATGTACGGCGGCAGCGGCGTCGCGCCCTCGGGTTCGCCGCGCAGCCGGAGCCGCCACCGCCCCTCGCCGAGGTGCTCGAGGAGCTCGATCCGGCCGTACGTGCGGCCCGCCCGGAGCCGGCGGGTCGGTCGTGCGAGACCCTCCCACTCCGCGTCGCCGACCCGCTCGAGGAGGAGCACCTCGCCCCGCGGCCGTTCGATCGGGATGCGAGCCGGGACGACCCGCGTGTCGTTCACGACCACGAGCTCTCGAGCGACCTCTTCGGGAAGGTCGCGAAAGCGGCGATGCCGCGTCTCGCCCGTCCGGCGGTCGTGGACGAGCAGCCTCGAGTCGTCGCGCTGCTCGGCCGGGCGCTGGGCGATCAGCTCTGGCGGCAGGTCGTAGTCGAGCTCCTTGGCAAGCATCGGGCGACGGCGTTAGTGTTGCGATCGATGGACGACAGCGCCCTGGAGCGCGCTCGCGAGCGTCTCGCCGAGGCGACCTCCGGCCGGCCGCGGCCGGCCGAGCTCGAGGCCGTGCTCGAGCGCGCGCGGCAGGGGCTGGAGGAGCTCGTCTCCACGTCCGCACAGCTCGAGTCGACCCTTCCGGAGCAGATCGGCGCCGCCGTCCGCGACGGTGTGGCCGCCGAGGCGGGCCCGCTCGGCCGGCAGCTCGCGGAGGTCCGCGGGCTGATGAACCAGGTCGTCCGCCGGCTCGAGCGGCTCGAAGGCGACATGCTCACTGAGCGGAACGCGCGGGTCGACGACCTCGCGCTTCTCGTCGACCTGATCGCGTTCGGGTGGCAGGGCGTCGACGAACGCCTCGCGCAGCTGGAGGGGCACTTCCAGAGCGCCTCCGGCGCCGTCGTGTACCGGATCGAAGAGCGCCGACCCGGCGGCTAGGTCAGCTCGAGGATCGCGGCGCTCGTCAGCGCCCACAGCGCGACGGTGGCGAGGATCGGCCGGTCGGTGAGCAGCACCTGCTCCGGCTCCTCGCCGAGGTCGTCGCGGTGCACGAGCAGGAGATACCTGAAGACGCCGTAGAGGACGAACGGGATCGTCGCCATCATCGCCGTCGAGTGCGCCGTGAACGTGTAGAGCGAGTACGCGATCACGGTCGACGCGGCCACGACCGAGACGAGCTGGTCGACGAGCGCGGGCGAGTAGCCGTCGGGCACCGGGACGCCGGCGGCGAGCTCACCGCGGCGCTTCCCGAGCGCGAGGAAGAGCGCGAGGAGCGCGGTGCAGACGAGCAGCCACGGCGAGATCGGGACCTCGACCGCCTCCGCGCCCGCGGTGGCGCGCACGACGAACAGCGCTGCGATCGCGAACACGTCCAGCAGCACCAGGTGCTTGAGGCCGAGCGTGTACAGGAGCTGGAGCGCCACGAAGGAGGCGAGGATGCCCACGGTGACGATCCCGAGCGGCGCGACGAGCGCGAACGCGCAGAGGAAGAGGACGCCGGCGACCCAGAGGGCGGCCTGCGCGGAGAGCTCGCCGCGCGCGACGGGTCGGGTGCGTTTCGTCGCGTGGCGCCGGTCCTCGTCCGCGTCGCGAACGTCGTTGACGAGGTACGCGGCGCTCGACGCGGCGCAGTACGCGCCGAAGGCCGCAACTGCCCACACCCAGCGCAGCGGATCGTCCAGCCGCGCCGCGAACACGATCCCAGCGAAGACGAGCAGGTTCTTCGACCACTGCGCCGGCCGGAGCGAGACGAGGAGCGCGCGCGCAGCGGACCGTCGCCCGGGCAGCGCGACGACGCGGGCGGGCTCGGTCACGCCCGGACCCTAGTCGGACGGGAGCAGCAGCCGGAACCTACTCCCCTGCCCCTGCTGCGTCTCGAGCTCGATCTGGCCCCCCAGCGCGTTCGCCAGCTCACGGGCGATCGCAAGCCCGAGGCCCGTCCCGCCCGAGCCGTCGCGTGACACGAAGGGACGGAAGATCCGCTCCCGCTCGTCCGCTGCGATTCCGGGCCCGCTGTCGCGGACGCCGACGCACACGCTGCCGTTCTGCTGCGCGAGGCTGAGCTCGATCAGCCCGCCATCGGGCGTCCAGCGAAAGGCGTTCGAGAGCAGGTTCGAGATGATCTGGAGCACGCGGTCGCCGTCCGTCACGATCACCGGGTGCGCGCTGACGTCGCGGCGGTAGACGATCGCGCGCCGCCTCGCCTCCTCCGAGAACGACGTGTACGCGCGCTCGGTCAGCGCCTCCATGTCGACCTCCTCCTGGAGGAGGGTGAACCGGTGCGAGTCGAGCTTCGCGAGGTCGAGGATGTCGCCGACGAGCCGCGACAGCCGCTCGGCCTCCGCGGCGATCACGTCCAGCGACTGCGTCCGCAGCTCGGGATCCTCGACGACGCCTTCGCGCAGTGCCTCGACGTGCCCGCGGATCGCGGTCAGCGGCGTCCGGAGCTCGTGCGAGACCGACATCAGGAAGTTGCGCTCGCGCTCGTCGGCTTCCGCGAGGCGTGACGCCATCTCGCGGAAGCGGTCCGCGAGATGGCCGATCTCGCCGCCGCCCGGGACCTCGGGGACCTCGACGTCGTACCGGCCGACCGCGATCTCGTCCGCCGCGCGCGCGAGACCCCGCATCGGAGCGGCGACGCGACGTGAGAGGTACCAGGCGAGGCCGCCTGCGATCAGCAGCGCGCCCGCGCCGGCGAGCGCGAGGCGCTGGAGCAACGTCAACCAGCGCTCGCGGACGTCTGCCCTCGGCTTCGCGACGACGATCGCGCCGAAACGCGACCCGCCCAGGTCGATCGGCCGCGCGACCGCGACGTACGGCCGTTCCTCGCCGGGGGGCGTGAACTCGAAGACGGTGTTCGACTCGCGCGGGAGCGCTTCGACGTCGACGACGCCCGGTGGCAGCTCGCGGAGGCCGGAGGTCTGGCCGGGAAAGATCGTCAGCCCCGTGTAGTAGATGCGGTCTCCCGTCGTCCGTTCGAGCACACGCGGCCCGTACGGCACGGCTTTCAGCCCCGCCTTCTTTGCGTAAAGCTCCTCGACGCCGATCGCCTCTCGGCGCAGCTCGCGAATCGACTGTGCGCGTGCGTAGTCCTGGAACAGCCGCAGCGCGAGCGCGGTCGCGATTGCGAGCGCAATCACGATCCCCGCGAGGAAGAACGCCGGGAGCCGGAACCGAAGCGACCGGAACACCGGCTCTAAGGGTAGGCCCCTACGCGGCGTCGCGTGTCGGGGCGACCTTGTAGCCGACGCCCCAGACGGTGACGATCGGCGATGCGTCGCCGAGCTTCCGGCGCAGCTGGCGCACGTGAACCTCGACCGTCCGCGTGTCGCCGGCGAACGTGTAGCCCCAGACGCGCTCGAGGAGCTGGTCGCGCGTCAGCACGAGCCCCTTGTGGTCGAGCAGCTCCCAGAGCAGGTCGAACTCCTTCGGCGCGAGCTGGATCTCCTCCTCGCCGACACGGACCTCGCGCCGGCCGGCGTCGATCATCAGGTCGCCGTGCTGGAGCGTCGCGCTCTCCTTCTCGCGCCGGTCGGGGGTCGCGCGGCGGAGGATCGACTTCACGCGCGCCACGAGCTCGCGCGGGTTGAACGGCTTCGTGAGGTAGTCGTCGGCGCCGACCTCGAGCCCGATGATCTTGTCGACGTCCTCGTCGCGCGCGGTCAGCATCAGGATCGGGACGTCCGAGCTCTTGCGAATCCGCCGGCAGACCTCGATCCCGTCGATGTCCGGGAGGTTGAGGTCGAGGATGATCAGCGAGTTGTCGCCCTTCCCGGCCTGAGCCAGAGCCTCGGAGCCGCTCGGCGCCGTCCGGACCACGTAGCCCGCGTTCTTCAGGTAGAGCGAGACGAACGACGCGATCGAGGATTCATCCTCGACCACCAGGACCGTCTGCGTGCCCTGCGCGGACATGCGGCTTACGACGGCGTCGCGGCGCGCAGCTGGAAGAAGGCGAGCACCGGCGGCACGACCGCTGCGGTCGCCCCGTTGACGGAGTAGCTGCCGTCGGTTCCCCGCAGGACGAAGCGTCCCCTGCCCACGACCGAAAGATCGACGTCCGCTCCCTGCCGCACGATCATCCGGAACGACGCGCCGACGACCTTCCAGCGCAGGTCCTTCCCCGACCAGCGCTCCTTCTCGTCGTCCGCGTCGGTGTCGATCCCCTTGCCGCCCGAGACGATGGGGTCGAGCGGCTCGGCGCCCGGGAGCTCGTCGAGGACGATGGTGCATTCGGTGCAGTGACCGATCACCGCGCCCTTCGCGCGGACGGCGATATAGCCGTCGAGGTCGCGGACGGAGAGGGTTCCGTCGCCGGCCGTCCGCGTCGACGCGCCCGCAACGACGGGCAGCGCAAGCGCAAGCAGGGTCAGCAGGACGACGAGCCGCCGCATGGGTCGCAGTATCGGTACCCCAAATATGGTCAAGCTCAACACAACGTAAGCAAATCGTTAGCTGCCGACAAGGTCGCGCTCCCGCGCGAAGCACGCGGAACCAGCTTACGCGGCGCGCTTGAGCGGCGCGACGGCCGGGTGCCGCTGCTCGACTTCGCGCCAGATCGTCTCCGCGGCCTGAGCACTCAGCAGGTTCAGCGCGATCGCGTTCATCGTCGCAATCGACGCCGATTCGAGGAGCCGGGAGATCGCGTCGTTCGAAGCGCCAGAGCCCTCCAGCGCCCGCGCCAGCTCCTCCAGGCGTGCGAGCAGGATCCGCTCCGTCCGCTGGCACCGGGCATCACGCGTCATCGCAGGCGGCTTCTCGCTCCCACCCCTGTCTCCTGCCACACGGGGAGGGTACGGGCGCCCCCGGACGCTACGGATAGTCGAAGAACCCGCGCCCGGTCTTCCGGCCGAGCCGCCCCTGGCGCTCGAGGTCGAGCAGCCGCTGGGGCGCCGCCAGCCGCGGCTCCGCGAGCTTCGCGTGCAGCGCGCCAGAGGCATGGACGTGGACGTCGATCCCGATCAGGTCGAGGAGGGCGCACGGCCCGAGCGGCCAGCCGGCGCCGTTCGTGAGCGCGGCGTCCAGGTCCTCGGGCGTGACCGCCGCCTCGTCGAGGACGCGGACGCAGTCGTTCAGGAGCGGGATCAGGATCCGGTTCACGATGAACCCCGGCGTGTCGTTGCAGCGGACGGGCCGCTTCCCCGCCCGCTCGCACCACGCGTACGCCGCCTCGACGTGCTCCTCCGAGGTCAGCTCCGTCCGGACCACCTCCACGAGCGGCAGCACGGGCGCCGGGTTGAAGAAGTGCAGCCCGAGCACGCGTTCCGGCCGCGTCGTCGCCTCCGCGATCTCGGTCACGGACAGCGCCGAGGTGTTCGTCGCGAGGATCGCGTCCGCGCGGCAGATCCGGTCCAGCTCGGCGAAGAGCGCACGCTTCGCCTCGAGCTCCTCGACGATCGCTTCGATCACGAGGTCGCACTCCACGAGCTCGTCGAGGCTCGTCGTCGTCCGTAGCCGGCCGAGCGCCTCGTCTCGCGCGACGGCGTCGAGCCGCCCCTTCTCGACCGCGCGGCCGAGGAAGTGCGCGACTCGCTCCACGGCCTTCGCCCCGAGCTCAGCTGTGACCTCGCGACCGACGACCTCGTCGCCCGCGGCGGCCGCGACCTGCGCGATGCCCGCCCCCATCGTCCCGAGCCCGACGACGCCGACCTTCACGGCGCGCGATCCTACTGCGCGCGCGCGACCGCGTTACAGGCGGCCTCGAACTGGTCGCGCGTGAGCCGGATGTGCGAGTGCCGCCAGATGCTCTGCGGGAAGACGCCGATCTCCTCGACCGCGGGCGCCGCGTGCAGGTCCTCGACCACTGCGACGGCGCGGATCGAAAAGCGCCAGCTCCAGCGCTCACGCGTCTCGTCGTGCTCCGGCGGCCCGATCACCTCGGCGATCGCGAACACCGCCTGCCACACCGCCGCGTAGAGGACTGCGCGATCGCCTTCCTGCACGGACGGCCGCTTCGACGACGAGTGCGCGCGGAGCTCCGCAGCACGCACGTCGGCCGGCAGCGGCCGCTCCCCGCGGCCGCGTACGAGCAGCCAGTAGCTCAGCGGCGACCTACAACCGCTCGACGACCGCGGCGATCGCCATCCCGAACCCGATGCACATGCAGGCGACCCCGTAGCGCGCGTCACGGCGGTCGAGCTCGTTCAGCAAGGTCGCCGTGACCCGCGCGCCCGTGGCGCCGAGCGGGTGCCCGAGCGAGATCCCGCCGCCGTTCGGGTTGACGTCCGCCCAGCGCTCGGTCAGGCCGGCGTCCCGCATGAACTGGATCGGGACGCAGGCGAACGCCTCGTTCACCTCGACGACCGAGACGTCGTCCCACGACAGGCCGGCCTTCGCGAGCGCCTTCGCGCACGCCTCGGGATTGCCGTGCAGCATCCGGTGCGGGTCGACGCCGGAGAGGCCGAAGGAGACGAACCGCCCCCGCGGCTCGAGCCCGAGCCTCGACGCTGCGCGCTCGCTCGTCACGAGCACCGCCGCAGCGCCGTCGCAGATCTGGCTCGAGTTCCCGGCCGTGACGCGCCCCTCGGCGACGAACGCCGGCTGGAGCGCGGCGAGCTTCTCGGGCGACGTGTCGCGGCGCGGCGTCTCGTCCACGGCGAACGTCGTCGTCGCGATCGCGGCACCCGCGGGTTGCAGGTCGCCGGGCACGTCGATCGCCACGATCTCGCGCTCGAACTTCCCCGCGTCGATCGCCGCGACCGCTCGGCGGTGCGACTCGAACGAATATCCGTCGAGTGCCTCTCGCGAGATCGCCCACTCCTCGGCGATCACCTCGGCCGAGATCCCCTGCGGGACGATCTGCCAGCGTTCGCTCAGACGCTCCGAGAGGTCGCCGCCGTTCGAGCCCATCGGGACGCGCGACATCATCTCGAGCCCTGCGGAGACGACGACGTCGAGCTGCCCCGACCAGACGGCGGCCGCGGCGTTGAAGTTCGCCTGCATCGACGAGCCGCATTGCCGATCGATCGTCGTCCCGCAGACGGTCTCGGGCCACCCGGCGACGAGCGGGACCATCCGCCCCACGTTCCAGCCCTGCTCGCCGATCTGCGTGACGCAGCCGAGCTGCACGTCCTCGACCTCGATCGGCTCGACGCCCACACGCTCGACGAGCCCGTTCAGCACCTGGCCCGCGAGCTCGTCGCCCCGCAGACGAGAAAGTGTCCCGTTGCGACGACCGATCGGCGACCGGACGGCATCGACGATCAGCGCGTCGGACTTCCAATCGGCCACGAGACAAGCTTAGACTCGCCCCGTGCGACTGCGGAAGAACGCGAAGCTCGACCTCCTCCGGCGCGTGCCGCTGTTCGCCGGGCTCTCGAAGCGGGATCTCGAAGAGGTCGCGAAGATCGCGGACGAGATCGACCTCCGCGAGGGCAAGGTCTTGACGAAGGAGGGCGCGCCGGGACGCGAGTTCTTCGTCATCGTCGAGGGGACTGCCGAGGTAACGCGCGGAAACGCGAAGGTCAACACGCTCTCCGACGGCGACTTCTTCGGCGAGATCTCGCTGATCACGAAGCTGCCGCGGACTGCGACCGTGACCGCGGTCTCTCCGCTGCGCGCGCTCGTGATCACCGACCGGTCGTTCCGACGCATGCTCGACGGCTCCGCCTCGATCCAGCGAAGCGTGCTGGAGGCGCTAGGGAACAGGCTCGGCGCCCCCGTTCCCTGATGGCCGCGACGGCGACCGAACGGAAGCTGTTCGTCGGCGGCGAATGGCTCGAGACGGGCGAGTGGATCGACGTGCGGTCGCCGTACTCGGCCGACGTCGTCGGACGGGTCGCCAAAGGCGGCGCCGACGAGACGCGCCGCGCGATCGACGCTGCCGAGCGCGCGCTCGAGAACCCGCTTCCGGCGCACAAGCGCGCCGAGATCCTCGTCCGCGTCGCCGGCTACCTCGGACGTCGGCACGACGAGGTGGCGCGCACGATCTGCGAGGAGGCGGGGAAACCGATGAAGGCCGCGCGCGTCGAGGCGGCGCGCGCGATGTCGACGTACACCTACAGCGCGGTCGCGGCGCGAACGCTCGCGGGCGAGCTGGTGCCGATGGAGGGGTCGCAGGCGGGCGAGGGGAAGCTCGGCTTCACGCTCCGGCGCCCGATCGGGATCGTGGGCGCGATCTCGCCGTTCAACTTCCCGCTCAACCTCGTCGCGCACAAGATCGCACCCGCGCTGGCGGCTGGTTGCCCCGTCGTGCTGAAGCCCGCGACGCAGACGCCGCTCTCGGCGCTCCTGCTCGCGGAGCTCGAAGCGGAGGCCGGCCTCCCGCCGGGGTGGCTCAACGTCCTCGTCGGCCCCGCCTCGGAGATCGGCGACGTCCTCGTGGGCGACGAGCGCGTCAAGCTGATCACGTTCACCGGCTCCGGCGACGTCGGCTGGGGGATCCGCGAGCGCGCGCCGCGCAAGAAGGTGAGCCTCGAGCTCGGGAACGCGACGCCGGCGATCGTCTGCGCCGACGCGCCCGCGTCGACCGTGGACAAGCTGGCCGCGAACTCGTTCGCGTACGCCGGCCAGAGCTGCATCTCCGTGCAGCGGATCTACGTGCTGAACGACGGGTGGGACGCGTTCGTCGCGGAGTTCGTGCCCAAGGTCGAAGCGCTCAAGGTCGGGGATCCCGCCGACGAGGACACCGACGTCGGACCGCTGATCGCAGCGAGCGAGCGCGACCGCGTGCACGAATGGATCGAGGCCTCGAGCGGCGAGCTCCTCACCGGCGGCGAGACGACCGACGACGGCCTGCTCCGCCCGACCGTGATCGCGAACCCGGCACCGACCGACAAGGTCCAGTGCGAGGAGGTCTTCGGACCCGTCGTCACCCTGACGCGGACGGCGTCGGTCGACGAGGCGATCGAGCTCGCGAACTCGACGCGCTACGGGCTCCAGGCCGCGATCTTCACCGGCCGGATCGACGCCGCCGTCGAGGCGGCGAAGCGGCTCGAGTTCGGCGGCGTGCTGATCAACGAGGCCCCGACGTTCCGCGCCGACCAGATGCCCTACGGCGGAGTCAAGGCCTCGGGGAACACGCGCGAGGGCCCTGCGTTCACCGTCCGCGAGATGACGGAGGAGCGGCTCGTCGTTTTGCAGTTGTAGGACGGGGGAACCGGTCCGGCGTGCTCGGTGTCGCGATCGCTCTCGTCGTGCTCGGCGTCGTCCTCCTGTTCATCATCCCGTGGGTCGGGATCCCCGCGGGGATCCTCGGACTGTTGCTGCTGATCGCGTACGTCGCCGGGATCGGCCGCCGAGCCGAACGCGAGCAGGCGTAGCGCGACCGCCCCGTTAGACTCGGCGCGCGATGGCGCGATCGTTCCTCTCGCGCGTGCGCCGGCCCGCCGCCGAAGCGCCGCCGCCTCAACCGCCCGTCGCACGGCGGCCACTCCCGCCGGCCGGGCAACTCCGGCGCGAGCGCCGCGCGCTCCTGCGCGAGCGCGAGGACCGGATTCGCGACCTGGGCGGAATCGTGCTCGAGATGATCCGCCGGGACGAGTTCCGCGAAGACCTCGTCTACGAGCAGGCTGCCGAGTTGATCGGGCTCGAGGACCGCCTGCACGAGCTCGAGGCGCTGCTCGCCGCGGCGACGCCGGTTCGGCGGACGGCGCCGGCCGCGCGCTGTGCCTGCGGCGCCCCGATCCTGTGGGGCCAGCACTTCTGCGGCAACTGCGGACGTCCGGCCGGCCACGTCCTCGTCGCGTGCCACAACTGCGGCCACGCGTTGCAGGCGGACGCGAAGTTCTGCGCGAGCTGCGGCACGATGGCAGTGCAGGAGGCGTGACCGCCGGCGGCGGCGCGGGTTCCTGCCCGCGCTGTGGCGCCCGCGTCGAGCCGGGCCAGGAGTACTGCCTCGAATGCGGCCTGCGCCTCCCCGGGGGCGGCCTCGCAGGCGCGGTCGGCGCGAGCTGGCAGCGCCGCGTCGGCTCGCGGGGACCCGACTGGCTCTGGCCAGTCCTCGGAGGCCTCCTGCTTGCCGCGGTGATGACGGGGGTCGCGATCTGGATCTCGCGCGGGTCGGACGGCGAGAGCCCGTTCATCGCCGCAACCGGTCCGAACACCGTCGCCCAGCCGCCGACCACCACCGCCCCCACGGCGCCGACGACGACCGCGCCGCCGCCGACTGCCCCGCCGACGACGACCGCGAAGCCCAAGCCGAAGCAGCTCGTGGACTGGCCGCAGAGCGAGAACGGCTACACCGTCGTGATCGCGTCGATCCCGGCCGACAACGGCCGCGCCGTCGCCGTCCGGAAGGCGAACGACGCGCTCCGCTCCGGCCTCCCAGGGGTCGGGATCCTGCACTCGGACGAGTTCTCGACGCTCCACCCCGGCTACTACGTGATCTTCAGCGGGATCTACGACGAGCAGCGGTCGGCGCTCCGGAACGTCGCGCCGGTCCAGCGCCTGTATCCCGCGGCCTACATGCGCCAGATCAGCCACTGAATCCCGCGCCGCTCGTTGCCTCGTCAGACAACGGGGGACGCGACTTTGTGACAA
>Ga0126309_10000510_pt1 | contig 13013 bp, 6 predicted proteins | sample Plot56_FD_92541 | JGI IMG/M metagenome (GOLD analysis project Ga0126309, IMG submission 92541) | Serpentine soil microbial communities from UC McLaughlin Reserve, CA, USA - Plot56 | ecosystem: Environmental > Terrestrial > Soil > Grasslands | place: USA: UC McLaughlin Reserve, Lake County...
TCCCAGCTCGCGATCGAAGCCGCCGTAGGGATGTTGAGCGACTGTGCAGCTCGCAAGTATTCGACGTCCCAGCACATCGGGGAGATGAACGGGCAGCCTACGACGACGTCGGGATTCTCGGCTGCGATCTGGCTGGCGATGCGCCGGTCTGCCGGTAGCAGTGCCGCGGCCCGGCGATACAAACGCAGCGATTCATCGCGGGAGAGGACGGCGCGGCTGGCGGATGTACGCGCCGGCGGTCGCAACACTCGAGGGCAGCGGTCCTCGCGTCTGGCAGCCAGTTGCGGCGACGTATGTTGACGGCGAAAGTACACGGCATAGTCAAAGAGGCCCCGCAGCGCTTGAATGCGATGCTGCCACGAATCCTTTCGTTTGCGCAGGGTGAACTCGCACGAAGCACGGTCGTACTCAGCAGTTGTGTCCAGCATGAACTGCTGATACTTCTCGTCACCCTTGGGCCCCAACTTCGTTATGACCTTGACTTCAGCTCCGGCTTGGGAAAGAGATGCCATGGTCGAGCTGATATAAGAAAAGAAACCGCTGTGATCGAGTACGAGCAGGATTTTCATGGTGCCGATATTCGGAGTCCGCGTGCGATCTCTATGAGCATGACGGCGACACCTCGATACGGCCACTCGGAGGCGGGATCAGCGTTCGTCGCAGCGTCTTTGGGAGTCAGGATACTGGCCCGCCTCCTGATGACCGGATCCGGCGAAGGGTTAGAGCGGAGGGCGCTGGCCGCTCCTGCAGGTACCGTTCTCGAGGATGCCAGATAGCGAAGCCCGACGGCGGGCTTGGAGGGCGCCATGACCGTCCCAGCCGGCAGACCGGCGAGGACCAGCTTTGAGTCAAGGGCGGACGCGCCGAGCCAGAAACCTCGACGAGGGCGCTCGGTGGCCTCGCTCGAGGCATTCCGCGCAGCCCAGCGCCGGCAGCCTTGGCGGCCGTATGACGCGTTGACCCCGACCGACTCAACGTCCCGCGCGGTCGCCGATCGCGTGATCTCGGACGGCTGGCAGTTTGAGGCATACCCCCGAGTTTCACTGCGTCCCCCGCTGGACTGGACCAACGTCTGCTCGGCAGACCGGAGTTGGGCGTTTTCATTGCACTGCTGGGACGGATTGGGATCAGTTCTGACCGCATACGAACAGACGCGCGGAAACCGCTACCTCGATTTCGCGCTGGATGTCGCAACCGATTGGGCTCGAATGTTTACTTCGAGCAGCGGTGATCTCAAGCCTGCGGCTCATGCTGGTCCCGAACGGTTCGAGTGGTATGACATGGCCGTCGGCATACGTGCCTACCGGCTCGCGTACCTACTCGATGTCGTCGCACGTGATCCTTCCTATCCGGATGACGTCGTAGCCACACTTTTCAAAATGCTGCGGCAGCATGCGGTGGCGCTAGCGGACGATACTCAGTTCAAAGCGCACAATAATCACGGGTTCTTTCAAGCTGTCGGCCAGCTCGCAATGACTCGGCGTCTGCTCCTGATCTCAGGCATGCCCGAAGGGAATTGTCAAGCGACCGAGCGAGTTCGACGTCTTATCGACAGCCAGTTCACAGATGAGGGCGTGCACCGCGAGCACTCGCCCGGCTATCACGAGCTCGTGATGACGACCCTCGAGCGGACGCTCGAGACCGGCCTGCTCGACGATCCCTCTCTACTTCGTCTAAGCGAACGGATCGAGAACGCGTTGGCCTGGTTCGTGCTACCAGATGGCAGCTTGGCACAGATTGGAGATACGGATCCAGCCCTAGCGTCGTCGCGACCGATCGGCAAACTGCGCAGTGAACACCTGAAGTTCGTCCTAAGCCGCGGGCGTGAGGGCCGCGCTCCTCCGGAGACGTTAAAAGCATTTCCCGACTCAGGCTACGTCGTATTCCGCGCGCCGCGCGCCTCCGGTCCTGAAGCGCTTCGCTCCTGTTCGTACCTTCTGCACACATGCGCTTTCCACTCGCGCACGCATAAGCATGCCGACGATCTGTCCTTCATCTGGTATGACCGCGGCACGGAGTTGCTATCCGACTCTGGACGTTACGGATACCTCGACCCGCTGGAGCGAGGTAGCGCGGCTCGCCGTCTTGGCTTTACCTATGGCCACCCGCACCGTATGTATGTTGAATCGACTCGAGCTCATAACACCATAGAGATCGATGGCAGACCCCACGCACGTCGGCATCCTTACGGTTCTGCGCTTACGCGTTGGGGCCAAGCGGCCGACATTATGTTTGCTGAATCCGTTGCACCGCACCGACGCTCGATTCTGCACTCGCGGGTGCTCGTCTTGAGACCTCACGAGTGGCTGTTGATTTTCGACAACGTCACCGACTTCGCTGATCGCAAGCACGATTTCCGCCAGTGGCTGCAGTTCGGTCCCGACCTCGAGGTGTGCGAAGTCAACGAGGCTGTGGAAATCGCGCTGCCTCAACGCAGTAGCCGGCTCTATCTGCTGCCCCTACTCGATGCCGAACTAGTGCGACCAGTCCGCGGACAGGTCAGCCCCGAGCTTCTGGGCTGGGCGTCACGCGAATATCGAAAGTTGACCCCAATTTGGACGTGTGCGTACCTAGCGCGGAGCGTGCCTAGTCACGTCTTTGCGACGCTCGTGACATTCGGTCACGATCAGCCCCGTGCCGAGGGGGGCGTCAACCACTCCGATACCAGCGGTCGGCGCGCGCGGCTTGCCTGGAACCAAGACGGCGTTCATCATGCGATAGAGCTCGATCGGAGCTTCGACGAACTGGAGGTATCACATTCAGAGACGTCCGCGCCCGATACATCAATGGCACGATGACGGTTGCCGTTTACCCAGCGTACAACAGAGGGCGCCTTACGCTGACCCGTCCATCACCTCCTGTAGAAAATGGACATATCGTCCAGTCACTGCCGCAGGCGAAAAGCCCTTTACCGCACGCTCGCGTAAGCTTTCCCTGTTCCACGACCGGTCGAGCGCTGCCGTCAGGGCTTCGGTTATGCCTCGGGATGACCGATCGATGATCGGTACGCCACACTGCGTATGAACGACCCGGTCTACCTCCCCTAATGTCGGCGCGAAGCCGACGACCGGAACACCGCAGGCAAGTGCCTCGATCATGACGATTCCGAAACTTTCGCTGTGGCTCGGAAGGCACAGGAACCGCGAACTCACTAGCACTTCGCGGACATGCTCGGGCGCCAGCTCCCCTAAAAAATCCACGCGGCTGCTAATGCCTAAGGATGCGGAGTGGTGCTCGAGCGCCGCTCGCTCTTCTCCGTCACCAACGACGGTCAATCGGATCTCGGGCAGTCGAGACACGGCCTCGAGGAGTGACAGGACGTTTTTCCGGGCGACTAAATTGCCGACAAACGTTATGTCGTGCGTCCGCGAGCCGCCGGCCGGCAGTCTATGGTCCAGATAGTGGTCCGACAGAGGATAGTGGATGACTTTGACACGCGGGGGATAAGCGAATCCGAGTTTCTCTCCCTCGCGGCAGCAGTGCTCAGATACGACGACCAGACCCGCGAGCCCCGGCAGCGCGAGTTCGAGCTGGCGGCGTGCGCGGGCTGAGCGCTCTTGTCCGTGCATAGTAACGCTGTGCCACGAGTGAATGATTCCCACAGCTGGGGGCGACGTCGCCCGACGGCGCGCATGCCTCACTGCCCACTTCTGGGCAACGTGGTTGAAGACGATGACGTCCGGACGGGTGCGCTCGAGCGCGAAATCATACACGTCCCGAGTTACGGTGTGATCGGGACCGCGAATCAGCGGGACGGGCGTAGGTGGCGGCGACCGTCGGAGATTAAACGGGACCACACCGACAACTTCAACGTTGGAGCTATCTACGAGTTCTCGGAGAAACGTCGCGTGAAACGTTGCTACGCCGCCTCGTGTCACGCCGCCCCACTCGGGCGGTAGGGAGCCAAAGCTAAGTAGCCGCACGGCTCGCTTCGCCCGAATCCGGTTCGTCTAGACGGAAGCCGTCAGCCTCCCATCGACTGAGCGCTCGCTCATATACCGCTGCAACCGCCGATCCGCAGTCCGCCCAGTGCATGGTGCCGCGAGGCACAAAAATAGCTGGGGAAGCCTGCCGCCCGGCGTGGATGGCGGCTGCAGCTGGAACGGTGCCAGCTACACACTGCAATTCTGGCGTGGTGCGTGGTGCGTAGGCAGTACCGGGCAAACCAACACTCAGTGGAGCTCTGTTATCGATACGGCCGCTGGAAAAATCGGGCTGAACCTCGGTCACGGTCCTTCTGGCTCGCGGGGAGACTCGACTACGCAGAAAAACAGTTGCCTGAGTTCTCGCTGAGCGGGTTCGGTCTATCGCCCGCTGATCGCAACCAAGTCAGCTGCCTCAAGCGGCCGAACCAACCTCACAAGTAGCTCGTGGCAGTGGAGCTCGTCTGGCGACACTCCGTGGAAGTCGGTTGCGAGCCGAGTAGTCAGCTCGGGCACATACTGATTCTCTCGTCTACGCGCCGTGAGTACTTCAAAGCCGGCCTGAAGATACATACATACGTAAGTCGTCGCACTGAACCAATTCGTGTACGGCGACTCGGCACCGCGCTCGGCAAGCCGTGCATCCAAGTCGCGTTTACCATTGAGTAGATGTGGGAACGGAGTGTCGAAGTCGCGATGCAAGTCAGCACCCATAAACGAAGTAAACACCCGGGTGCGGATGATCGCCTGACCGCCTGGCCGGATGAGATCAAATGCCCGGTCGAGCATTATCTGAAGCTCATCGGGCGGTAGCATGTGAAGCACGCCACTGCAGAAGAGGACGTCAACCGATTTCTCTTCGATAGGAGCATCGACTAAGCCCGTCGCGTGGAACTCGAGCAGATCGCCCTCCGCACGCCAGTCCCACCCGTGGTCGGCTGTATCCCACAACGGCTCAATGTCCACACCGATCAGTCGTCGCGGACGCTCCGTCTCGAGCAAGAGCTTGAGCAGATACCCCCAGGAGCAGCCGAGATCAAGTACACATAGGCCGGTCAGATCCGGTGCCCATCTCCTGTAAAGGTTGCTCCACAAAGACACAGCACGGCGTTCGCCCCATTCGCGAGTTTGCTTCTCCCGAGCATGCGGCCATGCCCGCCGCAGGTCGCGGAAGCCCTCACGCCGACGGTCGTCCGACTTTTCCCCGACGAGGCTCAAGCCGGCCGGATAGAGCGGTCCAGTCTCCGGGCGACGCAGAATCGCTCCGAACAAAGTCGTACGGAGTTCCTTCTGGTCACAAGCTGCGAGCTTGGCGCGGTGTTCAGTCAGCGATCGCGCGTCGCCATCCGCCAGGCTCCGCGCTATGTGCTCAAACTCGAAGCCAGCACGTCGCATGGCCAAAAGATACGTCGCCGCACACAGTGGATTAGCGGGTAGGACCGCTTTACCACCCGACGCCTCGGCTAGTGCGCTGCGGCTAAACAGCAGATGGGCGTAAGGTGTAGTAAGTCCGGTCGCCCTCGGCGTACCAACGGTACGAGCTGTGACCAGACAGCGCCCGCCCAAAGCGATGGCGTCGCCGAGCGCGGCTAGTACGTCGACAACTACTTGCGGACGTAGGCCTGCAAGCGTGTTGGGGCAGACGATCACATCTGGCGCGTAGGGGAGATCCTGGACACGTCTCAGAATCTCGCCGGCGAGCTCATCGGGATCCTGGCTCTGGACCACGACGGTTTCCAGCGACTCGACGCCGGCGAGAGAGGCCAACCCGTCGACTTCTCCGGATGCGTAGGGCCCGAGGATCGTGAGGAAGCGGCCAGTGGTCTCCTCTAGGAGACCCAGCAGATGCTCCAGGAACCCATCGTCGCCTAGAAGAGGTGAATCCGTAGGTTCTGCGCCGCGATGCTCGCAGTACGCTAGGCGGTCGGTGCTATAGACGCGCGCGGCAGTTGTACTCGCACGGCCGTGCAGGTCGGTGTAGACCGGTGTTCGTTGCTGACGACCTCGCGCATTGTCCCATACGGGCACAGGGTCAACCGGAGCAGCTCGAGGAAGGCGCCACCGGTCGCCACCCGCGTCGTAAAGCTGCTGATACGTCATACCGACCACATCGTCTCGTGAGGCGAGTGCTCGAAGTGACTGCGCCATGATTGTAAGGCGATCGGGGTCTTCTTGTTGAAGATAGAAGGGAAGAGGCGTGGGGGCCTCATCGCCAAGCGTTTCGAGCACATGCGTTGGCGTGATCTCGGTGAAGCGTGCACGCCAGGCGTTGTGGTCGCCCTCGGTGACGGAGTCGTCGGTTTTAGTGAGAAGCGAGAACGAATGTGAAAGATATACGAGCGTCGCTGGCATGTCGACCGGCGCTGGCTGGCGTGTGAAAGCGGCATGGTGAGCCCCCACTTTGGCCGGAGCCATCTGGCGGGGCGTCGGCCCCGCCTTACTGTCTACTATCGTCCACGACACCGGCACCTCGAGTACGTCGCCTACAAAGAACGGCTGCGTCCGAGACTGCATCCAGGGCGAGACGCGGCAGTTCTTGAACGCATAGAGGGAAGTGTCGATCGCGATCCCGGCCTCACCGAGCGCCTCGAGGTAGCCATCGGACAAGTGATAGGCCGACGACCGGTACGCGACGGGGCGCCTTCCGACACGCCGCTCAAATAAGCGAATAGATATATCCAGCGCCCGCCGAAACAGATCCTTGTCATCCCGCTCGAGAACCGTACACAGCCGCCGGACTTCCGGATCCCGGTGATAGAGAAAATTCGGATCGGGTTCCAGGTGCAGCTGGATGTCGTGCCCCCGTTCCGAGATCGTCGCGATTACGCGTTCCAGCGCAGCGGCACCGCACTGGAGTTCAAGTAGAATGTCGAGAAAGAATGTGCCACGGAAGCCAAATGCCTCGAGGAGATCCATTTGCCGCTCGATGCCGGCCGGACCATCGGGCGTGCGGCCAAATATATGGTCGTCAATGACATTGCTGTAATCCGGCTGCCGCATGCGACGGAGCTTTGGCTCCGTATCTACGGTGAACAAAAACAGGAGCTTTCCAGAGAGATCGGCCTGATCACCGGGGGCGGTTACCGCGCGTGCCGGCCGATCTGTCACTATCAGGTCGACAGGCGGGTTAAGACCACGGTAATGCTCGTAGAGCCGCTGCCAACCGGCCTCCCCTCGCCTTAACACTATATAGCGATGCGGATGTGTGGGATCGAGCTGACGCCAATCGACCTCGTGCGATGGCCGGTCGACGATCTCGTCGGTGACGACGGCTCCGATGGCGTCATCGCGAATGATCACTCTGTCGACCGCACCGGGCGGTGCCTCCCAGGCGAGGGTCCCGGTTCTAGCGGGCGGCTCGTGCTCGGCTCGCTCGCCTTCCGGACCAACCAAGAACGGACGCCCTACACGAGTCCAACCGTTGTCTTTCCGCACTTGGATAACGATGCGGTGACGGCGGCTTACGTCAATCATGTCCGCGTGCACTCGGAGAGGCGGTTCGTCTACCACCTCCCGTACGACGACCGCGTCGGCGGCAACGTCACGGATCCGGATTCGGTAGGGCGCATCGCCGACTGTCGGCCACGTTAGCTCAAGAGCTGCTGACGGTTCGGCGTAAAGCGAGTGGGAACCGGCCATCCGGCGCCAACCTGACCGGTGAAGAACTCGGACTTGCCACCGGTACACGTGATCCTTCACCAGCTCCGTGCAGTCGAGTTGATGTACGGTCTTCTCGGTCGTGACGCGGCGGACGATCCTGCCTTCCGTCTTGTCGCGTAGGATGATCTGGTACGCAATGGCGCGCGGGATTGCCGGCCAACACAGGATTGGCCCCAACGCCACGGTGCTCCGTAGTGCTTCGGAGTTAGTACTCACAACTAGGGGGCACCCGCGTGATCCCGTGTCATCGAGGCGGCAGTATAGCCGCCGTGCGATGCGCGAAGGACCCCGAAGTTCAGTCCTCGCGGGACGGTGATGCTGTGCGTGTTTGACCGAGCACGGAGTCAGAGTCGGGCATCGCTACGCCGCGTGATTCGTAGCCCCGAGGTGCTCGACGCTTCACCAAGAAATGCAAGCTCAAGAACACTCCAGCTAACCCTAGTTACGCATTGTCCGTGACCTGGCACGCAAGTCTGGTAGTCCGCGACGCGATCGTTGTCATACAGCACGATCGTTATTCACCGGATCGTGCTCGCCACCGTCCCGCTCCCGCATCTCGATTGCTCAGCCTAAGGCGCTCCCCAGCTCGGCGTAGAGGTCGCGGTAGGCAGACCCGTTCTGACACCAGGTCCGGTTCGTCCGTACCCATTCGCGAGCATCTGCCCCAAGCCGCGAGCGGAGCTCGGCGTCGTCGAGCAATGACTCTATGCGGGTTGTGAGGCTGGTAGCGTTCTCGGCTTCAAACACCAGGCCGGTCTGGCCGTCGGAAACAAGCTCCCGCAGGGCCGGGATGTTCGACACGATCGTCGCGCGTCCAGTGGCCATCGCCTCGAGTGGCTTAAGCGGGACGACAGATCGCGACACGCGGTCCCCTTTGCGTGGGACCACAAAGATATCGATGAGGCCGTAATAGCGCAGCACTTCCGTGTGTGGCACTCTCCCCGCGAAGGTGATTCGCTTCGAGAGATTCAGCTCAGACGTCAGGCGTTGCAGCGAATCACGAACACTTTGCCGGCCTCCGCCCACGATTAGCCCGTGCACATCCCGCCCTTTGGCGGCGAGCTGCCCCAGTGCCTCAATCAAGTACTCGATGCCCTCATAGTGCTCGATCGAGGTCACATACCCCACAACTAGGGTTTGTGGACCGATGCCTAACCTGCGAGCGAGCGAGCCGTCACGCGGGATAGGTCTGAACACATTCGTATCAACGGCATTTGGTACAACCGTGATCTTCTCGCCCGGTACACCCCGTTCAACTATTTGACGCTTCATTTCCTGGCCTAACGTTACGACGCGGTCGGCGTCGAGCATGCAACGCAACTCCATTTCCCTCCATAGGTGATAGTACTCCGAGTCGCTATCGCTGAGGCGTCGCCGCGCCAGCCATGTGTCTTCCCAGAACCCGCGGACCTCATAAACTAATGGCAAGCCAAAGCGCCGCCGCAGTTCGACGGCGATCAGCGCATTTTTGTAGTCAGAGCTTGGATGCAAGACTGCAGGTCGGAGCTCGCGGACCAGAGCGTCCGCCAAATGCAAGTTCAGCCTGAGGCGCTCGTCGTCGCGTTTGGGAAGGGACGAGGTTGCCCTTAGACGGTGATACGGAACACCGTCGATCCGTTCATGCGGTGGTGTTCGTTCAAAGCCTTCGGCGTCGGGAAAACCTAACCTGGTGACTGCGTGAGCGTCGATCCCAGCGGCGCGCTGGGCGGTCGCCACGTTATGCGAACGAAGTGTGTACCCATCTTGCTTGGCAGGGAGGGAGCTCGTGAGCATGTGGAGTACCCGCCCTGGAATCGACTTGAGCGGCTGCGGCTTGATACGAGGAGGCCGCCAAGCGCCGGTCAGGACGCTGAGACGGCTTTGAATCAGTTCGAGCCTCTTCTGCGCTTGCTGATTAGACGGATCCAACGAGCACGCGCGACGCAGGACCTCGCGTGCGCCGCTAAGCCTGCCGGCGCTCGCCATCCAACGGCTCGCTTGAACCAAGAGGCGCGCGTCGGCCGGGTTGCCTTGGTCTACTAACGCGATGGTTCGCTGAACGTTGCCGATGGAGGCATAGAAGAGGACGGCCGCTCGCAATGCGCGACCCTCGTTCCGTGACAGGCCCGTCTCGATCGCCGCTCGGGCCTCAGACTGCCGCCCCAGCTGCCACAGTGCTGCACAGCGAGCAAACAGCGCAAACTCGTCCGCCGGCGAGCACCGAAGCCGCTCCTCCGCTGCCTCGAGGGCAAGCCTATAGTCAGAGTGACGAAGGGCTTCGCGGGCACGGCGATGTAGGTTCCTGCGCATTAGGCCTGACCTTTGCGCGCTGGCTGAGGCGACTCGCGGTGATCCATTATGCCGCCTACTATGGGACATCGGCTTCGAGCCCTGAATGGCTAACCGTCGGCCTAATCGCGAGCGCCAGCCGGGTCTAGGTCACCGTCCGTGCCAGCCGAGCCGCAAAACGTCGTGCCCTTGCGGTGAGTCGGTACAGATGTGCTTGCGCATCCCATGAGAACCAAGGTGACCGATCGTGGTCTGCGCCGGCGCGCCAAGACTCGAACGTTTCTCTACATGGTCGGGGCTCGGCCGAATTTCATGAAAGTCGCGCCCGTGTTAGCTGCGATGCGCCGGAGAGCTGCCGGAGACCGCCATGTCCTGGTCCACACAGGACAGCACTACGACCGACTGATGTCGCAAACATTCTTTGAGGAGCTCGACCTACCGGACCCAGACTACAACCTCGCTGTGGGTGCAGTCCCGGGTAGGGCACAGGTCGGCGTAACGCTTCGCCGCTTACTTCCCGTGGTGACAAAAGAAGAGCCCACCATCATAGTCGTCGCTGGTGACGTCAACTCGACGTTGGCCGGTGGTCTCGCCGCTGCGCAGATGAGAATACCGCTCGCCCATATAGAGGCCGGATTGCGCAGCTTTGATCTCAGCATGGAGGAGGAAGTCAATCGAATTATCGTCGACCACGCATCGAGCCTGCTGTTTATTCACTCGCCTGAAGCGCGTGAGAATCTTATCCGGGAAGGAATCGATCAGGGGGGCATTCACTTTGTGGGTAACACGATGATCGACACGCTCATTCGCGTAGCTGATCAGATCGATGCTGAGGCGATACTCAATCGGTATGGGATCGCGACGCGTTATCTGCTCGTCACCCTGCATCGGCCGGCGCTAGTCGATGGGCCTCTTCTCGGACGGGTTCTGAAAATGCTCGACACAGTTGCCGAGGACCTAGAGGTGGTGTTCCCGGTCCACCCGCGCACCGCCAGGGCCGTCGAGCGCACCGGCGCGCCGACCCGACGGCTGCGACTGATGCCTCCCGCTAGCGTGGGCGACTTCCTGGCGCTGCAGAAGCATGCCGCAGCGGTGCTGACTGACTCCGGTGGCGTGCAGGAGGAGACCACATTCCTCGGCGTGCCGTGCTTCACGTTGCGCGACAACACAGAGCGTCCAATTACCTTGACCCAGGGCACGAATCATCTGCTTGGGCTAAGACCTGAACGGATTCTCGAGATCCCGCGGGTCATAGACAGTGCGTCGCCAGCGCCTCCCCCCCGACCCCGCGGCTGGGACGGCCGCGCCTCGCAGCGCATCGCCGCCATCCTGGACGGGGGGGCTAGTCGCTGAGCGCCCGTCAGGCACCGATATAGGGGCTCAACCCGCACCACCGCCGCCCCTCGCGCTACAGTTCCCCCATGCCCGGGGGACAGTCGCGGCAGCCGCGGGTGGTCATGACCATGAAGGTGCGCGACGAGGAGGACATCCTCGAGGCCAACCTGCGCTACCACTTCGCCCACGGGGTGGACTTCGCCGTCGTCCACGACGACGGCTCGGCCGACGACACGCCCCGAATCCTCGAGCGCTACCGCGCCGCCGGGCTGGTGCAGCTGCTCGACGAGACCCCCGGGGAGATCGGGAAAAACCAGACACGCTGGCATACCAACATGGCCCGCCTGGCGGCCGGCGAGTTTGGCGCCGACTGGGTGCTGTCGATCGACGCCGACGAGTTCTGGTGGCCGGTGACCGGCGCCACCGTCAAGCAGATCCTGGCCGCGGTGCCCGCGCCCTACGGCGCCTTCACCGCCCCGCGCCCAGAGTACGTGCCCGTCCCCGACGGTCCCGGCTCGTTTGCCCAGCGCATGACCGTACGCCAGGTGCGCTCGCGCACCACCCCCAAGGTGGCCCACCGCGGCAACCCCGACGTGCTAGTGGCCGGCGGCTCTCACCGGGTGGCCGGCGCCCAGGAGCGACCCGGAGCCGCCGGGGGGGCCGGGCGCTTTACCGTCCAGGCTCTGCTGGACCCGCCGCCCGCACCCCAGTTTGCCTCCCTACCCCACTGGCCGGTGCGCATCTTGCATTTCCCCAACCGCTCGCGTGAGCAGTTTCTGCGCCGCATGCGCACCTACGCCTTCGACGAGCACCGGGCCTTCGGTTGGGCGGCCAAACGGGCGCTCAAGGAGGCCGAGCTGCCTGCCGACGAGTACTGGGCGCTGGTGGCCCAGGCCACCGAGCAGGGCGTGCGCAACGGCCACTTGGTCACAGACACCGGCCTGCGCGACTTTCTGGCCGGCTGCCCGGATCCCACCACTTCGGATGGACTGCTGGCCGCCCGCGCCTACGGCGCCAACATGGCCGCCGCTCTGGCCGCCGACGACGTCCAAGCCGAGCTAGACACACTGGCCTTAGACGTCATGGAGGCCCTGGCCCGCAAGGAAATTAAGAAGCTACGCCAGACTGGGCTGACCGCCCAGCTCAAGTTCGAGCTGCTAGCCGCCGAAGGCCGGGCGCGGGCGCTGAAGGTGCGAAACCGCCGCCTGCAGCGCCAGGTAGAGGTGGTGAGGGGCGGGCAGTCATCTGCGCGCAAGCAAAGTCGCTGGTCAGGCATGGTTTCTCGTGTGTCGACTCAAGTTCAGCTGCTGGTGAGCGCTAAAGGCCGCACCGAGGGCAAACTTGGGGAGGACCCTCGGCTTGTTGACTGACTAATAGACGGTGATGCGGTCATCGGCCCGCCCAGCGTCTGAGACCGACGCCTCGTGAACCCTCTAGGGGCTAGAGCTCGCTCTGACCTCCAAGGCGCCTCAGTGACGAATCCGTCCAGCATTTCGTATCCGGACCACAGGCCTGCGGAGAAAGACGACCCAACGTCTGGACTGCTAAGGGCTGCAAGAAATCTGGCCGCGCCCTGCTCCCCTTGACTTTCCGCCGCCGCGACCGCTAGGTTTCCGCGTGGCTGATGAGGTACGTGGCCCAGAACCTTGAGGTTCGGCGCGCGGGTTTACCCGTGCGCCTGCTCGTTCTCGCCCTCTTCGCGGCTGTTGCGGTCCTGGTGATCCAGGGCGCGACGCCTCGTTCAGCCACTGCCGCTCCGCCCCCGCCTGCCCCCAAGCAGTGCGCCGACGGCATCGACAACGACGGCGACGGCAAGATCGACTTCAA
>Ga0126309_10000512_pt1 | contig 13009 bp, 8 predicted proteins | sample Plot56_FD_92541 | JGI IMG/M metagenome (GOLD analysis project Ga0126309, IMG submission 92541) | Serpentine soil microbial communities from UC McLaughlin Reserve, CA, USA - Plot56 | ecosystem: Environmental > Terrestrial > Soil > Grasslands | place: USA: UC McLaughlin Reserve, Lake County...
CCCCCGCGCGGGTTGCTCACCACGAGGTACTGGTCCCCCTCGGGGGACATGCCCTCCGCGGTGATGGCCATGCCCGGCTCCGGCACTACCGCGCCGATGCCGCCGTCCATGATCACGCGCCCCTCGACCGGGCACCTGGCCTCGTCGAACACCTCGGGCAGGTCGCTCGCCTGGATCTCTGCCTTCTCCGGCGCGCACGCCTCGTACACCTCCGGCCCGGTCTGGGCCAAAAGCGAGCCAGCGAACATGGCTACCGCGCTAAAGGCCAGCGCCACGGCCGCGACTATCGACGTGATCCTCTTCAACGTGCCCCCCATACTCGGACAGGACCACCACATCTTGTGCGGCCCGCGCAACCCCTACACTCTAAGGACCGCATCGCCCCAACGCAACAGCAAAGGCGAAAACGCGCCCCGGCGGGCCGAAAGCACTAGGCGCTGCAGGCGGCGCAGCGGCCGTGGAGCGTGATCTCGTGCCAGTCGGTAACGAAGCCGGTCTCGCGCTCGACCTGGAGCGCCAGGTACTCCATGAGCTCCTCGTTGAACTCTATTACCGACCCGCACTCCTCGCACCGCGCGTGGTGGTGGACCCGCTCGGTGGAGAGCTCGTAGCGCGAGTACCCCTCCCCGAAATCCTCCTTGCGCACGATGCCAAGCTCCGTAAGCAGATCGAGCGTCCGGTAGACCGTCGAGAGGCCGAGCTCGGGGTGCTCCCCCTTCACCCTGTCGTACAGCTCCTCCGCGGAGAGGTGACGCTCCCCTTCGAGCTCGCGCACGATAACGCGCCGCTGGTTCGTCAGCCGGTAGCCCCGGTCCCTGAGTATCCGCTCGAAGTCAAGCATCCTCGTCAGTCTAGACCCGCGGTACACCAAGATCAAGAATTGGTCTTGCCGGGGTTTCGGGTTCTGAGGTTCTCAGGCTTGAGGGGTAGCGGGCGTCGTTGTTGCGGGAACCCGGTACCGCGGTCCGGCCGGGGGGCAACCCCGGGCTTCGCGCCACGCATCGCGCCCCTTTTGCCCTTGTGCCCTAGAACCTCGAAGCCTACCGGTGGTCAGCCCTTCTTGCTGCCGTCGGCTCGGAAGGTAGCCTTGCGTCCCCCTGGCCACCAGTTCCAGTCGCCGAGGATACGCATGGTGGCGGGGACGAGGAGGATGCGGATGACGGTCGCGTCCACGAAGACGGCGACGGCCAGGCCGAGGCCCACCGCCTTGGTCAGTATGATCCCGGTGAACGCGAAGGCGCCGGTGACGACGATGATGATGGCTGCGGCCGAGGTGATGATGCCAGCGGTAGCGACGAGGCCCTTGGAGACGCTCGCCGTGTTCGAGTCGCCGTTCTCGTAGGCCTCGCGGATCCGGGAGAGCAGGAAGACCTCGTAGTCCATCGAGACCCCGAAGATAGTGCAGAACATCAGGATCGGGAGCGTCGCGTCCACGAAGCCCAGAGGCGTGAAGTTCAAGAGGTTGGAGAAGTGGCCGTCCTGGAAGACGAAGACAACCGCACCGTAGCTGGCCGTCAGGCTCAGGATGTTAACGACCACGGCCTTGAGGGGGATAAAGACCGAGCGGAAGGTGAGGAGCAGGATCAGGTACGTCACCCCGATCACGAACCCCGCCGCGAGCGGCGCCTTGTTGTAGAGGCTGGCGATAAAGTCCTTCTGCCCCGCGGAGAGCCCGCCGACCAGGAAGCTCGTCCCCCCGGGCGCGTCGACCGCGCGCACGGCGTCCACCGCGCCGTAGGCCCGCTGGGTGTAGGGGTTTTCCTCGGTAACGGCCCTGAGCAACGCCCGGTCGCCGGCCACGTACGAGTCGAGCGCGTTGCGCAGATCGTCCGACTCGCGGGCGGCAGGGAGCTTCAGGAAGTTGGCCACGCCCTCAGGCGTTACGTCCCCGTCGGCTGAGATTCCATCCGGCAGCTCGGGGACGCGCCGGTCCACCTCGTCCGAGACGCGGCGCTCTACCTCGGCCCGGATCTCACCCTCAGCCCCCCTTACCTGCTCGGCCACCCGCGGCTCCACCTCGGCCCTTACCTGCTCTTCGGTACCGGGCGGAACGGCGCCGTAGGTTGACTCTACCTCCGAAAGCTGCTGCTCGACGGCCTCGTCTGTGCGCTGCCGGGTCTGCTCTTGTATCTGCTCCTCGACGAGCCCGTCTACGCGTCCGGACGCCTCCCGCTCGGCATCCGAGCGGGCATCACCGACCCGCGCGGCGTAGTCGCGGGCCGCGGCCTCCCCGACCGTGTAGACGCTCTCGACGCGGGCTACGCCGTCGGCGGCGCGGATCTTGTCGCCGAGCTCCTTCGTGTCGGCGAGACCTTCGGTAGTGAGCGGGTCGCGGCCGAGGTCTGCGACGACCTCCATGGGGTTGAGGGCGGCGTACTCGAAGTTCTGCTTTAGCAGGTCGTCGCCCGCGCGCGACTCGTACTTCTGGGGCAGCACCGTGGCCTCCGGGATGCCTACCTTCATGTGCGTAACGGGGTAGAGCAGGGCTGCGAGGATGCCGGCGACGATAAGGATCACGACGAACGGATGCCGCATCACCACGTCAGCGCTCCGGCTCCAGAAGCCCAAGCCGGGCCCGCCGCTCCGGCGCCGGACGCGCAGGAGGTTCACCTTCGGCCCGAGCACGCCGAGCAGGGCCGGGAGGAACGTAAGGGCCGCGAAGACGGAGACGAAGACGACTATCACGCCCGCGGCCCCTATGGAGCGCATGAACATGAACGGGAAGAAGAGCAGCCCCGATAGCCCGATCAGCACGGCAGTCCCCGAGAAGAAGATGGACCGGCCGGCCGTCGCCACGGTGCGCGGGATGGCCTCCGCGGTCGAGTAGTCCTCTAGCTCCTCCCTAAACCGGCTAACGAAGAACAGCGCGTAGTCGATGCCCAGGCCAAGGCCGAGCATCGTCGAGAGCGTGAGCACGAAGACGGACATGTCGTAGGCGCCGGCGATAAAGTAGATGATCGCCAGCGAGGCGAGCACGCTGGCCCCCCCGATTACCACGGGCACCCCGGCTGCCACGACCGTCCCGAAGGCGAAGACCAAGATGAGGACCGCGAAGGGGAAGGCGTACTTCTCGGCCTGGTGCACGTCCTCGTTGCTCGCGGCCTCTAGGTCCTGGTAGACGGCCGGTGCGCCCGTGACGTAGGCGTCGAGCTCCTCCGAGCGGACCTTCTCCCTTACATCGTCGACCACGTTGCGGGTCTGGTCGATCGACACGCTGAAGGCGATGATGGCGTAGGCCTTCTCGCCGTCCCCGGAGATGAACCTCCCGTCCTCGGAGTTGGCGTAGGAGGCCACGTACCGGACCTCGTCCATCTTTCGGACCCCGGCCAGCGCCCGCTCCTGCGCGTCCTGGAACTTCCGGCCCCTGGCATCCAGCCCGTCCCCAGTGAAGACCACGGTAAGGGCGGCCGGGGAGACCCCGAACTCGTCGGACATGACGTTCTGGACCCGCTCGGCCTCGGAGTTCGAGCCCTCGAACCCGCCGCCCTTCAGCCGCGCCGAGAGGTCGGGGGCGAAGAACGCGCTGGTGATGAGGATGGCGGCCCAAACCGCGAGCACGGCCCACCTGAAACGGTAGGCGAACGCGCCGAGGCCGTAGAAGCCTCTCATGCCTTGCGGCGGCAGTTCTCGGGGGACCCTCTCATCGGCGCTATCGTACCCGAAAGGCCTGAACGGGAGGGTGTTCGGTTACACGAACGCGAAGGCGGACCCGGCGCTCAGGCCCCCCCGGGGGCGCCGGTCTTCGCCGGCAGCGTGAGGGAGAGCGCGAAACCGAGGACGGGGAGGACGGCGATGGCGAGCATTGCGGTGCGGAGGCCGCCGGCGTCGGCCAGCAAGCCGAGCAGGGGCGCGCCGATGCCCCCGAGCCCTATGGAGAGGCCCATCGTGACGCCGGCTGCCAGCCCTATCCGGCCGGGCAGGTATTCCTGCCCCATCACCACCGTCACGCCGAAGGTCCCGATGGTCAAAGCCCCGATCAACGCGAGCATCACCATGCCGGGGTACGGCCCGACAAAAGCGAAGGCAAGCACGAGCGGCGGCAGCACGAGCATGGACGAGGCGAGCACCGCCTTCCGCCCGAACCTGTCCGCAAGCGGCCCCATGAACAGCGTGCCGACCGCCCCGGAGGCGAGCATCACCGTGAGGGCCACGTTGCCGAGGGCCGCCGATTCGCCGTGCACGCGCTCGTAGTAGGAGGCAACGAACGCGACGAGCCCGAAGTAGACGAACGAGCGGACCGCGACAACCGCGATCATGACGGCGAAAGGCCCCCAGCTCTCCGGCTGCGGCTCCACCTCCCGCGCCCCGTTCGGGCTCTGCTCCGGCGCGAGCCGGAGCATGCGGGCGGTCTCGGCGAACATCACGCCGGCCATCAGCGCGGCCGGGAGCGCGAGGAAGAGGGTGCCGGGCAACCCGAAGGCAAGGACGAGCGGGGTGGCCACGAGGGGGCCAAGGGCGAAGCCGGCGTTGCCCCCCACGGAGAAGAAGCTCATCCCCCTGGCGCGGCGGGCGCCCGAGACGTAGTTGGCGAACCTAGCGGCTTCCGGGTGGAAGGCCGCGACGCCGACGCCGCTAACGACGACGGAGGCGAAGATCAGTGGGTAGCTCGGCGCCACCCCCACGAGCGCCATGCCGGCCCCGGCCAGCAGCACGCCGAGCGGCATAAGGGCCGGGATGGGGGTCCTGTCTGAGAAGATGCCGAAGAGGGGCTGGACGAGCGAAGAGCTCACGGTGGCGGCGAAGACCAGGGCGCCGGCCGCCGCGAGGGAGAGGCCGCGCTCGGAGATCAGGAACGGCAACAGGGCGGCCACGGCGCCCTGGTTGAGGTCCGTGAAGAGGTGCCCAGACGACAACACACCCATCGCCCGGCGGTCAACGCCTTTGTTTTGGGCCGCGCTCAAGCTCCCCTCCTACAGTCTCCGACCCCGGTGATGCTATCAGTCATCGGAGATCGCGTACGGCCCTAGCGCCCAGGCCCTGCCGGCAAGCTCCAGAAACTCGCGCCTGACCCCGTCGATTACCTCCTCGACGACCCCGGCCGGCTCCCCCGGCGCCAGCCGCCCTGCCCGCGGTACCGACACCCTCAAGAGCACGTCCGAAGGTGAGCCCTCCCCAACCCCGCCGAGCTCGCACGCCTTCCGGAACGCCTCCCGAAAGCCGCCAACGCCGTCGACGAGGCCGAGATCCAGGGCCTCGGCACCGCTCCAGACCCTGCCCCCGGCGATGGCGTCAAGCTCGGGGAGGTTCCTGCCGTGGGAGACGCGGTCCTTGAACTCGTCGTAGACGAGCCCGATCTGGTGTCGCAGAACCAGGATCTCGTCCTCCGTGGGCCGGCGGCTGAGGTCCATTAGGCCGGCCCGCTCTCCCCTCTCGAGCCCGACGGGGTTCACGCCCGCCCTCTTGTAGAGGCGGTCGGCCGCGGGACGGATGGTGATGACCCCGATGGACCCGGTGACCGTCGAGCCGCGGGCGACGACGTGGGCGGCGGGGGCGGAGACGTAGTAGCCGCCGGAGGCGGCGACGTTGCCCATAAGCACGACGACGGGCTTCTTCGCGGAGACGCGCTCCACCTCGCGCCAGATCAGGTCGGAGGCAAGCGCGTCCCCGCCCGGTGACTCGACGTGGAGCAGCACGGCCCCGATCCGCCGGTTCCGCTCGGCGCCCCTGAGCGCCGCCACCACGGACTCGCTGCCGGCCCGCTCGCCCCCGAGGAAGGGCACCGGCACGGGCACGCGGCGGCTCCTGCCGCGCGAGATCGCCCCCTTCACCTGCACGAGCGCTACCCGCCGCGGCACCCGCCTCCGGTACGGCGTCTTCAAAGACCTCCTCGCCGACGCCCACTCCGCGATGCGCGGCCTCTCTCCCCCGCCGCCCAGCCTCTCAGGGAGCTCGTCCTCGTAGAGCACGCCGTCCAAGAGGCGGGCGGCCACGGCCTCCTCAGGCCCGTAGGGGGCGGCGTCGACCGCCTCGCGCGCCTCGTTCGCCGTGATCCCCCTCGATTCGCCTATGGCGTGCAGAAGCTCTTCGTAGCGGCCGTCGAGGAGCCGCCCGGCCTGCTCGCGGGCTTCGGGCGAGAAGTCGTTGCGGGTGTAGGGCTCGCCGGCCGACTTGTACGGCGAGACGGCCACCACCTCGGCGCCGATGCCGAGTTGCTCCAGGGCATCCTTGAAGAAAGTGACCCTGGTCCGAACCCCCGTAACGCCAACGGTCACCAGCGGGGCGACGAGGATCTCCTCAGCCGCGCACGCCAGGTAGTAAGAGCGCGTGTCCACCGGGTCGGCCAGGTACGCCGCGACCCGGCCCCCCGCCTCCCGGAACGCTAACAACTCCCCCCTGGCCTCCTCAAGCGCGGCCCATCCCGCCTCTACGTCCCTGATGCGGAGCACCACGCCGCGGACCCGGCCGTCGGAGGAGATGCGGCCGAGCCTCTCGCGCAGGGCCTGCAGCGTCACGGGCGCGGGCCCGCGGTTGATGCGCCTGCGCAAGAAACCCACGGGCGTCTCGAACTCCGGCAGGGCGCCGCTTATCTCGAGCCACACAAAATCGGGCGGGCGGCCGAGCAGGCGCGAGCTGGCGTTGCCGAGCAGGCGCCAGAGGTTCACCAGGAGGTTCGAGAGCGCGGACACTGCCGCCTATGGTACACCGCGGTCGCCGGACCGCCTTATGATAGACTCGCGAACAGGAACGATTACTGATCACCCGACGAAACGAGAGGCGCGTGGGCGGCACGTTGGAGAGGGACATACGCGAGCGCTTCCGCAGGTCGGGCTACACGCTCACCTCGCAGCGCAAGGCTGTCCTCGAGGCCCTCGCCGAGAGCCGGGGCCACCCTTCCGCGGAAGACGTCTACCTGCTCGTCAAGCAGAAGAACCCCCGCGTGGCCCTCGGCACCGTCTACCAGGCGCTCGGCGTGCTCGAGGAGATCGGGGTAATAGAGGCCAAGCACTGGTCGGAGTCCCCGACCCGCTACGACCTGAACGTCGGGCCGCACCTGGACATCCGCTGCCTGCGTTGCGGCGAGGTCTCCGAGGTGCCCGAGGTCCAATTCGGGAGCCTCGAGGACAGCATCAGGGCCGCCACCCCCTACGAGGTGACGCGGGCCACGGTCGTGGTCGAGGGCCTCTGCCCCGCCTGCCGCGACGCCGGCTAGAAGCCAACCGAACCACGACTTTCAAACGGTAACGCGCCGCCATCGGGCGTGCGGTCTTTACCTCGCCGCGCGATGCGTTTAACCTTTCGGGCCATGGGAGCCCCCGGGGCGGAGAGGAGCGAGGGTCCATTGGAGGGAAGAAGATGAGCGAGGATCGGGAACAAGCGGCGGCCGATCTCGCCTCGGGCCTCGAGGCGGCGGGCGCCCTCATAGAGAGCCTCGAAGAAGAGGTGGCCGGCCTCAGGCGGGACCTAGAGTCAGCCACCGCCGCCCTGAGATCCGCCCAGGAGGAGATCTCCTCGCGCGCCGACGCGGAGCACGATGCCTCGGGGTTGCGGGCCGAGATCTCCGACCTCAAGCGCCGCCACTCGGACGAGCAACTCCGCATGAGCAACGAGCACATCGCCGAGGTCGCCGCCCTGAGGCGCACGCTGGAGGAGCAACGCAGGGCCGACGTCGATGCGGCCTCGTCCCAGTCCAGGGTGGAGTCGCTAAGGGAGGAGTTCGCCCACGAGCGCGCCGCCCTTGAGGACCGCCACAGGGCCGAGGTCGCTGACCTCAAGGCGACCTCGGAGGCCTGGGAGGAAGAGCTAAGGACCAAATACCAGGAGCAGGAGAGCCGCCACGCGGCGGAGCTGGAGGCCGTACGACGCGCCGGAGAGGAGCGGGCGGAGGAGCTTGAGCGTTCCAGGGACGAGGAGATCCGGCGCCGCGTCGCCGAGGAGCGCGCGTCCCACGAAGAACGGCACGAGGCCGCCCTGCGGGCGCTCAAGAGCGCGGCGGCGGGCCGGGAGCTCGAGCTCCAGAAGAACTACCAGGCCGTCGTCGAGACGCAGCAGGCCGAGATAGAGTCGCTGAGGGGCGAGCTCGAGTCCCGCGCGCTAGAGGTCGATGCGGCCCGCAAGGAGGAGCGCCAGCAGGTAAAGGCCATGGCCGACGGCAGGGAGCGCGACCTCCGCCGCGCTCAGGCGACGAGGCTGGCCGAGGCCCAGCAGGCGGCCGACCGACGGATAGCGGCCCTGCAGGGCCAGCGGGAGGCGGACAACCGGGCGCTGCGGGCCCGCCACGCCGAGGAGATGGCCGCCACGCGGAGGGAGTACGAGCAGAGGCTCGCGGCCGAGGACGAGCGCCGAAGGTCCGAGACCTGGGCGCTAGAAGAGCGCCTAGGTGAGGCGGAGATCCGCCGCGAGACGGAACTGCGCGCCTACGGCGCCAGGCTAAAAGAGCTCGAGGCCGGGCGCCTCGCGGAGAGGGACGAGGCCAGGGGCGACCGGGAGAGGGCCGTCGAGGAGCTCAAGGCGGAGCTCTCCGCCAGGGATGACCGGATCTCGGCGCTCCAGGAGGAGCTGGAGGAGGCCGCGAGCCCCCGGAACGCGGCCCCGGAGCGGACCGAGACCGCGGAGATGCCCAAAGAGGAAGCAGACGGCCCGTCCGAAGAGGAGGAACCCGAAGCCCCGGCGCGGGAGTTGGAGGCGCAGAGGATCCTCGCCGAGGAGCGCATGTCAGACCTGGAGGCCCGCCTCGCGGAGGCCACGCAGGAGGCTAGGCGCAACGCGGAGGAGCGGGAGGCGGCCCGCGAGGAGCTTGCGCGCCTCTCCGACCCGGAGCGCAGGCTGCGGGAGGGGCTCGCCCTCTTCAACGCGAGCGAGCACGCGGGCGCGGTCGCCTCTATCTCCCGCTCCTTCGGCCTCCCCAAGGTGCACGCCGGCCTCGACGGCGGGACCAGGGGCAAACCGACCCTCACCCTGCTCTGGGGCGACATGGCCTGGCGCCGCTACGTCGCCGACCCCACCGAGGGCGTCCCCGACCCGAGGGTCTACCTCGCCGGAACCGGGGACGACCCCGACGAGGTACCCGCGCCCGAGCGCCGGCCGAACGCCCGCATGGACGCCCGCGGACGCCTCATGCTCGGCATACAAGCCCGTTAGAGCTATCAGCCGTCAGCTCCTGCGGCGGAAGCAACCGCGGAACAGGCGATGGCCGCGGGCTATCCCAGAAAAACTCCAAAAGCTCATAGCTATTAGCTGAAGGCGCGACCTGCGAAGCAGATCGCCTCACGTGCGGCGCATGCGGCGGAGTACGCCCTCGTTGTGGACGTGGATGGCGTGGCCGCGGCGGGCGCCGACGTAGGACGCGGCCACCGAGGCGGCGAGGAAGACGGCTGCCAGCAGCGCGGCCCCGACGCTGTCTATGCCGGGGAACGGGGTCTTTCCGACGAGAATGTTGGCCACGGGGGAGATCACGAAGGCCACGGGGGCGACGAGCGTCCCGTGCAGCAGGTGCCTGTCCGGCGCCTTGTAGGCCCCCGCCATGCCGCCGAAATAGAACGAGAGGGCGCACACGAAGAGCGCCAACGGCGCGAAGTTCCTGACGGCCGAGGCGGACGGCTCGAGCTGGAAGAGCCAGGAGAGCACGGGCGCGAGGATGCCGAACAGGATGAGCAGGACGAGCAAGAAAGCGACCAGCATCCCGACCCCGACCGCTGCGACGCTTCTCATACGCCGATTCTAGCAGCCACGGCCCGGCCCCTCGTGGAAGGGTTCACGCGGCGGGCGACCTTCGCTTGTAGGCCGGGACGCGGCATAGTACCCTCTCGAACCGTGAGATCAAGATCGGCACGGTCCCTAAGCCGCAGACAGTTCCTCAAGCTCACCGGCGCCGGAATGGCGGGCGCCACGCTGCTTGGTAGCGGGGCGCTGGCCGGATGCGACCTCGCGGAGCGCGTCCCCGGCCTGCCTGTCTCCACGCCGAAGCCCAACCCAGGCCAGAACGTGGTGCTCATCATCACGGACTCGACCAGGAAGGACCACATCGGCATCTACGGCCACGACCGGGCCGCGCAGACGCCCAACCTCGACGCCCTGGCCAGGGAGAGCCTGCGCTTCACGCGGGCCGTCCCGGAGTCCATGCCTACCATAAACGCCAGGCGCGCGATCCACACGGGGACCCGCACCTGGCCGTTCCGGAACTGGGACCCGCCCAAGGGGGAGGACATAATTCTGCAGGGGTGGCAGCCGATCCCCCTTGACCAGGTGACGCTCGGCGAGGTAATGCGCGCCAACGGCTACCAGACGATGATGGTCACGGACAACATGCACCTGATGAAGGCCTCCTACGATATGCACCGGGGTTTCGATGTCTTCGACTTTTTCCGCGGCCAGACCACCGACAACTACAAGCCCAACTGGACGTACGACCGGGAGATGGTGGACAGGGCCCTGATGGACGGCAACGTCCCGGCCATGACCGCCCAGATGAAGCAGTACTTCTCGAACGTCGCCGGTAGGCAGACGGAGGCCGACTGGTTCGCCCCACAGGTCTTTACCAGGGCGGGCGAGCTTCTCGAGTTCGCCAAGAAGGACGAGAGGCCGTTCTTCATGACCGTCGACTCCTACGATCCGCACGAGCCCTGGGACCCGCCCGAGGAGTACGTGAAGCTCTACGACGACGAGCCCTACGACCTCAAGGAGCCGTTCTCCGTTATCTACGGGCCGAGCGACTACCTCACGGAGAGGGAGCTCCAGCGGATGCGGGCACGCTACTCGGCCGAGCTGACGATGGCCGACCGCTGGCTCGGGCGCTTCCTGGACAAGATGGAGGAGCTAAACCTCTTCGAGGACACGCTCGTCCTGTACCTCAGCGACCACGGGGTCGCCCTCGGGGAGCACGGGTACACCGGCAAGCCGGCCTACGCGCTGTGGCCCGAGATCACCGACGTCCCCTTCTTCGTCCGGCGCCCGGACGGCAAGGGTGCGAACGAGGAGAACGACTACCACGCCTCCACCTACGACGTGGCCTCGACCGTCCTCGGCTACCTCGGCATCGAGGCGCCCGAACAGATGGAGGGCCAGGACCTCTCCGGGGTGGCCCTCGGCACCGAGCCCGAGGATCGCTCCCACTTCACGGCAGGCTACCACTCCTTTGTCTGGACCCGCGACGAGCGCTACGCCATGTTCTCCCGTAACGATGGCTCGGGCGCGAAGCTCTACGACCTGGAGTCCGACCCCGAGCAGAACAACGACATAGCCGGCCAGCAGCCCGACATCGTCAAGCGCATGTTCGACGGCTACATCCTCAGGGACGCCGGCGGACCGCTCCCCGTCTACGATCCCCTGCCCAAACCGACCATATAGATCGGTCGGCTCCTGGCCGCCAGCCCCCGGTCACTCTTTCCGATACCGGCCCGTCTCCGGCGGGCGCCCGCGGTGCCGGACGCTGGTGCTGAGTGCGAACCGCGACGATAGTGCCTTGCGGGACGGCCTTGGCCCGAGCGTCGGGAGGCAGCCATTAGGGAGTGCGGCGACGAGCTCCCGGCAGAAGTTCGAGGACAACGGCCACGGCGCGGCCCAGGCCGATCAGGAGATGCTCGAGAAGCGTCGGAACACGCCTTCGGCGATCGCTCAGCGCGAGAGCGGCGGCGCTCCTCGAAGGGCATGGCGCCGTAAGCGCCCTGCACGCACGCCTCCCCTGACCACGTGAAGGCGACGGCCGCCGTAATCATCGAAGGCGCCCGGATTTCATGTTTGGGAACGCTGCAACCCTTCTGATCCAATCCGCTTTGCCCGTCGCTTGCCCCAGATCACCTGTCTCCCAGTCGCGATTCATCGTAAATTCATCGTAAATTCATCGCCTTCCGTTGGAATAGGCCGCAGGCACGTCGACGGTGTTCGCGACGATCAGGATAGGCCCGGGCTGCGCTCGTACCGCAATCGTCTCTGAGACGGAGAGCACGACCAGTAACCGCGACCGTTAGGGGTAACGATGAGTGAAGACCAGCCCATCTTCGGGATCGACGTTCATTCTGAGTACCAGCGCGGTCTGAACTTCGAGCGGGCCAGGGCAGAAGGGTACGAATTCTGCGTGATCAAGGCCACGAAAGGTCCGTACCGTGATGGGTCCGAATACGTCCCGACCGGGTTCAAGGAGTTCTACCTCCGCGCCGAGGCGGAAGGTTTTGTCATGGGCGCGTACCACTTTCTCCTGAGCACGCCGGCCGAGGCGCAGGCGGACCACTTCCTCCGCACCATCGATGCCGTCGGTGGGCCGGAAGACAAGATCCTAATGGTTGACTTCGAGCACCATCCGAACCCGGCGCTAACACCCGGCAACGACCAACTCGAGGGTTTCATAGCCGAGGTCAAGCGAAGGGTCGGGGACCACCCGCTGGTCGTCTACTCGGCCAGGGGTTTCTGGAACGGCGGCGACTCGTCTGGCGAGTTCGACCGGTACGGCGCGGATGTGGCCTGGGATGCCTACTACCTTCACATGGACCCGGTAAAGCCGAGGCAATTCTATGCTAACAGCGACCGGTATTTCGGGGACGCGGAGCTCCCCTGGGGCTGGGGCAAGCCGTGGGGCGATGTAGAGCCGTGGTTCTGGCAGTTCACCTCGGCGGGCGGTGTGGCTGGAATGAACATCGACGTGAACGCCTACAGGGGCACCCGCAGTCAGCTCCTCGCGCTTACCGGGTTGGAGGGACCGGCCATTGCAGCAGACGAAGGGGAGGAAGTGGTGGGAGACGGGCGAACCGGAGGCGGCAAGAAGGTACTGACCCACGGGGTGGTAGACGGAACGAAGTTCGCCGCGGGCTACAAGTACCTCATGCAGCTGAACGACCGCATGAAGTACTGGGTCTGGTCCAGCGGGCACGTGCCGGAAGGCGAGGGCGCTTACGCGGTCAACAAGCCGCTGCCGCCCGCGGATCAGCTGAAGGGCAAGAGGATATTCTGCGCCGGGGTCCCCAACCTCGTCAGGCGTGCCGCGGGGAAGAGCATTCCGACGAGGGGCAACACCCTCTACGACGGCGGCATAGCAGCCTACTTCTACACCCCGGCCTTTGGCGGTTTGGGGCCAGGTTTC
>Ga0126309_10000513_pt1 | contig 12996 bp, 10 predicted proteins | sample Plot56_FD_92541 | JGI IMG/M metagenome (GOLD analysis project Ga0126309, IMG submission 92541) | Serpentine soil microbial communities from UC McLaughlin Reserve, CA, USA - Plot56 | ecosystem: Environmental > Terrestrial > Soil > Grasslands | place: USA: UC McLaughlin Reserve, Lake County...
AGCGAGTAGAGGTAGGGGAGGAGTCGCTGGCGAAGTTTGATCATCTCCCTGCACACCGACTCGTAGGGCTCGCCGAAGGCCCACGGCTCCTGGCGGCGGGTCCCTAAAGTGGTGTGGTTGCGGCAGTAGGGCTGAAAGACCCCGAACTCAGTCCAGCGGGCCAGGAGCTCTCCGTTCGTGTCGCCCCCGAATCCTCCGACGTCGACCCCTGCCCACGCGACGCCGGAGAGGGCAAGGTTCTGGAGTTGTGGCATGCTCATCCACAGGTGCTCCCACCAGCTGGAGTTGTCCCCGGTCCAGTGCATGGCGTGGCGCTGCAGTCCGGCGTAGCCGGCGCGGGTGATAACGAACGGACGCTCCTCTGGCCGCAAGGACAGGAGGCCCTCTCTGGCAGCGCGGGCCATCAGGGAGCCGTAGGTGTTATGGATCTGGGCGTGCCACCTGGCCTCGCCGGTCCGTCCACCAGGATGGACCACGTCGTCAGGGAGGGTGGACACGTGGGGGATGAAGAGTGCGGGCTCGTTCATGTCGCACCAGATCCCAGCCACCCCGGCATCGGTGAGGGCCCTCTGGTTCTCTCCCCACCACTCGCGCGTCTCGGGGTTGGTGAAGTCGGGGAAGGCGCACATGCCGGGCCAGACGACGTTGTGGTACTCCTCACCCTCGCGCGTCTTGCAGTACAGATCCCTCTCCCGTCCTTCGGTGTAGACGGAGTAGTTCTCGTCCACCTTCACGCCGGGATCGACGATGGTGACGACGCGGAAGCCCTGCTCCCTGAGGTCGGAGATCAGGCGCTGCGGGTCGGGGAAGCGGCCCTCGTTCCAGGTGAAGACCCGGTAGCCCTCCATGTAGTGGATGTCGAGGTAGATCACATCGCACGGGATGTCCCGCTCCCGGAAACCACTCGCGACCTCGCGCACCTCTCTCTCGTTCATGTAGGAGTAGCGGCATTGCTGGTTCCCTAGAGTCCACAGCGGCGGCATCGGTGTGCGGCCCGTGAGCTCGGTGTAGCGCTCTACGACCTCCCTCGGACTCGGCCCACAGAAGACGTAGTACACGATGGCCCCACCCTCAGCCCCGTGGTAGGCACGGTTCTCGTCCTCCAGCGCGAGGTCGAACTCGACCCTGTGGGTATTGTCGAAGAAGAGGCCGTGGGCCTTGCCGTTCGTTATAGAGAAGGTGAAGGGGATGGAACTGTAGAGGTTGTTGAAGGCGGCGGTATGCCCCAGCGGCGGGTCGACGTTGTAGAAGATCTGGTGAGAGCCGGTCTTCTCCAGCCCACTCGTCCGCTCACCGCAGCCGAAGTACCTCTCTCCTTTCTCTCGCCTCTTGTAGAGCCGTACCGGACTACCCAGGGGTTCCGAGAAGACGTCGGCCCCCGGGGTCTCGACTGCGCCCATACCAAGCTCTTCGTCGTCCACCGCGAACTTCCTGCCAGAAGGGTCGGCGAACCCTATCCGCAGGGGATTCAGCGAGACGCGGGCCGTCGCCGCTGTGGTGGAGAGCGTCAGCTCTTCGTCGGATTCCTGCATGGAGACCTCGACGGTATCCCAATCCTCCTTGGCAATGGCCTCCGAGTCGTACCTCGGCGGGCTGCCGGCAGGGAACATCCCGACCCGGAAGAGGTCGGGGGCCAGGGCCGCCACTTCAACGGTCGTGGACCCGGCCCCTACTCGCAAACCCCTGTCGTCATGGTCGAGCAACTCCGCGGTGCCGAGCGGCTCGTAGGTACCCTCTGTCTCGGGCTGCTTCTCGAAGGTCTCGGACAATGTTCCTCCCTGCGGTCGGAAGCTTTTCAGCACACGCCCTGTCGGGCGCTGGTCAGCATCTCAGCACGCCGCCTGCGGCGGCTCTCAGCATTTCAGCTTGTCAGCTTTTTGACTTGGGCTGGCATCGTAACCTACTATTTTGCTTTGCTGCCTCCTATCTTTACGGCTCCGGCGAAGATTACTATGGCGAAGCTTAGGGCTACTACGAGGTAGAGGGCGTAGCCGAGGCCGGTCAGTTCGGCTAGGAACCCTATGAAAGGCGGGCCGACGAGGAATCCTGTGTACGCTGCGGTGGAGACGGCGGCGAGGGCGGGCCCCGGGGCCATGCCCTCGGTGCGGCCCGCGGCGCTGAGGGCTGTAGGGAAGACTATGGAGAAACCGGCGCCCGCGCATGCGAAGCCGAGGAGTGCGACAAGGGGTTGTCCCACGGCCAGCGCTGTGCCCAGGCCTACGGCAGCGACGGCCCCGCACGAGCGGACGAGCCTGGCTGGGCCTAGGCGTTCTGTGAACTTGTCGCCGAGGAGGCGTCCGAAGGCCATCGAGAGGGAGAACGCCGCGTATCCGGCTGCCGCGAAACCTGGTCCCGTCCTCAGGGTGTTGTCCAGGTAAACGGCGCTCCAGTCTCCCATCGCGCCCTCCCCGAGGAGGACGCAGAACGAGATGATCCCCAACCCGAAGAGCGCCCGCGTCGGACGGGCGAACGCCGGCGTCCCTTCCTCCGAAGCGTCGGTGTGAGAAGGCAAGAGTGCCCCGTAAGCGCCGAAGAAAGCTATCGCAGCCAGGAAGGCCACGGCCGAGAAGTGGGGCAGGGGGCCCACTCCTCGGGACGCCAGGAGACCGCCGAGCGCGGCCCCGGCGAGGCCTCCGAAGCTCCAGGCTGCGTGGAAGGAGGACATGATCGGACGCCCGTACCCTCTCTCTACAGCGACGGCCTGCGCGTTCATCGCGACGTCCAGTCCACCGTTCGCCGCCCCGAGCAGCATGAGGGAAGTCATGAGCAAGAGCAGGTTCGGCGCCAGCGCAGGCAACACGAGCGAGAGGATGAGCAACAGCGCCGTCGCACCAACGATGCGCCTGCTCCCGAAGCGGGAGACGAGGGCGCCGACCAGCGGCATGGCGGCCAGCGCCCCAACCGCCGCCCCGAGCAGCGCGACGCCGAGCAGGCCTTCGCCGATGCCGAGCCTCTGTTGCACGGCGGGTATCCTGACGACCCAGGTCCCGATCACCACGCCGTTGGCGAAAAACACCCCGAGCACCGCGAGCCGGGACGCGCGCAGCGCCGGCCGGTGATGTGCAGGCGCGCAGCTCATGTCCTCGATCGCGATACCTGTAGGGACGGTTCGCGAAGCGCCCTCACCCGAACCGTCCCCTATAAATCAATGTCCCTTCCTACGTCACGTTCGAGCGCGCGGTCGTAGACGACGCGGGCTGCGGCCATGTCCTCCAGGGCGAGGCCCTGGCTCGCAAAGAGGGTTATATCCTCGGGACCGCGGCGGCCTGGCACCTGACCCGCGATGACCTGGCCAAGCTCGTAGACGGCCTCGGGGAGGATGGCGCCGGTCTCGAGGGATTGCATCAGGTCGCCTGCCTCCAGGCCGAGCTCCTCGCGCGAGTCGGCGCACACGAAGCTAGCCCGCCTTACGACCTCGCGGTCGATCTCGGTCTTGAACAGGAAGTTGGACCCTGCGGCGTTGACGTGCGCCCCCGGCCTGAGCCACTCGCCGAGGAGCACGGGCTCCCTCGACGACGTCACGGTGACGACGATGTCCTGGGCCGCCGGCTCCTCGGCCGCGTGGGTCGTCTCTATCTCCATCCCGAGCCGCCCGCCCATCTTCACCGCGAACTCCTTGCGCGACTCCTCGCTACGACTGTAGACGATAACCCGGTCTAAGTCTCTGACGGCCGCTATGGCCTCGAGCTGGCTCTCAGCCTGCCAGCCGGCTCCATAGATGCCTAGAGTGTTCGCGTCCTCGCGGGCGAGGTGCTTCGTCGCGACCCCGCTCGCCGCGCCCGTGCGCACCTGTCCTAGCCTGTCCGACTGCATGATAGATAGCAACTCCCCGTCCTCGGGGTCGAAGAGCAAGGTGTAGAAGCGGGCGCCCGTGCGCGCGACGGTGTAGGCTTTCAGGCCCAGAGCACCGATCTCGGGGGCCCCTGCGGCCATGTAGTTGAGGCCGCCCGTCGGGAGGGCCACGCGGCGCCGGGCGCGGTTGGTGGCGCGTCCTTCTGCGTGCTGGCGCAGGACCGACTCGACAGCATCCAGCGCCTGTGGCATGTCGAGAAGGTTCTCGACCTCGTTCTCGGTGAGGAGCAAAGTCAAGGCGTCACCTCCCTGTTCACGGGCGGTTTATCCGCTAAAATCGCTCCACTTATGCGGGTCCTCGTCATAGACAACTACGACTCCTTTACGTACAACCTAGTCCAGTACCTCGGGGAACTCGGGGCCGAGGTCCTCGTGCGGCGCAACGACGAGGTCACGCCGGAGGAGGTCTCCGCGCTCCACCCGGATAGGATAGTAGTCTCACCCGGTCCCTGCACGCCGAACGAGGCAGGGGTCTCGGTCGAGCTGATCGAGGAGGTCGGTGGGCGTATCCCCACCCTGGGCGTCTGCCTCGGCCACCAGTCCATCGGGCAGGCTTTCGGCGCCGAGGTAGTCCGCGGCGAACCCGTCCACGGCAAGACGGCGAGGATAATGCACGACGGCCTTGGAGTCTACAGTGGCCTGGACCAGGGCTTCGAGGCGACCCGCTACCACTCGCTCGTGATCGAACCAACGTCGGTGCCAGACTGTCTCGTCGTCACCAGCCGCACGGAAGACGGTACGATCATGGGCGTCAGGCACCGCGAGTATCCCGTGGAGGGCGTTCAGTTCCACCCCGAAAGCATCCTGACCCGCAGCGGTCACGACCTCTTGAAGAACTTCCTGGGGCTCTGAGCAGGGCTCTTGCTGCGCGAGACGCTTCGCAAAGCCGCCGACGGGGAGGTCCTGACCGAGGGCGAGGCGGAACGTGCGCTCGAGACCATCATGGAGGGTAACGTCCCCCCTGCGGCCACGGCTGCGCTCCTTACCGCGCTGCGCGTCAAGGGGGAGAGGGTGCCCGAGATCGTCGGCTTCGCCCGCGCCATGCGCCGCTTCGCCGCGAAGGTCGAGGCCCCCGAGGGCGTCGTCGACACCTGTGGCACGGGCGGTGACGCGAAGGGGACCATAAACGTCTCCACGGCGGCCGCGTTCGTGGCGCGGGGGGCCGGCGTAGTGGTCGCCAAACACGGCAACAGGGCGGCGACGAGCCGGGCCGGTAGCGCCGACGTGCTCGAAGCTCTCGGCGCGGAGATAGAGCTCGGCCCCGAAGAGGTCTCCCGCTGTATCGCGGAGGCCGGCATCGGGTTCATGTTCGCCCGCACCCACCACCCCGCGATGCGATTTGTGGCCCCCGTGCGGGCGGAGTTGCCTTTCCGGACCGTCTTCAATCTGCTCGGGCCGCTAACCAACCCCGCCGGGGCCAGGCGTCAGCTCGTCGGGGTCTTCGGCGGGGCTTACGTGCGTCCCGTCGCCGAGGCGCTGCGGGATCTCGGGGCCGAGAAGGCGCTCGTAGTGCACGGGACCGACGGGATGGATGAGATCACGGTGACGGATAAGACCCTCGTCGCCGACGTCTCCGACGGAGAGCTCGAGGAGTACGAGATCTCACCGGAAGACTACGGCCTCTCCCGCCACGCCCCGGAAGGCCTGCTCGGCGGCGACGCGCACCTCAACGCCCGCATCCTCCGCGACATCCTCACCGGCGAAGAGCGCGGGGCCTCCCGCGACATCGTCCTCCTCAACGCGGGGGCCGCGATCCACGTCTCGGGCAAAGCGAAGACAATCGAAGAAGGCGTGCGTCTGGCACACAAATCCATCAGCGAGGGGGCCGCCGCAAAGGCTCTGGAAGACTTCATAAGGACCACCCGTCGCCTCTCGGGGACCGTATGAAGCGCGCCACCGTTCTCGACGAGCTGGCCTCAGCGGCCATCAGGAGGGCGCAGGATCTCCGCAGCAGCACAGACCTCAGTAGCCTCTACCAGGAGGCGCTGCTCTTCGAGAAGAGGGGCTTCGCGGACGCTCTCTCCGCACCCGGCCTCTCCGTGATCTCCGAGATAAAGCGCGCCTCTCCCTCGGCAGGCTTTATTCGAGAGGCCGACCCGGCCGAGTGGGGCGCCCGCTACGAGTCGGAAGGCGCGAGCTGCCTCTCCGTATTGACAGAGCCCGAGCGATTCGAGGGTAATCTCCAAGACCTCGACGTTGCGCGGGACAATACTACTCTGCCGGTCCTACGCAAGGATTTCACCGTCGATGAAGCCCAGATCCTCGAGACCGGCACCAGGGCTGACGCCGTCCTGCTCATCGCAGCGCTCTTCGACGCGGCGGCGCTCGCCCGCTACGTCTCCCTGGCCGTACAGGTCGGCCTGACGCCGCTGGTGGAGATCCACGACGAAGCGGAGGCGAACCTGGCCCTCGAATCGGGCGCTCGGGTTCTCGGCGTCAACAACCGCGATCTCAGAGATTTCACCGTAGACCTAGGCACCTTCGAACGCCTCGCCCCCAGGCTCGCCGGCGCCACCCTCGTCGCCGAGAGCGGCGTCAAGAGCCCCGAGGACGCCCGCCGGCTACGAGATGCCGGGGCCGACGCGGTGCTCGTAGGCGAGGCGGCGATGCGCGACCCATCGCTGGTAGCGAAGCTCTCCGGGATGCCCTAACCTGAGATTAGGGAGAGGAGACCTGGGTTATCAGGACGCCCTTGTCTGGCAGGCACAGGCCAGCTGGCATGAGGGCAGACGAGAAGCCAGGTAACGTCCGGCCGAAACTTAGGCCGCATCTTTCAAACCCACTCAATCCGAACGCTACGGCCGCGCGTATGAAGAGGTCATTGGCGGGGCTAACCGAAAAGGTAGGGAGACTCACGATGGCAAGGGAACATAACAATGCGGCTTCAGATGGAAGCGGGATGCTGACGAGAGAACGAGCGCCTCGGGTCTTGCGCATGTTTACAGTGGCGGGATTGGTGGCATTGCTCGTCCTGATCGCCGCGGTTTCCACGGCACAAGCCATGGTCAGCATCTCCCGCGCGGAACTGAGCGGGACAAAACTGCGAATAGAAGGCCAGGCGGCTGCCAACAAGACGATCACGGTCAACGGAGTCGCCATGGGCACGAGCGATGGCAGCGGTGCCTTCAGGATCGAGCGAGACCCTTTCGCGAAGCCCGACGATTGTATTGTGAACGTGAACGACGGATCGGCAACCGTCACTTCGGCGAGGTTGTCCGGCTGCACGGTGAGTACGCCATCCTCGGCGTCGCTCTCCACGCTCAGCCTCAGCTCGGCTACTGTGGTGGGCGGTAATTCGGCGACCGGGACCGTCACCCTCACCTCAGCGGCCCCGTCCGGCGGCCTGGCGGTCTCGCTGTCCAGCAACAACACCACGGCGGCGACAGTGCCCGCGAGCGTCACCGTCCCGGCGGGATCTACGAGCGCGACCTTCACGGTCTCCACCAACAGCGTGACCAACAGCCAGTCCTCGACGATCATCGCGTCCGCGGGAGGCATAACCAGGTCTTCGACCATAACGGTGCAGACGGCCTTCGCGGCCGCGAACGGGAGCATCTCGATCGTGCCGGGGGGGAACGGGAGCGGACGGATCACCTCCCAGCCCGCAGGGATCGACTGCACCATCACGGGCGGCAACGGTACCGGTAACTGCAGCGCGTTCTTCCCTACAGGTACCGTAGTAAGGCTCGACGCCCGCCCCGCGGCCAACTCGAGTTTTCTGGGCTGGAGAGGACTCCCTGGCTGTGGCGACCCGTCCAAAGTCACTGTCGCGGCCGGCACCAATATTTCTTGCCAGCCGGGCTTCGCTCTCAAATAGAGGAGCGGGATGGGCTATAGCTGCGCCCGCCACTGAAGCTAATAGAGAGGGGCGGAGATAGCGAGAAACGCTGAGCCTGAACGTGCTTGGGAACCGTTCAGCCCGCTATCTCGTCCCTCTCAGAGAGCACAGGGGAATAAGTCTCGAAGACCTTCAAGGCATTCGGAAACGAACTCCGGTTAGGAAGGCGCAACGTTCGAGACATGGCAAGTGGGCTTTTGGCGAGCTTCGAGCTTTAATCGAGTACAAGGCTCGGCTCGCTGGGTCGCTTTTGCAGCGGTTGCTCCTCGCAACACTTCTCGTACCTGTAGCGAGTGCGGGTATTGCGATAAGGCCAATCGCCGGAGCCAAGCCGAGTTTGTCTGCGAGTCCTGCGGGTACGCTGCGCTCGCGGACGAAAACGCAGCTCTGAATATTCGGAGCCGGGCTGTCGTCAACCAGCCTACTGTAGTGTGTGTGGAAGCTTCGCTGTCTACACATAGTTACAAGCCGACTGCCTTAGCTGTCGGTAGTTGACAGCAGTACCTCTTTTATAAGCGGGAAATTGGCGAGCAAGTCGAGTTGGTTGGTAAATACGAGGATACCCATCCTGACCAGGACGACCCCGAAAGCGAAGTGGACGCGTGCCGCGGCCCTCCGATGCTGTTCGAAGAACGAGAAGGCCCGCGAAGGGAACAGCCCGACGAGCAAGAAGGGCGCTCCAAGCCCCGCAGCGTAGGCGGGAAGCAATGGAAAATCCGAAGCCGGGCGGGTCGTGGCGAGGGCTAGCGTGCTGCCGAGTATAGGCCCGACGCAGGGCGTCCAGGCCACCGCGAAAGACGCGCCGAAGAGGAATGAGGCGAGGTGTCCCGGCTTGAGCCCTCCTGGGTGCGCCGAATACTGGCGGTCCAGTATCGGCAAACGCAACAGACCGGTCAGGTGCAGCCCGAGGACGATAATGATCGTGCCGGAAAGCCTCGCGAGCCACGTGAGCACCTCCGTCGCGACGTCAGCCAGGATCGCGCCGAGCACCACCCCGAGGGTCGCGAACACGGCCGAGAAACCTGCTACGAACATGATGGTGCCGAGCAAGACGTCCCTGCGCCCGAGGTCGGAGAGGTCGAGGGAGGTGCCCGCGAGCTGGGCGAGGAAGGCGGGGATCACCGGCAGCATGCACGGCGAGAGGAAAGAGGCGAGGCCTGCGAAGGCGGCGAGAACGAGTGTCGGTTCGGCCACCCCTACGCTCCCACGGCGAATGTGCTCATGCTTGTGTTCATCGGAAGAAACGCTCCTGATCGTCCTTTTCCGATTCTCACACCAGCGCGCGGAGACCACAACAGGTCTGCGTCGCATCGTAAGGAACAGTTAAGGTTTCACAGCGCCAGACATAAGTGTTGAGCCCTGCGCACGACGAGCCATCGGCCTCCGAGTGAGCAAAAAGCTGACTGGCTGATCAGCTGAAATGCTGACCAGCGCGGGATGAGGAAGGGTTGGACCCTTCCTCATCCCGCCCTCAGGCGCGTCGTAGCGTGAAGTAGAAGCGTGAGCCACGGCCGAGGTCGCTCTCGACGTCCATGGTGCCGCCGTGCGCTTCGACGAGGCCACGGGCTATGGCTAGACCCAGTCCCGCGCCGGGGGCGCTATCCTTTTCGAACCGAGTCCGCGACTGTTCGCCACGGAACGAGCGTTCGAAGACGCGAGACAGGTCTTCGGCCGCTATACCCTCACCCGTGTCGGACACCTCGACCCGCGCCTCTTCCCCTTCGCGTGTCGCGCGCAGGGTTACTGCGCCGTCTTGCGGGGTGTGGCGCAGGGCGTTGGAGACGAGGTTGTGGAGTACGCGCTGTAGCCTGGGCGGGTTCGCGAGCACGGGGTCGACGTCCCCTACGATCTCGCCTTCCAGCCGTACACCCTGTTGTTCGGCCTGCGGCTGGAAGCTCGAGATAGTGTCGGAGATCAGATCGTGCAGCGAAGCCTCTTCCAGCGTGAGCTCCAGCAACCCAGCATCTATCCTGGCGAGCTCGAAGAGGTCGTCCACCAGGCGGCTCAGGTGCGCAAGCTCGCGACTGGCCGACGAGAGGTAGCGCCTCTCGGTCTGAGGGTCCGCGGTGACGCCGTCCGCGAGGGCTTCGATCATGGCCCTCGTCGCGGCGAGCGGGGTGCGCAAATCGTGGGAGACGGCGGCTACAAGGTCGCGCCGCGCCTGCTCCATCTCGCGCTCGCGCTCCGCTGCTTCCTCTAACGCCCGCGCCATGAGGTTGAAATCTTCTGCGAGGCCGGTGACCTCGTCGTGGCCCTCGACGCTGACCTCCGAGCCCAGTTGTCCTCCTGCGATGCGTTCCGTACCGGCCCGCACGCGCTCGATGCGGCTGGATAGCGGCATCGCGTAGATCAGCCCGAAGCCGACCGAGAGGGCCGCCGCGAAGGTCAGCATCGTCAAGAGCAGCGAGAGGTCGTGTCCCGAGATGAACATGGCCCTCGCGCCGGCGAGCATCATCCCCAGGAGCAGGAGGCTCCCGATCAGACCAGCACCCACGAGCTGCGCCCGTACGCCGCCGAGACGCCCGAGCACGGCGGGACGGATCAGGAGCAGCGCAAGCAGCCCGCTGCCGCCGCCAGATAAGGCCAGAAGCACAGCCACGGCCGGCAGGTCGGCCGAAGGGATGCCGAACAGCGACGCCGCGAAGACGGCCAGTGCCAGCGAACCGGCGAGGAACAGGAGCGCGGCGCCAGCGGTGCGGAATGCTCTTTTCATCCTTCGAACTTGTAGCCGACGCCCCAGACGGTCTGCAGGTATCGGGGCTTTGCCGGATCTGGCTCGACCTTCTCGCGCAGCCGCCGCACGTGCACGGTAACGGTGCTCGTGTCTGCGGAGAAGGTATATCCCCACACCAATTCCATGAGCTGGTCGCGCGTGTAGACCCTGCTTGGGCTCGAAGCCAGCCGGTACAGGAGGTCGAACTCCCTGGTCGTCAGCGTCACCGGCTCACCCTGCACCAGGACCTCGCGCGTGTTCGGGTCTATGCGCAATCCGTCGAACGAGAGCACCCGCTGATCCACACGTTCTGAAGATTCCTCCACGCGCCGCAGGACCGCGGCGACACGTGCTGCCAGCTCACGTGGGGAAAAAGGCTTGACGACGTAGTCGTCAGCGCCCAAGGATAGACCCACTATACGCTCCTCTTCCTCGCCGCGGGCTGTAAGCATGATCAGGGGCACCCTCCGGTCCGCCCTCATCCGACGGCACACTTCCAGCCCACTCATCTTGGGAAGCATCAAATCGAGTACGACGAGGTCGGGCTCGCTCTCCTGAAAGACCTCGAGCGCCTCCTCGCCGTCTGTGGCCGAGACGACCGTGTGCCCGTCGCGCCTGAGATACAACCCTACGACCTCGCGAATGTTCGGCTCGTCGTCGACCACAAGGATCTTCGCCACGGAAGCTTCCACCTCTCCACCACCTTCCCTCGGATTATAGCGTGGGTACGGGTGGTTCCCCGTCAGCCAGCCAGTCGAGGGCCACGGCTGCTGTCCACGACTGATCATCTGAGCCCAGGGCCTCACCCGTAAAGGGCTCGTAGTACTCCCCAAAGCACCCGTCAGAGAGTTGCCCGAGCGCGTAGCCCTTGAGCCGGTCTGCCTTTTTCTCTTCTCCCGAACTCTCCAGAGACCACCACAAGAGCCAGTTCATCACGGGCCAGACGGGCCCGCGCCAGTAACTGCGCGGGCGGAAGCCCACATCGTCCGGGCTGGTGCTCGGAGGGAGCGGCCTGCGTAGGTCGGGGTTGCCCATGAAAGCGTGCGAGTCGAGGACGTCAAGGAGCCTCTCCCAGCGCTCTGCGCTTCCGGTACCGGCTATGAGCGGTGCGAAGCCGGCGATGGTGCTGGCAGCCAGGGGTTCGCCGGCCCTCAGGTCGTAGTCGAGGCAGAGGCCGAGTCCGGGATCCCAGCGTTCGTCCAGCCCTCGCCGCCCGCGTTCGATCCAGGCCCGTATTTGTGCCCCGTCTTCCTCCGGAGCGCCGACGATTTCGGCCACGTCGAGGAGGGCCTCGTTCGCCCGCACCAGGATCGCGCTCGCCAGCACGTCCTTGGCCAGAAACGGGCTCGTCCTCTGCAGGACGGCATCGTCGCAGCGGGCTCGCTTCATGACCTCGACCAGCCAGATAAAGCGGTCGTACTCGTAGCCCGTCGGACGCTCCGCAGGGTCGGGAATGTGATCCAGGTCGAGGCGCTCGTAGTCGGGTACCTCCCCGACCTCGACCCGATCCAGCGCGGGGGTCCAGCGCGGGGAGTTGTCGGTGCCACTCTCCCACGGATGATAGATGGTCACGAGCCCCGAGCCTTCCGGGTCGCGGGCGGTACCCAGGTAGCGGTGCCATGCGAGGAGCTTCGGGTAGACTTCGCCGAGGAACTCCCTACTCTCGGCAGCGCCATCGCCCCGCGTCTCGGCGACCTTGAGTATGTGCCTGGCCGCGATCGCGTGCACCGGTGGCTGGCAGAGGCCGCTGGTCAGGGATGGCCCGGATGGGGCCCCAGGGGAATCGGTGGCGCTCGCCCAGTGCTCGGGGCCTGGGAAGTAGCTCTCCGGGGGCGCATCGGGGTTGAAGACGATGTGCGGGATCTTGCCGTTCTTCCACTGATACTCGAGCAGGGTCCGAATCTCACCGGCGGCGCGCCCCGGGTCGAGGTGGGCCAGCCCGATGGCAATAAAGGCGGAGTCCCAACTCCATTGGTGCGGGTAGAGCGTGGGGGAGGCGCGGGTCCAACCGCCCATATCGTTCTCCCGCAGCACCTCCGCAGCCCGCGCGATGATACCTTCGGGTCGCAAAGAAACTCCTTCCAGCTCTGGTCCTCTCACCCGCCCCCGTGTACGTGGTCGGGATGTCAGCAACTTTTTCTAGGCGCTCTACGCATCAATAGTAATCTACGGGGCAAATCTTGCGCCACGATTGCCGCAACATTACGAGATCCTTAACCGTCCCCGTGGCTTTTCTGGATCCTCCCCTAGTTCCTGGCTCTCATCGCCAAAGATAAGAACAGCTTGTCAGCATTTCAGCGAACGAAAGCTGACAAGCTGAAGTGCTGACAAGCTGAAATGCATGGGTTAAGGAAGGGTTGCGACCCTTCCTTAACCCACTCCAAGGAGTACACTTCGGGTCATGACGCTGGTCCAAGGTGTGGGCAACATTCCACAAGCTTCTACCCGATCGTCCAGGGGGGCGCTGACGCACCCCCTGGAGGATGGCGGGTGTATGCGTCTTGGCCCTGTTTATCCAATAATGTATGACTCTGAGAAACCTTGTTGGCGTAGCATTCTCAATGATAGAGAGTATGACAAGAATGCAGTACAT
>Ga0126309_10000514_pt1 | contig 12954 bp, 13 predicted proteins | sample Plot56_FD_92541 | JGI IMG/M metagenome (GOLD analysis project Ga0126309, IMG submission 92541) | Serpentine soil microbial communities from UC McLaughlin Reserve, CA, USA - Plot56 | ecosystem: Environmental > Terrestrial > Soil > Grasslands | place: USA: UC McLaughlin Reserve, Lake County...
ACCACCGGGAACGCAATACGCTGCAACGCTGTGCAGAGCGGAGCAAAGAAAGTGGCTTATCTATGCGGCATTTGCAAGCCTAAGTAAACCCCTGCAACGCATGACCGATCACTCGTAATGAGCAGGTCAGCGGTTCGAGTCCGCTCGTCGGCTCTCTTCACCCTAAGATGTGCTGCACAGCGAGCGTCGTGACAAGTAAACCGCATAGATCCATTGTGAGGTGCGCCTACATGCTGAGAGGGGGCTGAGGGGGTGACGTCGCAAGGTGACGTACCCGCGGTAACCCTCCATCTAGCGTAGTCTAGACTCGGTGCGGGGCCTTAGTATGCTAATTTGCACTTCGTGGCACACCTATTCGATATATGGGGTAGGGTGGTATAGTATAAGAACCGCTCGAACGCGTGAGTTGAGGAGTTTGGCATGGAGACCGCCAACGCGAAGACGCAACTGGTACGGATCACCATCCCTGTGACGGGGATGACTTGCGCCTCCTGCGTGCGACGGGTCGAACGGGCCCTGACGCAGAAGGAAGGCGTCGCTGAGGCTAGTGTGAACTTCGCCACCGAGAAGGCGAGCGTGGCCTACGACCCTTCAGCTACAAGCCCGGGCAAGGTGGTCGGGGCCATAAGGGAGGCAGGCTACGACGCCGACGTGCGCGAGACGACCTTGGACGTGAGCGGCATGACGTGCGCGAGCTGCGTAAGAAGGGTCGAGCGAGCCCTCGGTGAGGTACCGGGTGTCCTGGAAGCGAACGTAAATCTTGCAAATGAGAGGGCTACGATCAGGTACCTCGCGGGTGAGGTGGAGCCGCAGGACCTGGAGGAGGCCGTCAAGGGGGCGGGCTACGGTGTGGTCCGGGGAGTGCGGTCCTCGGCAGAGGATTCCCGCGAGCGCGAGTACAGGAAGCTCAAGATCGACTTCCTCCTCGCGGCGGTGCTCACGGTACTCATTCTCGTCGGTAGCCTGCCGATGATGCTCGGCCTTGAGCCGCCGATCCCGATGATGTGGTTGAAGGTCTTGCTTCTCGCCTTCGCAACGCCGGTGCAGTTTTGGGCCGGGCGGCGGTTCTACCGCGGTGCATGGGGGGCGCTCAAACACGGGCAGGCCAACATGAACACGCTCGTGGTGATGGGCACCAGCGCCGCATATTTTTACAGCGCGGTGGCCGCCCTGGCGCCGGGGCTCTTTGCGGCCGGCAGGGCCGATGTGTACTTCGACACCTCGGCACTGATAATCACTTTGATCCTTCTGGGGCGTCTTCTGGAGGCGCGGGCGAAGGGCCGTACCAACGAGGCGATAAAGAAGCTCGCCGGGCTGCAAGCCAAGACCGCCCGCGTCGTGCGCGGTGGGGAGGAAGTCGACTTGCGCATCGAGGATGTGGAGATCGGCGATATCGTGATCGTCAGGCCCGGCGAGAAGATCCCTGTCGACGGCCGGATCATCTCGGGCGAATCGGCGATCGACCAGTCCATGATCACGGGCGAGTCCATCCCCGTCACCAAGCGCAAGGGCGACGAGGTGATCGGGGCGACCATGAACACCTCAGGGTCGTTCCGCTTCACGGCGACCAAGGTCGGCGAGGATACTGCTCTGCAGCAGATCATGAAGATGGTCGAGGAGGCTCAAGGCTCGAAGGCCCCCATCCAGCGCCTCGCCGACAGGATCAGCGCGGTGTTCGTGCCCGCGGTGATCTGCGTGGCAGCTGCGACGTTCGTGGTCTGGCTTCTAGTCGGGCCCGCTCCATCCCTCACCTTTGCGCTCCTGAACACGGTGGCGGTCTTGATCATCGCGTGCCCGTGTGCGATGGGTCTCGCTACTCCGACCTCGATCATGGTCGGCACCGGCAAAGGAGCCGAGTCTGGGATCCTGATCAGGGGCGGAGAGGCCCTCGAGGGTGCCCACAAGCTCGACACTGTGGTGCTTGACAAGACCGGTACCCTTACCAGGGGTACGCCCGAGCTGACAGGCATGGTCGTCGAAGACGGGATCCGCGAGGAAGAGATCTTGAGGCTCGTGGCCTCGGCGGAGAGGGCCAGCGAGCACCCATTGGGTAAGGCCATCGTCAGAGGGGCGAAGGATCGCGCCCTCCCGCTCGCCGAGGCCGGTGCGTTCGAGGCCGTCTCGGGTGGCGGGATTCGCGCCCGCGTCGAGGGCCGGGAGGTTCTCGTAGGCAGTCGCCGCTTCCTCTCGGAGTCGGGTATCTCTGAGGACGGTCTCCTTCCGGAGGCTGAGGAGCTGGCGCGGGAAGGCAAGACCCCCATCTTCGTCGCTGTGGACGGCGAACCCGCGGGCCTCGTGGCGGTAGCGGACGCGGTGCGCGAAGAGTCCCGGGAGGCGGTTGAGCGGCTGCACGGTCTCGGGCTCGAGGTCGCCATGCTGACCGGGGATAACCGTCGCACCGCCGAGGCGATCGCGCGGAAGCTTGGAATAGACCGCGTCGTGGCGGAGGTCGGGCCCGAGGACAAGGCGAACGAGGTGAAGAGGTTGCAGTCCGAGGGCAAGCGAGTAGGCATGGTCGGCGACGGCATCAACGACGCCCCGGCTCTCGCGCAGGCCGACGTAGGCATCGCCATAGGTACCGGCACCGATGTCGCGATGGAGGCCGCAGACCTTACCCTCATCTCGGACGACGTACGCGGGGTGGCGCGTGCGATAAGCCTCTCGAAGGCCACGGTCAGGAACATAAAGCAGAACCTGTTCTGGGCCTTCGCCTACAACGTCTCGCTCATCCCTGTAGCGGCAGGGGTTCTTTACCCCCTCTTCTCCGACGGAAGCGTGCCGGAAATCCTGAGGCCGGTGCTCGGCGAGTACGGCTTCCTCAACCCTGTCCTGGCAGCAGCGGCGATGGCGCTCTCCAGCGTGACGGTGGTGAGCAACGCCCTCAGGCTGCGCCGGGTGAAGGTATAGAGAAAGGAGCAAGCGGTGGACGCGACAAAGAGTAGCCAGGTGGCCTCAACGGAGGGAACAGCTCATGGCTACATAAAGGCGAAGGACAAGGAGTTGCTCCAGAAGCGTCTCAGGAGGATAGAGGGCCAGATTCGGGGCGTGCAGAGGATGGTGGATGAAGAGGCCTACTGCATAGATGTCCTCACCCAGATCGCCAGCGTCGTGGCGGCCCTCGAGAAGGTTGGCACGATAGTGCTCAAGGACCACGTCGAGCACTGCGTGCGGCGGGCCGTTGAGCACGGCGAGGGGGCCGACGAGAAGATAGAAGAACTAACCGCCGCCGTCGAGCGGTTCCTGAGAGTTTAGCGAGTGTCATCCAGAAAAAAGGAGCGATGATGACCGAGAAGACGTTGAAGGTTCCGGACATGAGCTGCGGCCACTGCAAGGCCACCGTCGAGGGCGAGCTGAACAAGCTCTCCGGGGTGGAGAGAACTAACGCCGACGTCGAGAAGGGCACCGTCGAGGTCTCCTACGACGAAGGTAAGGTGACCACGGAGAACCTCAAGGACGCTATCGAGGAGGCCGGCTATACCGTAGCAGCTTAGGAGATTAGCACTCTGGCCACTGTGATCGATATTGGCCACTTAACACAGCAATATTCGTCATGAGAAGTAACGGCGGCCGCGACACAATTCTCAACACTGGAGCCGGATATCGGCGCTGAAAGAACATCGGTCGAAGCTACGAAGCGGCTTGCGAAGAGAAGAGTCTCCTTGGAGAGGGTAGACCAACGATCACCCCTGCCGAACGGTAGAATGCCGTCGCCCACGTCGAGTAAGACAGGACCGGATCACCGATGAAGCTGTTCGGCATCAGGCAGTTATCCGTGCTTCTCGCCGGCACGCTACTCCTCTGCCACGGGGTCTTCGGAGCCCTGCATCTGCTCTGCTACCCTCCGCTGTGCGTCGGCGACGCGAAGCACGCAGCGGAGCACCAGCAGGCCGCGGCCGTCGCGGTGGGTGATCCGCACGAGCATCCCGCGGGCCACAGGTCGAGCACCGGGTACTTCGCCGTTCTCGTCGTAGGTTTCCTCGGCCTGCTCTTGAGGTTGATCCCCAAGGGCTCGCCGCTGCGGACCAGACTTGACGTGCATTGGCCTGTGATCCATCGCCGGGTGCTTGCCGTAACGCGTTCCCCACAGACCCCTACGCCACTCACGCTTCAGGTGTTCAGGCTCTGAGGACCTCTTTCGCCCCGGTAACACGGGAGCAAGGGACTTGACCTGAACACCACACGGATTGGGGGTTCTCTTGAAGACACTTCTGATGAAGGTGTGGCTGCTCGCGCTGATCTTGGCGGTAGCCTTCCTATTGGCTGCCTGCGGAGGCGCAGGGGGTGGTCAGCAGAGTGATGAGTCTGGCGGTGGCGGCCACGGCCAGATGGATCACGGCTCTATGGACCACGGCCAGATGGACCACGGCTCCATGGGCATGGGCTCTAATGGTATGGCCAAGCAGATGGTCATGAAAAACGGCAAATACTCCGATGAGGCGTTCATCGACGCGATGGTCCCCCACCACCAGGGCGCCATAGAAATGGCCAAGGTGGCCCTCAAGAACGCCGAGCACGAGGAGATCAAGGAACTATCTCGGAACATCGTCTCCACCCAGCGGGCCGAGATCGAGGAGCTCAAGTCCATAAAGAAGGAAGAGTTTGGGACCTCGCAGGTGCCGATGGAGATGAGCCCGAAGCAAAAGCGTAGTATGGGCATGATGGATCCACAGGAACTCGCCGATAAGGAGCCGTTTGACAAGGCGTTCATAGATGCCATGATCCCGCACCACCAGTCGGCCATACACATGGCTCAGTTGGCCCACGAGAAGAGCCATAACCCGCACATAAAGGAGCTCGCAGAGCACATCATTAGCGCCCAGGAAGCGGAGATAGAGCATATGACGCACTGGCGCCAGCAATGGTACCCAGAGGGCTAGTGGGCACCTTCCAGCTCCGTGGCGTGTACTGCTTGGGCTGCTCTGGCGCCGTCGAGCGTGCCCTGCGAGAGCAGCCACATGTTGCCGATGTCCGACTGGACTGGAAAAACGATGTCGTCCATGTCGGTTACGACTCGGCGAGGATCGGCCCGGAAGATATCGAGCACGCGATCACACAGACGGGCTGCGACTGCAAGGCGACTGAGGTCGATGAGGATCATCACCACGAGACAATGGCGCCTCCAGAGCGGCGGATACAACATCTCGGTCACGGTGTGGATACGCGGCCCATTTCGATGGGTACCAAGCACGACCGGATGCAGTACGAGATGCCCGCCACCCATGCCGATCACGGCGACCACATGGGCCACGACATGTCCGACCCCAACATGGCGAAAACGATGGAGCGCGATTTGCGCAATAGATTCTTCGTTGCGTTGCTGCTCACGATCCCCACGGTGCTCTACTCGCCGCTAGGCGTGAACCTGCTGGGCGTGCGGCTGCCCGCGTTCGGTCTCGGCGAGAACGTGATAATGCTTCTGCTATCCACGCCGGTCGTCTTCTACTCGGGTTGGATCTTCATCTCCGGCTCCTACCACTCGCTACGTCACCGCACGCTCAACATGAGCGTGCTCATCGCCACGGGGGTGCTCGCGGCCTACCTCTTCAGCGTCCTGATTACCTTCACCGGTGGCGAGACGTTCTACGAGGCCGCGGCCATGCTCGTCACCTTCGTCCTCTTCGGGCACTGGATGGAGATGCGCTCCAGGCGTGGCACCAACGAGGCCCTCAGGGCGCTCTTCGACCTCGTGCCACCGCAGGCGAGCGTGATCCGGAACGGCGAAGAGGTGACCATCCCGAGCAGCGAGGTTCGTCTCAATGACACTGTTGTGTTAAGGCCAGGCGACAAGGTGCCCGTCGACGGCGACGTCGTCGAAGGCGAGACCAGTATCGATGAGGCGTTAGTTACAGGCGAGAGCGTGCCGGTCACGAAGGGCACTGGGGACGCTGTGATCGCCGGATCGATCAACCGCAGCGGCCGCGTGCGCTTCAGGGCCACAGCCGTCGGCTCCGACACCACGCTCGCCCAAATCGTGGGCCTCGTTCAGCAGGCGCAGAACTCCAAGGCCCCAGGCCAGAGGCTGGCCGACCGCGCCGCAGAGTACCTGGTGATCCTGGCGGTCGGCTCGGGCGTAGGCACCTTCGTGGCCTGGTATTTTCTTGGTGGCGCCGCGGCCATAACGGCCATGACGTTCGCGATCTCGGCCGTGGTCATCGCCTGTCCCGACGCCCTGGGCCTGGCGACCCCGACCGCAGTGGCCGTCGGAACCGGCATCGGGGCGAGGCACAACATCCTGATCAAGGACGCAGCTACCCTCGAGAACGTCTCGCGCATAGACGCTATCGTCCTCGACAAGACCGGCACCCTCACCGAGGGAGAGCCCTCGCTCACTGACGTCTTCGCCCTTGACGGAAGGAGCGAGGAAGAACTCCTGCAGCTGGTAGCCCCAGCCGAAAAGAGCTCCGAGCACCCGCTTGCAGAGGCCATCGTCGCTGGCGCTAGCGAGCGCGGTATCGAGCCGGGTGATGCCACAGGGTTCGAGGCGGTCGCCGGTCACGGTATCAGAGCGGAGGTGGACGGGTACGCCGTACTAGTGGGCAACCGCAAGCTTATGGAGGAGAGCAGGGTGGACGTCTCTGGGATGGAGGAGAGGGCCGCCGAGCTCGCAGGAGCGGGCAAGACCCCGATGTTCATCGCGGTCGACGGGAAACCCTCAGGGCTCGTGGCCGTGGCGGACACGATCAAGCCGAGCGCACGGGAAACCCTCAGACGCTTCGAGCAGATGGGCATCGAGGCGGTCATGATCACGGGCGATAACAGGAGGACTGCAGAAGCCGTCGCAAGCGCGCTCGGTATCGAGCGCGTCTTCGCAGAGGTGCTACCCGCCGACAAAGCACGTTACGTGCAGCAACTCCAGGCCGAAGGCAAGAGCGTGGCGATGGTCGGAGACGGGGTCAACGACGCCCCGGCCCTCGCGCAGGCCGACATAGGCATAGCCATCGGCGCTGGCACCGACGTGGCCATCGAGACGGCGAAGGTGGTCCTTATGAAGAGCGATCCTTTGGACGTCACCCGCGCCGTGGTGCTCTCGAAGGCGACCGTCAGGAAGATGAAGCAGAACCTGGTGTGGGCATCGGTCTACAACGTGCTCGCGATCCCGGTCGCCGCTGGGGTGCTCTATCCGGCCTACGGCATCATGCTCAGACCCGAGTGGTCTGCTTTGTTGATGTCGGTCTCCTCGATCATCGTCGCCGTTAACGCCGTGATCCTCAAGGGAGTCGAGGGCGACCTAGACGAACCGAGGTCGGACGGAAGGCCTCCGGAGCCCTCACCAGCCACGTAAGCCAAACACTACAAAACGGTCGGACACCGTGTTCGCGGCTTGCCGCCTCCGGTCACCCTACTCGCGTTGGTCTGTGATCTTGACGTTGAGCATCATAGCGGTCTCGTGCTCGAGGATGTGGCAGTGGAACATATAGATTTGCTCACCCTCGAAGTCGTGGGAGAAGTCCATGGCGCACTTCACGGTCTCCCCAGGCCAAAGGAGCACGGTGTCCTTGAAGCCCACATCCGTCACTAATCTGCCCTTCTCGTCCACCACGAGGTGAGCTACCTGATCGGGGGTGTCGGCTCTCTTCAGGATTTGGAACTGGAAGCCGTGAAGGTGCGCAGGGTGAGGCATGCTCTTCTCATCGTTATGGATTTCCCAGATCTCCTTTGCGCCTCTTCGGACCACGATGGGGAACTCGTCCATCGTGTGGGTCTTGCCATTGATGAGCCACCGCATCCCCCCATCGTCGGTGGTCATCGAGATTGTTATGGGTCTGGTGTCCACTTCGCCCAGGTCCGGCTGTGACATCGTGGAGAGCGTTTCCGGCACTCTTCTTGAGTAGTCCATCTTCTCCTTCACCACCAACTTCAACAGGTAGAACTCGCTGCCGTCTGGTAGCCGGGCGGGACCCATCTGGTGATGCATATGGTGATGCCCCATATCCAATTGGTCCATGTGCTCCATACCCATGTGCTCCATATGATCCATACCCCCGCCCATCTCCATCTCATGTTCGCGGTGCATCGGATCGAAGGTCAAGCTCCTCAACACGAGCTCCTCGCCCACCTCGAAGCCCCTCAGGTCCAAGAGGACGTCTATCCGCTCGCCGGGTGAGAGGAACACCTCCCTAGCCGCTCGTGGCCGGTCCAGGAGGCCACCGTCTGTGCCGATGACTTGGTAGGGCAGCAGCTCCTCTTCGCCCGCCTTCGTGAAGGCTAGCCGGTAGGTGCGGGCGTTGGAGCCGTTGAGCAGCCTGAAGCGGTAGACTCTGGTGCTCACCTCCAGGTAGGGGGTAGGGGTCAGGTTCACCAGGACGACGTCCCCCTCGTAGCCCATGTCCACCGCCATCGCGTCTGGCTCGTAGACGAAGTTTCCGCTCTCGTCGAGGATCTTGTCCTGGATGAGCAACGGGATGTCCGTCTCGCCTAGCCTCAGGTCCAGTGCCTCGTCGAGGCTGTGTTGATCCTCGTCCTCGACCAGGAAGAAGCCGGTCAAGCCCGCGTAGGTCTGGCGGGCGGTGCCCCCATGGGGGTGCGGGTGGTACCAGTATGTTCCGCCCCGATCTTGCACCGGGAACGCGTAGCGGTAGGTGGCCCCAGGATCCACAGGACGGAAGGGGTGGCCGTCCATCCGCCACTCTACGTGCAGACCGTGCCAGTGGACGGTGGTCTCCTGGTCGAGATCATTGGCGAACTCCACAGAGAACTCAGTCCCCGCTCGCACTCTGAAGGTCGGGTCGATGTAGGTCTTGCCATCTCGCTTGGCGCGATAAACCCAAAGCTCGCAGCTCTTGCCGGGCACGACCTCCACGCTCTCCTTCTGGGCGGTAATGCGCACGGAAGCGTCCGAGACATCCAGCACGCCCATGAGCCCCTCCTTACCGGGTAGCTGCAGCGGGTTCTTGAAGTTATCCAGCTCAGTCGGATTTAGGGTGGCGTATGCCTCGGACGATATCTCCATTAGACGCTCCTTCCTACGGGGTTCAAACAGCCATGCTTGGCGCTTTGGTCAGGATAGTCTTAGCGGTTCTGCTTTGTAAGCCGCTTCGGTTTGGCTGCGATCACCGGAGCCGCCAGGCTCAGCCCGGCTCTTACGGCGGAGATGGAACCGAGGTGATCGTAGTCCATGCCTCCGAAGGGTGGATGCGGATCGTAGCCGAGCGAGCGCTGCACCCGCCGCGCGATCTCCTCATCGGTCAGCCTAGCCGCAAGATGCAAAGCCATGTCGATCCCGGCAGTAACGCCAGCTGAGGAGATAAACTTGCCGTCCTCGACCCACCGCTTACGGACGTACTTTGCCCCAAACTCTTCCAAGATCTTGTAGTAGACCCAGTGAGTGGTAGCTTGCCTACCCTCAAGCATCCCGACGGAGGCCAGGATGAGCGCCCCCGTGCAGATCGACCCGGCCACCTCCGCCGTCTCGGCTGCCGAACGCACGTAGCGCCGGAGCACCTCGTTGCCCATGGCCTTGAACGTCGACGTGCGGTTGCCCGGCACGAGCAGGACAGAAGGATGAGGCACCTCCTCGAAGGTGTGGGTTGGGATTATCTTTACGTGTAAATCGGTGTCCTCCGGCTCCGTGTGTTCTCCCACTACCACCGTCCTGTACCGTGGAGCGAGCTCGCTTACGCCCGCGAAGACCTGGAGCGGTCCTGCCAGGTCGAAGAGTGTAAGCCCTGGGTACAGGACGAGGGCGATAGTCTTCTGGTTCTGTTCCTCTGTTGCCACGTGAAACTCCTTTCCTCACTTGACTCTTGCGTCGTGACCGCCTCGAGCGGCGGTGGTGTCCTTCAGTCGAACAGCTTCTGGTAGAGATCGGGGCGACCGGCGAGCGCCTGTTCCAGGCTCGTCCGGTGCTCGTCCAGGATCTGCGCGAGCCCGTCCCCATCTGCCTCGCTCCAGTCAATTGCGCCGAAGGGCGGCTGGGGATCGTACTCGATTATGGCCTCTGCGCGCTTGGCCGCACCCTCGCTCCTCAGTTTGGCTACCAGCTCTAGCGTAGTGTCGAGCCCACTCGACACTCCTTCCATGGTCAGGAACTTGCCGTCCTCGACAGAATAGCCCTCGACGTAATTCACCCCCAGCTTCTTGAGGAGCTCTGAGTAGGCCGGGTGGGTGGTCGCCCGCCGTCCCTCGAGCAGGCCGGCCGCCGCCAGGACGAAAGCCCCGGTGGACACCGAACAGACCAGCTCGGCTCCGTGCTCTGCGAATCGCAGGTAGTTTATGAGCCTCTCGTTACCCATCGCCTCGAGGGACGCTATGCCCCCGCCCGGGACGATTATGGCGAAGGGATCGGGCACCTCCTCGAACCTCTTCTCCGGAATGACAGCCATCGGCGTGTCGGAGTCCATAGGCTCCGTGCGCTCCCCTACGCAGACCGTCCGGTAGCTGGTGCCTCTATCGAGAACGGTTTGTGTCACGACGAGATCGAGCAGCGCCGACCCAGGGTAGGTGACGACTGCTATTGTCTGATTCTTCTCCTCATCTTTTGGCATATCTATCTAACTCCTTATGGGGACGGACCGGTACGGATCTCCTCCGGCCCCTACTTTCGATTCGTGCCCTTATCGGGCGGTCGAGCGAAAGTTCCTACCCGCCGACGGCAGAAAGCGCCCTGTTGCAAGCTTCTTCGCAGCGCCTGCAGGCCTCGGCGCACACCCGACAGTGCTCCATGTTCATCTCCGTTGCGTGGGTCTCGCACTCATCACCGCATAGACGGCACGCTTCGGCGCAAGCCTGAAGAGCGGCCCTGATCATGGCCGGCTCGAACTCCGTCTGCCTTGATATGATCCTGCCCGTACTAGCGCATACGTCCGAGCAGTTGAGGCACATGGTAATACAGCGCCTCATGTGATCGACCATCTCCTCACCGAGGCAGGCATCGGCGCAGGCGCTACACGACTGGGAGCAGTCGAAGCATGCCTCTATGCACTCGACGAGCGCATCGGCGTTCATAGCTGCGGTGCCCGGGTGGGTATCGAGCATCTCCCTAGCATGGGTCATGGTCATCGCTCCTTCCCCTAGCTGTCCCTCATGCCAGTGTACAAGCTGGTGGATAATAATAGAAGGCTCCTAGAAGGGGTCTGAAGAGAAGCTCTAGTTGGGGCTCGTGGCTTCCGGCGTGGCACTCCTGATGTCTAGCATCTTCTCGACCTCCCGACCGATCTTCCCGCGACCTCGGCGTCGGTTGCAGTCCTGTCGAGCTCGGTGGATAGCACGTTGTACCGCGGGCCATCTTGCTCTCGGGTAAAGTGGAGGACTGCGCTATCCCAAACGAGCCCAGGAGCGGTGCCGTTATGAAGACGGGCTGATCCTCAGGTCTCGGTTGGTTGGCATGAAACCAAGCGACCGTGTGTCTGTGCCCGGCCGACAGAGGATGATTCTCGAGTGATATAGTGCCCCAACGGCTCCCGTCGCGGCGTTCCCCGCATCCTTGGCGATAGCAGCGGCGCACACCATCCACTCGATCGGAATCCGGCTGATAGATGCGTCGAGGCATGATCGGTGACATACTCTTTTTGAAGGGACAACGTGGAAGCGGTTGCCTAGCGGCGGCATCAGACTCCTACGCAGGAAGAGTGTCCTCGTTGCAGGCACTACCAGGGACAAAGACAAGGAGAGGCGAAGAAGCTATGCTCAGACGCAACATGGCCGCGGTCCTGATCGCGGCCGCCCTGATAGTCGTCTTGCTCGTTGCGTTCATCCTCGCTCTAGCGCAGGACAAGCTACCCGAACTGGCCCTCGATCTTGTCGTCTACCTCTTTGCGATCACGTTCACCGTGTTTGTCGTCGGACGGATGGTCGACTGGCGAGAAGGACGCCGGTGGCTCGTGGCGAAGAGTTGGCTCCATATGCTCCTGCTCGAGGCTATCGACAACCTCCTGAAAGAGCTGCTCCCCGCCGCGGTTCCTCGAGAGGGGTTGGAGACCGACGAGGAGGTCATCGTCTACGAAGTAGCCGGCGAGCGGGTCCACTTTGGCGAGGTTGTCGCCTACGGTTCGCTGCGACTCCTGGTTGGAGCAGGCGACAAGGATCTGCAGTCCCATATCAACCGCTACGCCACGGAAGTGGGCCCGCCACGATACGCGGAGTTGGCAAGGGAGGTCATGTCCGACGCCCGAGGGCAGGTAAAGGACATGTTGGCCACCTCTGGTCAGTTACTGGAAGCCGACATCACGACCATGGTGATAGGTCTCGACCAAGCGATCGCGGCCGCCATAACGCATTTGGACTCGGCCGCACGCATGCGGAACGAAAAGCTGGAAGACTCTTCGTATCGCGATGGCGACCCATCGACAGCGCAGAGAACGAGGGAAGCCGACCGGGAGCTGGGCTTCGTCTGTAGCATCATCGTGGAGTCCGTCGTCGATTCGGCCATCAAGCCGAAGGCGTGGCTCGAGAACGAGCTGCTAAACTGGGAGGGCCGATCACCCTTACGACACCTCTAAGCGTAGAAGCCGTTACCTTACTCTCGAATTAGGCCTACGAGGGATTCCGAACGGTAGGGGCGGTCGGCAGTCTCGCGTCCCCGAAGAGGAGTCTCGGATTATTGATGTTTCGGGCCCTGTACTATCTCGTAGACGTTGCCGTCCGGGGCACGAAAGTGCGACCACGCCTCCCCCGTGGGTTCCCACTCGTGTACGGGTCCGATGAACTCGATGCCTTTCGCCTCCAGAACGGCGCGAGCGGTCTCGACATCGTCCACCAAGAAACCGGCGACCGGCCCCTTATCGAAGTGGGTGTGCTCGGTGTCGGAGGGGCCGAAGATCTCGGCCTTGCTGCCGTCGGGGAGCCTGAAGCCCGCGAACTCGCCCTCCTCGTGCTCGAGCGGGAGTCGCAGGACATCCCGGTAGAATCCCACCATCTCGGCGTAGTGCTCGGTGCGGGAGCCGACCCACACCAATCCCTTGACCAATCCATCCATAATTCCTCCTGTCTACCGTGTTCCTCTAGTGTTCAGATTAC
>Ga0126309_10000515_pt1 | contig 12952 bp, 12 predicted proteins | sample Plot56_FD_92541 | JGI IMG/M metagenome (GOLD analysis project Ga0126309, IMG submission 92541) | Serpentine soil microbial communities from UC McLaughlin Reserve, CA, USA - Plot56 | ecosystem: Environmental > Terrestrial > Soil > Grasslands | place: USA: UC McLaughlin Reserve, Lake County...
CGAGTACGGCGAGGGGCAGGGCCGGGCCGAGCTGCTCCCCCGGATGTTCGGGTCCGAGCTCGTCCAGGCCTTCCGCGAGTTCAAGGCGATCTGGGATCCGGACCGCAAGATGAACCCGGGCAAGGTGGTGGACGCCTACCGCCTGGATGAGGACCTGCGGCTGGGCCCCGACCACCGTCCGCCCCAGCTCAAGACCCATTTCGCGTTTCCCCGCGATCGGGGCAGCTTCGCCGCCGCCACCGAGCGGTGCTTCGGGATGGCCAAGTGCCGCAACCTCGGGGACGGCACCGTCATGTGCCCGAGCTTCCAGGTCACCCGCGAGGAGCGGCACACCACCCGCGGGCGGGCGCGGCTCCTGTTCGAGATGCTCAAGGGCGAGGTCGTCACGGATGGCTGGCGTGACCAGGCGGTCAAGGAATCGCTCGACCTCTGCCTCGCCTGCAAGGGCTGCAAGGCCGACTGTCCGGTCCAGGTCGACATGGCCACCTACAAGGCCGAATTCCTCTCGCACTACTACGCCCGCCGGCTGAGGCCCCGCGCCGCGTACGCCATGGCCCTGGTTCCGTGGTGGCTGCGCGCGGCCGCCCGGGCGCCGGCCGTCGCCAACCGGTTGGCGGCCACCGGGCTGGCCAAGGCGGCGGCGGGGATCCACCCGGATCGCCGCCCGCCCGCGCTCGCCCGCCAGACGTTTCGCGCCTGGTTCGCCGCCCGCCGGCCGCCGGCCGGCGACGGCCCCGAGGTGGTGCTCTGGCCCGACACGTTCAACGACTTCTTCCGGCCCGAGGTCGCGCGCGCGGCGGTCGAGGTCATCGAGGCCACGGGACATCGGGTCAAGGTCCCGGAGCGGGCGTTCTGCTGCGGACGGCCGCTCTACGAGCACGGCATGCTGACGCTGGCCAAGCGCCTGCTGCGCCGGGCGCTCGACGTCCTCGAGGACGACATCTCCGCCGGGACCCCCGTGGTCGTGCTCGAGCCGAGCTGCGCGGCGGTGTTCCGCGACGAGCTCCCGAGCATGCTGCCCCAGGACGAGCACGCCCATCGCCTCTCCGCCCAGGCGCTCCTCCTGAGCGAGTTCCTAGAGCGGCACGCCGCCGACTGGCGCCCACCGAGGCTGCAGCGCCGCGCCGTGGTGCACCGGCACTGCCACCACCGGTCGGTGCTGGGCTTCGAGGCCGAGCAGCGGGTGATCGAGCGGCTGGGCTTGGAGGCCGAGATTCTCGACTCGGGCTGCTGCGGAATGGCCGGCTCGTTCGGCTACGCGGAGCGCAACTACGAGGTCTCGATGGACTGCGGGGAGCAGAAGCTGCTGCCGCGCGTGCGTGAGCTGGACGCCGACGCGCTCCTGCTGGCCGACGGCTTCAGCTGCCAGGAACAGGTCGCGCACGGGACGGGCAGGCGCGCGCTGCATCTGGCCGAGGCACTGCAGATGACGCTGGAGCCGGCGGGCGCCGGCACCCCGCACGGGGCCGGCGGCGATTGACCGGGGCCCGCGGCGGGTAACCGAGCCAGCGCACCACCGACCGGCGCCGACAGCGCGGAGCGCCGGCCGCTGGAGAGCCGTAGATGCCCGCCTTCCTGCCCCTCGTTCTCGGCCTCCTCAGCCTCCTGCTCATCGGGCTGGCCCTGCTGGTTCCGGCCGGCTACGGGCTCCCCGCGCCGATCTTCCCCCTGATCGCGCTGATCCTGGGCGCTCCGGCACTCATCGTGGCGCTGCTGATGTACCTGAGCATGATCCGCAGCGGCCGGATCCAGGCCTTCGGCGCCGACCGGCTGCGGCGCGAAGCCTCCGACCGCGACGACCGCGACGAGATCCCGCCGGCTCACGAGGAGGCCCAGCGGCGGGTGCGAAGCTTCCGCCGGGCGGCCGGCGAGGACCCCTAGCCCAGCGGCGTCGAGCCCGCCGGCGGAGGTCGGCAAACGGCTCGGCGTCAGCTCTCGTACGAGTAAAGCCGCAGCCGCCGGTCGACGCCCTTGAGGCTGCGCTTGCGCCGGCGCTTCCAGGCGCCGTTCGACTCCCGGCACACCGCCTCCTCGGCCAGCATCTGCCCCGCCTTGGCCTCCTCGGTGATGCGGCTGGCCACGTTCACGGTCGCGCCGAACCAGTCTCCGGCTCGCGGCGTCGCCGGCCCGTAGGCCACCCCGATGTGAACCTCGGGAAGCTCGGGCTTCGCCTCGTGCACGCACCGGCGCAGGTCCGCCAGGGTCTCGACCATCGGCGACACCTCGTCCGAGACGAACATGGCCGCGTCCCCGATCATCTTCACCAGGTGCACCGGTTTGCGGACCGCGCCGGCGGCAAGCTCGCCGAACCGGCCGGCTATGGAGCCCAGCTCCGTGGCCGCGATATCGCTGCCGAGGCCGGTGTAGCCGACCAGGTCGGCGAAGGCGACCGCCACGTCGCGGGTGTCCGACAGCCGGCCCTCCTGGCGCTCGGCCTCGGTGATCAGCTCGCGGCGGATGCCCTCCCGCAGGTGCGCCCGCACATTGAGGTCGAGCAGAGCGGGAACCAGCGGAGCGAGCTGGTCGACGGCGTCGGCATACCGGATCCCGAGCGCCTGCTCGGAGTCGCCGGGCTGGATCAGCGCGTTGCCCACCAGCTGGCGCACCGCCTGGGCGATCTGCGCCGTGGTCTGCCCGATCGTCCGCGCGGCCTCGACGATGCCCTGGCGCGGCAGCCCGGCGTCCACCAGACGGCGGGTGATCCGCGCCAGCTCGATGTCCTCGTCGGTGAACGCGCGCTCACCCCGCGCCGGGCTCGGGCGCCCGATCGCCTGCAGCAGCTCGCGCAGGTAGGTCGGCGACATGTCGGCCTCGCGCGCCACGGCCGTGAGCGTGTGTCGCCCCCGTCCTCCCAGGGCCATCTCGACCGCGAGGGTGGGGAGCCGACCCTCCCGCGAGGCACGTTCGATCGCGTCCTGTTCGAGACCCTCGTCGCGAAGTCGCTGCAGAAGTCGTTCTCTGTCGTCCATGGGCCGGCTGGAGGATCGAACGCCGTGATGATCCCTCATACGGTGCACATCGCGCCCGCTCGACCCGCCGGCTCTCGATTTGGGCGGCCTCGGGCGGGGCATATGGTTGGCCAGTGTCGGAGCCGGACAAGCCCCTGCTGCTCATCCAGGCGCGCAACCTGATCACCAACCTGGCGCTGCCCGCGTTCCTCACCGATCCGGACGGTGCTCTGCTGTTCTTCAACGACGCCGCGGCCGCCCAGCTGGGCCGGCCGTTCGAGGAGGTCGGTCGCCTTCCGCGGGAGGAATGGGCTCGGGAGTTCGGTCCCTATGACGACGACGGGCGCCCGCTGGCGGCCGACGAGCTGCCGCTGGGGAGGGCGCTGCTGGAGGGCCGACCGGCCCAGGGCCGCTTCCGGGCGCGCCTCGACGGGGAGCTGCGCGAGGTGGAGGTGAGCGCCCTTCCGCTGCTCGAGCCGGGGTACTTCGAGGGCGCGCTGCTGGCCTTCTGGCCGGTCGAGGACGCGGCCACCACCACCGGCTAGGCATGCGCCTGCGCTTCTGGGGGGTGCGCGGGTCGGTCGCGGTGCCGAGCCGCCGGATGATGGGCTACGGCGGCAACACCGCCTGCGTGGAGGTCACCCTCGAAGACGGAACCGAGATCATCCTCGACGCCGGGACGGGAATCCGCGAGCTGGGGGCCGACCGCCGCAGCGATACGCCGCGGACGCACATCCTGCTCACCCACCTCCACCTCGACCACATACAGGGGCTGCTGTTCTTCCCGCCGCTGTTCGACTCGGCCAACCAGATCACCGTCTACGGGCCACCGGCACCCGGGCCCAACCTCGATCGCCGGCTCGCCCGCTACCTGTCCGCGCCCCTGGCCCCCGTCGACCTGCACGAGCTGCCGGCGCAGGTCGACTTCGCCGCCTGCCCCTACCAGGAGTGGACGGTGGGAAGCGCCCGGGTCGCGGCCGCGATCGTGGCCCATCGCGGCGTGACAGTCGGCTACCGGATCTCGGAGGGCGACAAGTCGTTGTGCTACCTCCCTGACCACGAGCCCGCGCTGGGCACGGCGCTGGCCGATGTCGAGCGCGCTTGGATCTCTGGGATGTCACTGGCCGCCGGCGCGTCGCTCGTCATCCACGACGGACAGTACGACGGTCACGAGTATCCGCAGTACGTCGGCTGGGGGCACAGCAGCGTCTTCGACGCCGTCGCCTTCGCCCGCCGCGCCGAGGCTCGGCAGCTGGCGCTGTTCCACCACGATCCCACGCACGACGACGAGACGCTCGACCGCCTGGGCGAACGTGCCGCCGACGCGTGGACCCGAGCCGGCGGCGACGCCGAAGACATTTTCCTGGCCCGCGAGGGGGCGACGCTGACCCTCTGAACCACCGGGCCGGTGGCCGGCTCAGACCTCCTCGTGCATACGAACCGCCTCCTCGAGGTCCTCGAGCACCTCGGGGCTGGCCTGCCCTCGGCGCTCCTCGAGCAGCGCCGCGGCGATGGCGTCGAGCTTACGCTGGACCGCGTGCTCGGAGCGCAGCTCGGAGTTCTTGAGCAGGGCGAGCAGCATGAGGGTGAGGGCCGTCATCCCGAAGCCGAACACATCACGCAGGGTGTTGGACACTCCCAGCAGGTGCGAGGTCGCCCAGGCCGCTATGAGCAGGAGGCACAGGCCGAAGAAGGTCGGCGACGAGGAGAAGTTGGACGCCGCCTCGGCCACCCGGTTGAACCGGCTGCGGGACTCGCCGTCGGCGCGCTCGGTGGGATGTCGCGTGGTCACGTCCGATGGGCCGATCCGTCGGTCGCCGAGGTGGTGTGTCCCGGCGCGGGTCGCGGCGCGCCGGCAATCTCCCGGGCACGTCAGCGGAGCGCTGCCCCATCGCCCCGCGGCCTCCCCCGTCACGTCCAGCCGTGCTGTCTCGGATTATGGGGGACTCGGCCCGGCGAAACGTCGGAGGTCGTTTGGCTCCGGCTCAGCGGTCTCCGCTCCGCCCCACCCTACTGGCGGCCCCGGGGTTTGGCTAGGGATCCACGCACGCGGCGACCGGGCCGGCGGCGCCGCGCCGTCGCTGTGGGGGGTGCGACCCGCTCTTCGCGGGTATGAAGCGTGATGGCGGCCCACGAAACGTGTCCGAGAACCCAGATCGCGACAGTTCCCAGGGACGGATGGGCGGCGAGACCGCTCACCACGAGGAGGGCTCGGACGGCTCGCCTCCCGACGCGGCCGGCCGCGCCCTGCCGCTCAAGGTCGGCGTGGAGGCGACCGACGAGATACTCGCCGTGCTGAGCAGCGCCGGGATGAACGCGCTGCCCGACCCCGACGGCGAGCCGCCTCGACGGACGATCGTCGAGGTGGATGCGGACAGCGCCGAGGAGGCCGGCGAGAAGATCCGCGACGTCCTCGGCGACGTTCCGATCGAGCCGGCCGAGTAGCGACGCGGCCCCGCTGCCTCGTCGAGGGCTGTCGCGGCCCTCCCGACGGCCGGGCTCAGCGGGCCGACGGCGGGATGTTTCCGACCGAGAGGATGCCGCTCATACCGGACTCCCGATGTCCGTCGATCGGGCAGTAGAACTCGTAGTCACCCGCCGGGAGGCTAACGGTCACGCTGGCCTTGCCGCCCTTGCCGACCCCCTTGGACTCGCTGTTGACGCCGTTGGCGCCCGCGATGGCGATCCCGTGGAGGACCGACGACGGGTTGGTCATGGTGATCGTTATCCGGCCCGGCGGCGCCCACAGATCGCTGGTGTTGAACTGCAGCCTGCCGCTCGGGTCGGCGCTGATGTTGCGGGTGGTCTTGGGGCCGTGGACCTGGATGGCGCCGGCCAGGCCCGCGCCCTGATCCCCGCCGTTGCCGCCACCGTTGCCGTTGCCGCCACCGTTGCCGCCGTGGCCTCCGTGCCCGCCGCCGCCGTTGCCGCCGCCGTTGCCGCCGCCGTTGTCGTTGCCGCCGTGCTGGCCCTTCTGGCCCTTGTTCTTGCCGCCGAGGTCGAGGCTCGGCAGCTTCGCCTGCGCGCCCGCGCCGGAAGCCCGAGCCTGGGCGGTGATCTCCCTGGCGCTCGGATTGCTGACTCTTGCGAGCGGATCGTCGGAGACGCCGCAACCGCTGACGGCGGCCGCCACCAGGGTCAGGGCCGAGCCCGCGACCAGCAGCGTCTTGCGCATCGACATGCTCGGCATCGGACCGGTTCCAGGATCAGGGAGCGGATGGGTCACGCCGCGGGCGCCGTGCTCAGCCCACGGACCGCAATCACGGTAGCAAGCCGCGATGGTGGACGGTCGTGGCTGGCGGCGCTCGAGCATCGCGGCACGCATGCGGGCGGAGGGACTCGAACCCCCAAGGGCCGTCGGGCCCACCGGCTCCTAAGGCCGGCGTGTCTACCGGTTCCACCACGCCCGCGCACAAAGTGCTGCACACGACCTCCCAAGATTGTATTTTCCGTTACACGATGGCCGAGACCGAGGAAGTCCGCGAGGGCTACCACCTGGAGCGGCCCAACCGCGAGAAGGCGTCGTCCAGGGTGACGAAGCTGGTCGTGATCCTGCTGCTCCTCGCTTCGGCCGCCCTGATCTTCATCGTGACCGCCGGCGGCTGGGCCAAGCTGGCGGGAGCCAAGCCGCTCCAGGTCACCTACATCATCGTCTACGTGCTGATGGCGTTCTTCGTGCTTCGGTGGAACCGCGGCGTGCTTCCGCTGGCGGCCGCCCTGGCGATCGTCCTGGGGATCTTCGCGGCGATCGCGGCGCCGCAATGGTTCACCCGATCCGGGCCGGGCTACATGCCCCCGGCGCTGCCTGAGCAGATCGTGGGCACGCTCACCCTGGTCGTGCTCCCGCTCCAGATCCTGCTGATCCTGTTCGCGATACGCGGCTTCGTCCAGAATTGGAACGTGGAGGTCGAGGTCCCGGACGGGGAGCACTACAACCCCGAGCAGCACGGCCAGGCGGACTAGCGGTCCGATCCGGCCGACCCTGATCGGCGCCGGCTGCCCTATATTCGTGACGCCCGCGGCGGTGGCGGAATTGGTATACGCGCCGGATTCAAGTCCCGGTGCCCGCAAGGGCGTGTGGGTTCGACTCCCACCCGCCGCATGAGCCCTCCCGGCCGTGGGCGGCGGGGTCAACCGGAGACCAGCGCCTCCAGACCGGCGATCAGCGCCGGGGGGGCCGCGACCAGCCCGGCCGGCATCCCGGCGGCGGGCAGCTCGCGCAGGGCCACACCGGCGCGGCGACAGATGAGCACACCGGCGATGCGGTCCCAGCGCTTGAGGTCGCGCTCGTAGTAGGCGTCGTAGCGGCCGCACGCAGTCCAGGCCAGGTCGAGCGCCGCGCTCCCGAACCGGCGCAGGTCGCGCACCGCCGGCAGAACCCGGCCCGCCACCTCCGCCTGCCGGGCGCGCACGCCCGCGTCGTACGAGTAGCCCGTGGCGACGAGCGAGGTGTCGAGCGTCACACCGTCCGAGCCGGAGATCGGCTCGCCGTTGAGGGTGGCCGGGCCGTCTCGCGTCGCACCGAACGTCTCGCCCCGCAGCGGGTCGGCGACCACGCCGGCGATGGCGCCCTCGGCGTCCTCGCAGGCCACGCTCACCGCCCAATGGGGGATGCCGAACAGGAAGTTGACCGTGCCGTCGAGGGGATCGATGACCCAGCGCAGTCCGCTGCGGCCCGAGCGCTCTCCGGTCTCCTCGCCCAGCATCCCGTCCTCCGGTCGGCGATCGGACAGGACGCCCCGGATGACCTCCTCGGCGGCGTGGTCGGCCTCGGAGACCAGGTCGGTCGGCGTCGTCTTGGAGCGCACGTCGGGGTCCGGGCGTCCGAAGCGCTCGCCCAGGACGGTGCCCGCCGCGCCCGCGGCCTCCGCCGCGATGCGCAGCAGCTCGCCCGGGTGGGCCATGGCTAGGAGATCGGGGGGCGCCGGTCGGCCCAGGGGCGCTCGGCCTCGAGCTGGGCGGCCAGGGAGAACAGCGTCGCCTCGTCGTTGGGACGGGCGATCAGCTGCGCCGCCCGGGGCACGCCGTGGGCGCCGATGCCGGCCGGCACCACGGCCGCCGGCTGGCCGGTGGTGTTCCAGGGCGCTCCGAACGGGCAGCGGGCGGCAACCCCGTTGAGCGTCCACAGCGCGCCCCGCCCCTCCCACCGCCCGACCTCCTGGGCGGGCGCGGTGGTCATGGGGGTCACCAGCACGTCGTGGTCGGCGAACAGCGAGTTGATCCGCGCCGCCAGGGCCGGCTCGGCCGCTCGCGCGCGCGACACCAGCGCCGGCGCGATGAGCGACCCCATCCGCATGACGCCCCGGGTACGGCGCTCGAGCCGCTCGGGATGGGGCAGCGTGACCCCCTCGTCGTGGATGCCCCGCAGGTAGCGGGTGAGCGTGTTGAGGAAGATGACGCCGTAGTCGGGGTCGCGCTCGCGCACGTCGTGTCCGAGCCCGCGCAGCGCGTCGGCGGTCTCCTGCACTCCCCGGCGAACGTCGGCGTCGACGCGCGCCGCCACGCCCGGGGGAACCGCGTAGGAGACCGCTATCCGCAGGCGGCCCGGCGGTGTTCGGGCGGCCTCGGCATAGGGCCGAGCGGGAGGCGGCGGCGAGTCGGCGTCCCCGGCGACGGCGCCGGCCGTGGCGTCGTAGAGCAGCGCGCTGTCGAGGACCCGGCGGGCCAGCCACCCGTAGACCGACAGCCCGTGCCAGTGCTGGCTCAGCGGGGACAGGGAGATCCGTCCCCGCTGCGGCTTGAGGCCGAACAGTCCACAGAACGCTGACGGGTAGCGGATCGATCCCGCGCCGTCGGATCCCAGCGCGCCCGGGACCAGGCCCGCCGCCACCGCGGCGCCCGACCCACCGCTGGAGCCTCCCGGCGCGCGGGCCGGGTTCCAGGGGTTGCGCGTCACCCCCCAGGTGGCCGACTCGGCGAAGGGCCATATGCACAGCTCGGGGACGTGGGTCTTGCCCAGGACGATGGCGCCTGCGGCGCGGACCCGGCGAACCACCTCGGCGTCGGCGCGGGCGGGCTCGCCGTAGGCGCCGGTCCCGTGGGTGGTCACATCCCCGCCGACGTCGGTGTTGTCCTTGATCGCGATCGGCACGCCCAGCAGCGGGCGCTCATCGGCGGCCTTGAGGCGGGCCTGCGCCTGGTCGGCCTCGGCCAGGGCGCGCTCGGCGTAGACCACCCGGAAGGCGTTGAGCCGGGGGTCCAGGCGGTCGATGCGCTCGAGGTAGAGCTCGACCAGCTCCCGAGGCGAGACCTCTCCGCTGCGGACCAGGTCGGCCTGGCGGGCGATCCCCGCGAAGGCCAGGTCCGGCGCGTCCATGGCGCGGCAGCCTAGCCGCCTGGGATCATCCCCGCTCCGCGATGGACCCCGTCGAGATCGCCGCCGGCCTGGCGGAATTCGAGCAGCGAGCCCCCGGCAGCGACTCAGAGCGCCGGGCGGCTCTGTGGCTCCGGCGCCGGCTGCGCGAGGTTGGCCGCGAGGCGGTGCTCGAGCCGGCGTGGGTGCGGCCCCAATGGCCCTGGGTGCACTCGATCCATGCCGCGCTGGGCCTGGCGGGCGCCGTGGTCGCGGCCTTCCAGCCCCTCGCCGGGGCCATCATCCTGGCCGTCACGGCCGCCTCGGCCGCCCTTGATCTGCTGGGCCTGGCGCACGTCGCCCGGCGCCTGACCCCCGAGCGCTGCACCCAGAACCTGGTCTCCCCTCCCACCCAGGCGACGCGTGCCGGCGCGCAGCGTCTGGTGCGCCTGATGATCGTCGCCCACTACGACGCGCCAAGAGGCGGCCTGGCGGTTCGCAACCGTCCGCGCCGGCTCGCCGCCGCAGCACAGCGTCTGCTCCGCGGACGGCTGCCCGGGTTGCCCAGCCTGGTCGTGATCGCGCCTGCGCTCGTGCTGGCCGCGGCGGGCGTTCGGCTGGCCGTGCCGGGCCTCGGCTGGCCGGCGACCGCGGCCGTGCTGTGCACGGCGGTCCTGGTCGTGGCCCTCGCCATGCTGGCGGAGCTGGGCCTGTCTCCGCGTGGGCCCGGCGCCGGCGACCCGGCCAGCGGGGCCGGCGTAGCGGTGGCCCTGGCCGCCGCCCTCGACCGCTCCCCCCCACGCCACCTCGCGGTCGAGCTGGTCATGGCGGGCGCCGGCGACGGGCCCTCGCTGGGCATGCGGGCGTTCGTGCGCCGGCGTCGCCGGCGGTACGCCGCCGAGGCCACCGCGGTGCTCCACCTGGCCGCCTGTGGGCGTGGGCGGCCGAGCTGGTGGACGGTCGACGGCCCGCTGGTGTCGCGGCGCCTGCACCCGCGTTTGGTGGCGATCTGCGGCGAGGCGGCGAACGACCGCCCGGATCTGGGCGCCACCCCCCACCGCGGGCACGGCGCAGGCGCCGCCTGGAGGGCGCGACTGGCGCGCTGGCCGGCGGTCACGGTGGGCTGCCTGGACGAGGACGGCGTGGTGCCGGACGTCGGCCAGGCCAGCGACTCGGCGCAGCGGCTCGACCGCCGGGCGATGGACGCGGCGCTGTCCTTCTGCCTGGAGGTGGTCCGGCGCCTGGACGCCGAGCTGGGCTCGCGGGCCGGGGCGCAGCCCTAGGCGCGCTCGAGCCGCCCCGCCAGCTCGACGAAGAAGTCGAGCGCCTCGGGATTGGCCAGCGAGTCGCGGCTGGCGGCGCGCTCGGGCGCGGTCCCCGTGAGGATCTTCTTGACGGGGACCTCGAGCACCTTGCCCGACAGTGTCCGGGGCACCTCGGCGACCGCGTACACGCGGTTGGGCACGTGCCGCGGCGAGCAGTCGGTGCGGATCCGGCGCTTGATCTCGGCCTCGAGGCGCTCGTCCAGCTCCACGCCCTCGCGTAGGACCACGAACAGCGGCATGAACGACTCCCCGTCCTGGCTGGGGACGTCCACCACGAGGGCGTCCACGACCTCGGGGACTGCGAGCACGGCCCGGTAGATCTCACTCGTGCCCATCCGTACGCCCTGGCGGTTGATCGTCGAGTCGGAGCGGCCGTAGATCACCGCGGTGCCCCGGGAGGTGATCTCGATCCAGTCGCCGTGGCGCCACACCCCGGGGTACTCCTCGAAGTAGCTCGAGCGGTAGCGCTCCTGGTCGGGGTCGTTCCAGAAGAACAGCGGCATGGAGGGCATGGGCTCGGTGATCACCAGCTCGCCGACCTGGTCGACCACCGCCCGGCCCCGCTCGTCGAAGGCCTCGACCGCGGCTCCCAGCACGCGGCATTGCAGCTCACCGAGATACACCGGGAGGATCGGGCAGCCGCCCACGAAGGCGGTGCACACATCGGTTCCGCCGCTGGTCGAGAACAGCCATACGTCCGGTTTGACCCGCTCGTACACCCACCGGAAGCCCTCGGGCGAGAGCGGCGATCCGGTCGAGCCCACGCTGCGCAGGGCGGACAGGTCGTGGTCGTCCTTGGGAGCGATGCCCGCCTTCATGCACGAGGCGACGTAGCTGGCGCTGGTACCGAAGCACGTCATCCCGGTGTCCTGGGCGAAGTCCCACAGGACGTCGGGCCCGGGGTGGGCGGGGCTGCCGTCGTAGAGCAGGATGGTGGCACCGGTCAACAGCGTCCCGACCAGGAAGTTCCACATCATCCAGCCGGTGGTCGTGAACCAGAACATGCGGTCGCCCGGGCCGCAGTCCAGGTGGAGCATTCCCTTCTTGAGCTGCTCGACCAGGATGCCGCCATGCCCCTGGACGATCGCCTTCGGCAGGCCGGTGGTCCCGGACGAGTAGAGGACCCAGAGCGGATGGTCGAACGGGACAGCCTCGAACTCCGGTCCCCCGGGGGGCGCCCCGCCGAGCAGGTCGTCCCAGCTCATCGCGTCGCGCAGAGCGCCGGTGTCCGGCGAGCCGGAGAGGTACGACAGCACCACCGTGCGCTCGAGGCTGGGAATGTGGCGCTGCAGCTCGGCCACGGTGCCCAGGCGGTCGAAGTCGCGTCCTCCGTAGCGGTAGCCGTCCACCGCGAAGAGCACCTTGGGCTCGATCTGGCTGAAGCGGTCGATGACGCTGCGGGCGCCGAAGTCCGGCGAGCAGCTGGACCAGACCGCCCCCAGGCTGGCGCAGGCCAGGAACGCCACCACCGTCTCGGGAATGTTGGGCATGTAGGCGACCACACGATCGCCCCGGGCCACCCCCAGCGCCCGGAGGCCGGCCGCCGCCGCGGCGACCCGCCGACCCAGCTCGTCCCAGGACATCTCCTGGTCCGCGCGGGTCTCCGAGCGCGAGACGATCGCCGGCTCGTCGCCCCGGGCGCGGGCGAAGACGTGCTCGGCGTAATTGAGGTGCGAGCCGGTGAACCAGCGGGCTCCGGGCATGCGCCGCTCGGCCAGCACCTGCTCGTAGTGCGCCCCGGCGCGCACCTCGCAGAACTCCCAGATCGAGGCCCAGAAGTCCTCGAGGTGCTCGACCGACCAGCGCCAGAGCGAGGCATAGTCCTCGACCTCGACGCCGCGGACCTCCGAGAGCCAGCGCATGTAGCGCGTCAGCGTCGCCCGCTCCACCGCCTCGGGTGACGGCGTCCACAGCACGGTGCCCCGCTCCGCGACGGCCACGCGCGCAGGCTATCGCCGGCGCCATGCCCGAGGCGGAGCGCTCAGACCGGTGTCACCGCGTTGCGCTTGGCCGGCCACTCCCGCCGCTTGCCGGCGTACACGGCGAAGCGCCGGGTCAGCTCGGCCCGGAGGTCGTCGGGCTGGACCACCGCATCCACGATCAGCTCGGAGGCGAGGTGGAGGATGTCGATCTCGGCCGCGTACTCCTCCCGCAGCTGCGTGGTGCGGCGCGCGCGCTCGTCGGGGTCCTCGATCGCCTGCAGCTGGTTGTAGAAGACCGCATTGATCGCCGCCTGGGGCCCCATGACCGCGATCGACGCGCTCGGCAGCGCCAGGCAGCAGTCCGGCTCGTAGGCCGGCCCGGCCATGGCGTACAGGCCCGCCCCGTACGCCTTGCGCACGATCACCGACAGCTTCGGCACCGTGGCCTCGGACACCGCCGAGATC